>Ga0209426_1000258_pt1 | contig 70407 bp, 62 predicted proteins | sample Deesub1362B_J571_FD_187697 | JGI IMG/M metagenome (GOLD analysis project Ga0209426, IMG submission 187697) | Deep oceanic, basalt-hosted subsurface ecosystem from Juan de Fuca Ridge flank, Pacific Ocean, CORK Borehole 1362B_J2.571 (SPAdes)... ... | reverse complement strand
TGGAGGCCCTCCAGAAGGACCTGGATGAATGGCTCAACTACTACAACAATCAACGCCCTCACCAAGGCTATCGAAACATGGGAAAAAGACCCATCGACACCACCAACAAATACCTCGAAAGCATACACAACCTTCCGGCCCGTCAAGTTACACAAGAAAGGGCTGGATCCAAATGCCATGGAGCGGTCCTGCGTAGGGAATTCACCTTCCCCCAGGCCAGGACGTTCAGTCCGACACCCGGCGTTCTTTGGAAGAACTCCGCAGGAAGGACCTCTTGAAGGATTGAAAGGATGACGAAGAAGGACATGGCGAGGAACAGACGCATCCTCCTCTTCCAGTTCATCTTGGCCCTTACTTCCCTCCTTGCCCTGGGCATTACCTCCTGCCACCGCTGGTTCCGAATTCAGGTGACAGACCCTGCAGAGGCCCTGATCCCGATGGAGGACTGGGAAATCCCCAGGATCACCGATGACCTGGACCGGGAATCCCTCCGTCGGGCCGTGGGGCAAAGCCTCACCTATCTCGGGCGGATCCCTGAGGACTGGCCCTTCCAGTTCGGCCCCTATCGCGTCACGGCCGAGGGAGTCAGGGCCAGCCTTCAGGCGTTCCTCAGGATCCTCAATGAGGCCCAAACATCAAAGGATCTGGCCAATCGGATGGAACGGGAGTTCCTCTGGCTCCGCGCAGCGGGAAGTGATGTATTCGGAACGGTCCTCTTCACCGGTTACTACGAGCCCCTTCTGGAGGGCTCACTGGAACGCACTGGGCCATACCAGTACCCCATCTACGGCCGCCCACCGGACCTCCTGGAGATCGACCTGGGGGCCTTCAAGGAGAGCCTTCGGGGAAAGAGGATCATTGGGCGCCTTGTCGGCCACAGAGTGGTCCCCTACTTCAGCCGGGCCCAGATCGACGGGCAGGGGGCCCTCAACGGAAGGGGCCTCGAACTCCTCTGGCTTCGGGATCCGGTGGACCTCTTCTTCCTCCACATCCAAGGCTCCGGCCAGATCCTCCTTCCCAACGGACGGCGTATCCACGTCAACTACGCGGGGACCAACGGCCGTCCCTACCGGAGCATAGGCCGCATCCTCATCGACCAGGGGGCCATTCCCCGTGAACAGATGTCCATGCAGGCCATCAAGGCTTACCTCAAGGCACACCCCGAGGAGATGGAGGAAATCCTCTTCGCTAACCCCAGCTATGTATTCTTCCGCATCGTGAAGGAGGGCCCCTTGGGGAGCCTGGGTGTGCCAGTGACCCCGGGACGAACCATCGCCACTGACCCCCGCCTCTTTCCGCGGGGCGGTCTCGCATTCATCCGGGCGCGCAAGCCGGTGACCGATGGGGAGGGCCGCATCCTCCGATGGGATCGTTTCAGTCGCTTCGTGCTCAATCAGGACAGCGGGGGGGCCATCCGCGGGGCAGGACGTGTGGACCTCTTTTGCGGCTCTGGGCCCGAGGCCGAGCTCACTGCAGGCCATCTCCAACACCAAGGGAGGCTCTACTTCCTTCTCTGGAAAGGTTCTCCGACTCTGATGGCCAAGAACTGATTCTCGTGGGTTGGTCGATCTCGCCTATTTCGTCGGTTTCGTCTGGAAAGACGACGCAAGGCTTGCGGCACATGGCGGAAGGCGTCGGAGGCGTTTAGTGGGTTAGGAGTGTTTTAAGTCTGGAGCCGATACATCAAAACTTACCATTCCGCAAATTCGAAATCCGAAATTGCCACTCATCTTCTTTCCACGCATAGTCGATTGATGAGGTGGGCTTGGTAGCCAGCGCCGAAGCCGTTGTCAATGTTGACCACGCTCACCCAAGGGACGCATGAGTTGAGCATACTGAGCAGGGCAGCCAGACCGTTGAGACTGGCACCGTACCCCACAGAGGTGGGCACCGCAATCACCGGACGGCTCACCAGCCCCCCCACCACACTGGCCAGAGCCCCCTCCATACCCGCCACCACCACCACGGCGTTGGCCCGCAGAAGGACCTCCCGGTGGGCCAGGAGCCGGTGGATCCCCGCAACCCCCACATCGAAGAGTCGGACCACATGACTCCCCAGGGTCTCAGCCGTAAGAGCGGCCTCCTGGGCCACGGGCTCATCCGAGGTACCTGCACTGACCACGGCTACCTCACCCACCTTCTCCATAGGCTTGGGGCGGGCGATGACCATGCGGGCCTCGGAGTGGTAGACCGCATCGGCGGATACCTTGAGGATCTCCCGGTAGACCTCTTCGTTGGCCCTGGTGGCCATGACGTTGTGGGAATACTGGGCAAGCCTCGCCACGATTTCCCTGACCTGCTCGGGAGACTTTCCCGGGCAGAAGACCACCTCGGGCCCTCCGATACGAAGATTCCGGTGGTGATCCACCTTGGCGAATCCCAGGTCCTCGAAGGGAAGATGACGAAGGACTTCCAGGGCCTCCTCCACCTCCATCTCCCCCTGCCGGATCCGATTCAACAGGTCTCGAAGCCGATCGGAGTCCACGAAAGATCCTCCTTGCAACAAGCGGGGCGAATCCGCCCCGCCGTCTGGACAGAAAAATTAGAGCTGTCCATTCGGTGACCTCCGGCAAAGCCGGGGGTCTGCACCGATTAATCATCCGAACCCTGAAGGGGTTGACTACGATCTTTCTCGGTTGCGAATCCTTGCCTTCCCCGCAGGTTACGCCTTCCAATCCGCAATCCGAAATCCTCACAACCCCACATCCCTCAACTTCTCCACCAATTCCCTCTGGGCCGGAGTGAGCTGCTTGGGAACCCGGATGCGAACCTTCACATACAGATCGCCCTTCCCTCCACCCTTGAGGGAAGGAAGGCCATGTCCTCGAACCCGGATGCGGGCTTGGCCGTCGGTCCCCGGGGGAATCTTCACGCGGAGTGTCTTGCCCTCCAAGGTGGGGATCTCCACCGTTGTGCCCAGAACAGCGTGGGAGAAGGGGATCTCCCGATCCACGATGAGGTCGCGCCCCTGCCGCTGGAAAACGGGATGCTCCAAGATCTTTACACGAAGATATAGGTCTCCTCGAGGGCCGCCGAACGGGCTCTCCTGGCCCTTGCCGGGGATTCGGAGCTTCTTTCCGTCTTCTATCCCCTTGGGGATCTTCACAGAGAGGCTTTCCACACGGTCCCCCCAGCGGAAAGAGATGCGCTTCTCCGAGCCCAGAGCCACATCTTCCAGAGAGACACTGATATCGGTCTCCAAGTCCCCGCCTTTGACCGGTTGCTGGTGCTGGAAACCCGTCCCTGTGGTACGGAAACCCCCCAAGTCGAAACCGCTGTGGAAAGTGCGACCTCCACGGCCCGCGAAGCCGCGCCCGAAGATCCGGCTAAAGATGTCCTCGGTGCCGAAGCCGAGATCCCGGAAGAGGTCGCCGACATCGAAGCCTCTGAAGATATCCTCCTGGGAGAATCGCTGATGGAAGCCCTCCGCCCCGAACATATCATATTGCCTGCGCTTCTCGGGATCGCTGAGCACCGCATAGGCCTCGTTGATCTCCTTGAAGCGCTCCTCGGCCTTCTTGTCCCCAGGGTTCTTGTCCGGGTGGTACTTGACGGCCAGCTTCCGGTAGGCCTTTTTGATCTCATCCTGCGAGGCATCCCGTTTGACGCCGAGGATCTCATAATAGTCCTTCATGGCGATATCTCGCCTCCTCAAATCCGGGCGGTCTGCAGATGGTCCCTAGTTCTTGGTTCTTGGTTCCTGGTTCTTGGTTCTTGGTTCTTGGTTCCTAGCTCCTAATCCTTGGTTTGTTGGGCCGTGTGCCGTATGCCGGGCGCCTTAGACCTGAATCACGAATACTGGGCATAGTACTCCCGAATGAGACGATCGAGGTAGGCCTCCGGGTTCTCAACGGCCTCCCGCGTGAGGATGAACTCGTCTTGGCCTATTTTCTCGTGAATAAGGCGCAATCCATGCTCGTAGGTCTCGAGGAGTTCCTCCAGGAATCTCCTCAGATGGATCCCCTCTTGGAACACCCGCTCCAGGATGCGGTCGAGGGCCCCATCGTCGAAAGTGATGCGCAGGTCGCATCGATCGAAGAAGCGTTTCTCATGGTAACGGATCGTCTTGTAGGCGCGCACCATCTCCTCGAAGGCCTGTTGAAGATCCGCCCCTCGACGCACCACATAGTCTACCACCAAGTCCACACGATGGTCGGAAAGGACCTCCCCGAAGCGCCTCCGATAGTTCTCCATCTTCCGGTCTATCCCCTCCCGAATGATCCTGCGCTCCTCGTCCAGGCTCCGCTCGTACCGCTCCTTCAGCTCGGGGTCGTCCGGGCGGGCCAGGATTCTCTGCAGGGTTCCTTCGGGATCCCGAACCAGCTCCTCGGTCACCACCAGGGTCCTGATCTCGGTGGAGGGAAGCCGCTTTTCGAACTGCAACAGGGCCCGCTCCACCGCGCTGACCAGTCCTCGGGCCCCGGTCTGCTCCTCGAATGCCCGTTCGGCCAGGAGGCGGAGGGCCGCATCCTCAAAGCGCAGGTCGATCCCATAGGCCTTGAAATCCCGCTTCTTCCCCTGAATGATGGGGCTGTTGGGATTGCGCAGGATCTCATAGAGGTCATCCACCTCCAGGCGGTCGAAGACCACGATTACGGGCAATCGCCCCACGAACTCACTCTCGAACCCGTAGGCGATGAGGTCCTCGGCCTTCACGTGCTTGAGGTACTCGTGGCTTTCTCCCTTGGATCGGATATCTGCTGCAAAGCCCATCCCCTGGGCGTTGAGCCGCTTCTTGATGATCTCCTCCAGGCCGGTGAAGGCCCCGCTGACGATGAAGAGGATGTTCTTGGTGTTGACTTTCTTGCGCTCCCGTTTTCCGGTCTTGCGATACTGCTCGATGGCCTCCATGAGGGAGATGGGGTCGTGGGGGACCTTGAGGTCCACCTCGGTCTCCTCCATGGGTTTGAGCAGCGCGCGCTGCACTCCAGACCGGGAGACATCCGGGCCGATGAGGTTGCCGCTGGAGGCGATCTTGTCGATCTCATCAACATAGATGATTCCGTACTGAGCCAGCTCTATGTCTCCCCCGGCCTCCTGCACCAAGTCCCTTACCAAGTCCTCCACGTCACCGCCCACATATCCGGTCTCGCTGAACTTGGTGGCATCCCCCTTGACAAAAGGGACTCCGAGTTTTTTGGCAATGAGCTTGATGATGTAGGTCTTTCCCACCCCTGTGGGCCCGATCATGATGATATTGTTCTTGATATGACCCACACCGTCGAATCGATCCGTAAGCTTTTGCTCCTCCATATAGCGGATGCGGTTGAAGTGGGTGCATATCTTGGTCGCCAGGACCTCCTTGGCCCGGCGTTGCTTGACCACGAACTCGTCCAGAAAGGCCTCCAGTTGCTCGGGCTTCATGTCGAACCGGATCCTGGAGGTTCCCTTCCTCTGTCCCCCTCCCCCCTCGTCCTCTTCGCCAAAGGCGGCCTTGGGCACCAGCATGGACACCCCTAACTTCACCCGATCCCCGTATTTCTTGGAGAGGTATTCGTTCAACTCTCGTTCCAGTTCCTTCTGGTCCGGAATCTTGTCCTTGATTTCATCCATGAGAGAGACTTCTCCTTCCGCCCCGAGGGGCGTTTTAGGTCCTGAGTGTAATGTAACCATGGTAGGAGAGGTTGGCAAGGAGATATCAAAGGAGCGACTGGGCCTGTCTCAGCCTTCGCGCCAGCACCCTGAGCAGAGCGAGGGCCAGCCTTGGATAGGATTCCAGCAGTCCCATGAAGTCCGGGTGGCGCACCTCAAGACAGAGCGCATCCACATTGGCCACCACCGTGGCAGTGCGTTCGTAGTTGTCCAGGAGGGCCATCTCTCCGAAGCACATCCCCGGACCCAGAAATCCCAGAATCCGCTCCCGAGGACCCTGGTAGTCCCTGACCACTTTGACCTCTCCAGCGAGGACCACGAACAGCCGGTCGTCCACCTCCCCCTCGCGGATGATGATCTCCCCCGTTGCGTAATGCCTCGTCCGAGCGAAGCGCGCGATTCGGCGCAGCTCAGCCTTGGGCAAGGCCTCAAACAGGGGGATCTGTCTCAGGACCTCCACCACCTCCTCTCTCTTCATGGACCCTCCTTTCGCCAAGTCCGCATCCAGTTCTCCAGCTCTTCCAGCGCCCGGAGGGCCATGGCCCGCCGGCGAAGAGCCTTCTTCATCCGTCCAGGGAGAGGAGGGAACAGGCCGAAATTGACGTTCATGGGTTGAAAACCCCGGGGAGAGGCCGTGGTGATATAGTGCACAAGGGCCCCCATGGCCGTGGTCTCGGGGGGGACCAGGAGGTCTTCACCTCGAATCCATCGGGCGGCGTTGACCCCGGCAAGCAGGCCCATGGCTGTGGACTCCACGTAGCCCTCCACACCGGTGAGCTGGCCGGCCACCCAAAGGTTGGGCCGCCCTCTCACCTGCAGCGTGGGTAGGAGCACCCGAGGGGCGTTGAGATAGGTGTTTCGATGAAGGCTCCCCAGACGATGGAAGCGGGCACGTTGCAGGCCCGGGATCATGCGGAAGACCCTCTCTTGTTCGGGATAGGTGAGCTTGGTCTGAAAGCCCACCATGTTGTAAAGGCTAGCCCGCACGTCGTCCTGGCGCAACTGCACCACGGCATAGGGTTCCTTGCCCGTGCGGGGGTCCACCAACCCCACGGGCTTCATGGGACCGAACCGCAGGGTGTCCCGTCCGCGCTCGGCCATAGCCTCGATGGGCATACAGCCGCTGAAGAGGATCTCCCTCTCGAAATCTCGGGTAGGCACCTTCTTGGCTTGGAGTAGGGCCTCCACGAAGGCTTCGTACTGAGAACGGTCCAAGGGGCAGTTTAGGTAATCGTCCCCCCCTTTGCCGTAGCGGGACGCTCGAAAGGCCACCTCCATGTCGATGCTGTCCGCCTCAACGATGGGGGCGATGGCATCGTAAAAGTAGAGATCCTCTCCACCTGCCAGATCCGCCAGATCCCTTGCCAGAGATCCTTCGGTCAAGGGACCCGTGGAGAGGATAACGGGTCCCTCATGGTCCGGGATCCTCTCCACCAAGGCCCTCCGGATCTCCACGCGAGGTTCTTCCTCCAGGGCTTGGGTGATGGTCCGGGCAAAGGCCTCCCGATCCACCGCAAGGGCGCCCCCCGCGGGGACGCGAGTGGCATCCGCCGCACGCATGATGATGGAGTCGAGCCGCCTCATCTCCTCCTTGAGGAGCCCCACGGCGTTCTCCAAGGACTCGGCCCGCAGCGAGTTGCTGCAGACCAACTCCCCCAGAAGAGGGGAACGGTGCGCCGGGGAGAATCGCAGGGGCTTCATCTCCAGAAGGAGCACTTCCACCCCCAAACGCGAGGCCTGCCATGCGGCCTCGGCCCCCGCCAGACCTCCCCCTACAATGATGATACGTTGCTGCCCCATGGCCATTTCACTCTACAGGAAGGTCCGGGACAATTCAATCTCCTCTTGTCCGGCTGCATCAAGACCGGCCCTGGGTGGGGGATATCCCATAAGCAGGCCTCGTGAATCTTCGTGAGCCCATTCGGCCGAGGGAAGCATCGCCAAAGACACCTCCGGATCCCGTCCCTTTCTCACGCCCATGCAGAGAGGCTCACATTTTTCTCTTGACAGCCGTCCAGACCTTGAAGTATAAGGAATGCTCACTCTGTTTCTTGGATTAAGGAGATCCGAGGATGAACCAGGCGGTTATGAGCCTCCAAGTGACCTTGATCCTTCTTTTGGTCGTGGAGGTCCTGTTGGTCCTTATCCTTAGGAGGGACCCACCGCCTGGATGATGCACCCATAGGGAGGATCCAGGCCGTGGGTCGAACAGGCGCCCACGGCCTTTTTTTATAACGGCCGCCGGGCGCCCGACGCCCTCGCGGCCGTTTTTATTACGGAGGAAACAAGCCATGGGGACAAACTATGCCATCGCATCGAGGAATGGAATAAAGAATCATCCTGCCACGGAGGGTGGGCGATATAGTGGCCCGCCATCTGGAGGCTGTATGAGATGGTCGGAGATCCCGAATCCATACGGGGGCCATGGGTCCATCCCTTGGAAATGGAGTCGGGACCCGAGGATTTCATAAGTGATTTAAGGAGGAAGAAAGCCATGGAGGAGAAGGTTCGCATCTTCGATACCACACTCAGAGATGGAGAACAATCCCCTGGAGCCACCATGAACGTGGAGGAGAAGATCCAGATCGCCCTGCAACTCGAGAAGCTAGGGGTGGACGCCATCGAGGCCGGGTTTCCCATAGCCTCCGAAGGGGACTTTGAGGCGGTGGTGCGCATCGCCGAGAGGATCCGAGACTCCCAGGTGGTGGCCCTAGCGCGTTGCGAGAAGGAAGACATCGATCGGGCCTTGGAGGCGCTGCGTCCCGCCCGCCGTAAGTGCCTCCATCTCTTCCTCTCCACCTCCGACATCCACCTCCGCTACCAGCTCCAGATGGAACGCGGGGAGATCCTTCGCAAGGCCACGGAGATGGTCATCTACGCCAAGAAGCATATCGAGGAGGTGGAGTTCTCCCCCATGGATGCTTCCCGCACGGACCCGGCCTTCCTCATGGAAGTCCTGCAGGCCGCCATTCAAGCCGGGGCCACGGTGGTCAATATACCGGACACCGTGGGCTACGCCACCCCCGACGAGTTCGAAGACCTGATCCGTCGCATCCGCCACGAGGTGCCCGATATCTCCAAGGTCATCCTCAGCGTCCATTGTCACGACGACCTCGGACTGGCGGTGGCCAACTCCTTGGCAGCCGTGCGCGCCGGGGCACGGCAGGTGGAGTGCACGGTCAACGGTATCGGGGAAAGGGCGGGCAACGCCTCCCTGGAGGAGGTGGTCATGGCCTTGAGGACCCGAAGGGACCATTTCAAGGTGGACACCCGCATCCGCACCGAGCTCCTCTATCCCACAAGCAGAATGGTCTCACGGATCACTGGTCTCCCGGTTCAGCCCAACAAGGCCGTGGTAGGAGCCAACGCCTTCTCCCATGAATCCGGGATCCATCAGGACGGGGTCCTCAAGAAGAAGATCACCTACGAGATCATGACCCCGGACTCGGTGGGGAGGAGCCAGTCTTCCATCGTCCTGGGAAAGCACTCGGGCCGTCACGCCCTGCGCCAGCGGCTGCGGCAATTGGGCTACGAGCTCACCGAGGAGGACCTCCGTCGCGTCTTCGAGCGCTTCAAGGCCTTGGGGGATCGGAAGAAGGAGATCTTCGACGAGGACCTGGAGGCCATCGTGGAGGACGAGATCCTGCGGGTGTCCGAGAAGTACAAGCTCCTCTACCTCAACGTCAACAGCGGGAGCGTCACAGTGCCTACGGCAACCGTCAAGCTGGAGATCAACGGCAAGGAGCACATGGATGCGGGCTTCGGAAACGGTCCGGTGGATGCCACCTTCGCCACCATCCGCAAGATTACCAAGGCCCGCGTGAAACTCAAGCGGTTCTCCATCAACGCCATCACCGGGGGCTCCGACGCCCAGGGCGAGGTGACGGTACGCCTCGAGGCCAATGGGCACGAGGTCATCGGCCAAGGGACGCACCCAGACATCATCATGGCAAGCGCCAAGGCATACGTAAACGCGCTCAACCGCCTGGAGTATCGTAAGCGCTACCCCATCCAGGTGAAAGGGGAGATGTGAAGAGGGCAACCATGGGAATGACCATTGCCGAAAAGATCCTTGCGGCCCATTCGGGGAGAGCCCGGGTGCGGCCAGGAGAATTCATCCTGGCTGAGGTGGACCCCGCAGCGGGCCGGATCACGAACCTGAGCAGGAAAGAAGACTATCCCTGCCAGCCCCTGGCCCAATTCATGATCGAATTGGTCCGTCAGGGAGGGCTGTTGAATCTCATCAAAGGAGGGGCTTGGACATGACCGTACGGCGGACAGGAGCGGAGATCTTCTTCCGGTCCCTCCTTCGAGAGGGGGTAGAGATCCTCTTCGGATATCCCGGAGGAGCCGTCCTTCCCATCTATGACCTTCTGCCTCGCTTCCCGGGCATACGCCATATCACCGTACGGCACGAGCAGGCAGCGGCCCACGCGGCCGACGGCTATGCCCGCGCCACTGGAAGGCCGGGAGTCTGCTTGGCCACCTCGGGCCCCGGCGCCACCAACTTGGTGACGGGGCTGGCTACCGCCTATATGGACTCCGTCCCCGTCGTGGCCTTCACAGGACAAGTGACCACGGATCATCTCGGCCGGGACGCCTTTCAGGAAGTAGACATCGTGGGGATGACCCGGACCTGCACAAAACACAACTACCTGGTCCGGCATACAGAGGAGTTGGAGACCGTAATCAAGGAGGCCTTCTTGATCGCCTCCTCGGGCCGCCCCGGACCCGTCCTGGTGGACCTGCCCAAGGACGTCCTGACGGGGACGGCCCCCGCCACGCCACGCCATGAGGCCAAGGGGCGCGGCTACTCTCCCCCGCGGCGGGGACATCCTCTGCAGATCCAACGGGCGGTCTCTGAGATCCTGAGGGCACGAAGGCCAGTCCTTTACGCGGGAGGCGGAATCATCCATTCGGGAGCGCACCATGAATTGCGGCAGCTCGCCGAGATGGCACGGATCCCCGTGACCCTCACCCTGATGGGTCTCGGAGGGTTCCCCTCCGAACACCCCCTCTTCCTGGGGATGCTGGGTATGCACGGAACCTACGCGGCCAACCGTGCCGTCTCCGAATGTGATCTACTCATCGCTGTGGGGAGCCGATTCGACGACCGGGCCACAGGCGCAGTGGCGTCCTTCGCTCCCCGGGCCCGCATCGTGCATATCGACATCGACCCCTGCTCCATCGGCAAAAACATCCGCGTCCATATCCCCATCGTGGGGGATGCCCGGGTCGTGCTGGGCCAGATCCTTCAACGGCTGGAGGATCATCAGGGGCCCATGGAGGACCGCTCCCCGTGGCTCCAAAGGAACCTACAATGGCGCAGGCGGTTTCCCTTGACATATACGACCTCCCAAGAGGTCATCAAACCGCAGCATGTGGTGCGGGAGGTGCACCGGCTTTCGGGAGACGAGACTATCATCGCCACGGAAGTGGGACAGAACCAGATGTGGGCGGCCCAGTTCTTTCCCTTCCGGAGGCCCAGGACACTCCTGTCCTCGGGAGGACTGGGAACCATGGGGTACGGTCTTCCGGCGGCCATCGGGGCCCAGGCCGCCTTCCCCCACCGCCGGGTAGTGGTCATTGCGGGAGATGCCAGCCTCCAGATGAACATCCAGGAGATGGCCACGGCTGTCCAGTACGGCCTCTCCGTCAAGGTGGTCCTCCTCAACAACCGCTCCCTCGGGATGGTCCGCCAATGGCAGTCCCTCTTCCATGGAGGAAGACACAACGAGAGCATCCTTGAGGTCCAACCCGACTTCGTCAAGTTGGCCGAGGCCTACGGAGTCCTGGGCCTCCGGGCCACTGAACCTCAACAGGTGGTCCCATGTCTCCAAGAAGGCCTTTCGGCCGAGGGGCCGGTTCTGATGGATTTCTGGGTGGACCCCCACGAGAACGTCTATCCCATCGTGCCCCCTGGCCGTGGCATCGACCGAATGATCCTGCGTGGCATCAAGGGGAAGGGTCTGGAGACGGAAGAGGAAGAGCCGGTCGATCTCCCGGCCTGACCATAAGGCCTCAAGCCGCCGAGGAGGCTTCCATAATGAGAGGAAAGGCAAGGCGGTCCTTGCCCCGCCACTTCATCCTTATCCTGGTGGAGAACCGTCCCGGGGTCCTGGCCCGTGTCTCCGATCTTTTCTGTGCCCGGGGGTTCAACATCGACACCCTCTCGGTGGCGGAGACCCTGGATCCCGATTTCTCCAGGGTCACATGCACCACTAGGGGGGAGGAAGAAACAGTGGAGCAGATCGTCAAACACCTCCGAAGGCTCATCGAGGTGCGTCGGGTGCTCCATGTCCCCCTGGACGACCCCGCCTATGTCTCCAGGGAACTGCTGCTCGTCAAACTCCGCTCCCCGAGGAGGGTCCGGGGCGAGGTCCTTCGTCTGGCCGAGATCTTCCGCGCGAGGGTAGTGGACATCAGCGACGGGACCGTCACCCTGGAGGCCACCGGCGTCCCACAGAAGCTCGATGCCCTCCTGGCTGTGTTGAGGCCCCACGGCATCCTAGAGGCGGTGCGGACCGGGCCCGTGGCCCTGGCGCGAGGGGGCCGAAAACGCCTAGACAAGGGAGGGGGAGGCTCCGGATGATCCATCCACGGACTCGAATATGGAGGAGCTTCAGGGACGAGGTCTCATCCAAGCGAACAGCGTTTTCGAGGCGCAATCGCGCCTATAATCCATTGAGGAGGATCATGTCATGGCCATTATGGATTTCGGAGGAGTGGAAGAGCAGGTGATAACGTCCCAGGAATTCCCTCTCTCCAGGGCGAGACGAGTCCTAGGAGGGGAACGGATCGCGGTCCTGGGATATGGGGTGCAGGGACAGGCCCAGAGCATGAACCTTAGGGACAACGGCCTGGACGTCCTGGTGGGGCAGAGGCCCGATTCCCGATCCTGGGAGAAGGCCGTCCAGGACGGATGGGTCCCAGGGGAGACCCTCTTTTCCTTGGAGGAGGCCGCCAAAAGGGGGACCTTTATCCTCTATCTTCTTTCCGATGCTGGCCAGAAGGCCTTCTGGCCCACACTGAGGCGCCATCTGACACCGGGCAAGACTCTCTACTTCTCCCATGGATTCTCCGTCACCTATCGGGACATCACGGGCGTCCATCCACCTGATGGGGTCGACGTGATCCTGGTGGCCCCCAAGGGGCCTGGGCTCGCCTTGAGGCGCTATTTCCTCGAGGGCAAGGGGGTCAACAGCAGCTACGCCGTCTTCCAGGACGCCTCGGGAAGGGCCGAGGAGAAGGCCCTGGCGGTGGGCATCGCCATCGGATCCGGATACCTCTTCCCCACCACCTTCGAGAAGGAGGTCTACAGCGACCTCACCGGGGAGCGAGGCGTCCTCATGGGGGCCTTAGCGGGCATCATGGAGGCCCAATACCATGAGCTGAGACGACGGGGCCATACCCCCAGCGAGGCCTTCAACGAGACCGTGGAGGAGCTTACTCAGAGCCTTATCCGGCTGGTGGGAGAGAACGGGATGGACTGGATGTACGCCAACTGCAGCGCCACGGCCCAACGGGGGGCCCTGGACTGGAAGGGAAGGTTTCGGGACGCCGTGGCTCCAGTCTTCAAGGAGCTCTACGATCGGGTGGCCGACGGCACGGAGGCCAGAATCGTCCTCGATCGCAACAGCCGACCCGACTATCGGGAGACCCTCAATGCGGAGCTGGAGGAGATGGCCTCCTCCGAGATGTGGAGAGCAGGAAGGCGAGTCCGCGAGCTGCGGCCCGAAAACTGGAAGCCCAAAGACGATCCTGGACGACCCTGGATCCCGGATGAAACCCGTCGACAAACCCAATGAGGGGGAAAAGGGGGCTTTCCCCTTACCGCACTGGGGGGAGGGCCCTTCAGCCCGCCTCTGAGTGTCCACACTCTTTGTTGGGACAGACCAATAAGGTCTCACCCCGCCTCCGCCGTTCCACCAGAAAGTCCCCCCCGCACGAGGGACAGGGACGGGGGACGGGGCGATCCCAAAGGGCATAAGTGCAGGCAGGATAGCGGGAACAACTGTAGAAGGTCTTCCCCTTGCGGCTTCTGCGCTCCACCAGTTCCCCGTCACACCCCTCTCGCGGGCAACGAACCCCCAAGCTCAGGGAGACGGCCCCCTTGCAATCGGGATATCGGGTGCACGCGAAGAACCGCCCGTAACGACCCTCACGGATGCGGGTGGGGGCTCCGCATTGAGGGCAAGGGGGCGGCTCCACGTCTGGGGGCTCCGGAGCGCTCCCGCCCAGAGGGCGGGTGGTACGACATTGCGGGTAGGCGCTGCAGGCCAGAAAGCGGCCGTACGGTCCGTCCTTGACGAGCATGGGGGAGCCGCATGAAGGGCATGGCTCCCCCAAGGCCCCCTCCTCAAGGCGGACATCTCCTTTGGCGTCCCTTGTATAGGGACGACTGAACGTGCAACGGGGGTAAGACGAACAGGAGAGGAAGGGGCCCCTCCTGCCCACCTTGATGACCATGGGCGAACCGCATTGTTCGCAAAGAATTTCCGTGGGAAGCCCCTCACGTTTGAGATCCCCCATGGTGGCCTCCGCTCGTTCGTAGTCCCGCCGGAACGAGCGATAGAACTCCTCGAGGACACGCCGACGTTCGAGCTTCCCCTCCTCAATGAGATCGAGCTTCTCCTCCATCTCCGCCGTGAACTTCACATCCAGGATGGCGGGAAAGCTCTGTACCAGCAGGTCGTTGACCAGCAGCCCCAACTCCGTGGGCCGGAATACTCCCTTCTCCACCCGAACGTAACCCCGTTCCTGGATATTGCTCAGGATTGTGGCATAGGTGGAGGGCCTGCCGATGCCCTTCTCTTCCAGTTCCTTGACCAGGGTCGCCTCTGTATAGGCCGGGGGAGGCTGGGTGAAATGTTGGCGGGGAACCACCTCCAGTAGTCGCAGGGTCTCCTTGCTTTGAAGCCTAGGGAAGGTGGCCTCTTCCTCCGCACCCTTTCCGTCCACCACCTGACCGTAGATCAAGGTGAACCCTGGGAAGGTCATGACCGCCCCACTGCCCCGGAACAGGTAGGGCCCAGCCTCCACCTCCACCGTGGTCCTGTCGTAATGGGCCGGACGCATCTGGCTGGCCACGAACCGTTCCCAGATGAGCCGGTAGAGACGATATTGGTCCTCGGGGAGGAGGGACCGTATATCGTCGGGGTGAAGCTCCACATCCGTGGGCCGGATGGCCTCATGGGCCTCCTGGGCCCCTTTGCGACTCTTGTAGGTGTTGGGGCGTTCGGGAAGGTGCTGGGACCCGAATCGATCCTGGATGAAGGCTCGCACCGCTTCCAGGGCATGATCCGATACCCGGACCGAGTCCGTCCGCATATAGGTGATCAGGCCCACGGAGCCACGGTCTCCCAGTTCCACACCTTCGTAGAGTTGCTGAGCTATGGTCATGGTCTTCTTAGCTGAGAAACGCAACCTCCGAAAGGCCTCTTGCTGGAGGGTACTGGTAATAAAGGGGGCCGGAGGGCGCCGTTTCGTCTCCTTGACCTGGATGGAGCGGACCGTGAAACCGAGACCCTTCAGCTCGGCGGCGATCCTGCGTGCCTCTTCTTCGGTCCGGATTCGGACCTTCTTCCCCTGGATCTGGGCCAGCTTCACATCGAAGGGGGGCGGCTGGTCCCCTTCCAGCCGGACCGTGATGCTCCAGTATTCCTCGGGTTCAAAGTCCTCGATCTCCCGCTGACGCTCGCAGATGAGCCGAACGGCCACGGACTGGACCCTGCCAGCGCTCAATCCCCGCCGGACTTTCTTCCAGAGCATGGGACTGATCTCGTACCCCACCAGGCGGTCCAGGACGCGTCGGGCTATCTGGGCCTCCACTTTCCGTCGATCCAGTTCGGCCGGATGGGCCAGAGACCGAAGAACGGTCTCCTTGGATAGATCGTTGAACAGGGCTCGATGAATCACCTTGTTAGGACCCCTGACCTCCTCGGCGATGTGCCAAGCGATGGCCTCCCCCTCGCGATCCGGGTCTGGGGCCAGATAGATCTCACGGACTCCTTTGGCCGCCTTCTTGATCTCCCGGATTATCTTTCCCTTGCCCCGGATCACCTCATATTCGGGCTCGAATCCGTTGGCCACGTCCACACCCATCCGGCTCTTGGGGAGATCCTTGATGTGCCCCACAGACGCCACGACCCGGAAATCCTTCCCCACGTAGCGCTGAATAGTGCGCGCCTTGGTGGGGGACTCCACCACAATCAACGCCTGAGACATGATCCCTTCATCTCACCTTCCGAGAATTGTATCGGGGAAACGATCCCCTTTGCGGGAGACACGGCCTGGTCGGCCCCGGGGGTCCGAGGACCCGCCGGCTGGGGTTCCACCCACCCCTGCTACTCCAACCGCACATAGCGCTTGCCCGGCATCTGCCGCACCCTCCCCTTGAGCTCCAACTGCAGGAGGAGGGCGGCGGTGGCCGAGGGCTCCTTCCCCCTCCTTTCGATCACTTCATCGATGTGTAGGGGCTCCGGACCGAGAGTCTCTAGGATCTCCCTCTCCTCGGGGGTGAGATCCTCATCCCTCGCCGGGGGCTCCTCTGGGAGGAGCGATCGACCTCGCTGCCCCCATGCCTGCAGCATGGGGGCCAGTTCCTCCAGGATATCCTGGGCGGACTCCACCAAATGGGCTCCTTGCCGAATCAAGGCGTGGGTCCCACGGCTCCGGAGGGACTCTACACTGCCGGGGACCGCAAAGACCTCCCGGCCCTGCTCCAGGGCGAGTCGGGCCGTGATGAGGGAGCCACTTTTGGGAGCGGCCTCTACAATGGTCACCCCCAGGCTCAAGCCACTGATGATCCGGTTCCGAGAGGGAAAGTGACCGGCCTCGGGTTCAGTGTCCAGAGGATACTCGGTAAGAACAGCCCCTCTCTCCACGATGCGTTCCAACAGGGAGCGATGCTCCGGAGGATAGACCACGTTGATCCCCGAGCCCAACACGGCCAGGGTCCGTCCCCCTCCAGCCAGAGCCCCCTTGTGTGCCTCCGCATCGATTCCCCTCGCGAGCCCGCTGACCACGGTTACCCCCTTTCGAGCCAGTTCGCGGGCGATCCGAAAGGTGGTTCTAAGGCCATAGCTGGTGGCCGAACGAGATCCGACTATCCCCACGGCCAAGACATCCTCGGGCAGGATGCGGCCTCTAAGGTAAAGATATGGGGGAGGGTCCGGGATGGCGGCCAAGGAAGGAGGATAGCCGTCCTGGCCGAAGAGCAGGAGATCGACACCCAGGGTCTCCATCCTGGACAGTTCCTCCTCCACGGCGGAAAAGTCGGAGAACTCCTTGATGGCGAGGGCCAGTCGATCCCCCACGCGATCCACTCTCCGCAGGTCCCGGAAGGGGGCCTGGAACACTTTCTTGGGGGAGCCGAAACGCTTCAACAATTTGAGGTAGGTGACCGGCCCGATGCCCGGCACGCGTCCTAGCGCCAACCACCAGAGCGGCTCCATACCCGAACTGCCCTCCTGGACAGGTCCAAAGGCCGTTGCGCACCTGATCATACCCGGACCAAAACGAAAACAAGGGGAGGGGTTCCCCCCTCCCCCGTGGAAGAGGCCCAGGGACTGTGGGACTCAGGGGTTCTGGATGACGAAGTGGGCCCTCCGATTCCGCGCCCAAGCCGCCTCGTTGTGGCCCGGGTCCAGGGGACGCTCCTCCCCGTAGCTGATGGTGCGCAGCCGCCCTTCATCCACACCAAGGCCTACAAGGAAGAATTTGGCCGCATTGGCCCTCCGATCTCCAAGGGCCAGATTGTATTGTTCGGTCCCTCTCTCGTCGCAATGTCCCTCGATGAGGACCTCGTATTCAGGATGGGCCTTCAGGAAGGCCGCCTTCTCCCTGAGGATCCGCTGAGCCTCGGCATCTAGGGCATAGGAATCAAAGGCGAAGTGCACATCCTCGTTCTCAAAGGCAGCCCTGGCTCGACGCAGGGCCTCCTCCTCGCCCTCGACCGCCGCCTCCTCCTCGCGGGCTCCGGGGGTAACGGCAGCGGGGGCCTCAGCACGCCGTGCTACCAGCTCTCGGCTCCACCCACAACCGGCCCGATACCGATCCCCCACCTCCAAGGGGAGAAAGCTCTTGGTAACCAGGGCCGTGGCCGTGGTCTTCTGGACTTGGAGGACCATCACCTCGCCCACCACAGTGGTCAAATGCTTCTGGGGGGTGGGTCTTTGGAAGTGATAGGTCCGCTTGGGATAAGGGATGAGAGGCTCCGTCCCCTCCATGGGGACACGGTAGATTTCGAAACACTGACCCGGCTCCACACCGTCCACAGCGCCCCGATCCAGAAAGACAATGTCCCCCTTGCCGAAGGCCGTCAGCCCCTCGTAGGTCCAAATGATGCGGCCCTCCAGCGACTCGGGCGGGACCCTCAACTCGATGCGGGGATTCCTGGGACGGTAGTAATCCACCCTGGATCCCATGGAGATGGACAGATAGGCCTCCTCCACCATGGCCGCTGATTCAGTCTCGTTGACCTCGATGACCCGCAGCCTCCCCTCCACCAAGACTACCTTGTAGTCCTTGAGCTCCCTCGGACGGAACAGCCGGTAGACCTCCAGGCGGTCTCCGACCCGGATCCCGTCACGACTGCCCACGTCCAGGTAGACTACCTCATTCTCTCCGATGAGGACCTCCTTCTCTGCCCTGGTAGTCACCACCTGACCGATCCCCTTCAAGTCTTCCTGGACCAGATACCCCACGCCGTCGATCCTGGGGTAAATGAGGACCGCCTCTCGCGGAAGCCACTTCCAGGCCCATGCATGGGAGCCCAAGAAGAAAAAAACCCCTAGGAGAATTCCACCCCTTAAAGAGACCAGGACTTTGCTCCAGCAATGCCTCTCTCCCATCATCGCGCCCCCCTTTGCCGAGGACGAAGGGACCACCCCCCCCCAGGACGGTTTTGGGCCACATTAGCCTCTCGCATTGCCCTTGTCAAGCCGATTCGCCCGGCTGAGGCGTTCCCGCAGGGCTTCGACCCAGGCATAGGGGACCCGCAGTCCCCCACGCCCCGTCCCCAAGGCCACAGCTGGTTTGGTGGAACCGTGAAAGTCCGTCCCCCCGGTCTTGAGCAGGTCGTATCGTTCCGCCAGATCCATGTAGCGGCTCACCATCCCGTCGTCATGATCCGGGTAGAGGACCTCCAGCCCCATCAGCCCGAACTCCTCCACCAGCCGGGCCACGAATGCCTCCAATTGAAGGGGGATCTCGAAACCCAATGTAAAGGGATGGGCCAGAACGGGGATCCCCCCGGCGCTCTTGACCACCTCGATGGCCTCCGAGGGCCCGAGACGGAATTTGTCTACGTAGGCGGGCCGCCCCTTTCCCAGAAACCGATCGAAGGCCTCCTCCACTGTTTGCACATAGCCCTCGGCCACCAAGGCCCGGGCGAAGTGGGGCCTTCCCACCTGCCCTCCCCCTGCAAGGCGCTCCAGGAGAGAGGGGTTCAGGGGCATCCCAAGGGTCTCAAGCCGTTCGAGGATGCGGAGGTTCCTCTCGGAGCGGGCCTGCTGAAGCCTGCCGAGAACGGACCGAAGCCCCTCATGGTGGGGATCGATCCCATAACCGAGAAGGTGAAAGGTCCCCTTTCCCCTGTCCATCTCCACAGAGATCTCCACCCCGGAGATCACCTCGATGCCGATGCGCTCGCCCTCCTCCAAGGCCTCCGCCAACCCGTCGAGGGTGTCGTGATCCGTAACGGCCACAGCCCCAAGACCCGCGGCCTTGGCGGCCTGCACCAATTCCGCAGGGGAAAGATCCCCGTCCGATGCGGTGGTATGCGTGTGAAGATCCACCCAGGGGCCCTCCCTCATTGCTTCCTCCTCATGCCTCGAGGCCCCTTTGACCGGATCAGGATGAGAGGGACTTCTTGGCCTTGCTCCCGATCCGAGGTTCCCGTATGGTGTTAAAGAAGACCTGGTCTCAGTCCCGCTGATGGGGGCCGGAGGGAGGACTTCGCTTGAGCCCTTCTCCAGACTGGATCCAAAAGGATCTCTTTTTCAGCCGCCTTGAAGGACTCCTGCATCGACGCCGTCCACGCATTCTCCATCGACCGGGCTGGAGGCGGGCAGCTGTCCTCCTCGCCCTATGGAATCACGGTCCTCACCTCCAGCTCCTTTTTATCCGTCGCAGCCACCGGGTACGGCACCACAAGGGAGAGATCTCCTTCCCGGGCGGTGTCTGGGAATCGCAAGATGGCGACCTTCTCCAGACGGCCCTACGGGAGGCCGAGGAGGAAGTCGGGATCCTCCCCCAGGAAGCAATCCCGCTCGGCCGCCTGGACGACGCCCTTACCCTCAGCAGCCACTACTTGGTGGCCCCCTTCGTCGCTGCGCTTCCTTCCACACCTACCTTTCGGGCCAACCGGGAAGTGGCCGAGCTCCTTCCTCTTCCCCTCCATCGACTCCTGAAGCCGGATCGATTTGAAGCCCGCCAGGAGGAGATCGACGGTCTCCTGATTCCGGTCTATACTTATGAGGTGGAGGGACTCCGCATCTGGGGGGCCACGGCCCGTATCCTCAAAGACCTCCTCGACCGGATCAGGGAGGACCATCCGACCCTTGAGGCTCTCATCGAATAAGCCTGTGAAAGCGATCCACAATCTCCAAGGCTTCCTCTGGAGAGTCGGTCAAATGAAAGATCTTCAAGTCCTCCTCCGAGATCTTCCTCTTGGCGAGAGTGGTCTCCCGGAGCCATCGCAGAAGACCTTCCCAGTAAGCGGTGTCCATGAGAATAACCGGAAAAGGCTTGATCTTCTGGGTCTGAATCAGGGTGATGGCCTCGAAGAGCTCGTCCACGGTCCCGAACCCCCCTGGCATGACCACGTAGGCGATGGCGTACTTGACGAACATCACTTTGCGCACGAAGAAGTAGCGAAAGTTGACCTGGATATTGGCGTAGGGATTGGGCTTCTGCTCGAAGGGAAGCTCGATGTTCAGCCCTATGGACTGCCCTCCGGCCTCAGCGGCCCCCTTGTTGGCAGCCTCCATGACACCCGGCCCACCTCCAGTGATGACCGCAAAGCCTCTCTCCACTAGCATCCGTGCCAGCCGTTCGGCGGTCACGTATTCCGGGTCCTCCGGCCGGGCCCTGGCCGAACCAAAGATGCTCACTGCGGGCGGGATGTCCGAGAGGTGCTCGAAACCCTCCACGAACTCCGCCATGATCCTAAACATCCGCCACGTATCCTTGACGGTCATGGCGTCGATAAGGTACTGTCGCTCCACCGTTAAACCTCCATGGGAAGGGTCCGGACCTACCCCATCCACAAAGATCCTCTTGGATGCGATGGTGGCCCCATCTTACGGAAGCCGACGGAGGCTGTCAACGAAGCCCCAAGGATCCGAGAGGAGGACTGAAGGAACCCCTCGGGAGGGAACCATGAAGATTACGTTTCTAGGCGGAGCCCGCACTGTTACGGGGTCTTCCTTTCACCTGGAGACCGCGGGAGGATCCCTTCTTGTCGACTGCGGTCTCTTTCAGGGTCCCAGATCCCTGGAGGAGAGGAATCGGAAAATCTCCCTCCATCATCCCAAGAGGATCCGGGCTGTGGTCCTGACCCACGCCCACATCGATCACTCGGGCCTCCTCCCGGCCCTGGTCAAGGCGGGGTTTCGCGGCCCCGTCCTGGCCACACCCGCCACCCGGGACCTCTGTGAGATCATGCTTCTGGACAGCGCCCACATTCAGGAGATGGAGGCCGAATGGCAGAGCCGCAAGAACCTCCGGCGCGGGGGACGTCCCCTGGAGCCCCTCTACACCCAGGAGCATGCTCGCCGGGCTCTCGAGCTCTTCCATCCCATACCCTATGGGGAGAGGCAGGAGGTGATCCCCGGGGTCCACGTCCGCTTTCAGGATGCAGGCCACATACTGGGATCTTCCTCGGTGGAGATGTGGGTCACCGAGGACGGAGAGACCACCAAGCTGGTCTTTTCCGGAGACGTGGGGCGAAAGCATCAAGCCATCATCCGAGATCCTCAGCCCATCGAGGATGCGGAGATCCTGCTGGTGGAGTCCACCTACGGCGAACGTCTCCACAAATCCTCGGAGGAGACTCTCCAGGAGTTTCAGGCGATCCTGGAGCAGGCCGCCAGGGAAGGTCAAAAGGTGATTATCCCGGCCTTCGCGGTGGGCCGCACGCAGGAGATCCTTTACACCCTCCACGCCCTCCATCGTCAGGGACGTCTCCCGGACCTTCCTGTGTACGTGGACAGCCCTTTGGCCATCGCGGCCACCGAGATCTTCACTTCCCACCCCGAGTGTTTCGACGGGCAAGCCCGGGCCCTTCTCCGGGGCGGCGACCCGCCCCTGAGTCTCCCCCGCCTCGTCTTCTCCCGGACCGCTGAGGAATCTCGGGCCATCAACACCTTGAAGGGGGCAGCCGTCATTATCTCGGCGAGCGGCATGTGCAACGCGGGCCGTATCAAGCACCATCTCAAGCATCATCTCTGGCGGCCGGGATCTCACATCCTCTTCATCGGTTTTCAGGCCCAAGGAACCACGGGACGCCAGATCATCGAGGGGGCCAAGCGCGTGAAGATCTTTCGGGAATGGGTGGCTGTCCGGGCCCACGTGCACACCCTTGGGGGCTTCTCGGCTCATGCGGATCAGGAGGAGCTCCTCGAATGGGTGGGACACTTCCGAAACCTGGACCTGAAGATCTTCGTCGTGCACGGAGAGGAGGCAAGCTCCATGGCATTGGCCCAAGCCCTGAGGGACCGAGGATTCTCCCGAGTGGCGGTCCCCTACTTGCTTGAGACAGTGGATCTTAGAAAGCCGCCTCGGGAATCTCCCACCCTCGGGATTGGCCCGGCTCCAGAAGGTGCCCCCGCGGGGAGACCTTTGCAAGAGCTCGTGGACTTAGAGCGGAGGCTGCGGCGCTTCCGCAAGCGCCTGGTTCGGAAGGCCACGATCCCTGAGGAGATCCTCCGCCAGGTATGGCAAAAGGAGGATGAAGCCCGGCGGATCCTCGAAGAGATGGAGTCGCTCTTGGAGGGATGAGCTCCAGGTTTGGAGGCGGAGAAGGAGGAACCCGAGCATTAGTGGGTCCGCCCGTTCGCCCATTGCCTTTGGAGAGAATCTTGCGAGCGTCATGCAGGGGTCATATCTTCCAACAGCTGGAGGTCCCGGATTTTGAGCTGGATCCTGGTCTTTCCTTGCCACCGATCTATCTGGGGGATACAGGCCAGTCGGGCCCTTCCTCCCAATACCTCGGCATGGAATCCCCCCAACCCAAAGCCGATGGCGTCGAAACCCGTGCCGCCTCCTCGGACCCATAGCTTCAGGTGGTCCCCCCCCACCCTTCGACATTGAGCGATCTCCAGACAGTCCACCTGGAATACAGGCTCGGGGTTGCCTACCCCATGGGGCTCCAGACGGGAGAGGTGGCGGACCAGCTCCTCGTCGATTTCCTCGGGGCTGAGGCGGCCGTCCAAACGAAGGACGGGTCCTTCCAATGCCCCTTCCAGTATCCCTTTGGTCCCCTCGCAGAAGGCCCGTTTGAAGGCCGGGATCTCCAAGAGATCGACGGTCAGGCCCGCGGCCAAGGCGTGTCCCCCGCATCGAAGCAGATGGTCCTGGCACCTTCGAAGATGGTGGATCAGATGAAACCCCTCCGGACCCCTCGCCGATCCCTTCCCCACTCCGTCCTTCTCCACCACTAGCACAGCCGGCCTCCCGTATCGTTCCACGAGCCGGGAGGCCACGATGCCCACCACACCCAGATGCCAGTCTTTGGAGCTCAACACCAAGGCCTCGGCCCCTGCCCGGATCTCCTCCTCGGCCAGGGCGCAGGCTTCCCGAAAGATCTCCTCCTCCAGCTTCTGACGCTTTCGGTTAAGGACGTCCAGCTCTTGAGCCAGGGCCTCGGCCTTCCCCTCATCCGAGGTCAAGAGGAGATCCAGAGCAGGCTCAGCCGACTCCATCCTCCCAGGGGCGTTGATTCGGGGGGCAAGCTGATAGGTAACCAAACCCACGGTGAGAGGGCGTCCTTCGGAGCCGCAGACCCGGAGCAGGGAACGGATACCTGGTCGGGGAGATCTCCCCAGGATCTCCAGGCCGTGCTTGACCAGGGTCCGGTTCTCGCCCAGCAACGGGACCTGGTCGGCCACGGTCCCCAAGGCCACAAGATCCAGATAGGGCTTGAGGGAGGGTTCCTTCCCCGAAGGCCAGTGACCCTCTTCTTTCAGGCGGCGGGCCAGGGACCAGATCAAGAGGAACGCCACCCCCACCCCCGCCAAATCCCTAAAAGGATAGTAGTTGTCGGGCCGCTTGGGGTTGACCACGGCATGGGCGGGAGGAAGTCGATCCGGGACCTCATGATGATCTGTAATGATCACATCCATGCCCATCCGCCCGATCCGCTCCACGACTTCCGTGTCGGTGACCCCGCAGTCGGCGGTGAGGACCAGGGATGCTCCACCGCGTCTCGCTTCTTCCAGGAGAGGAACGCTCAGGCCGTATCCATCCTTCTGCCGATGCGGGATCAAATGGAGGACCTTCGCCCCCACGGAGCGAAGGAACTCCGTCAGGAGGGCCACAGAGGTGACCCCGTCCACATCGTAATCTCCATAAACAAGGATCCTGTCCCCCTTCCTCAAGGCCTCAAGGAGTCGTTCCACGGCCCGACCCATATCCGCAAGGCCCTCGGGAGGATGGAGACCCCGGAGTGTGGGGGCAAGAAAACGTTCAGCAGCAGCGGGGTCCTGGACCCCTCGATTGACGAGGACCCGGACCACGGGTTCGGGAAGCCCTGTCTCAGCTTTCATCACCTCCACGCATCCCGGATCCGCCTTTCTCAGAACCCAACGTCTAGAGACCTCCGGCATCGCTTTGGCCCTCCATCTCCCTCGTCCCCTTGGCCCGAGGTCGATCCGCCTGTTGTCAAGGAGGCATATGGACCGCTACTCTGCTCGGGAAACCGAACTCGAGGAGATACGAGAAGAGGCCCTCCCCTTCGGGTCGGGCCTCTCGGACAAGGATCTTTCGGTTGTGAAGCAAGACCATCCGCCCCTCTACTGGACCAGGTGCTTTTTGCGCTCCGATTCGACCACGTAGAGGACGCGGAAGTCCCTCTCCAGGCGCCTCCGCATCTCGTTGAGGTGCTTTCTGTCCACGTTGGTGAAGCGGATGTAGACTCTGCGGAATCCCTCCCTGGCATTCTCGTAGGAAGTGAGGATACTGACCATCTTCCCTCCGTATTCCCGGATGACATCCGCCACCTCCTTGATGGATCCCGACCGGTCCTCCAGTTCAAAGGCGAACTGGATCCCCCCTCGATAGATCCCTGTGAGGCTCACCAGGACCTTGAAGATGTCGGTGTCCGTGATGACACCCACCAAATCACCGCGGTCGGACAGCACGGGCAGCCTAGAGATCTTTCGGCGCAACATCAGGGCCGCCGCCTCCTCCACCGTATCATCCTCCCGGATGGTGACGGGATCCTTGGTCATAATCTCCTTGACTTTGATCTTGGACACAAGATACATGAGCTCATGGACGTCCAATGTGGTGGCTGTAGAGGCCGAAGCGGCCTTCACGTCGTGCTCTGTGACGATGCCGACCAGTTTCCCTCCCTTCATCACAGGGAGGCAACGGATTTTGTTCTCCTTCATCAGATGGTCGGCATCGAGCATAGAGGTGTCGGGATCGACCGTGATGGGATCCGGTGTCATCCAATTTCGAATCAGCATGGGGACCCTCCTTCCATGGGACCGCGCCCTTGCACGTTCCCTCCTCCCCGCAACGGGAGGCCAATGAGTTGGGGCTCTCCTGGAGGATGCATGTCCTCATATCCTATCCGGCCAGGCGCCGGAGAGAAACCGGATCTCCTCAGCAAGATCCGAAGTCACGATCCCTCCAGGAACTCCTTCAGGGACTGGCTCCGATAGTATCCTCCTCCCACATACCTCAGGACCTTGCGAAACTGTTCGGGGGAAAGGTAGCCGGGAAGGGCCAAAATCCCCTTTCCGGCCGGGCTGAGGAACCAGCAGGTAGGCAACCCCCTCACCAGGTATTTGCGGGCCAAGTGAGGGTTTCGGTCCGCCTGGATTCGAGCTGAGACAAAGGTGTCGCGAAGATACTCTACCACAGCCCGCGTCCGAAACGTCTCCTCATCCATCTTCTTGCAGTAGGCACAGCGATTGGAGAAGAAGTAGAGAAAGATGGGCCTCCCTTCCTCCTCTCCTGTCCGCAAGGCCTGTCGATACTCCATCCAGAGGATCCCCTCGGCGCCCACCTCACTCCAAGCCCCAAGCAAGACCGCCACCAAGACGGCAGGACCCAGAAATCGGGGCAGCAGGCGCCTCGGCCGGCGATTTACGGGCAAGGGCTACCTCCCCTCCTCAAAAGAACTCAAGGACGGCGACCGCCATCCTCCCTGACTTAGGCTCAGGAGAAACGGGAGCCCGAAGGAGCACAGCCTGAGGCCGAAGAGGAGTTCGTGGAGGCGCGTCCGCTGGAGAAGACCGAGAGGAGCTTCTCGGCCCCCTCATTCAGGCATCGAGGGCAGCGGACAACCCGAACCTCGGCCCCGCCTAGGATCAGTTCCTCGAACTGATGGCCACAAGCCGAACATCGAAACTCGTAGATGGGCATGAGTCACATCTCCTCCAAGGGGCATATCTATTGTGTATTCTAGGTCCGGCAAAGGACCCTGTCAACGAGGGCCTGCATCTTTCCGCATCCTTTTTGGAGATCTCAGGGAAAGGATGGATTCCACGATTCCTCGTCCTTTCAAGTTCGGGGACCACTTTTTTCTTGACCCGAATCGAGCTCTTGTATTAAGGTTGCGGGTGTTTCTTGTAGTGGGTCGATTTCGCTCTGAAAAAGGGAAGCCCCTTTGCCAGAGCGGCGACCTGGAGGAGGAACTGATTTTCAAAAGGAGGTTGGCGCTTTGGCAGAGGGTATTGTAAAATGGTTTAATGATAAAAAGGGCTATGGTTTTATCAAACAGGAGGACGGGCGTGACCTCTTTGTCCATTACTCCTCCATCGATATGCCGGGATTCAAGACCCTGGCCGAGGGGGACCGCGTCACCTTCGAGATCGAGGAGACGGACCGGGGTCCACAGGCCAAAAACGTCCGCAAACTGTAACGCTCTGTCCCGAGACGTCCATGTGGAGGCATCTGCCTTTGGGCGGATGCCTTTTTTAGTCCCTCATCTGGTCTTCCTTGCCCGTTCCTTTCGCCGTGCGCCGTGTGCGCCTGTCGACAAATTCCGTTGACTTTCCTTGCCCATCTTCCTAAAATCGAGAAGAACCCTTTCAGCGTGTTTAAGGTCTTCCATGACGATCACGGCCAATCAGATGACCTTCCTTCGTTTGATCTTCCTTCCCATCCCTTGTGCCCTCCTCTTCGGCGGGCCCACGCATAAAGGGCTGGCGCTGCTCTTATTCATCGCGGCGGGGCTGACGGACTATCTCGATGGCCATCTGGCCCGGAAACACGGGGCCACCCGGCTGGGAGCACTCATCGACCCCATGGCAGACAAAATCTATATCACCGCCATGTTCGTCCCCCTTGCCTGGCAGGGAATCGTCCCCATCTGGATGGTCCTTTTGCTCTTCATCCGAGAGTATACGGTGACGGAACTTCGAAGCATCCACGGCTCGGGAGGAGTCGATTTTCGCACTTCCGAGTTGGCCAAGTACAAGACCACCATACAGATGATCGGCGGAGGAGTGATCATCCTCAACGAGATCTTCCGCCAGCATTGGACAGTCTGGATTCCACTGGGGGCCTTCTTCGCCTTTTCTCTATTGTTGGCCACTCACACCTACCGCATGAGGGGACGGCTCGGTTCCAGAATCTTGACCCTGATGAGCCTCATCGCTTGGGTCTTGGTGATGCGGGCTCTCCTCCCTTACGACCGCACCAACCAGGCCATCATGGCCCTGATCGTAGCGGTGACCCTCCTCAGTGGCCTTCACTATGCACTGCTCACATGGAGGAGCCTTAAAGGATATGTAAAGGAACGTTTCGGGGCTAGGGAATGGGCTTCGTTCGTGGGGATCGGGTTGCTCTTCCCCGCTTTTTACCTTTCTACTCTGCACAGCCGGGAGGTGGCGGTCTGGACGGTCATCGCCATCCTCTCGGTGGAATTCGCCATCGGGGGTCTCAAGAATTTCCTCACCACCCTAAAAGGATCCGGCGCCTACTCTCCTCAAACCACTAAGATCCTATTCCTTAACGGGGCGGGGCTCCTGAGCGTCCTCCTCCTCCTCTTTTCGGTCCCACATCGTTCGGAGATCCTCAACACCCTCCTCTTCCTCGTCTTCGCCGCCAGTCTTCTCTATTGCCTCCGCTTCGCCTATCGTAACCGCCACGCCCTGATCCGAGCCCGGCACACCCCCGCCTGAGAGGGGCCTCGACCCACTTTCCATGACCAGACCCACCCATTCAGTAACCCAAATGCGCCCGGCGGAATCGGATTCGATAGTGAAGGAGAACCTTGTGGACCTGCTTGTAGTGTACGCCCACTTCTTCGGCCAGAAGATCGTGGAGGAAGGGTCCTGGGGGAGCGGCTGCCTGGAGATAACGCTCGTAGCCTTCTTCGATGCGAAGCCGTTGTTCTTCGGTCACATCCGGGACCTTTCTGAGGAGTCTCTCGCCATCATGGAGGAGATCGAGATATCGAAGGACCTGCCAGGGGCTGAACCCCGTGGATTCGGCCAAGATACGTCCGATCTGGGTGAGATCTCTCCCTTCGGCCAGCAACCGAAAGTAGGTCTTCTCGATCTGGAAACGGACCTCACGGGGGATCTCCGAGACCTTGGGCTGTCCGGTCTTCCACTCCCGGATGAGGCGGGCTACTTTCTTAAAGGGGACGCCCAGTTCCCGAGCAATGGTCTTTCGTCGTCCATTTGGAGGCCTCTCAAGGCGTTCCACATAGGCCACGTAACGGGAGATGACCTCCCTTTGCAGCGGCTCGGGAATGGGAGCCCTTTGCCTCTCCTGCGCCAGGACCCGGGCGACCACGCCCTTCTGGATTCGAAGTTCCTGCGCCAGGGCGGCGTGGACACGGCGGAGGGGGAGGTCCTCCTCCCGCATTCGGAGGGCCTCGTAGCGTTCCAGGATCATCTTGCGAAGCTCGGGGGATGGATCCCCCTTTTCCCCAAGCTTCAAAGGCTCCTTAGGGCGTTTGATACGGGCATGGGTGACAGGGTGGGGATGTTTTTTCTTAGGAGCCTTCTCCTTCTTCAAGCATCGTGGACAGTATCGTCCCTTCCGGTCCGGAGTGAAATAGGTCTTTCCGCACCGTGAACAGACTTTCTTGAATCGGAGGCCTCCCATACCTTACTCTCCCTGGAAACCGTCCCGGAACGACAAGCGCTCCCCAGCTTGGGTTGGAATCCGCAGCAAAAAGGGAAACGTCGTGTGAAAGGGAGCTCAGCAACCGGGGTAGGCATGTGGGATTGATTTTACAGTCAACATCCCGTCAAGGTCAAGGATCCCTCCTCGATCGGCGGCGTCTCCAGGCCGGGTCCAAAACGGCGTGGGGCGTTTTGGAAGGATGGCTTTGGCCATATTTGGGGATCGACCAAGGCAACGGGAGGGCCTGCACCTCCGGGTGAGATCCTTGGTGCCGAAGGGGAAATTGTGCTATGTTGAAAGAAATCTCGAGGGAGGCCCATGACGATCCGTCTGCCTTTTCCATCAAGACTCCTTGGAGTGCTGGTGCTTTTGGGCTTTTGGGGCCTGTTTTCGGCTCTTCCGATCACTGACGGACAGGCCTGGGCCCAGCAGTCCGTAACCTTCCGCGTCATCTTCGTCAAGGAAGAGGACGAGGCCCATCGTCTCTTTTCCCGACTCCGGGCCGGAGAGCCCTTCTGGAAACTGGCCATAGATTACTCCCAATATCCCAACGCTGGTCTGGGAGGTTATGTGGAGGAAGCCAGGCTCGACGAGCTTCGAGAAGAGTTCCGTGAAGTCCTTCGTCGGCTCCCTCCCGGGGAGGTCAGCCCCCCTATCCCCACCCGTGGGGGCTACGCCATCTTGAAGCGAGAGTCTCCTCGGCGTCTCAAATCCGCCTGGGTCCAAGCCGAAGGTCTATTCCTTCAGGCCCTCCGAGCCGGGGCCCAAGGAGACCTACCACGAGCCCGAAGGCTTCTCAGCAAGGTCCTCTCAGTTTACCCCAATCATCGAGGGGCCTTGTTGACCCTTGAGGTTGTCCGTGCTCTAGAGGCGGGCCGTCTGAAGCGATCCATAGGCCTCGAAGTCTTGGAGGGATTCCTGCTGGCCAAGGAGGGCTTCCCCAGAAAGGCCTTGGAGCCTCTCCAAAAGGCTGCTCGTGGCGCCTCACAGATCGGAGCCATCCATCTGGTCCTTGGCGAGATCTATCTCGAGAATCGCCAATGGGGTCAGGCTGTGGCCGCATATAAGAAGGCCCTCTCCTCTCCCGCCACGTCGCTACTGGCTCGGATTTCCTTGGGAGGGATTTCCCTCCATCGCGGAAACTTGAAAGAGGCACTGAAGCACTATCAGAAGGCTGTGGCCATGGATCCTGGGGCCGCACTGGCGCACGTGGGATTGGGTTTGGTCTACCTGGGGATGGGCAATCCTCAGGAGGCCTTGAGGGAATTCCGCGTCGCCCTAGCCATCGATCCCCTCTTGGACCCCGCGTACAACGAAATGGGGCTGGTCCTCTTGGGGCAGGGGAAGGTCCAAGAGGCTGTCTGGGCCTTTGAAAAGGCCCTCTCTATCCGGCCCGACAATCCCACCTATCTGAACCATCTGGGATTCGCCTACAATCGCTGGGGAATGTTTACCAAGTCCGTCAAAATCCTGGAGAAGGCCGTGGCCTTGGCCCCTATGGATCCCATGATCCACAACAATCTGGCCGTGGCCTACTTCGACAGCGGAAAGATAGATAAAGCCATCGCCCATGCAGATCGGGCCCGCCAACTGGGCTACAGGGTCCACCCCGACTTCCTCGCCAAACTGAAACCCTATAGGAAGAATCGTCCCTCTCCTTGACCTTCCAGCTCCGTCCTCATGGGTCTTAGAGGGGCTTGACTTAAGCGCGCCTCCCTGATAGCCAATAGGAGGCCTTTGGAAAGGCCTCTGAAATGAACAGCAGATCTGGGAAAGATGATTCGATCCTACATCGTGATTGAAAAGGGACTCTTGGAGGAGCGAGTCTACCCTCTGGAGAAGAAGCTGACCATAGGACGAAGGCCCACCAACGACATCTATCTCAGCGACCCAAGCGTATCCAGACAACATGCCGAGATCGTCCTGGAGGGAGGCCGCGCCGTGGTCCGCGACCTGGGAAGTCACAACGGTACATTTCTGAACGGGGAACGAGTGGAAAAGGCCCCTCTCTCCAATGGGGATACGATCCAGATCGGGGGAACTCTCTTCCGTTTCGTCCAGGAGCGGGTGGAAGAGGACCGCTCTCAATTGCTGGAGACCCAAGAGATCCCCGAATCCGAGGTCTCCCTGATCTTGGAAGGTAAAGAGACCTCCAGGCGTTCCCGACGGCTCATCGAGGCCCTTTCCAAAGTGCCCCTCTTCGAAAGGCTCGACGACAAGGCCCTGGAGACCGTCGCCCAGGCGGCCCATTTGGTGGTCTTCGATCGGGGCAGGACCATCATTCGACAGGGAGACAGGGGAAAGTCCCTCTTCATTCTCCTCGACGGCAAGGTCCGGGTCTATACTTACGACCAGCGGGGCAAAGAAGTCCCTCTGGCCATCCTCTCGGAAAATCAGTTCTTCGGAGAGATGTCGCTGCTGACAGGGGCTCCTCGGTCTGCCTCGGTACAGGCCCTCGAGGAGAGCCTCCTATGTGAGATCTCCTACGAGGCCATGCGGGAGATCGTCCAGAAATGGCCCTCCATCAAGAAGACCTTGGAGGACTACTACCGGCAACGCCTTGCGGACATGGAGCAAAAAAAACGCGATGCAGGCATGCGCGAGCGCAGACGGCATCCTCGGCTCAACGAAAGGCTCCCGGTGAGCTTCTCGGTCTCTCCCACCTCGCCCGGAACAGGTCTGTTCCGGCGCAAGGTCTTCCGTTCCATATCCCAGGATATCTCCATCTCCGGGATTCGCATCCGGGTTCAGGAGAACATGTTGAGGATGCTCCCTGTGGGGAGTCATCTGCGTCTAGAGATCACGCTGCCTCCGCCTTGGGGTACCATTCGATGCCTCGGCATCCTCCGCAACGTGATGGAGGTCAAAGAGGGCCAGGGGATCGGCTACCTCGGGGTGGAATTCCTGGATCTTCCTCCCGCTCATCGAAAAAAGCTCGAACGGTTCATCTTCAGGTGAGGTTCTCTCCCGCCTTTTTTCCTTCCCCTTCCAAAGCCGGCTTTCCAGGCGGGGGCCACCAGGGAGGACTTGGCCCGGATGATTCATTATCCGGGGCCCAACCGAAGGGAGGCTCAACCCTCCTGAGGTCCCTTTGCGGAGGTGCCCTCCCGCGCCTTCTGCAAGAGGAAGACCCCCCCATAGAGGAGAACCCCTCCCAGGGGGACGTATGTCCGAAGGCCTGGTGAGAGGTCCAGAAGGTCCACGGGCAGGCTGGGCCTGAGGATAACTAGGGTGACCACCAACAACAATATCCCCTCGTACCAGCGGTTGCGCGTGAGGAAATAGTTCTGTGTGGCGTTGGCGAAGGCGAACATGGCGATGATGCCAGTGAAGAAGATCCAGATCACATGGGGAACAGTCTGAACCCCGAGTAGAAGGAGATCGGTATTGAAGATGAACATGAAAGGGAGCAGTGCCGTTCGGATGTCGTAGGAAAATCCCTGGATCCCCGTGCGCACGGGGTCGCTTCGGGCGATAGCGGAGGCCGCGAAGGCCGCAAGGCCCACGGGAGGGGTATCATCGGCCAGGATCCCGAAGAAAAAGACGAAAAGGTGCGCTGCGATGAGAGGGACCTGCAAACCCGCCTCCGCACCCAACTTGACGATGATGGGAGCCGTGAGGGTTGCCATGACGATGTAGTTGGCCGTAGTGGGAAGGCCCATCCCGAGGAGGAGACAGGCGACGGCCGTCAGACAGAGAATCGCAATGAGGTTTCCCCCGGAAATGACGGCCACCACCTCATTGATGATCCCCCCCAGACCCATGGTCACCACCCCGACGATAATGCCCGCCGTCGAGACGGCCACCCCAATCCCCATCATATTCCTGCCTCCCGCCATCAAAGCGGAGAGGATCTGGCCGAATCCACGTAGGATCGCGGGACCCAAAGGCTTGCCTTGGAAGAGGGCCATCAGAGGGTTCTGGATCAGGATCAGCAACGCCAGGGCCACGATGGCTCTGAAGGCCGAAAGCTCCGGTGAGTGGCGGAGGATGACCAATTCGTAGATAAGAAAGGCAAGAGGAATGAGAAAGTGGACCCCTCGGACGAAGGTGGGAAGAAACCGGGGGAGTTGCTCTCGGGGTAGGCCCTGAAGACCGAGTTTGGAGGCCTCCAGATGGGTGATATACATGAGGGCGATGTAGGAGAGGATGGCCGGGATGAAGGCAGCACGTACCACTTCGATGTAAGGGATATTACAATACTCGGCGATGATGAAGGCAGCAGCTCCCATGATGGGTGGCATGAGCTGCCCATTGGTGCTGCAGGCCACCTCCACGGCACCCGCCTTGTAAGCCGGATACCCCACGCTCTTCATCAGAGGAATAGTGAAGGTCCCGGTGGTTACCACATTGGCGATGCTGGATCCCGAGACCAGGCCGGTCATACCGCTGGCCAGGACCGCCGCCTTGGCTGGCCCCCCTTTGAACCGCCCAAGGAGGGAGAAAGCTAGGTCCACGAAATACTTCCCTGCACCCGCCTTGTCCAGCATGGACCCGAACAGGACGAAGAGAAAGACGATGGTGGCCGAGACATCCAGGGGGACGCCGTAGATCCCTTCTGTGCTGATGGTCATCTGGGAGATGAATCGGGAAAGCGACACCCCTTTAAAGGCGAGCACCGAAGGCATGTACGGACCGAAAAAGCTGTATAAGATAAAAAGGCCAGCCACCACGCTGATGGTGGGCCCCAGGGAGCGCCGCGCCGCCTCCAGCAGCAGAAGAACTAGCGTGATCCCTATCACGATGTCCCTTGTCAGGGGAGATCCCTGCCTCCCGCTCAGTTCCACCCAGAAGAGCGCGATGTATAGAGCACTGAAAGCGGCCACCGCCGCTAGGCCGCAGTCGAGAAGAGTGAAGCGATGGCGTTGGGAGAGGTAGCCCAAGATCCCTCCTCGGCGGGGCCGTTTGAGTGCAGGATAGCTCAAGTAGACAAGGCTGATGGCAAAAGCCAAGTGAATGGCCCGGATATAGACTGTATTGAGGATGATGACGGAGGGGAGGGCCAGCTGAAAAAGAGACCAAGATACGGCGATGGTGGGGATGATCCAGCGACGAAATCCCGTCACCTCCCGGAAACCTATCTCGGCCTCCCTAGCGATGCGCTGTGCCTCATCGGCACCCTCCTGGCCTTGGACCGGCGGACTCTCCGTGCTGGAGCGGACCATGACTCGTCCTCGAATAGCTACTCTGAAACAAAACGCGGGGCCCCAAGGGCCCCGCCCAAATCTGCAATCGGGACCTTTACTTGATCAGCCCCACCTCTTTGAAATACTTCAGGGCGCCCGGATGGAGAGGGGCGGACAGCCCTTCAAGCATGTTCTCCTTGGTGAGGACCTCAAATGCCGGATGGAGTTTCTTGAAGTCCTCCAGATTGTCGAAGATCTCCTTGGTGATGGCGTAGACGATATCCTCGGGGATCTTGATGGAGGTCACGAAGGTGGCCTTAACCCCGAAGGTCTCCACCAATTCCTCCTTGTTGGAGGCCATGGGGTAGTGCTTCATGGGGATGAAGGCCTTGGCGTAATAGGGGTACTTCTTGAAGAGGCCCTCGATCCCTGTGATGGGCACGATATGGACCTTGCGTCTGCCAGAGGTGGCCTCCTTGATGTTGGCGTTGGGATGCCCCACTGTGTAGAAGAAGGCATCGATCCGACCGTCCTGGAGCAGCTTCGGAGCCTCTACGGCTTTGGCCCCCTCGGCCTTGAGGTCCTTTCGGTAGTCCAAGCCGAAGTAGGAGAGGATGTCGATGGAGTTCTGCCTTTGCCCGGATCCCGGGTTTCCGATGTTCACATGCTTTCCCTTGAGGTCTTTGACACTCCAGATCCCTGTGTCATCTCCGGCCACCAACGTGACCGCCTCTGGATGGAAGGCACAGATGGCCCGCAGGTCCTTTTGAGGGCCCTTCTCCTTCCATTCCGCCAATCCGTGCCAGGCCTGATATTGGCGGTCCGACTGGACGATCCCGAACTCTAGATCCCCCCCCATGACGGCGTTGACATTGAAGACGGAACCACCCGTGGACTCCACGGTGACCTTCAGGTTGTATTGCTTCTGTTTGCGGTTGACGATCTTGCTAATGGCCCCCCCGGTGGGATAGTAGATCCCCGTGACGCCTCCGGTCCCGATGGTGACGAACCGCAGCTTGGCCGAGGCGGCTGGTGGGCTGCTCATGGCTCCGATCAGGAAGACAGCGGTAAAGGCCACCATCAACCCCAACAACGCTCCCTTCTTCATGGTTTCCCCCTCTCTCTTCTCATGAAAACAGGTTATCCCCAGGCCGAATCCTCCATCGGCCCAACCACCCTTCCTTCCTGAATTGGACGGCCCCTCTCACCTCCTTCCTCTCTACAAGTACCGAGACGTGGTCTCTGGATCGAGATCAAGGACTCCCTCATCTTACCTGCACCCGGGGGTCTGTCAACTGTCGATCCAGAACAGCTCGAACCCCGTCTCAGAGTGGCTCAACGTGGAGGCCTCCTTCGGGCCTCCCGAGATAGGTAGACTCCCTTCTGCTCCCAGACAGTCTCCCTTTCTCGGAGGGCCTCTAGGACCCTCTCGCGCTCCCCGATCCCCGCCGCGGTCACCAGGGCGTTGATCAAGCTCACTGCGGCGGTAAAGGACTCGATGAATGAGTCCATATCGCAACGGGCCGTCAGGACCCAATGGGCATGGGATGCCAGAGGGGAGAAAGGCGAGTCCGTGATGGCTCCAACCCGAGCGCCCTGGGAACGGGCCTGTTGGACCACCTCCACGGTCAATCTCGTGTATCGGGGAAAGCTGATGCCCACGACCAAGTCACGAGTCCCCAATTCCTGGACTACATCCCAGATCTCCCCATATCCCGGGCGGAGGAGTTGGACCTCTTTCCCCAGAAACCGCAGATACGTGGCCAGGATCACCGCGGGAGCGTGCGCCCCGCGCAACCCGACCACGGAGATGCGTCCGAATGCGCGGATGTCCTCCACGGCCCGGCGGAAGGAGACCATGGAGGTGTCCCTTAATGTCCCCGAGATATTCTGGATATCCTGCCGCAGGACCCGCAACAGCACATCCCCTTCCTCCCCTCCCACTGCAACTGCGTGCTCCATTCGCTCCACGGTGGAGAGGCGATCCCGGAGCTCCTCACGGAGCCATCGACGCATGGCGGGATAACCGTCGAACCCCAAGGCCTGAGCGAGCCGCACCACGGTGGCCTCGCTCACCCCTGCCCGACGGGCAAGGCCCGAGGCCGTCAGAAAGACGGCCTCCTCCAAATGGCTCGCCACGTAGCGCAGGGCCTGCTGCTGGGCCGGAGTAAGATCCCCCGACTTCACCTGGAGGAGGTTCCCTATGTCCAATGAAGGTTTTCCTTCAAAAGGATTTTTGTTGCAAGTTTTTCTTTACTACCTCATAATAGCGTTGTCAAGGCAAAAGGAGACTTTCCTTCTCCCCTGGGCACCTGAATTGTGATGGGCAGGGGAGGATTCACCAGCCATAGGGGAGGCCATTGGAGAGGACAAGAGGTCATGGGTCTCCCCGGATCGTGGAGGGTAGATCCTATGCATTCCTCCTTGGAGAGGGTATTAAACCCCCGATCCATCGCCATCGTAGGAGCCTCTGAGACCCCCGGCAAGGCCGCCGAGCGGCGAACCCGAAGTCTTATCGAGGGGGGATACCGTGGCCGGATCTTTCCGGTCAACCCCAAGCGTCGCCGAATCTTCTCTCTGCCTACCTACCCTTCGGTTTCGGCCATTGAGGAGCCTGTGGATCTGGTCGTCATCATCATCCCCCCTCCCGCCATTCCCCAGGTCGTGAGGGAGAGCGTGGAAAAGGGGGCCCAAGGCATTGTGATCATCACGGCCGGGTTGGGCGAGACCGGGAACGAGGGGAAACAGATCGAGGCCGAGGTCCTCGAGATCACCCAGAAGGCCGGGGTCCATCTAATCGGCCCCAATTGCAGCGGAATGTTCAGCGCTTCTGCCTCCATGAATTTCCTCGGCATTCCTGGACTCCAAAGAGGGCACCTCTCCGTGGTGGCTCAAAGCGGCAACGTCATCGACTCGCTCAGTCACTACGCCCGGAACCGGGGCCTGGGCTTCAGCAAGATCATCAGCATCGGAAACGCGGTGGGTGTAAAGCTCCATGACTATCTCCGCTGTCTGAAGGATGACCCCGACACCCGTGTCATCCTCCTCTATCTGGAGGGAATTCAGAACGGGAACGATCTGATCCAGGCCGCCCGAGAGACGGTGGCCCAAAAACCCATCGTGGCCCTGAAGGTGGGAAGGACCAGCGCCGGAATACGGGCTGCAGCCTCCCACACGGGCTCCCTCACCGGAGACGACACGGTGGTCAGCGCGGCCTTCCGACAAGCCGGCATCGTTCGTGTCAACAACGTCGATGAGCTGTTCGACGTGGCGGACGTGCTAGCCAAGGCCCCATATCCCCGGGGACGCCGCGTAGCCATTCTGTCCGAGGGCGGAGGGGACAACGCCATCGCCGCGGACAATGCGGAGCGACACGGCCTTCAGGTCCCCGTATTGGGTCCCAGCACGCAGGAGGCCATCAGACCCTTCCTTTTGGAGGGAATGCCCGCCAAGAACCCCATCGACTACGGGGGAACAGCGGAGGAGGACCCTCCCGTCATCCCCCGATGTTGCCAGCCCTGCCTGGAGAGTGACGATGTGGACGCAATCTTCATCACTGGGTTCTTCGGGGGATTTAGAGAGATCATCGCTCCCCATGTGGGGCCCCTGGAAGAGGAGGCCGCTAGGGAACTCGTCAACCTGGTGAAAAAGTTTGAAAAGCCCATCGTGGTCCACAGCAGCTTCGCACGGGACGAGATCCCGGCCCTCCAAATCCTGAGGGAGGGAGGGATCCCGCTCTTCGAATCTTCGGAGCGCGCCGCCCTGGCGTTGGCCGCCTTGGCCGACTACGCCCTGGGCAGAGAACGAGCACGCCGTTGGAGGCCTCTGCGCTCGGAGTCCCCGCCGGCCGCATGCCAGGATATTCTCCATAAGGTCCTGACACAAGGGAGGAACCACCTGACAGAACCAGAGGCCCTTCGATTCCTGGAACTCTATGGAATTCCCACCCCGGCCCATCGTATAGTCTCCTCGGAGGAGGAAGCGGCAGAGGCCGCAGGGGAATTAGGCTACCCCGTTGCCCTCAAGGTTATCAGCCCTCATATCCTCCACAAGTCGGATGTGGGGGGGGTTGCACTCGACCTCGCTGACGCGTTACAGGTAAAGGAAGCCTTCCGGGGAATCCATGAACGCGTGAGGAGTCGGATGCCGGAGGCCCGGATCGAAGGAATCCTGGTCGTCCCCATGGTCCAACAGGGGATGGAGTGCATTGTAGGGGCGGTCCGGGATCCCCAGTTCGGCCCCATGATTCTGTTCGGACTGGGCGGGATCTTCGTGGAGGTCCTGCGTGACGTCTCCTTTCGGGTGCTGCCTCTCGGTGAGGGGGAGGCGGGCGAAATGATCCGAGAGATCCAGGGGTTTCCCCTCCTCCAAGGGGTACGGGGTCATCCTCCAAAAGATATCCTCTCCCTGGAAGGGCTCCTGGAGCGGGTGGCGATCCTCTTTCTGGAGAACCCGCAGATCCGGGAGATGGATCTCAACCCTGTCAAGGTTCAGGAATCCGGTGCCACCGTCTTGGATGTCAGGCTCGTCCTGGAGGGTCCATAGATCTGAATCGGGTCCATTTCAGGGAGGAAAGCATGGACTTCCAGTGTGTGCGTTACGAGGTCAAGGGGAAGGTCGCCTTGGTGAAGTTCCATCGGCCTCACGTTCTCAACGCCATGAACCGTCAGCTTTGGGAAGAGTTCCAACAGGCCCTGGTCTCGGCACGAGAGGACAACGGCGTCTCGGTCCTGGTCATCACCGGTGAGGGCAGGGCATTCTCTACAGGGGCGGACCTCAAGGAATCCAAGCAGAGGAGCCCGGAAGAATATCGCGACTACCTGGTCCACCTTCAGGAGATCACCCGGCAGCTCCTTCGGTTTCCCAAGCCGGTCATCGCGGCCATCAATGGCTATGCATTGGGATCCGGCTATGAGGTGGCCCTAGCCTGCGACATACGTATAGCGGCCGAGGACGCCAAGATCGGCTCACCTGAGGCCAAGGTCTCTTCCTCGGTCACTGGAGGGGCCTTTCGGTTGCTTCAGGAGCTTGTGGGCCCCGGAAAGGCCCGCGAGCTGCTCTTCACCGCGGATTTCATCGATGGGAGGGAGGCCGAGAGGATCGGTCTGGTCAACCTCGCCGTTCCATCGGAGAGGCTCTTGGAGACGGCCCTGGATATGGCCCAAAGGATCGCCCAGAACTCGCTCTTCTCTCTCCAGATCATCAAAAGGGGGCTCAATCTGGCCCGGGATGCCGTAAGCCTAGAGGCCCTCATGGACTTCGAGGTGGAGGGTTGCATGGCCGCTGTCTTTACAGAAGAACGGAGGCGAAGGCTGGAGGACTTCGAAAGGAGGAAGGGTGATTCCTAGCCCCAGACTTCATCCGCGAGGTAATCATCCCGAACCCCATCTTCCAGACAAGGGGGTTTCCAGGACACTGGTGAAGAGGGGATTATCGATGATGGGATTCCGGACTCGGGTGGAGCATTAGGGAGGATGAATTCCGGCTCAAGCGCAGTGAGGAGAACCCGGGAAGGGGTGCACCACCTCCGACCTGATCGGACCTATTTCCTCTACATCGGGGAGATGAAGGCCCTCGGGCTCAATCCTTTCCTTGTGCCCTGCCTTGAGGAGATCCTGGGAGGACCGGTGGACTTCGTGGCCGTGGTCCCGGACCTTCTCCTTCGATACCCGGAAGCGAATCTCCTGGTCCTGAATCCCGTATCCCGCCATTGGGAGAGGAAAGAAGGACTCCGGGTCAACTTCCGACCCCCTGCCGGGCTCTTCGCCAAGTGGGTCTCCCGGGATGAGACGGTCATACGACTGGTCGAGTGTCTCCTTCAAACTCAGGAGACCCTCTTCATCCATATGTTCGAGAGTCGACCGGAGATGACCTTGATCGACGGGGATCGGATCCGCCTGCTGGGCCCGGACCCAAAGGTCGCCCACCGGCTCAACAACAAACTCTATCAATACCGTCTCGCGCAAGACTTGGGGCTCCCTGTCCCTGAAGGACGGTGCTGCACCTCCCTTGAAGAGGTGTTGGAGGCCGCACAGGAATTCTTCCGGGCCGGAGAGGAGGTCTTCGTGAGCGAGGCCTATAGCTCTGCTGGCAGCAACAGCATCTTCGCCTCCTGTCCGGAGGAGATCCTGCGTCGTTTTTCGGAGAACCAGGCCTCCTATCTGGTTACACGCCGCATACCCCATCGGTTCGACCCCACAGTCTTGGGCGTGGTGGCCGATGAGGAGGTCTACCTGGCTTCGGTGGCTGATCAAAGGATGGAAGGGAACCGCTTCCGGGGCTCCAGCTTCCCCACCCTCCTCTCCGAGGGCACCGTAGAGGTGATCAAGGAGTACACACGAAGGATCGCACGTGCCATGGCGAGGGAGGGATATCGAGGGATCTTCGGCTGCGACTACATCGTGGACCATAGCGGCGAGGTCTATTTCGTGGAGATCAACGCCAGAAAACAGGGGACCACACTGGAGTCCACCCTCACCATGCTCCACCGACTTCCCGGCCATCCCTCCCTCCCGGAGATGGAGTTCCATGCGGTCACCCGGGGGCGCCTCCCGGATGGGCTCGAGGAGATGTCCTCCACAGAGTCAGAGCTGGCATGGGCCACCTATAACGTCAAACCCCAACGAGATGTGGTGGTGACCGGCGATCTCCCCCCCAGGTCAACCGAGAGGGAGCTGTTTCGGAGGATCTATGGGGATCCATCCTTGGGGGCCGATTATGTGGTGGAGGAACACCTGGGAGCGGGGATCCACCAGATGGCCGGGGGATTCGTGGCTCGTTGTGTGGCCGTAGGGAAACGCCGCAGCGAGGTCGAAGAGAGTCTGGTGAGGGCCGTGGAAGAGGTCCAATTCCGATTCCGACCGTGGACGCCCCCCCAACGGTCGGTCTCCGGGGAAGATGACCCCCAATGATCCCCTAACTTGCCAGGCCCCACCCTTCTGGGGCTCTCTGGAGCGATGAAAATGTGGAGCCAACTCTGGGGTCTGCCCCAAGACCACGGCACAGGGCTGAAGGGGCCTTTCCACCAAGGCGGACACGCCGCGGGCCGTCCGCCTTGGGCCCTATACCCATGCGCCGCACACGTTTCATAAACGGCTCGGTCAAGAGAAAGATGGAAAAACAGGAGGAGACCGATGCAACGCCGATCGGAGAGCCAGGAAGAGACGCAGGTCCACCCCATGGAGGTGGACCCGGAGGACCGCTGCATCGCCCTGAAGCGCTCGGCCGAGGTCAAGGCCCTGATCCAAGACTACTTGGCCGCCGTTGCCCATATTCCTACGGGGTTCACCCTGGCGGACCGGATCGAAGCGAACCGCCGCAGGGTCCTTAAGGTACTGGGGGGGACGGAGGAACAATGGGACGACTACCGATGGCATATGCGAAATCGGATCTCGGACCTGGAGACTTTGAGCCGGATTGTCCATCTGACCGAGGAGGAACGCCTGGGGATCCAGGCGGTGGAGAAGACCTATCGGTGGGCCATCTCTCCTTACTACGCATCCCTGATGGATCCCGATGATCCTCAATGCCCCGTGCGATTGCAGTCCATCCCCAGTCTCCGGGAGGTGGAAGACACCTCCGAGATCAAGGATCCCATGATCATCAAGTACAACTCGCCCGCCCCGCTCATCAGTCGGCTCTATCCAGACCGCCTCATCATCAACGTTACCAACGCATGCTCCATGTTCTGCCGACACTGTCTTCGGCGCAAAGATATCGGGCATCAGGACCTGATCTATCCCCGGTCCATGCTGGAGAAGGCCCTCGACTACGTGAGACAGAACGAGGAGATTCGGGATGTGCTGCTGACCGGGGGGGATGCCCTGGCCTTGCGGGACGATCAACTGGACTGGATCCTGAGCCGACTCGATGAGATCCCGCACGTGGAGATCAAACGCCTCGGCTCCCGAATGCCCTGTGTCCTCCCTCAACGGATTACCCCCGAACTCTGCCGCATTTTGGAGAAGCACGATCCCCTATACCTGAATACGCAATTCAATCACCCCAAGGAGGTGACACGCGAGGCCCAGATAGCCTGCGATCGCCTCGTGCGGGCTGGAGTGGTGTTGGGCGACCAGACCGTGCTCCTCAAGGGAATCAACAACGATCCTCATGTAATGAAGAAGCTTTTGCAGGAATTGTTGCGGATCAAAGTCCGACCCTACTATATCTTCAACTGCAAGAAGGTCGAAGGAATCCGCCACTTCCGCACCTCCATCCAGGAGGGCCTCAACATCATGGAGCACCTTCGAGGCTACACCTCGGGACTGGCCGTTCCCACCTACATCGTGACGGCTCCAGAAGGGAGAGGGAAGACTCCCCTCTCTCCCCAATATCTCTTGAACACCAACTTCAACGGAAACGTCCTCATTCGAACCTGGGAAGGACACGTGCTTGCCTATGAAGACGAACGAGACTCCTGATCTCCGCTGCCCCGTGCACACCCTTGAGGAGCTCGACCTCCACAAGGTGCGGTGTCTCCTTTCGGAGATATACGGCGATCTGCTGGGACTTCTGGAGAGGATGGTAGCTACCAACAGCCACGCCTCCAATGACCAAGGAGTCCGACAGACCGTGGAGCTGGTCTCCGGGGCCTTGCCGGCGTCCTTGAAACTTCGAGAGGATGCGGAGCGCTGTGTCTGGTCGTTCTCTCTCGTCGAACCTCCTCCAGCACCTCCCATCCTCCTGACGGGACATGTGGACACGGTCTTTCCGCCAGAACAGGCGGTTCCCGCTTTTAAGCGAACGGGGCCTTACTTGGTAGGTCCTGGGGTGGCCGACATGAAGGGGGGGCTGATCGTCATGATCGGGGCCCTCCAGGCCCTCGACCGCTTGGGTCTCCTGGAGCAAGTCCCCCTCCTCATCGTCCTCAATGGAGACGAGGAGATGGGTTCTACCCGATCCGCCACCTTCCTTCGCACCGCGGCCCGCCAATGTCGGGCCGGATTGGTCTTCGAGTGCGGAGGCCTTGACGGCTCGGTGGTCACAGCCCGGAGGGGGCTCAGACGCTACAGGATCGAATTCCTGGGACGGGCCGCCCACTCGGGAAATCTGCACGGGCCCAAGGAGAGCGCTGTACTGGAACTGGCACACTGTATCCCCAAATTGGAGGATCTCAACGACCCGGACGCCGGCATCTCCATCAATGTGGGCCGTATCTGCGGCGGGACGGCAGCCAACGTGGTCCCCGAAAGGGCCTCGGCCGAGGTGGAGGTGCGCTATTGGAAGGAAGGGCAGGGAGAGGAGTTGGAGAGGAAAGTCCAGGCCCTCCTCTCCACACCGGTTCAAGGGGGCATGGAGATCCGTGTGGAACGGGTCCACTACCGGCCTTCCATGCCTCCCCACGAGCCAAGTAGATGGCTTTATAGGCTGGCCGAAGGGGTGGCCCGACGGCTAGGATACCCCTTGCCAGAAGACCACCGCGGCGGGGCTTCAGATGCCAACTTCCTGGCGGCCGAAGGCCTCCCAACCCTCGACGGACTGGGTCCTGTGGGGGAGGAGGACCATTCTTCCAGAGAGCGTATCCGATACGAGACCCTCCTGCCCCGCATGGAGCTTTTGGTCCATCTCCTATGGGCCCTTCGAGAACCGGCCGTTGAGACTGGATGAGGGGACATTCGTCCTGCGGCTCCCCCTTACATCCCAAGGGTGCTTGGGGAAGGGAAGTGTTCGGATTAGGAGATTACGATCCGGATATTCTCCTTGCCCTTGGTGGTCTTGTCCCCCAGGGAGGCGCCGCAGTGCACGCAGAGATATTCATAGAGTTCACCGTCCGGAAGGATCAAAAGGAGCTTCTCTCTTACCGGAACCGCCGTGCCGCACCGCGGGCAAAAAAGCTCGGCTGCTGTGAATTCCCCGTACTGCTCCTTGCTCGGATCCAGGGGGCCGGACCGGTTCAACGGATTGCCGACCCCCGCAGGTGGCCGAGATCCCCGCTCCATGACCGCCCTCCGGACCCGTTGGGCTTCCAGCGCGTGAGAACCCGCGCCCTTTGGACCTCTCTCGAGGACCTCCTGGACAATAAAAATCCGTTCATCCTAGAATCTTTCTAAGTGGCGGAAGGGAAGTTGTCAAGTCGACTCTTTCCCCAAGCGAGGGAAGGGTTCCCTTGCAAAGGGCCTCCGGAACCCCCTTTTCGGTTCCTTGACGCCCAACCCTGGAGGACGGTACCCTAAATACCTAGGTATGGAGGGTTGATGGAGAGAGAGCGGTTGCTACTCTTGATGCGGCGCAGGCTCGAGTGGGGGCTCATCGCTATCCTTTTCTGGATGCTCCTTCCCACCCCAGCGCATGGAGGGGGCTTTTCCTATCGCCTCCCCACCCCGGATTCGGACCCCGGCACGTGGCGCACCGTGGTAGGCGTCATGCGATACCATACCGTCGCCCCCAAGGAGACCCTACTGGATATCGCACGGAAGTACGGCCTGGGATTCAACGAGCTCCGGATCCTCTATCCTCGGATGGACCCCTGGATCCCCGAGAGAGGAACCCAGCTGACCATCCCCACCCGATGGGTCCTCCCACCTACAAGGCTTGAGGGAATCGTCATCAATCTCCCCGAGTTGCGTCTCTATCGATTCTTTCCTAGAATTCATATGGTCAAGACCTACCCCATCGGGATCGGTGACCAAGGGTGGGAGACCCCAGAGGGGACGTATCGGATCGTGGATCGGAAGGAGGACCCCACATGGGTCATTCCCCCTTCTCTGCGACCTAAGTATGGGGCAGCTAGGATCCCTCCAGGGCCACGAAACCCGTTGGGGAAATATTGGTTGGGGATCTCCCTGGACGGCTATGGGATTCACGGAACCAACTTTCCTTGGGGTGTGGGCCGACTCGTTAGTCACGGTTGCATCCGTCTCTATCCGGAGCACATTGTCCAGCTTTTTCAGGAAGTGGAAGTGGGCACTCCAGTGGAGATCATCTACGAGCCGGTCAAGATCGGCTTCGAGCGTGGCCGCATCTACATTGAGGTCCACCCGGATCCCTACGGAAAGAGATCGAATCTAGAGGAGGAGACGAAAATCCGCTTGCAAAAGATGGGTCTTTGGGGTTATATCTCCATAGAGCGGTTTCATGTAGCCCTTAGGGAGAGACGGGGAGTTCCCGTTCCGGTAGGGAATCTCAGGAAGGGAGGTGATAGGCTGACGGCTCTGAACGGCCCAAAGGACCCCCTGAATCAAGGAATCTCACATTCCATGAGGAGGAGACTCGATGATGAGAAAAGGAGGGATGGCTCGTCTGATCCTTTGTGCGGTATGTTTGGCCTTCTTGAGCGCAGGGCTCTTCGGCTGTGCCACCACCAAGGACCTCAAGGCCCTTGAGGAGCAGGTCAAACAGGCCGTGCAGAAGTCTGATCAGGCATTGAAGGAGGCCAAAAGCGCCAAGGCCTTGGCTTCAGGTTGCAAGGACCAAGCTGCGGCATCGGCCGAGCGTGCTCAATACGCTGCGGAGCGCGCGGAGAAGGCAGCAGATCGGGCGGAGATGGCAGCAAAGGAGGCCGCCGACTCGGCTCGAAGGGCTGAAGCCATGGCCGACAAGTGTGAGTCCATCTTCGAGAAGAGCATGAAGAAATAGTCCTTATTCTCCGTGATGGAATCCGGGAAGGCGGGGTAATGGCCCCGCCTTCTTTTTTTGGTCCTTCCTGATCATCCGGTATTCGAACACAACCCCGAGCTCCCCTCATGATCCGGCACTGGAGCGGAGAGGTATTCCCCTTTGGGGGCGTTCAGGGGATGTACAGGCTAAGTCCCTTAGATGCGATCCAGTTTACGGAGGATTCGGGATAGGATGCGAAGTTCGGTGCTATTCAGCCCCTGAAGGTGCTCTGCCACCTCCTCCTGAAAGGTATGGGAGACCTCCTCGTAAAGGGCCATCCCTTTGGGGCTGATCTTGACCCACGTGACGCGTCGATCGGTGGGGTCACGTTCCCTGACTAGGTATCCCGCCCGCTCCAGGCGGTCCACAATCCCCGTGATATTGCCTCGGGTGACGGCCAGCCTCTGGCCGATCTCATGAAGACGGAGGGGACCGTCGTATCCCACCTCCGCCAGCACAAAGAACTGGGGTACGGTCAGATGTCGTTGGGCCAAGTGCACCCTAACGCGCCGGTTGATGGAGTAATAGGCCCTAGTCAGACGAATCCAGACGGCGGTGGTGATTTGAACGGGGACCTTTTTCCCCTCTCCCCGGACATCAGCCATATCGGAGATACCCCCCCGCCTTCCCGAGGAAGGCATTCTGGGTCCCGATAGGAAAAAGGCCTCGCTCTAGGGTTTTGTCTTCCTTACGGCAGACTACGCCCTCCACACGGCCTCTTTTTCCCCACCAAGCCGGATGGTTGAAAAAAAAGAAGACCCTATTACCTCCCATGAAGGGATATTTCACTTTGGAAACGCAGAGGAAAAGTCTTTCGTCCTCTTCGGCCTCTCCGCGGAGAGGTCAAGGAGGCGGCAGAACCCTCTCGACCCGAACCCGAGGGATTTGGACCCGATCCAGGAGGTTCAGATCCCCTATGATCCTTCCGAAGACATTGACCGGGCTATAGGGCCTGCACTCCTCTCCACGGCTCACCGGCGTGGGGCCCCAAAAGATGCAAAAGGCCTTTCCCACTGGCCAGTAAGCCAGAGCCCCCGGATCCACGACCTCCTGGGGATCCTCGGGCCCCAAATCCACGGGGATGGGAAAGTAGATCTCCTTTCCCCAGAAGCTCCCCTCGGCCTCAAGAGGGAGGGCGTCCCAGACAGCTTGCGCGGTTCGGGAGTCGTTGAGCTCCGCCTCCAGGACGACGTCGTCGATGGTGATCTGGATACGACCGGTCATCGCCCTTCTCGCTTGCTCCATCGGTGACTGGCCCCTCCCCGGATCCGACCTGCCCTGCATCCGGACATATCCTCAGTCAGCTCCGCGTCTATTTCTTTGCCCTGGCTCCGGCCAGTCTGGCCCCAAGACCCCGCTCCTTGGCGATCCTCCTGCGTTTGGCCGACAAGCTCCTGGCGCTGAGGCTCTGACGAAGCGGTATCCCATGCTTTTTCTTGTAATCCTTTGGGGTCAAACCATGAAGCGCGAGGTGTTTCCCGGAGAGCTGTCGGAACTCCTTTCCGCACTCCAGACAGATCACCTTGTTTCGCTGAATGGAATCCAGTCCCGACAGGGCTGCTTCACCCTCTCCTTTGGCCGCCTTCTCCTCCTGGGTTTGCACCCATTTGAGTGCCCGATAGACTTTCTTGATGGCCTCCGTCATTTCGTCGGCGGTCATGTTGGCGTGGGAGGCCTGTGCCTTAACGATCTCGCTGGTCATCTCAAGCAATTGTCTCTCTTCCATCCTTACCTCCTTTCCTTAATATCGTATTCGATGCAGCCTTTCGTTCTTTGTACCTTCAAATTGAAGTTAGTTTAAAGGAGAAAAAATTTTTTTTCAAGAGAGAAAATGACCGAACTGAAAACAAGCATAAAACTATTCCGTTTATGACCAAAGTAGTCTGAAGACTCTCCTACTACCGGGGAATCTGGAGTCGAAACAACCCTCCTCGTTGGATCTTATTTCTTGGGCTTCTTGACAGGGATTTTCGGGTTTCCTCATTCATCCAGGCCTCGCCTTACACTTTGGCCTGCTCTTCCCTTTTAGGGCGTGTCCCTCCAAAAGAAGATATCCTTCGCCCCCATGGATGGAGCATCTTGAGGAGGAGTCCCCCTTCGATGTAGCATAGGAACTCGAACTGGGAGACCGGAGGTCATGGAGGCTTATCCAAAAAGGATCCCCTTCCCCCAAAGGAGACCCACCTGTGCCGTGGTCGATCTGGACGCTGTGGCCCACAACGTCCGGATGGTGCGGCAAAGGATCGGCCCTGAGCGTCATCTCATGGCCGTGGTCAAGGCCGACGCTTATGGGCACGGAGCCATTCCCGTGGCCCGGACGGCCTTGGCCTGGGGCGCCGACTGGCTCGGTGTGGCCCTCCCTGAGGAGGGGTGGGAGCTCCGACAAGGGGCCATCGAAGCACCCATCCTGGTGCTGGGCCCCACCTTTCCTGCCCAAGCCCCTTTGATCTTGGAGGCGGGACTGGAGGTTGCCCTGTTCACGCGGGAGATGGCCGAGGCGCTCCACCAGGAGGCCTCCCGACGTGGAAGCCGGGTGGGAGTACACATCAAGGTGGACACTGGAATGGGCCGCATTGGGGTCCCCTATGGCCGGGTGCTGGATTTTCTCGAAGGAGTACGGGGGCTGGACGGTCTCCGGATCGCGGGGATCTATACCCACTTCGCCACCGCAGACCAGAGGGATAAGGCCTTCGCCAGACTCCAAGCGAGGCGATTTCTGGAAATCTGTCGGGAGGCGGCATCACGGGGGTACTCCATCCCCCTGAAGCATCTCTCCAACAGTGCCGCTGTCCTCGACCTCCCCGAAACCGTTCAAGATCTGGTCAGACCCGGGCTGATGATCTACGGACATTATCCCTCCAAGGAGGTCTCCAGGGAGATTCCCCTACGGCCGGCTATGACCTGGAAGACGGCAGTGGCCTTTATCAAGGATCTGGAGCCGGGAGGTTCGGTCTCGTATGGCCGGACCTTCATCGCCTCTCGAAGGATGCGCGTGGCCACTCTCCCGGTAGGCTACGGAGACGGGCTGCCCAGGAGGCTTTCCAACCGAGGAGAGGTCCTGATCCGAGGAAGGAGGGCTCCCATCGTGGGAGCTGTGTGCATGGACATGACCGTGGTGGACGTCACTGCCATCCCCGAAGCCGCCCCTGGGGATGAAGTGGTCCTCTTCGGACGTCAGGGTGAAGAGGACCTCCCGGTGGAAGAGGTCGCGAGGTGGGCGGGGACCATCTCTTATGAGATCCTCTGCAACGTGGGCTCGCGCGTGCCTAGGATCTATCGGGGAGCTCAGTCCCTCGGAGCAGCGAAATGGACCGGAACGAGCTGAAAAACAAAAGGATCGCCGTGCTTATGGGGGGGCTCTCCTCGGAAAGGGAGGTCTCCCTCACCACGGGGAGGGCCGTGGCCCGTGCCCTCCGGGCCCGGGGTTACCGTCCCCTGGAGATCGATGTGGGGGCCGATGTGGCCAAGCGCCTCCTGGAGGAGGGAGTGGAGGTGGCCTTTATAGCCCTACACGGCCGCTATGGGGAAGACGGGTGTATCCAAGGCCTCCTTGAGACCCTGAAGATCCCCTATACGGGCTCCGGAGTAACGGCCAGCGCCTTGGGCATGGACAAGATTCGATCCCGATGGATCTTCGAGAGACATGGGCTGCCTGTGCCGCCCTATCGGGTGCTCGACGCCGGGCAGGCCAAGCAATACCAGCCCGGCAAAGACGGACCGGGCTTCCCCCTTGTGGTCAAGCCCTACCGCGAGGGCTCCAGTGTGGGGGTGACTATCGTTCGAAGGATGGAAGATCTGCCAGCGGCCTTAGAAAGCGCCCTTGCCTTCGACCCCTTGATCCTGGTGGAACGCCATATCCCCGGCAGAGAAATTCAGGTGGGCATCTTGGACGATGAACCCCTGGGGGCCATCGAGATCCGTCCAAAGCGGGGCTTCTACGACTACGAGGCCAAGTACACGGACGGCCTGGCGGACCATCTTCTCCCTGCCCCCCTTCCTGAGCCCTATTATACCGAGGCATTGAACCTAGCCCTCGCAGCACATCGGGTCCTGGGGTGCGAGGGCGGCACACGGGTCGATCTCCTCTTTATGGAGGGAGAGGGCTTCTACCTCCTGGAGGTGAACACCCTGCCTGGCATGACCCCGTTGAGCCTGCTGCCGGAGATCGCCAAAGGTGCCGGCCTATCCTTTGAAGAGCTCTGCGAGCGGATCCTCCTGGGGGCCCGGCTCAAGGCCTGACTTCCAGAACCCAAAGCTCACAATTCCAGCTCCATCTGTTCGAGCTGGATGATCTGGTCCCTGAGTTCGGCCGCGCGTTCGAACTCCAGCCGCTCGGCCGCCCGCTTCATCTCCCGCCTTAGCCTCTTGATCTGACGTCGAAGCGCCTTGGGGTCCCCGTATTTGGGCAATTCCTCGGCCACCCGAGGCGTGCGGACGTAGTCCGCCTCGCACACCAAGCGGAGGGCTTGGGGGACCGCCTTCTCGATGGTACGCGGGGTGATCCCGTGGCGGCGATTGTAATCCTCCTGGAGCCTCCGCCTCCTACGGGTCTCCTGGATGGCCCTGGCCATGGAGGGAGTGATTCCGTCCGCATATAGGAGGACCCGGCCCCGTAGGTTTCGGGCCGCCCTCCCGAAGGTCTGGATGAGGGAGCGCTCGGATCGGAGGAATCCCTCCTTGTCCGCGTCCAAGACGGCCACCAGGGCCACTTCCGGAAGATCGAGGCCCTCTCTCAGGAGGTTCACGCCGATGAGCACATCGAACTCCCCCAGACGAAGGCCCCGGATGATCTCCACCCGCTCCAGCGTGTTGATGTCCGAGTGGAGGTATCGGGTCTTCACCCCCGCCTCCGCATAATACTCGGTCAGGTCCTCGGCCATCCGTTTGGTGAGGGTGGTCACCAGGACCCGTTCGTTGGCGGCCACGGCCTTCCGGATCTCATGCAGCAGATCCTCCACTTGGTGCTCGGCCGGACGAACGTGGATCTCCGGATCCATGAGCCCGGTGGGACGAATGATCTGCTCCACCACATGCTCACCCGCCCTCTGGAGTTCATAGTCTCCCGGCGTGGCCGACACATAGATCACTTGGCCCACGCACGCCTCGAACTCCTCGAAAGTCAGGGGGCGGTTGTCCAGAGCCGATGGAAGGCGGAACCCGTGCTCCACCAATGTCTCCTTCCGTGACCGGTCTCCCCGGAACATCCCTTGGAGCTGGGGTATAGTCACGTGGCTCTCGTCGATGAAGACCACAGCGTCCTTCGGCAGATAATCCATGAGAGTGGGGGGAGGCTCGCCGGGCTTTCGACCCGTGAGGTGCCGGGAGTAGTTCTCAATGCCCGGGCAATAGCCCATCTCCTGGAGCAGCTCCAGGTCGTAAAGGGTCCGGGTCTCCAAGCGCTGCGCCTCCAGGAGGCGGCCTTTGGATCGAAAGAACTCCAGCCGGTCCCGCAGTTCCTCCCGGATGGCATGGAGGGCCCGTTCCATTCGGTCAGGAGGGGTGACGTAGTGGCTCCCAGGATAGATGGGGACCCGGCGCAATCTTTGGATCACCCGTCCGCGAAGAGGGTCCACCTCGCTGATACGCTCCACCTCGTCCCCAAAAAACTCGATGCGCACAGCGTACCGATCCTCGTGAGCAGGGTAGATCTCCACCACATCGCCACGGACCCTGAAGGTGCCCCGGTGAAAGTCCACATCGTTGCGCTCATAATGGATCTCCACCAGTTTCCTCAGCAGCTTGTTCCGGTCGATGACATCCCCCTCTTGAAGGTAGATGAGGCAACCCTGGTATGCCTCTGGAGAACCCAGCCCATAAATACACGAGACACTGGCCACGATGATCACGTCCTGGCGCTCGAATAGCGCGTAAGTGGCCGCATGGCGCATCTTGTCGATCTCGTCGTTGATGGAAGCGTCCTTCTCGATATAGGTGTCCGTGGCGGGGATATAGGCCTCGGGCTGGTAGTAATCGTAGTAGCTGACGAAATATTCCACCGCGTTGTCGGGAAATAGGGCCTTGAATTCCTGGTATAGCTGGGCGGCTAGGGTCTTGTTATGGGAGATGACCAGGGCGGGGCGTTGAACCCGAGCGATGACCTGAGCCATGGTATAGGTCTTGCCGGATCCGGTCACACCCAGCAGGACCTGGTGACGGACTCCGGCATTGAGGCCTTCCACAAGCCGTTCGATGGCCTTGGGCTGGTCACCTGCGGGTTCCCAAGGAGAGACGAGTTGGAATCCCTTCATGGCTCCATGCACATCTCTCGAATCATCTCGTAGATCACCCGAATCCCCATGACCAAATCCTCGATCCGGATCCTCTCGTCCTTTCCGTGCATGCGGATCAGGTCTCCGACATCCACAAGCGCCGGCAGCCACCCATAGCAACGCGTCCCCAGCCTCCGGAAGCAGCGAGAATCCGTAAATCCCGGGCAGATGGAGGGAAGGAAGGGAATCTCCGGGAAGAATCGCTCGGCCAGTCCACGCAGGCACTGGTAAAAGGGGTCCTCCAAGGGGGAGGTGGAGGCCTCGATGGCCATGATGGGCTCCAGCTTCAGGGAATCCGAGGGGAGGGCCTTCCGCATCTCCTCCAGGACCTCTTGGGTGCTCCGGTCGGGCAGGATCCGGCAATCGAGGGTGGCTTGAGCGCGATCAGGGATCACATTGGGGCGCCCCCCGGCCTGGAGCATGGTAAGGCTCAAGGTGTCCTGGAACATGGCCCGCACATTGGGGATCTGGAGAAAGGAAGATTCGGAGAATTCCTCGGCCGAAGCATCCTCCATGCCGATCCCCGCCAGGAATCCCCGCATCTGAGGCAGAATCCGTAATGGACGCGGGATGGACAAGAGGGCCTGAATCCCCTCAACAAGGCGTTCGCACGGGTTGTCACCATGGGGGACGGAGCCGTGGCCGGATCGTCCCTCGGCCGTCAGACGCACCCAGAGGGGCCCCTTTTCCCCGAAGCCGCACAGGATGGCGTTTCGGTCCCCCATCCGCCATCCGCTTCCCCCTTCGTTGAGGGCCCAGGCGGCCTCCACCTCCTGGGGGTGCTCTTTGGCCAAGAATTCGGCCCCGTGGCCGCTGCCGCTCTCCTCGTCCGAGGTCACCACAAGGAGCAGGTCCCTGGCGAGGGAAAGGCCTTCCCTATGGGCCAGGACCAAGGCCATGATCTCCATGACGCCCATCCCCTTCATATCCAGGGCCCCCCGACCCCATACATACCCATCTTTGACAACGCCGCCGAAGGGCGGAACGGTCCACTCATCGGAGTTCGCCCCGACCACATCGCAGTGATGCAACAGCATGAGGCCCTTCCGATCCCTCCCCGACTCCAAGCGGCAGATTAGATTGGGACGCTCGGGGTCCTTGGCCCGATAGACGACCTTCAGTCCCTCCTCCTCCAGGAACCTTCCCAAAAACTCCACGGCGGCACGCTCGTTTCCTGGAGGATTCGTGGTATTGATCCGGATGTATTCCGAAAGGAGATCAACCGCCTCGCGTTCCACGCCATCCCAGTCCATTCTTTCCCTCCAGCAAATAGAGGACCTTGTTGATTAGCCTGAGGAGAGCTTCCCGCCCGGGACCTCGGATCGTCCCAAGGCCGTGGCCATCCTCACAATACGGGCCGTCTCTGCCACAGAAAGCCCTACTTCCCGAACTCAACCAAAAGGCAAGGCCGCTCCAAGCATCGAGACGGCCTTTGGTCTGGCACCCGAATGAAGCCCCCAACCAATGGGATCGATCCTCTGATCCCACAAGCCTTGGGATCGTTCCCTTACTCCAACCCTTAGAATCCAGATCCTCCTAAAATCAAATTATTAGCATACCATATACCGCCCATTCTGCCATCCTCAAGACATGGAGCCTGTCACCGTCCAATGCCCCATCCCGGAGAAGCCGGTCCGACTCTTCCATCCCCGAATCAAACTCGCCACCGAGAGTGTGAGGCGCAGATTGGAAATCCACTCTCGAAAAGAGGCACCCTCATCGCATACAATGGCTCGCTAAGGACGTTGAAAGAAGAAAAAGGAGGACGATATGGTCCAGACCTTTCTCACCTCTTTGATCCCCCTTGTCATCATTATGGACCCCGTGGGAAACCTCCCCTTCTTCCTTCTCTTCACGGAAAATCATCCTCCCTCGGAACGCAGGAGGATGGCCGCTTTGGCATCCTTTACTGCATGCACCATCTTGATCTTCTTCGGCCTCACCGGAGACTGGATCCTCAAATATTTCGGGGTGAGCCTTCCGGCTTTTCAGCTGGCAGGCGGCTTCGTATTTTTTCTCTATTCCCTTCAGATGCTTCATTTGATCCCCAGTGGCCTGAAGACCAGCCTGGAGGAGGAACAAGAGGGAGTGGAACGGGAGAATGTGGCCTTGGTTCCCCTGGCCACCCCTCTCCTGGCAGGTCCCGGGGCCATCACGACCGTAATCTCCTGGAGGCAAACAGCCGAAGACCCACTGAGCATCCCCCTCCTGATCGGAGCGGTTACGGCCGCATGCGGACTCGTTTTCCTCACATTCCTGTTCGGACAACAGATCTCCCGGTTTCTCGGCATGAGGGGGATCCGGTTGATTACTCGGCTTATGGGGCTCCTTCTGGCCGTCATCGCCGTCCAGTTCATGGTGGACGGCCTCCGGCAGATCCTCTGAATCCTTAGTAACCCCCATGCCCCGCCTGGGCGTGACACCCTTGATGGATGAAAATGACTACCGTCTCGTCTATCTGGTCTGTCTGGTCCATTTCGTTCGCTTCGTCTGTCTCCCACTTTTGCTCGACTCCAGCCTTTGGCGACTCCATGCTAATCCGCCTTACGCCGCCCCCGTCTGGTCTATCTGGTCCTTTTGGTCCATTTCGTCCATTTCGTTTCTTAATCCTCGGCGAGGATCAATGCCTTTATTAGGGGAGGGGGTCGACTTCAGTCGCCCCCCTTCCAGATAGACCAAATCAACGAAATCGACGAAATGGACGAGATAGACGAAACGACGAAATCAACGAGATAGACGAAACAGACGAGATAAACGAAAGACCATTTTCAAGGTATCTTGGACAGTGCCCAAAGTAGTCTTGGGAATTTTAAGGAGCCTTGGGTATCATCACCAAACATCCCTGCAATAGTTCTGATACTCGCAGTCTGTGCATTTGGCACGAGAGGACGGTGGCTCAGGGAATCTTTCCTCCTGGATCATCCCTCGGATTTCCTCGAGCAGCGCCCTGCACTCCTCCTTGATCTTTTCTTTCATATCGAATACAACGACATCCTCCTGAAGGATCAGATATACAAACCCTTGTGTCACGGGCTTGGACTGTATGTCCTCAAGTATGAGAGAATATCCTGCCAGTTGATAGACATGGTTCTTATAGGGTCTTCCCCGGGTAAATTTGAAATCTACAGGGTAAACTCTGTCCTGCGTCTCGATTAACATATCGACCTTTCCAGAAAGTCCCAGATTTTCAGATGTCATCCACGTATTGAACCTTCTCGTCCCTTTCTGCAGCCCGTATTTCTTGAGCTTTCTTCGAGCTTCGAGCCTCTCTATGATCTGTTGGGTCGCCTTTCCTTTTTCCATCTTGTAGGTGGGCCGCGACTCCACAGGAAGCACATACTGATAAAAGACCACACGTGGACAGTATTGATACTGCCTCAAATCGCTCACTCGAAGGACAATGTCTCTCTGGCTCAGGGATTCCGTCATCCATCCGGTCCTTCCTCGAAATGGATGAACTCTTTGTATTCACGAAAATCCTTCTCGCAGACGGGCTGAATCAACACCTTGCCGTTGCTCTCCTCGAGGATATCCCTCAACCGAATGGCCAACTCCTCCCTCTTGTTCCTGGATAGATACCCTATGAATCCGCTGAATTGGATGCGTTCCAGGCCGAAGTCCTTGCACGCCTGCCCCACACGATTCCGGATCTTGTCCTCCTGGATATCGTAAAACACATAAGTGACCACCTCTCCGGGCCGGCTGGGCAAGTCCAGGGCTTGGATCCCGGTCTTTACAAGATCATGCTTCTTGATCACCCGCCCCATAGGTTCACCATTTGAAAGAAAAAGGACGGTAGTCCTTCCCGCCACGGAGAAAGGCCGCCAAGTTTCTAGCCTGGATCTGGATGATGGAACGGATCTGATATTTCTTTCCTTGATAGGACTCCTTGCTCTCCAGCCTCTCCAGGATCTTTTGGCTGATGACCCTCCGGGTGTCGGTATCGAGCAAACCTCCCTCCAAGCGGATGGATTCACCCCTGTTCACATGCGAGATGACCGTCCTGTCCACCACTGGCTGACGAAACTCTTCCACGAGATCCAGCACCAGAGAGGGCTTTCCGGGTCGATCCACATGGAGGAATCCGGCAAAAGGCTCCAACCCGGCGGTAATCACAGCACCCCATACTTGGGAGTAGAGGATTCCATAGCCATAGTTCAACATGGAATTCACCTCATCGGTGGCACCCCTTCGAATCCTCCCGAAAAATTCCACCCTCTGCGCGATGATCCTCTGGACTCCTTCCCAATAGATCCGGCTCGCACTCCCTTCTAAGCCCATAAGCTCCTTGCGTACCGCATCCAGGCTGTCTCCTCGGACCTCTCTCACCTGCGCTTGAAGCATCTGGAGGGCCTTCGCCGCCCGCTGGATCTCCTGATAACGCTCCGGAACGGTCGCCTTCATATACTTTCCGAAGTAAAGGAGCAGTTTTCTCTGATTGGCGAATTTGCCCGCCACAACAGCCTTGGCAAAACGGATCCCCCGTTCATCGTCGATGGCCCTTAGCTGTTCCCGCCGGGCCTGAATTGTGGCCGAAAGAGATGGAGAAGTGAGCTTGGCGTAAGGCTTTCCAGTGCCGTGAACGAAGTTTACCTGAATCCCCCGTTCGCAGAACTCCATAACCAAGTCCGAGGAGAGGGTGATCCCTCTGGAAGCGATGGTCACCTCGCTTATTCGGAAAAATGGAAATTCATAGAGGAGATCTTTCCCCTTGCGGACCAACAGGCGATCCCCCTTTTTCCCCAAAAAGAGCCCGAATCCCGAAAGTATCAACTGAGAGGCATCTCCGCTTCGGGCCAAAAAGATCTCCTCACTGATTGGCAGCTCGTCCTCCACCTCTCGATCGATCAGTTGGGGAAGGACCTCGGGCTCGCCTGTAAAGAGGTTATATTGGGCCGGAGGGACCAGGGCCGGCCGTTCTTCTATCCCCTCCTTGATGGGAATCACTTGGGCCTCTGATTTGGAGTCTTTGCTCATGGCGCATCCCCCTATGCCCTTGCGAGAAGGCCTGGCTCGAGCCGCCTCTTGTGCGAGCTCAAACACAGCCCGAGCCTTCTCCACCCCTTCAGATCCAAATCCCTGTACAGGCCCCCCAAACCATACTGTCCGCTGGCATTGGTTAGGTTTCGATCCGATACCACCCCTGCCCGAAGGCCGAGGCCTTGCCCACATGCACGTATTGCCCCATTGCCACCAAGGGAAGAAACGGCCCCATCTCACCTTTGTACCGCACGACGCCTACATAGCCCTTATGTGCTTGCCGGATCCCTCTGTGACGTGAGTATCGACTCTCTTCCACCCATCGGAGATCCTGATAAGAAACCCGAATCTCATCAGAGGCCTCCCCAATGGCTTTGAAGTCCAGGTCAAGAGGCTTGCCGCAGTAAAAATAACAGAGGGCATTGATCCGGTCTCGCAACCGCCGCAACAACGCCCCAAAGGTCGGAGGCACCCATCGCCCATCTTGCTTGATGAGCACAGGCGTCAAAAAGCGAAGCGTTATCTCCCGGAAGGGATCTCCGGGAAGGATTTCTTTATCTTCCAGCCGGATCCTTATGTCGGGGACCCGCACTGTGGTATCCCCTTCCTTTAGGACCGGCTCGGCATGACCGACTGAGTCCAGGATCTCCACACGTTTAAGGTTGAAGCGGCCGCGACCCACACCGATCCCACGTTCTCCGAGATCCCGGAAGCTCAACAGGAAATAGGGAAGAAAACCACGTGCCCTCCCCACCACCACGAGTCCGAAGGAAAGGGCCTCTCCGGGCTCGTATATCTCACGCGCTTCCAGGGGCGGTTTGATTACAAACGGTCTGGGTATGTCGCGATTCAGTCGAAGACGCTCGGCATTCTCTGGAATACGAGGGGAGAAGATGAATCCGTAGGGACAACTGGGGTGGACCATGCAATTGCTGCAGTCGGCCTTTTGATCCACACACACCAGGCGTCGAAAGGAGGAACCAAAGGCCCCCCGAAGCGTGATCCCCTTGTTGAACCGGGGGAGCCGGATAGGCTCTCGGGGCTCAAGCGTCAGCCTAAAATAGGAGATATAAAATCCGCTGTTCAATGTTCTTTGCCTCTAGCTGCTCATTGCACATCCGACCTCATGCGCGCCCGATAGAGGGTCTTCTCGACCCTCTGTTTCCATATCCTGGAGAGTCCTGCTGCTGGAAAGCAGCCTCTGGAGAGGCTCGTGGACACCTCCCAGGGGCGACGTTCCAGAAAGCGGAGGAATCTCGAAGATCCATTGCCGGGTCGTATCGCTGGAGGACGTCCTCCTTTTTGGTCATCCCCGCTCCTCCCTATGAACCCGTCCGTCACGCACAGCCGCGCACGTGCAACAGCCCCATGAGCTTTTGTGCGCAGGGAGGTGCCTGTCCCCCCGCCGCAGTGCCTTGCGGGAGGGCGCCCAGCGCCTGGGCCCTCCGTCCACCTCGAGGTTGCTCATGATGGGTGCATGTCGAGCTCCCCAACTGCCTTGAGCGCGGGCCTCAGGTCCTTCATCCTGCGCTCTACGGCCCTTAACACGGCCGGGTCTTCTCTTCCATGTCCAGCCGGATCGAAATCAGTTGACCTTTACCCCGTTGGGTGCTATGCTAGATTTGTTGGATGCGGCCGGGCCGCAGCCCCAAGGACCTCATCCGGCGCCCGCCCCGCTGCGGGGGGAGCCAGGGCTTAACGGTGCCTTTGGCTTGAATGAGCCAGAGGCATTGTCGTTTATTACCTTGCCCAAAAGCCACTCTTTCCTTTTGTCTGTTGACATAGCCCACATCGCTTGTCGGGATGAGCGTCCAAGCCTCCAGGAAACCTCCTTTTGCGTGAGCAATGATCAAAATGCTGCGTCCCCTTCCTAAACGGACTGCCTGATCACCCTGGCCCGAAGCTCCATCCGGCCCGTGCCCCTGTGCCGCTCGAAGTCGAGGTGAACCTGTTGGACCCCGGTGCCTCAGGCTGAAGCTTCCAGTTCCTTCCTCTCTGAGCCAAAAAACAGAAATTCGAGAGTAAATCCTTCCCCTTCCGAAGCACCAATCGCTCGCCTTTTTTCCTGCAAGAGTCCCTATCCTGAAAAGATCAACCGCCAGCTCCCCAGCACGGCTCGGAACAATCTGCTTTCTCAAAGGGGGATCGTCTTCGGCCTCCCGATCCACCATACTGAGGTACGACCTCGGGCTCGCCGGCAAGAAGGTTATAATCCGGCGACGCGCGTGGATCTCATTCATGCTCTTTCTTTAGCTTCTCTTCAAGAGTCCGACGAAGGATGGGGAGAACAGCCAGATCCTTGGCATAACCGGTCTGTTCCTTCACCTCGATCAAGGTCTCGAGATCCAATACACGCACTCTCAAGTCCTCTACTTCCAACTCATTGGTGTTTTCGAGCAGATCCTCATAGCTACGCCCAGCCCCGATGGTTCCCAGAAGATCCAAAGGACCGGCCCGCGTCATCAGCAGATGATGTCCACTAGAAGAAAGGTGTTTTGGTTCAGGCCTCAAGCGCCGCCCTGCGGGTTCCCGATAATATGCATCCAGATCCACTAAGGCCTGGTACAACCTCTCGAGATTATCCGGGGTTCGCGAATGCACCAGATCAAGGTCGAATGTAGTGACCGGTGCCCCCTGAAGCACAGCACTGACTCCCCCGACTATGATGAAGTCGACGCCGTATAGCACAAGGGTCTTCAATAACTCTAAGAAGTCAGGCGTTTGGGTTCCCACTGCGCAGCCTCTCTATGGAGCGAACGAATCCCTGCAAAGTGCGCAGCCGTTCGCTCGGCGTCATGGAAAGCATCCAGCGGATGAGCGTCAGGTCCACACCGTCTTCGCTGTACTCATGCGCCTCCTCTCTCAGGGACTTATCCTGCTCAACATATGGACTTTGAGGATGCTCTTCCACCACTTTCCCTTCTCCTCAGCCCCCAAGAGGGGTCAAGACTCAACCATAGCTTTCGAGCCCGTACCCCGCCAAAATAAGCTTACCAACATCCAGAAACCAATCCACACGATCACAACGATCCTAACCAACTCTTATTCCGCTCCCTCCTCGTCGCGACAAACTTAGCACACGAGCATGGAGCACAGAGCATCGAGAAAAATACCTATCAAAAGCTCCCAACTTCTCTCCTCGCCGGCATAAGTATACCAACCCGCAAAAGAGCTACCAGATCTCCAGCAAATACATCCTTTAGCCCAATACCCTGCAACACAGGATCAACAACTCCTCGCTCAATGCTCAACGCTCCACGCTATTCCGTTCCCTCCTAATCGGGACAACTCCTGCAATCCAGCACGGAGCTTGGAGCATGGAGCAAAAAGTCTGTCCAAAGTGCCAGGCTCCCCCCTCCACAGCACAAGGACGACCACCTAGCAAATGACCTACCAGATCACCGGCAATCACTCCCTCCGAACTCTACCATACAAACAAATTCAGCAGCTCCTCGCTCAATGCTCAACGCTCCACGCTATTCCGTTCCCTCCTCATCGGGATAACTCCTGTAATCCAGCACGGAGCTTGGAGCATGGAGCAAAAAGTCTGTCCAAAGTGCCAGGCTCCCCCCTCCACAGCACAAGGACGACCACCTAGCAAATGACCTACCAGATCACCGGCAATTACTCCCTCCGAACTCTACCATACAAACAAATTCAGCAGCTCCTCGCTCAATGCTCAACGCTCCACGCTATTCCGTTCCCTCCTCATCGGGACAAGTCATGTAACTGTCGGTAGAACTAAAGCGGCGAAGAAAGTTACAAAAACTTTCAGTTCCCTCCTCATCGGGACAAGTCATGTAACGGGGAAACGGTTCATAAGTGCCTCAAGGGAATTCTTCTTTCAGTTCCCTCCTCATCGGGACAAGTCATGTAACAGAGAGGAATATGACGCTAGAATCTTAGGACAAGCTACTTTCAGTTCCCTCCTCATCGGGACAAGTCATGTAACGACAACTACGACTGCAACTGTAACTACAACTGGCACCCCTTTCAGTTCCCTCCTCATCGGGACAAGTCATGTAACTAGGATAGAGTCTGTAACTGTACCCACATCAGTTTTAGTCTTTCAGTTCCCTCCTCATCGGGACAAGTCATGTAACAAGGAATCCAAGTCCCACTGCCCAGGAGCTGACTTGCTTTCAGTTCCCTCCTCATCGGGACAAGTCATGTAACGCCTGTGTCAATCCTGCCTCGAGGCCGAGCTCGAACTTTCAGTTCCCTCCTCATCGGGACAAGTCATGTAACCAAGATGTTCCGCGAGCTCAAGGACGATCTCGAACCTTTCAGTTCCCTCCTCATCGGGACAAGTCATGTAACTCAATACAACCCCTTACTAGACGGCCTCGGCTCCATAGGCTTTCAGTTCCCTCCTCATCGGGACAAGTCATGTAACTGAAGAGGATTACAGCGCAATTGAGTAAGATATCTCCTTTCAGTTCCCTCCTCATCGGGACAAGTCATGTAACCTTTCTTCTGGAGGAAGAAGCAGAAGCCCCCGTCCTCCTTTCAGTTCCCTCCTCATCGGGACAAGTCATGTAACTGATGAGGAATTAACAGGATCTTGGGAGCAATGAGCAACTTTCAGTTCCCTCCTCATCGGGACAAGTCATGTAACTTGTCGCAGGGCGAGCAGTGTCCCTCAAAGCGGAACTTTCAGTTCCCTCCTCATCGGGACAAGTCATGTAACTGTGAATGATTCATTGTGATAAGTCGATCTTTGAGTCTTTCAGTTCCCTCCTCATCGGGACAAGTCATGTAACTTCATCTATAAAATCACCGGCACCGGCGAAATCAATCCTTTCAGTTCCCTCCTCATCGGGACAAGTCATGTAACTAGTCACAGTAGGAGGAGTGCCGGTTAGGAAAAATCTTTCAGTTCCCTCCTCATCGGGACAAGTCATGTAACAATCAGATTAAACGCCTTAAGGACCGCCCCGCATTCCTTTCAGTTCCCTCCTCATCGGGACAAGTCATGTAACTCCTAGAAAATATGTTCCAGAGGAGGATGTTCAACTGCTTTCAGTTCCCTCCTCATCGGGACAAGTCATGTAACTGTGAATGATTCATTGTGATAAGTCGATCTTTGAGTCTTTCAGTTCCCTCCTCATCGGGACAAGTCATGTAACCATAATAGAAAATTATAGAAACTATCAGTGGCAGGGCTTTCAGTTCCCTCCTCATCGGGACAAGTCATGTAACAGGGGCGTAAACAGTTACATTGAGCGCAGCTTTTCAACTTTCAGTTCCCTCCTCATCGGGACAAGTCATGTAACTTGGATTACTGAATATGAGTCGGAAATAAGAATGCTCACTTTCAGTTCCCTCCTCATCGGGACAAGTCATGTAACGTGATAGGGGGATTGCGATGAAGAAAGGGACAGATACTTTCAGTTCCCTCCTCATCGGGACAAGTCATGTAACGAATGGCGGAAAAGTTGAGTGTCATTGAGCGCAAAACTTTCAGTTCCCTCCTCATCGGGACAAGTCATGTAACCCGTTGGGAGTGGAGATGACCCGGATCTTGTACCCGCCTTTCAGTTCCCTCCTCATCGGGACAAGTCATGTAACCGCTTGAGACTTGAGGATATAATCCACTTCCCCAACCTTTCAGTTCCCTCCTCATCGGGACAAGTCATGTAACACGGCAGGGAATCGGTGGTCCTTTGCGGACTATCACTTTCAGTTCCCTCCTCATCGGGACAAGTCATGTAACCTGTTAATAACCATAGCGTGGTGGCTTTTTGTGGTATCTTTCAGTTCCCTCCTCATCGGGACAAGTCATGTAACAGCACCTTAAGCGGGCAAAAAATTTGGGAAATATGAATAGCAAAAGCCCAAAATTTTCGCAACTCGAAAAATGGTCCCGAATCCAGGCACATTTGCGAAAAAATCATATCATCCTCCTTCTCGATATGTCCGGTTTGCATCTTTGTCCCACCGGTGATACGGAAATCCAAACAAGACGGCCCAAGACCCAAAACCCAACTCCCCGCCATAAAACAGGATCCAATATGGCACCATTAAGGCCCCGAGACACCCATGGACTCCGATCTGATCGAAACTAGCCCAGAGTAAAAGCATAAACGATGTTTTCGAGCTCGGAGTAGTCCTTCGATACCAACCTGTAATCCTTCAATTTGAGCTGGCCAGCAAGGGCGGATAGCTTTCTCAGATCAGAATTCGTAGGGTTCACCTTGACCTCGTACGCATATTCTTTGTTCAGAATGAAGTCTATCTCGACACCGCTCTTCCTCTGGTAGTAATTCAAGGTACCCTTTGGCCTAAGGTTTTGAAAGACGCTGTTCTCGAAAAGCCTCCCCTCGTCCAGCCGGGCAAGTTGATTGGCAAGCCCCGTGTCACAGAGATACACCTTTGGAGATTTCCTTATTTCCGAATTTCTTCCCCTGGTGAAGGGTCTAATCCTCTGGATAAAGTAAGTTCCCTCCAAAAAGGAGATGTAATCCGCAACCGTGACTCTGGATATTCGAAGCTCTCGTGAAAGCTTGCTGATATCCAGCTTTGAGCCGATCCTTTCCACGAGAAGCAGCATCAGGTCCCTGATGACTTCGTTTCTCCGGAAATCACCAAGCTGGACCACCTCAAGCTGGAAGTACGAAGAGAAGATGTCGTCAAGTGTTCTTTTCTTTTCCTCGACCGTCTTTTTCAGGACCACAGCCGGGAAACCCCCGAACATCATATACTCCTCATATAGAGGAGCCAGGGTTTGGTAAATTGGAAACGTCACCTTCTGAGGATCATCGGGTATCCTGAGAGAAAGGTCCTTGAAAACCAAGAATTCCTTAAAGGTTAACGGATGGAGCTCGAAGATATACTTTCTGCCCGCAAGAGATTCTGTAAAGAGATTCTTAAGATAAAAACTGGCCGAACCTGTAAGAAAGAATTTCACCTTGTAATGATCAATCAGATATTTGACAACCGATGGAAGATTCTTGACAAACTGAATCTCGTCGAGGAATACAATGGCCCTTTGGCTAAGATCCAACCCGAGAAATTCCAGGGAACTTTTGATCCTCTCATAGTTCTCTTCTTCGAAGTATCGCCTGTTTAATGGGTTTTCAAGATCCAGATAAAGCTTGTTTTTTGAGTGGATCTTTTGATAAAAGTGATTGAGAAGGGTGGTTTTCCCCGTCTGCCTCATCCCGGTGATGATGATGGCCTCAGGGGAATCCACGTAGGGATCGATCCTGTCGAATACCTCCCTATGCCTAATCATAAAACCTATCTTACAAAAAATAGAACTATTTGTAAAATATCATGGCCAAATGGTTCTTACTCCCTAGCGAGTGACCCAAGAAATCGTGTCCCATCTCCAGAGAGGAGTGCCCTCACCAAACCCAAGGCTAGCGACTTTCTCGCCTCCGTGTCCAAGAAAATTGACGCGGAATACCAACAGCATAGCGTTCTCTAAAGTTCAAATTTTCCTGAAGTCAAGCCCCCATTCTTCCGAGTAAGGTACATCAACCACCTTAGGCCATTCTCCTTCTTCAGATATTACCCGCTTGGCCTTTATCATCTGATACCAACGTCTCCACGAGATGGGCACTAGTAGTTGAGAAGCTTCCAAAAGGTTCTTATCCTTTAGAGTCTCATACTCTTTTTTCAGACAAGCAGGTAATACCTCTAAGGAATCGAAAAGCCTATTGAACTCTTCTTCTAAGCGTGGCTCAGAGTCGAAGGGCTTCAGTGGCTCCAAGAAAATAGTGCGGAATTCATGGGCAGTCTTCTTATAAACTCTGATCCATTTCTCCAAAACTTGTCTAGTGTAAATCTCATCAAGCCAGCTTTGTACAGAAGCTTCATTAACAGCACGAGTATCAACATAGCGCTCTAGCACTCTTAAGGCTCCTTGTACCAGGTTATCTTCGTATATGCCCTGGCCATTGGACGGTTCCGTGAATACATAAACACTAGCTAAATCCTTAAGCCTCCCTTTACGATTTATCCGTCCGAATCGCTGCATTAAGGCCTCTAGTGGAGCTGGATCAGTAAATATTACGTCTAGATCGATATTCAAGCTGACTTCCACTACTTGAGTAGAGACCACCAGCAAAGGCCTGCGCCGAACCGTGTTTAGATCTGTAGCTTCCAAAATTTCTTTTTCTTTCCTCAAGCGATCTCGGCTGTTAAAGCGTCCATGAATGAGAACAAAGTCTTTCTCTGAGACATTAGGCAGGAGACCCTTTAGAGCTTGATAAGCCTCTTGGGCTCTTCCGACGGTGTTGAAAGTTACAAGTACCGATTGGCCTTTTTGGAAGGCCTCAATAATGCTTTTCAGGCCTTTTTTGCCTAAAAGGTCACCTTGGCAAAGGAAAAGCCGATGTCGGACAAAATTCTTAAACAACTCCTCCGAGGCCGTAATCGGTTCTGAAACGCCGAGCACGGCCTTTAGCTTCTCGCGTATGGGTGAAGGGAAAGTAGCCGACATTACAAAGAAACGAGATACAAAATTCTCCCTTAGATAACGGATGGTTTCCAAAATCATCGCCAGTCGGCTGGGTTCATAGGCATGGATTTCATCGAAAACAAAGAGAGAATCAGCATAATCAGCCAGCATAGCCTCGTAGCCTTTAAGCTGATAGGCTGCTTTGAGCATTTGGTAAGGGCTGAGAACTCTAACTGGATACACGTTTAAGACGGCTAAGTTGCGCATCCAACGAGCCATACGAGTGGCTTCTTCAGGACTATACTCTTGTTCCATAAATATCTGATACAAAGCCAACGTACTTCGGCCATGAATTAACCCCACTTGTCCGGGGAAGTATTCTTGAAGCCTTTTGAACATCGCATTCATACTGACTTGATAGGGAAGGATGTAGAATAAGCGAGCTGCTCCATGCCCTTCTTTAGCCTGATGCTCACTCCAAAGAAGGGCTGCTTCAGTTTTCCCGCTTCCTGTTGGTGCTATTAGGAAAGCTGATCCGTCAGTTTGCGCAGCTTTGCGTTGATGTCTGTAAAGCTTGTCCCAATCCAGGCCCTTTGAAGCAAATGTTTTGGATACTTTCCACTCAGGAGCCTTAATCTCAACAATATGGGCAGACGCCACGTGGTCAGCTTGAATCAGGTAACCACGAAGGAGAAGACCGCTTATCGTTAGAGCTTTCTCCTGACTATCCATCAGGCGTTTTACTAGTCTGTAATAGCAACGCAACCAAGAGCGTATTAGTTCCACCGGACGGTCCATAACAGATCGTACAGCTTCGCCTTCGGGCAGAAGAGGAGGCATTGATACCCCAACAGATTTTAGAGTGAGAGACTCTATCCAGTTTTCGGCAGCTTTATTGAGCCATAGCCACAATCCACGCACCGCATCTTCATCGAGCTCCTGAACCAGCCTGTTTAAAGGGTCATCTTCAGAGGGAATTATGAGGGGATATAAAGATTTGAGTTCCCTTGCATCTCTATGATGCGATGCAATTGCCGAAGCTACCCATGAGATTTCATCCTTCGTGAACCCTTCTTCAATCCAATGAAGAAACACAAGGGAAAGGACTTCATGGCGGTGAACCCAACCTGAGGCACCTCTGAGGACGGTTTGAAAGGCCTTAGCAGTCTTGCCCCAGTCATGGAGGAATATCACCCAAAAAAGGAGGTGCCACAGCCGAGGAAACCCTATTTGCACTGGAAGGGCAGGACGTAATCGGACCAAGTCAGCCAGCAGGGAAAGTACCTGCCAGGTATGGTTGGCCAGGCTTTCGCCTTCGGATGCCTCACCCACGGGACTCTTTGCCCATATCTGGTCAAGCCATACGGGCCAGACAGAGGGGGCTTTCATCCTCTTCCACCCAGTTGTGAAATGCCAGGCCCAAATGATCTCCGTTGATGACAGGAGAGGTGGGGTCTATCCAGTATCGCACAGGTGGCTCCCCTTCGAAGCGCAGGAATTCACTTGTGTGAACCCTCCCACGAAGGATTACATAGCGATCAAAGGTGGGAAAACGGCTGTGCCGGTAGTCCAGGAATCGGGGCATGAGGACCACAATGCCCCTGGCAGTGCGCTTTGCAAAGCTGTAAGGTGCGAGAGTGTGCTCGAAATAAGCATTCTCGGCTTGCTGAATTTCTATTACACTGACCTGTCTATAAGTAAATAAATCTTGAGAGCGTCCCAGGGCAACAGCGTAGCGAGGGCTACGAAAGGCATCAACCCATTCGGGGCGGTTGATGTAAAGTACAAGTTTGGGACGGAACAGCAGTTCTCTGGTGAATGGATTAACCTCTCCTTCTAGAACCTTGGGGAATGTGTCATGCATCTTACCTCTTCCCCGTCCGAGCAAGTGAATGTGCTCTACATCTTTAAAACGGGCCTGGAAGGTAAAATGGATGGCGAACTGCACTCCTTTGGGATCGAACCATTCCCCCAGTACACTGCAGATATGTCCATAAATTGTAGCCGGTGGGGACATTTCATAGGTTGGTTGGACTTCGTGCATAAAGTGGGGATAGCGGAAGGAAGTGGTGAAACCCTCCGCTATGACTTTTAGTACATGCATATCAACCTCCTATGCCAACCAATCGGGGTTTTTCTGAAGATCTCGAACCAGTGCCTGGAAAGCTTTGCGAGGGTTATATATCAGAATTTTCTCGGCCCAAGGAGCTAATTGTTTATATAAAGCTTCCTCAAACCGAGCACGCTCTTCATCTAAGTAACCTCCTACCCAGCCTACATAAATGTTGGATAGGATATCGTCAGCAAAGACTTCCAAAATCTCTCGAAACGCCTCGACTTTGATAACAGGATGATGATATTGATCTGTGCCAATAATGTGTCCAAGTATGTGATTCCCGCCTCTAGTGACGACTACGAATACAATGTCAGGGTTGACATCGGTATAATGGCGAGCGAGGTTCGCTCCCCCTTCAAGATGTGCCAACCCTTCCAGTAGAGCCGCTACACGCCTAATTCGTTCCTCCAAGGGTAAGCGATAGGACTTCTCGCTCTCCAATTTCTCTAGGCCCACTTCCTCCGCTTCCTTTTCTCTCACAGCATCCAAATTCCGGTAGCCCGTCTTATCGCGACAAGAAAAAGTTCCCGCTGCATGCAGATCTAAAGAGAAAATCCCTTGAAGTGTTGTCCGATAGAATTGGTGCTCAAAGGGCACAGGGTCACCTTCGTGGCGGGCCATCACTCCGAAATCGTCTACAATGTGGACTGGAGCAATGGAAACCAAAGTGCTGACACGGAAAGGAGAGATCCGAGTTACTGTATCGGTTGTAGGAGTTTCAGCTTCCCGCTTTTTATCCGCTTCTCTTAAAGCCATAGCAGAGGCTTTTTTCGACGGAGCCCTCATATAGCCGAAGAGATCATCATCCCAATAGCGGATGGGATTAGCATCAGTGTAAGCCACCTTTTCTTCTCGATAAACGGGAGCAACTTTCCATCCCCAAGGCCCTTTTGCCAAAGTAGACCGGAGCCAGTAACGAAAAGCTTGAGCGGATACATAAGGATAGGCTCCTTCCCGGGTTCTAATAAACTTGACGCCCACGGCGTTATCTGTGCGGGCACCGGGTATTTGGCCGAGATTATTTAACGCTGAAGCTGGGGCATCGATCAGCAATAAGCCTGTTATAAACGCCATAGCACACCTCCTGGATCTGGATTTTGAGATTGCCGGAAGCTCTTGACTATTTCTCTCCCGACGTCTCAACCTCAGGTTCAGGAAGTTCTTCTACATGTTCCTGGAGCCAACCTTGAGCATAGAGGCGCTCTATCATTCTGATGAGCACTAGATCACGAGCCAGTCGCCAGTCACTACGCGGTATTTCTTCCCCTTCCTCAAATATGGCAATAAATTGATCAAAAGTAATCAATGGCATCTGTCTTCGTTTAATACGGTTATGGCTGGCCTTGATAAGCGCCGTTCGTAGATCACCATAGCTTCTGGCGGTAAGGAACACATGGAAAAAACGGCGGTCGTTGTCATTGACAATGTAATCAGCCAATGTGTCACCAAGGTTTCGCATATACTCTATTCGCGCTTTCTCCATCTTTACGACCCTCCTCAGGAATAAATCTGTAAGCTTCCAGGAAACTAGATTGGCCTCTTGCTTTAAGGAGTATGTGGACCTGGGATCTCCTTTTCTCTTAGTCTGCTTGGGGATTCGCAGAAAATAGGTACGTATAAAGCTTGCTGCCCCATCAGGAAGATGAAATAAGTCCTCATAAAACGCATTATAAGTAGGCTCTCGTTGCTCTTGTGTCCCGTCTTTCCTGCGCTTAGGACGAGTGATTTCCCATCCTCGACGGCATATTGCATCCCAACCCTCTCTATACTCCGGTGTTCTAACGGCTATCAAAAAGTCGGTAATCTCCAAAGGGAGCTGGTAAATATCTAATTTTACCCCCTGACCGCTATTGCTCAGGTGATATGCAGTGATGGAAGAAGGAATGAGTTCTTCCTCCCATTGAAGCTCCTCTTCTATTTCCAATAGTGTTTGGATAAGCAAAGTGGTGGCTCGATACTTAGGCTCTGGAATCTTTTTGCCTCCAATCGACTGAACAGCGTGAATCGTTCTGCGGTTCTGGTGAAGAAATCTCTTGGCGAAGCGGTAGGTAAACTGAGGATTATCAGCGTGCACAGCCAACAAGCGCCCTCCCACTTTGGCACACCCCAGAGGAAAGGCATGGATGGCTAAAAGAGCCTCTCCCGACACCGGTAGGCCTGCATTGCCGTATGGATGGAAGTTGACAATCCCCTCACCAGTAGTTAGAGGCACGTGTTGACGAAAGGCTCGTCCCAAGTCCAGTTTGTCTCTGGTGTCTAGTGAGAGCCCCACTGCAGGTTTTCTGGTGAAGATACAAGGGATATCAAGGACCGGAGTACCGGGGCGATATGCCCTTAAAACCTTCTCAGCATAGGCTTTGCGTTTTTCGGGATGCTTTTCGAACGCAGGGTTGGTAAATCCTGAATTAGGGAAGACCACTGTGAGAAAGGATTTTAAAGGATCCACAATGTAATTCTCAATCATATAATCTGCTATTGCGTCTAAATCTCGCGAAGTTAATTCTTTCGGGTTGCGTTTCCCAGCGAAAGCCGTGATCGCAGCGATGCCTATGTCTATCAGATAGTGTCCTGTATAATTGAGCATATCGACCTCTCTTTTGGTACTTACTTCTCCGCCCTCCGTATGCCTCTACCTCACAGAGGCTAGGCCGTTCGACTTAAAGAGAATCGAGGTCGCCCCTATTCCCCGATAATCTTCACCAAAACCCGCTTTCTTCGGCCTCCGTCGAACTCACCGTAGAAGATCTGCTCCCACGGGCCGAAGTCCAGCCGCCCGTCCGTCACTGCCACGACCACCTCCCGGCCCATGATCTGCCGCTTCAGGTGGGCATCCGCGTTGTCCTCACCCGTGCGGTTGTGGCGGTAGTTCTCGACCGGCTCGTGGGGAGCCAACCCCTCCAGCCACTCCTCGTAGTCCTGGTGCAGCCCCCTTTCATCATCATTGATGAATACCGAGGCCGTGATGTGCATCGCGTTGACCAGCACCAGGCCTTCTTTGATTCC
>Ga0209426_1000255_pt1 | contig 71069 bp, 67 predicted proteins | sample Deesub1362B_J571_FD_187697 | JGI IMG/M metagenome (GOLD analysis project Ga0209426, IMG submission 187697) | Deep oceanic, basalt-hosted subsurface ecosystem from Juan de Fuca Ridge flank, Pacific Ocean, CORK Borehole 1362B_J2.571 (SPAdes)... ... | reverse complement strand
TCTTGGAAAGGTGAGAAACCTTGAGAATTCACTTAACCTGAAAAAACTTGGTGAAGGAGTCTATTTCCTGAATATAAAAACAGAAAAACAGATTTTCAGAACAAAGATTTTGCTTTTAAGATAAATTTTTTATTTGACAACGTTTTTTTTAAAAGTGTAGAATAAGGATTAATTTACACTAAAAGGAGGTGTATAATATGGGTGTAATATACGGTGTGGTGCTCAGTATAGTGGTAAATATGGGGAGTAGCAAGATAATGCCTTCCCTGAAGGAATTCATGAAGAACACTCCTGAGAATGAGAAAATAGCAATCCTGGTACATCTTGCTGAAAGACCAAACTATGAAGCCATCAAAGGATTACCCCCAAAAGAATATGTGGAATTTCTTAAGAGTTTCAGTGAAAACTCCCAGAGAGAAATTCTGAGCTATCTTAATGAGAACTTCTCAGACGCAATATCAGAATTAAGACCCTACTGGATATTCAACGGATTTTATGTAAAAGCAACAAAAGAGGTAATAGAAAACCTTGCAGAAAGACCGGATGTTGGATACATAATTGAAGACTTTGTCATACAGATTGAAGATGTAGTTCCTGCTGATGAGAGTGGAAATATAGATGCTATAGAATGGGGTGTATTAAGAGTAAGAGCTGATTCATGCTGGATGGATGGCTATGATGGAACAGGTGTTATAATAGGTCAGATGGATACAGGTGTTGATGTTAATCATCCTGCACTTTCAGGCAAATGGGAAGGACACTGGTATGATGGAATTAACGGACAGGCAAATCCTTATGATGACCATGGGCATGGAACTCATACAATGGGAACAATTCTTGGTGGAGATGGATTCGGCTCATTCACAAATGACATAGGAGTTGCTCCTGGTGCTCAATTTGTTGCCTGTAAGATATGTAATTCAGGTGGTTCATGTCCCTCTTCTGCAATCCATGCAGGATTTCAGAAAATTGCTGAATGGAAAGGACAGGGAGTAAACATTGTTGCATGTTCAAACTCATGGGGTGGAAGTTCAGGAACCACTTTCTGGGACGATGTTATGAACTGGAGAAACCTCGGGATAATTCCTGTATTCTCAAACGGTAATTCAGGACCCAATCCTGGAACCGTTGGGGAACCCGCAAGCTTTCCCACAGCTATAGGAGTTGGTGCAACAGACTCAGGTGACAACATTGCATCATTCTCATCAAGAGGTCCTGCACCCAACCAGAACCCCTGGAATGACCCTCAATACTGGCCAAGAAGTGACTGGAATTTGATAAAGCCCAATATTTCTGCTCCTGGGGTAAACATAAGATCTTCTACACCAGGTGGTGGTTATGGATACATGTCTGGAACATCAATGGCATGTCCTCATGTGGCAGGCGGAATTGCAATACTTTACCAGAAGAATGCAACATTAGACTTTACAACAGTTTATTCGCTTCTCCTTGATCATGCAAGAGAGGTTCCTCAGGGTTCTCCATATCCGAATAATGATTATGGATGGGGAATCTTAAATGTTTATCAATCCCTTTTAAATACACCGACACCAAACATGCCAAATGTCTATGTTGAAACTCACACTCTTCAGGATGCAGGTGGTAACGGTGTATGGGACCCCGGAGAAACTGCTTATATAACTGTTACCTTGAGAAACACAGGTGTTGATGCAAACAATGTGCAGGCAGTTTTAAGAACAAGCTCACCCCATGTCACAATTCAGGATTCTTCTTCCTCTTTTGGCAACATACCTCAGGGTGGAACCGCAAATAACAATTCTGACCCCTTTGTAGTTGTTGCATCTTCAGGTGCACCATCAGGAACACAGGTTGACTTTGATGTCTATATAACCGCCACAGGAGGATATTCAAACACAAGTTCCTTTACCGAAACCATTGGTATTCCGGGTGTTGACTGGGCTGACCATGACTGTGGAAACATCCTTGTAACAGTAACAAGATATGGAGCAATAGGGTTCATGGGTTCAAACCAGTCAGCAGGTCATGGAGTTCAGTACCCGATAGGTTCTACCGGAAGACTTTTCTATGGAAGTTTTGCAGTGGGAACAGCCCTGCCCTATGTAATTGATAGATACTACGAGTCAAACCAGGGTGATGACGATGACTGGGTCACAACAAGCTCACCTGATGGCTATGTTCACATGTATGAACCTTCTCCTCCCTTTGATGAGTACTCAGTTGCAATTTATGATGACTCAGGAGGAGAGCAGGTTAAAGGAATAACAGCTACCCAGAAAGGTTATGCATGGAGCGATGCAAATGGAGATGATTTTGTAATCCTTGAATTTGTTTTGAAAAACAATGGCTCACAGAATGTAACAGGATTTTATGCAGGAATCTTCCTTGACTGGGATATAAATACATCAACCTATGCGGATAACGGTGGCACTGATGCAACAAGGAACATGGCTTATCAGTACTATTCAGGAACTTATGTTGGTTCTGCAATACTCAATCCAATGAGAGGCTCTGCTCAGATTGCAAATGTCTCAATGATAAACAATCCAACCTATGTATATCCCTATGCAGGTCTCCCTGATAGTATTGAAATTAAATTCCTTGACGGAACATATTCATTCCCATCAGCAGGCTCTGCTGATGACTGGTCAACCTGTATTTCAGCAGGTCCTTTTGATATCCCTGTAGGCGATTCAATAACTGTCGCATATGTGATAGCAGGTGGAACAAATCTTTCAAATCTTCAGGAACATGTTGACACTGCCTATAACAGATACTGGAATGTCTCTGTTGCAGAAAAACCTGTTCTAAGGACAAAGTTTGTTAAAGTTCTGCCGAGTGTCTCAAAGGGAGAAGTTTATCTGAATTATGTACTTCCTGTGAATGCAAAAGCAGAAATCTCGGTATTTAACTCTGCAGGAGCAAGGGTAAAAAGTATATCATCTTCTCTTGAAAGAAATGAGAATATGAAAAAAATAAGCCTGAAAGAGCTTCCTGAAGGAATTTATATCATCAATGTGAAAACACCTTACACCTCATCAAAAGATAAAATCATTCTCGTAAAGTAAAATAGAATTGCAGGGGGAGCCAGAATTTTTTTAGGCTCCCCCTTTTTATTTGTTAAGTTTATTAAAGAAAATAAAATTGACTTAATTCTTAAAGAAAGCTTATAATTTTACCTTTAAATTTAAAAGGAGGTAAAAGTTGATACCAGTATTCAAAAACGAACCATTCACAGATTTTTCTGTTCCTGAAAATAAAAAGAAGATGCTGGAAGCAATAGAAAAACTGGAAAAAGAACTGGGGAAAGAAATACCACTTATAATAGGAGGAAAAGAAGTCTATAAAGAGGAAAAACTGAAATCTATAAATCCTTCAAACAAGGATGAAGTGGTATGTGTGTTTCAGAAGGCAACATCAGAAGATGCACAGAAAGCTCTTGATTCAGCGTGGAAAGCTTTTGAGGAATGGCGATTTTTCCCTCCAGAAGAAAGAGCAAACATACTTCTGAAAGCCGCAGAAATAGCAAGAAAAAGGAAATTTGAACTTTCTGCAACAATGGTCATGGAAGTGGGCAAAAACTGGGCAGAGGCAGATGCAGATGTCGCAGAAACAATAGATTACTTTGAATTTTACGGTAGAGAAATGCTCAGATACGCTGAGAAACAACCCTTAACCCCTTTTCCTGGCGAAATAAACGAGTATTTTTACATACCCTTAGGAGTGGGAGTTGTAATACCTCCGTGGAACTTTCCTCTTGCAATTCTTTCGGGTATGTCATCAGCAGCAATTGTTACCGGAAACTGTATAATCCTGAAACCATCCTCTGACTCTCCACTAACAGGTTACAGATTGGTTGAGATCATGAAAGAGGCAGGACTTCCTGACGGCGTTCTAAACTTCCTGACAGGTCCTGGGAGCAGTGTCGGAGACTATTTAGTCGGGCATCCAAAAACAAGATTTATCGCATTCACAGGCTCAAAAGAGGTGGGATGTCACATATATGAACTGGCTGCAAAGGTGCAGGAAGGACAGATATGGCTCAAAAGGGTAATAGCAGAAATGGGAGGTAAAGATTCAATAGTTGTTGATGATGAATGTATTCTTGATGATGCGGTTCAGGGTGTTCTTGCCTCTGCATTTGGTTATCAGGGTCAAAAATGCTCTGCATGTTCAAGAGCAATAGTTCACGAAAAGGTTTATGATGAATTTGTATCTAAATTAAAAGAAAAAATAGAAAAGATAAAGATAGGTCCTGCAAAGGAGAACCATTTTATGGGACCTGTTATAAACGCATCTGCTGAGAAAAAGATTCTTGAATACATAGAAATAGGTAAGAAAGAAGGTAAATTACTCACAGGCGGAGAAAAGGCAGAAGGGAACGGTTTTTATATAAAGCCAACAACATTTTATGATGTTGACCCAAAGGCACGAATATCACAGGAAGAAATTTTTGGTCCTGTTCTGGCAATCATAAAAGCAAAAAATTTTGATCATGGAATAGAAATAGCAAATAATACAATTTATGGTCTTACAGGTTCTGTATACACGCTTAACAGAGAAAAAATTTATAAGGCAAAAAAACTCTTTCACTGTGGAAACCTGTATATCAACAGAAAATGCACCGGTGCACTTGTAGATGTTCATCCATTCGGTGGATTTAACATGTCAGGCACTGATTCAAAGGCAGGAGGAAGGGATTATCTGCTTCTTTTCCTGCAGGGTAAAAGCATATCAGAGAAGATAAGGTAGTGGGAGCAAAAGTAGTATACCCTGATGGAAAAGCCGAGATAGTAGAGAAAGGCAAAAGGCTCGGCGAGTTTCTAAACGAAAAATATCTGTGTGGTAAAACAGATAATCAAATAGCTGATTTTTCTTATGAGATTAAAGGTAAAGAAGAAATATTCCTCTGTGATTTTGAATCAGAAGAGGGCAAATTAGCGTTCTGGCATACATCATCCCATGTTCTTGCAAATGCAGTAAAAGAGCTTTTTCCTTCTGCAAAACTCGGTATAGGACCCCCTGTGGAAAACGGGTTTTACTACGACTTTTATGTGGAAAAGCCCTTCTCCCCTGAAGACCTTGAAAACATAGAGAAAAAAATGAAAGAGATAATAGAAAGAAAAGAAAACCTTGAGAGGATTGAAATATCCTATGAAGAGGCAAAGAGGATTTTTTCTGAAAAGGGAGAAAATTTCAAACTTGAACTTATTGAAGATTTTAAAGAGGAAAAAATAACGGTTTATAAACATGGTGATTTTATAGACCTCTGTAAAGGTCCTCATATAAAAAACACAGGATTTATAAAGACAATAAAGATTCTATCTGCGTCAGGAAGTTACTGGAAGGGCGACGAGAGAAATCCCGGAATGCAGAGAATTTATGGCGTATCTTTTCCTTCAAAAAAACAATTAAAACATTTTCTCCATCTCCTTGAAGAGGCAAAGAAAAGGGACCACAGAAAACTCGGGAAAGAACTTGAACTATTTTCTTTTTCAGAAGACATAGGGCCTGGTCTTGTGGTGTGGTATCCGAAAGGTGCAACCATAAGAAAAATAATTGAGGATTTTCTTTATAAAGAACATATAAAAAGAGGATATGTGCCTGCAATAACCCCGCACATAGGGAAAAAAGACCTCTGGAAAAGGTCAGGGCATCTGGATTTTTACATAGAAAATATGTTTCCTGAGATGAAATTTGAGGACGAAGAGGGGTACTTTGCAAAACCCATGAATTGCCCCTTTCATATACAGATTTACAAATCAAAGATTCGCTCCTATAGAGAATTACCTTTTAAAATTTTTGAGTTTGGCAATGTTTACAGGTTTGAAAGAAGTGGGGTTTTGCATGGTCTTGTAAGGGTAAGAGGATTTACCCAGGATGATGCACACATATTCTGCACCGAAAACCAGGTAAAGGAAGAAATTAAAAAGGTAATAGATTTTGCGACCTTTGTGTTAAAAAGTTTTGGCTTTGAAAAGTACCATGTCTACATTTCAACAATGCCTGAGGACCATGTTGGAACCGAACAGATGTGGGAAATCGCAACAAAATCCTTGATAGAATCTGCAAAAGAAAAGAACATGGAATTTAAAATAGAAGAAGGCGAGGGCGCCTTTTATGGTCCTAAAATAGATATTCTAATAGAAGATGCTCTTGGCAGAAAATGGCAATGCACCACAATCCAGTTTGATTTCAACATACCTGAAAGATTTGAAGTAAAATACAGAGATAAAGATGGTAAAGATAAAACACCGTACCTTATCCACAGAGCACTCATCGGTTCTTTTGAAAGATTTTTTGGTCTTCTTATAGAACATTATGCAGGTAATTTTCCTTTATGGCTGGCACCTGTTCAGGCAAGAGTCCTGCCTGTAAGCGAGCATATCAATGACTATGCAGAACATATTCTCAAACTGCTCTTAGAACATAACATAAGAGCAGACATGGACCTGGGTAACGAGAGAATTTCCTATAAAATAAGAAATGCAGAAAACGAAAAAATCCCTTACATTCTTATTGTTGGTAAGAGGGAAAAAAGTGAGAATAAAGTGTCTATCAGAAAACATGGTGAGGGGGAGAAAGGAGTGATACAAATCAAAGAATTTATAAATACTCTTATGGAGGAACTTAAACAATATGGGTAGAAAAAGATTCTACAGGGGTCCTGTAAGAAGAGAACCCGAACCCTATAGAGTTAATGAAAGGATAAGGTCAAGAGAAGTAAGAGTGATAGATGAAAACGGAAAACATCTCGGAATAATGGATATAAACTCAGCTCTTGAGATTGCATATTCAAGAGACCTTGACCTCGTGGAAGTTGCCCCCAATCAGAAACCCCCTGTTTGTCGAATAACAGACTATGGTAGATTTAAATATGAAATGAAGAAAAAAGCCAGGGAATCCAAAAAAACACATAGCGAGGTAAAAGAAATATCCTTCAGACCAACCACCTCTGAACACGACCTTGAAATAAAGCTAAAAAAAGCAAAAGAATTCCTTGAAGATGGGCATAGAGTTAAAATGCGACTCTTTTTTAAAGGCAGAGAAAAAGTCATGCTTCCAAAAGGTAAAGAAATATTCTATAAAATATTTGAAAAAATCTCAGAATGGGCTGAAATAGAAAAAGAACCCGTTCAGTTAGGCTATAATCAATATGTTGCTGTAGTAAAGGCAAAAAAGAAATAAAGGTCGCCTGATTTCTCTATTTAAAAAACAATATCTATTTTATTTCTACAATAAGGGCATCTATTATTTTTTACTCTGTTTTCAATAACCTCCATTATACCCCTTTTTATAAGCAGATTTTCACATGAAGGACACCATGTGTGATTGTATTTATGATAGGGAACATTCCCTATATATACATATTTAATTCCGATTTCTTTTAATCTTTCTATTATTTCTTCCATTGTTTTGATATCGGTTTCAGGATTATTAAATTTATATGCAGGAAAATATCTCGTTATGTGCCATGGAATAAAATTTCCTATTTCATCAAGCATCCTTTTTGCCAGATTGCTGAATATATCAACCGAATCATTTACATCTGTTATGCACAATGAAACAACCTCTGTATGGATATTTTTTGCAGAAATTTTTATATTTCTCCACACCTTTTCAAAATCAGCACCGCAATATTTTTTATAAACTTCTTCATCACCCTTTAAGTCTATATTTATTGCATCAAGCCCTGCGTCAATTAACTGGTATAGAACCTTTTCAGTCATATAACCATTTGAAACATAGGTGTTATAAAGACCGTGTTTTTTTGCACTTTTGAAAACATCCAGCGACCATTCAAACAAGAGTGTTGGTTCATTGAAACTTATGGATGTCCCGTTTGCCTTGTATTTTAAACATATTTCAACAAATTCCTCAGGAGATAAAAAGTATTTATTCTCTGGTGGAAATTTGCTTATCTCCCAGTTCTGACACCAGGGACACAGGAAATTACATCCCCATGTTCCAGCAGTCATCGCATATGTTCCGGGATAAAAGTGGTAAAAGGGTTTTTTTTCAACGGGGTTTAAGGAAATTGAAGAAATATTTCCATAAACAAGGGTGTAAATTTTACCACCAATATTTTTTCTTGTCTTACAAACTCCTACCTGTTCCTCCTTTAAATCGCATCTCCTCTCACATGTTTCACATATAACACCCTTTCTGGATTTTGAATAAAATCTGGCCTTATAGATTCTCATTTTACCTGTGTACATATTTTAATTATAAGGCAAGGAAAATAAAATCTGATACTTATGCGGAATGTAGCATAACTGACCAAACTTTTTTATTGTATGGATAATTTCGGATTGTCGTTTTTAAATTCACCTATTAAAAAATTCTATTATCTTTTCTATAACATATTCTACCTGTTCTTTTTTCATTGATGGATAAAGAGGCAGAGTTAATTCTGTGTCTCCTGCTTTTTCTGTCACAGGTAGCTTTACACCCGGATAAAGCTTTTTAAAGACTGTGAATTTATGAACAGGAACATAATGAACAGATGTTTGAATACCTTTTTCCAGTAAAAATTTTCTTAAATTATTCCTTTCCTTTTTATTTTTACAGAAAGCAGGAAATATGTAATGAGAAGAAGGAAAAGTTTCATCAAAGGGAATTTTCAAATATTTTAAAAGTTTGTTCCTGTATTTTTTAACGATATTCTCTCTTTTCCTGTTATCTTTTTTAACTCTCTTTAACATTTCACAGGCAAGAGCACCCTGAATTTCTGTGGGTCTGTAATTAAACCCTATATCAATCACATCGTAAAGGCTACTCTTTTTAAATCTTTCAAAGGTATCTTTTGTCATACCATGAGACCTCAGAAGTTTCAATTTTTCATATAGTTTTTTATGGTCAGTCACCACTGCTCCACCCTCACCTATTGGCAGGTTTTTATTAGAAAAAAAGGAAAAAACACCTGCTTTTCCAAAAGTTCCGGCATATTTATCTTTGCTTACCGGTAAAGCATGTGCTGAATCCTCAATCAGAATTAATTTGTGTTCTCTGCAAAAATTAATAACTTCTTTCATATTTCTTAAATAACCTGCATAGTGCATATAGATAAGACCCTTCGTTTTTCTTGTAAGCCTCTTTTTCGCATCTTTTATTGAAAGTAAAGGAAATTCAATAGACTCAATATCAACAAAAACAGGCTTTACACCGATATGTAAAAGAGGTGTAACTGTTGAAACAAAGGTAAATGAAGGAACAAGAACCTCATCTCCTCTTTCAAAGCATGCGGAATATGTCATATGAAGTCCCGCGGTTGCTGAAGACACAAAGAGAGTATATTTAGAGTTAATAAACTTTGAAAATTCTCTCTCAAATCTTTCACATTCAGGTCCAAAGGTTATCCATCCTCTATTAAGCACCTTCAAAACCCTCTCAATCTCTCTTTTTTCAAAATAAAGGTCAAATAAGGGAACCCTGTAATTCATCTCTATTCTCCCTTAAAAATTTAAATGCATCATCCCTTGTTTTTATTTCACCCTTCATTTGTTTTATTTCAATCAAAGTTTTTATCTTTTCAACAAGTGCTTTTTCAAAACCCATTTCAATTATCTCGTTACCCTTAAGCAATTTTCTCAAACTTTTTTTCTTTTCAATATAACTCAAAATATCTTTTTCTTTTACACTTAAAAACATAAGAGAAAGTTCTTCAAATTTCTTCAGAACAGGATGCAGTTCAAGCACATCCCCTCCCCTGTTAAAATTCTTATTACCTTTTCTTATCTGATCAATTATTTTCTTTTCTTTGTTTGAGAGATAATCAAAAACCGCAGGAGGATTATTATTTAAAAAAAGATAAAAAAAGCATATCCATGAATTTTTTTCAAAGGGTAAAATTTCTGAAAGGTCATCTATTAAATCCTCACCAAGATTTAAGTTTTCATTAAAAAAATATAGCATATTCTTAACGGCAATTTCTCTCCACATTCTATCTCTTTTCTCTTCACAGGATATCAGCTCAAGTTCCTTTTTTATTCTTGGAAATTTAACATTCTTAATCGATTTCTCATAATTTGTGAACTCTTTTTCAGTATCTTCTGTGTAATGAAAATCCAATCTGTTTTTATACCTGATCGCTCTGAAGGCTCTTGTGGGGTCTTCATAAAAACTATTTTTATTTAAAACTCTTATCTTTTTATCTTTTATATCTTCTTCCCCTTTAAAAGGGTCATAGGTCCTGCCAAATTCGGGTGATAGTTCTATGGCTATTGAATTTATTGTAAAGTCCCTTCTGGAAAGGTCTTCATTTATATCCGTGGTTTTCTCAACAGAGGGTAAAGACCCCGGATAAAGATAATGTTCCCTCCTTGCCATCGCTATATCAATGTTTTTACCTTCAAACTCTATTTCAACAGTTTTAAAATCACTGTAATAAGCTATTTTTGAATTGAAATACCTTTTAAATTCTTTTGCAAGTCTCAGTGGGTCAGACATTACAACAAAGTCATAATCTTTAAAATTTTCCTTTCCCATAATCAAATCTCTCGGGATACCACCGACCACAAATATTTTCAGGTCCATCTCTTTTGCCTTTTCTTTGAAAAACACAATTATGGGGTTTTTTAAAAGGACCTGGGGTGACATTTTTCAACAGTCCTTTTTAAATGAGATATTTCAAGATGGGTGTAAATCTGGGTGGTAGAAAGAGAGGAATGACCCAGCAAAATCTGAAGGGTCCTCAAATCACATCCTCCTTCAAGCATATGGGTTGCAAAGGAGTGCCTGAGTATATGTGGATATATTTTTTTTATACCTGCAAGTTTTCCGTAATTTTTAAGAATTTTCCAGAATCCAACCCTTGAAAGTTTGCCTCCGTTTTTATTCAGGAATACAAAGTCGCCTGAGCCTGGCTTTTTAATCTGGGGTCTGGCTTTTAAAAGATAAAGTTTTAAAAAATCAAGGGCAAATTTTGTAAGAGGAACAAGCCTTTCCTTATTACCTTTACCAACTATTCTGACATAACCCTCTTCAATAAATATATCTTTTATTCTCAAGTTTACTATTTCTGAAACTCTTGCTCCTGTTGCATACGCAAATTCCAGAAGAGCTCTGTCTCTTATTTTCAGAGATTTTTCAGGTTTTATAGAAGAAAGAAAACCTAAAACCTCTTCCTTCGTAAGGAACTCAGGTAATTTCTTCTTTTTCTTGGGAATTTCCAGAAATTCTGCGGGGTTCCTATTCCACTCTTCAGACCATATAAGATATTTGAAAAAACTTCTCAGGCAGGACGATATCCTTTCCAAAGTAGCAGAACTGTAACCTTTATTTTTTAACTCCTGCATGAACTCAGTTATATCCTTTACTGAAATTTTTTCAAGCTTTGTATTTTTTCTTTTTATAAAATCAAGAAATTTTTCAAGGTCTTTTTTATAGCCTTTAACGGTATTTAAAGAAAAACCCCTTTCCAGTAAAAGATAGTTAAGGAAATTTGTAACAAGAGTTCTCAAATTCCCTTCTCTTTCATTTCCTCTATGACCTTGATAGCTTCGTCATATATGCCTGCATCTATAAAAGAAATGATAAGGTTTTTATATCTATCTCTTTCGCTCTGAGGTTCTTTTTTTTCAATATCCATATCAAAAGAGCCTCTCCCTTCTTCAAATATTAAAATATCTTCAGTTTTTTTAGATTCAGGCGGTGTTATAACAAGCCATCTTGCAAGCACACTTTTTTTTCTTTCATTTTCCTTTTTAATTTTATCCATCAGGGACATAACACCTCCCCTTTTAAACCATCTTTAAAAATTTGTCCTGACTTAACATAAATAAATTTATTTAAAATTTTTCCTCTGTAATAAACTTTTACGTATTCATCAGATGTGCCCTTTGAAAAATCATCCTGTGTTTCTTCAGGGAGAACTTCAAGAACTCTGCCCTTAACTGAATTAAGAAAATTTATCTTCAATGTTCTGGCCAGCTCCATTAGTTTCCTGGTCCTTTCTTTTTTAACATTATTCGGTAATTCTTTTATATTTTCCAGTTCTGTAAAAGGTCTTCTGGAATATGTAAAAACATGGATATGAGAAAACTCCATTTCTCTCAGAAATTCAACTGTCTGATTAAAATCATCCTCACTTTCAAGGGGAAAACCTGTGATTACATCTGTTCCGAGACAGAAATAAGGAATCTCATTTCTAAGCAAGTTTATTTTTTCCTTAAAAAAAGATGTATTATAGGGTCTTCTCATTGCCCTGAGAATCCTGTTAGAACCCGATTGAAGGGGTATGTGAAAGTGTTTACATATTCGAGGGCTTTTCATAATGTTTATAAGCCTATTATTTAAATAAATGGGCTCTATCGAGGAAAGTCTGATACGGAAATCTCCTTTGAATTCCAGAAGATTTTCAAGCAACCATGAAAGGTCTTTTTTGAACTCTTTACCATAATCACCTATCTGCGTGCCTGAAATAACGACTTCTTTAACCGATGATTTTATGGCATTATCAAAGTCCATAAAGATATCATCAGGATTTCTTGAGATCGATTTTCCTCTCACAAAAGGGATAATACAGTATGAACATTTAAAATTACATCCTTCTTGAATTTTAAGGAAAAATCTCGTATGTTTCAAATGGAATCTTTTTATGTTTTTCCTTTTTATTCCCAGCAAAGAGGGTATTTCTCTGTAATCGTGAATAAAATTCACCTTGCCTTTCCATCCATTCTCCTTTATCTTTTTTGAATAGCAACCTGTAAGAATCTTCAGGGCATTTTCTCTTCTAAGAAATCTGGATACAACCTTCCGGGCATCTCTTTCTGCCTTGTGAGTTACACAGCATGAATTCAAAATCAGGATATCCGCGTCTTCTTCTCTCTCACATTCTAAAAACCCCTCTTCCACAAAAATACTTCTTAACCACTCGGATTCATATATATTTGTTCTGCAACCATGCGTAAATATCTTAAACTTCTTCAGACTCACTTTCTTGTTTTTCTTCGGTTTCTTCCTCAGTTTCTTCTTCTATGTTAAACAACTTTTCAAATTCTCCTTTTAACACTTCTCCTAACTGAACTCTTGTGGGTTCCTCTGTTTTCTTTATGAATCTCTCTATTTCTTTTTTCTCAACAATTTTTTCATATTCTTTTTCGGAAAGCAGTATTCTTTTTCTCTGAGGTTCAACTTTCATCACCTTTAAGTTCAGTTCTTCTCTCTCCTTATAAACTTCTTTGAAATTGCCTTTTCGAGCAAGGTGCGTCCCGGGAACAAATCCCTCAAGTCCTTTATCAATTTCAACAATAACACCTCTACTGGTAATCTCAATTATAGGAGCCTTAAGAACTGTATCAGGAGTGAGTCTCTTTTTAAGTTCTTCCCATGGATTGGGTCTCAGATGTTTAAGAGAGAGCGAAAGAAGTCTGTTCTTTTTATCAACCTCAACTATCTTCAGCTTTAATCTCTGTCCCACTTTTAAAGCTTCTTCAGGAGAATGGAATCTTCTTGTCCATGAAATATCTGCTATATGAAGATAGCCTTCTATTCCTTCTTCTATTTCAATAAAGGCACCAAAATTATCAAATCCTTTAACCACTCCTTTTATAATTACACCTGGCGGGAATTTTTCTTCAACAGTTGACCATGGGTCTGGCTGTGTTTGCTTCATTCCCAGTGATATTCTTGCCTTTTCTTTATCAATATCAAGCACTATTGCATCCACATAATCGCCCTCACTCACTATTTCTGAGGGATGTCTGATACTCTTTCTCCATGACATTTCAGAGAGATGAACAAACCCTATAACCTCTGGCTCAAGCTCTACAAGAATTCCATAATCCAGAATCTTTTTAACCTTACCTCGCACTTTTTCACCCAGAGCGTATTTTTTCTCTATATCACTCCATATAGATGGCAAAAGAGCTTTTAAAGATAGCACAACAGTGGCATTCTCAAAATCAAGAGATATAACCTTTAACTTTAACTTGTCACCTATATTTACCACTTCCTTTGGATGTTTTACCTTTCTCGAAGAGAGTTCCTGAATTGTGACCACTCCATCTATTCCATTCAAATCCACAAAAACCGCATAATTTGTAATCCCCTTTACCTCTGCATCAACAGTATCACCCACTTTAAATTCAGACTCCATTCTTTTTCTCTTTTGTTCAAGTTCTTCCTCAATTGCTGCTTTTCTGGATACAACTATATTTTTTCTCAACCTGTTCAATTTAAGTATTTTCACAGGCACTTCTTTACCAACCCATTGATTAAAGTTCTTAACAAGTTTAATATCTATATGGGAACCCGGGAGAAAAGCGTCCACTCCAAAAATATCAACCACAAGGCCTCCCTTAACCTTCCTTATAATCTTTCCAGTCACATTTCTCCCTTCGTCATGAGCATTTTTTATCTTATCCCATGCAAGCAGAAAATCCGCCTTATGCTTGGAAAGGACTATAAACCCTTCCTCTCCCTCCGGCTCTTCTACATACACATGAACCATGGCCCCTCTTCTCAATTCCTCTGCATTTTTAAACTCCTCTAAGGGGCACACGCCTTCAGACTTGGCACCCAAATCTATAAACACTTCTCTCTCGGTTATTTTTAACACCTTTCCCTCCACAATTTCACCCTCTTTAACAGGTCTCAAACCTGCTTCCAGCATTTTTTCCAAGTCCTGTGACCCTAACTCCATTCCTTCTTCCATCTTTCAAAACCTCCTGAACAGAGCCTCAATGGGCTCTGGTTTTTTTCTCCACCAAATCTTTTAACTCAAGAACCTTTTTTCTTAAAGTTTCTGTAAGCTCATCCGTCGCTCTCCTGCCAGGTTCCGGGGGATATACAGGGTCTCCAAAGGCTATTGCAATCTTTTTCTTTCTAATCAGCCAGTTTAAAAAACCGTCTCTCGCACCCATAATATAAGCAGGTATTACAGGGCTTCTGGTTTTTATTGCAAGAAGCGCAACACCCTTTTTAAAAGGCAAAAGTTTGCCTGTTTTACTCCTTGTTCCTTCAGGGAAAATACACAGGCATAGATTTTTTTGAAGTAAATCCTTTGCCTTTTTCATCGCAGATATTCCACCCATTTCTCGTTTAAGAGGTATTGCATTATAGCTCCTTATAAGCCACCCAAAAAACCTGTTTGCTGTAAAAAGTTCTTCTTTTGCCAGGTAAAAAATCTCTCTTATTGATGCAAGGCCTATAAGTGGTGGATCCCACCAGGAAGTATGGTTTGGTGCTATTATAAGCCTTCCCTTTTTCGGGATTTTCTCTCTCCCGTACACTTTTATATTTATAAGTATCTTTGCTATCAAATTCAATATTAACCACGGTATAAACCATTTAGGCCTCATTCTCCATTTTTTTGAGGATTATTCTGTAAACCCTTTCAACCTGCTCTTCTACTGTAAGTTCGGTTGTATCAATATAAATCGCATCTTCTGCAATCTTTAAAGGGGCTACATCTCTTTTTGAATCCATCCGGTCTCTTTTTTCTATCTCTTTAATAAGCTCATCTTCTTTTATTCCTATTCTCTTCCTCTTAAAATCTTTTATTCTCCTTTTTGCCCTTATTTCTCTTTTTGCATCAAGAAATATTTTAACATCAGCATCAGGGAGAACAACAGTGCCTATATCTCTTCCTTCCATCACAACCCCACCATCTCCTGCCAGTTCTTTCTCTATTTCAAGAATTTTACTTCTAACCTCTTTAATTTCTGAAATTTTTGAGACATTCTGTTCAACAATCCTATCCTTTAATTTTTCAGTCACGTCAATATCATTAAGAAATGTGCGAATCCTCCCTTTTTCATAAATCTGAGTTATTTTGATTTTTTCAAGAAGCTTTTTCAGTTTTTCTTTATCCTCCAAACCAATTCTTTGCTCCAGAACATAATAAGTTATTGCCCTAAAAATAGCACCTGTTTCCACAGGCTTATAACCAAGTTTTTCAGCAAGCCTCATTGCTGTAGTGGTTTTACCACTCCCTGCTGTCCCATCTATTGCTATCTTCAACCTTTTCATACAACTTGAGTCTTTTTATGTTAATATACTAATTACCTGAAAGTCAATGTAATGAATAATACTATTTTAAAGAGTATAAATTTTTACAACCTCTTAAAAGCCTCTGGAATATTCCACACATTTACTCCAGTCCTCCTCATAAAATTCTCTGATTTTCTTTAATTTTTCATCGGATGGAAAGATGTTTGGTCTACGAATAATAAAATCAGGAAAAAACTTTGCAAGATAAAGAACAGGATATCTTACAGGATAAACAAAAAAGTATTTTTTTAAAAAACCTCTGGGGATTAAATTAATATGACATGAAAGTTTATAAAGTATACTCAACTGCTTTTCATTATAAGATTTATGTTTTTTTCTGAGAGTTATATTTCTTCTGTCATATTCGGTTCCAGTATACTCTGCTATCCTGTTAAGAAAATTAAAAGGTTTTTCTTTCAGTTCATCGTAAATAAGAACAAGTGGTTTTTTTGTAAAAGTTCTCTCAACCAGTTTTATCTTTTCATAAAAATACAAATCCTTTACTTTAAAGTATCCTTTATCTTCAAAATTAAAAAATTCCTCAAATTTCCATGTCCTTCCATTCTTAATTAGTCTTTTAAATTGAGAGTATATCCATTCATCCTGTCTTCTTAAAACCATTACAATTCCAGCGTCAGGAAAATCTTCTGCAAACCACCCCAACATCTCTTCAAACCTCTCATCACATTCGCGGGAAACAAGGAATTTACCTCTGCCCTTCTTTTTTATAATTTCCTTTGACTTTTTAAACTTTGTCATGGGGATGTAATTTATTCCCTTAAGTCTTGGGAAAAATTCAAACTGGAGATATTTTGTTCCTGTTTTCCCAAGCCCTATGTGAAAATAAACTTCAAGCATGTTTCTAACAGGTTAAATGCAAGGCACATACAACTTTTTTACCCTTTTTAACATATTCATTAAATAATTTAACAGCCTCTCTGCTCTTTTTAACTTCAACCCTTATCCCCATTTTCCCCAACCTTCCAATCAAATCTTCAGGAACCTTCATAACCCCTGAATATCCTGTTCCTATTATTAAAACCTCGGGTTTGTATTCAACTACTCCTTCTAAGTCGTCCATACACAAGGAATGTCCCTCTTTTCTCCACCAGTTTTCTTTTATTCTATCAGGGAAAATTATTAAATCTTTTGTATATTTCTTATTCTCTATAACAATCTCACCGAATTCATACTTTTCTATTTTCATAGCCTTTTATTATAAAATATTTTTGCTTTATAATTAAACTATGTGTTTGGGAATACCTGGAAAAGTGATTGAGGTCTATGAAAGGGATGGAACCAAAATGGGAAAGGTGGAATTCGGTAAGATAAAAAGGGAGGTGTGCCTTTCCTTTACTCCTGATGCAAAACCCGGTGATTATGTGATAGTTCATGTTGGTTTTGCTATAAGCATACTCAATGAAAAAGAGGCAATGGAGATTTTTAAAACCTTTAAAGAAATTTCAAGAATAGAGGATGAAATTTCTAACTGAATACAGAAACAAAGAGATAGCCCTTGCCTTTTCTAAAAAAATAAAGAGAATTGCAAAAAACAAATGGGTTATAATGGAAATATGCGGGAGCCAGACCCATACAATTTTAAGAGATGGAATTGATTTACTTCTGCCAGAAAATGTAATTCTGGTTCATGGACCAGGATGTCCTGTATGTGTAACCCCTCTTGAAATAATCGACTATGCCCATGAACTTTCTTTAAGAAAAGACGTCATCCTCTGTTCCTACGGCGACATGTTGAGAGTCCCGGGGACAAAAGGAAGTTTAAACGATGCAAAGGCTAAGGGAGGGGATGTAAAAATGGTTTACTCACCCCTTGATGCCCTTGAAATTGCAAAAAACAACCCTGATAAAAAAATAGTATTTTTTGCCATAGGTTTTGAAACAACCACACCCATGAATGCAAAGGCAATTGAGATTGCTGAAAAAGAAAAAATAGAAAACTTCTATGTGCTTACATCCCAGGTAAGGGTTCCCCCTGCAATAGAGGCAATCTTAAATTCACCGGGTTGCGAAATAAAAGGTTTCCTGGCACCAGGACATGTATGCACTGTAATGGGATATGAAGAATACGAGCCCATTACCGAGAAGTATAATGTGCCCATTGTTGTGACGGGATTTGAACCCCTTGACATGCTTGAAGGGATTTATCTATTGATAAAAGCATTGGAGGAGAAAAATTACACAGTCATAAACCAGTACAAAAGATCGGTAAGAAGAGAGGGAAATAAAGAGGCAAAGAAAACAATTCTTAAAATTTTTGAAACAGGAGATATGAGATGGAGGGGGATAGGTGTTATTCCTGATTCCGGATTTGTTTTAAAACAAAGATACAAAAAATTTGATGCAAGAAATTTACTTGCTGATAAAATAAAATCCGAAGAAAATAAATTGTGTATTGCAGCCGAAATTTTGCAGGGAAAGAAAAAACCAACCGATTGTTCAGCCTACAGGAGAATATGCACGCCCGAAAACCCTCTGGGCGCACCAATGGTATCATCTGAAGGAGCATGTGCTGCTTATTATAAGTACGGAAAGTGAAAGTCTTAATACTTCTTTCTCTGTTTTTAAAAATTGAAGGGGTGGTATTTGATCGAGAGGATAAAAAGCCTGTTATAAATGCCCTGATTTTTAACAAAACAAAAAACATCAAAATATTCACGGATATAAACGGCTTTTTCAGCCATCCAGAATTATCAAAGGGTGACACACTTGTATTCTCCCATATAGGCTATAAACCCGAAACCCTTGTCGTTAAAGAAAAATTTATAAGAGTATTTATGCAAAAGTCTTTCATAGAACTTCCCGCTTTTGAGGTAAGGGCGCCACCTGTGGAAAAAAAATTTCAAACAACCGGAACTTACTACAGTAAAAAGGGTATAGAAATAGAACTCATAGGATGGGAAAATCCCCTTAAAGGCATATCCTCATATCCAGGAGTTATTCAGGGACACATAAGAGGCGGAAGACTTGATGAAGCCCTTTATACCCTTGATGGAGCTCCTGTAATTGACAATATGAAAAGAGAGGTGGCTTTTGAAATTCCGATATGGGCAATTTCAGAAATGGAACTCTATACAAGTGATTTTGAACCTGAATTTGGCGATGTGACTTCAGGGCTTATAAATCTCAGTACAAAAAAATTGAATCTCAAGAATGAGTTAAGACTGATATCAAGAAGTGATTATGTAATGTCTGATAAAGGATATAAAGAGGCGAGGTCAGGTGTTTTTCTGTCACGGAAAACCGGATTTTTCTCTTTAAGAGGAACTATAAGCGGGACAAGATTCTGGAAAACATGGGAAAGGTCATACACATATCCTTTTGAAAAGTCTATTGATTTGCTTGGTAACAAAACATTTATATTTGGAAAACACATCTTCATTCTTCAGGATATTTCACATTTGAAGGAGTGGAGAGAATATGAGCATTTATGGAGCAAATATCCAGAGGGTTTACCTCCAAGAAGAAGGGAAAGTCATAGATTCGGGATTTTGTATTCCTATAATTTCAGACCAGGATGGATTCTTGACTTAAGTGCTTTTGACTATATACTGAATTACCAGATACCAGGTAAAGGCACAAGAGAATATGACATTGTTTATGAATTTGATACACTCGGATTTGTAACAAAAGGGGACAAACCAATCTGGACAGACAGGTTTCAAAATAGAATATTTTTAAAAGCAAAAGCTCAGTATATAAGAAAAACCCATGAGTTCTACTTCGGAACAGAAAACAGCTTTTACGACCTTTATCTTAAAGAAGTCCGTCTATACTCAGATTATATAGAAGGTTATCATTTTTATTCCTTTATGACTTATTATAACCATTATCATTACCGTCCTTATCAGAATGCGATGTTTTTATCATGGAAAATAAGAAGCGGAGAAACCCTTTTACATGCAGGATTGAGATACGATAGGTTTGATCCGAGAGCATGGAGACCAAAGGTGGAAATACCTCTTGAATATCCACCTCCTGAATGGGTTTATGAGATAAAAGACAGTGTGAAGGCAAAACCAAAAGACCAGATAAGTCCGAGAATTGGTTTATCAATCAGAATGTATGATGCCATATTCAGATTGAATTACGGAAGGTATTTTAAAATCCCACAATTTGAATACCTTTACAGCAACCCTTTCTACAATATCCAGACAGGATATCTTCCCCTTTATGGAGACCCTGATTTAAAACCTTCCAGGACAGACATTTATGAAATCTCATGGACATATATCATGAACAGAAATCAGAACTTAAACATCAATTTCTTTTACAGAGAATCAAATAATCTCGTTGACGCATTGAGAGCAATGCCAGATACAGCATCACTCACTGACCTGAGTACAGGTTTTACCATATATGGAGATGTGGGAACTGCAACGGTTCATGGGATAGAGTTTTCCTGGGAGGGTTCATATCCTTCTTTGAGATGGGTTTTATCCTATACACTCATGAATGCAGTGGGCACTTTTGGAACATGGCTTGAAGAGCCCTCTGAACTTGAAGGCGTCTATATTGAACCCGGCGAAACCTATCCTTTAAGCTGGGACCAGAGACACACAATAGCCTTTGAGCTAACTTATGGAAAACCCGATAAATCCTTTATTTCTCTTTATGGAAAATGGGGAAGCGGACTTCCCTACTCTCCGGAAAGTGGCAAACCAAATTCAAAAAGATTACCCCCCAATTTTGAAAGTAAACTCAGAATAGGAACAAGATGGAAAAAATTGCTTATCAGTTTTACAGTTGACAATATCATAAACAGAAGAAATGTCTTATGGGTTGATGGAAACGGGAATCCAGGAGGAAGATTAAATGACCCTATGGCCTATTCTGAAGGAAGGAGAATATGGTTAGAAATCTCCTTATACTTTTAATACTATTTACAATAATTGAAAATGGTTGTTTAAGGAAACAAAAAAACGTTATTCAGGAACCTGCCTGGCCAAGATATAAAGTTGAAGGATGGGTTTATGATACCACAACACTTCTGCCGATTGATAGTGCCACTGTGATAATTGTCCCCTATCTTTTCCTTTTTTCTGAAAATACTCCTCCTGAAACAACATTTACGGATTCCTCTGGATACTTCCTCTTTGAAGCAATACCTGCAAGTGCGGGGACATTGAAGGCATACAGGGCAGACTATCATGGATTAAAAAAAGAAGTGGTGATACAGAAAAACAGAGTATTTGAAATTTTCCTTAAACCCAGACCTTAGAGCATTTTGTAGTCGTTTTTTATTTCCTTTATACTTAAACAAATGAAAAAGTTCAGCATAATAACCTTCGGATGTCAGATGAATGTGAGGGATTCTCATATTATAAGGGAAAAATTATTAGAAGAAAACTATATTGAGGAAAGTCCTGAAAATTGTGATTTTGTAGTAATAAACACCTGTTCTGTAAGAAAAAAGGCGGAAAATAAAGCAAAGGTTTATGTAAGGGAATATAAGAAAAAAGGCAAATCAGTAATAGTTGCGGGCTGTATTCCCCATCATGATGAAAAAAATCTTTTAAAAATAGGAGCTGACATAGTAATAGGAACAAAAAATTATGCTTTTATCCACAAAATAATTAAAGAATGGCAAAACCAGAAAAAACCAGAGTCTTTTTTAAACAGGACACCGAAAAAGGAAATTTTTGAGCCGATTAAAAAGCCCGAGGATATATCAACCTTTGTTGATATAATGCACGGATGCGATAATTTCTGCTCTTTCTGTGTTGTTCCTTATACAAGGGGTAGGGAGGTTTCAAGGGATGCTTTTGAAATAATAGAAGAAATAAAATGTCTGGTAAAACAGGGAGTAAAAGAAATAACCCTTATAGGTCAGAATGTAAACTCTTACTTTGATGGAAAATATGACTTTGCAGAACTCCTTGCAATTATAGAGGAAATTCCGGGCAAATTCTGGGTAAAGTATTCCTCACCCAATCCAAGAGATTTTTCTTATAAGGTTATAAAAACAATCAAAAATTCTGAGAAAATATCAAGATGGTTTCATATGCCTCTGCAATCAGGCTCAACAAAAGTCCTTAAACTTATGAAAAGAGACTACACAAAGGAAGAATATCTTGATTTGATAAACCTGATAAGGGGTGAACTCCCGGAGGCGGTTATCACTACCGATACAATAACAGGATTTCCAGGGGAAGATGAAAAGGACTTTGAAGAAACCCTTGATGTGGTGAGAAAGGTTAAATTTGATATGGCTTTTATGTTCAAATATTCCAGAAGACCCAGAACGCCTGCATCCTTTTTAAAGAATCAGCTGTCCGAAAGGGTCAAGGCCGAAAGGCTTGATAAACTTATAAAAGAGGTAACAAAAGGCATTCTTGAAAGGAGAAAAGAGAGAATAGGAAAGGTTTATGAAATTTTAATCCTAGAAAAAGCAGAGAAATATAGAGGATACAGCAAAGGAATAACAAGGGAAAATGTCAAAATATTAATAAAAGGTGAATTTGAAAAAGGGGCGTTTATAACCTGTAAAATTAAAGAGTTAAAAGGTCATAGTTTAATAGGAGAAAATTTAAAGGAGGCTCAAAAATGTATTTTATAAGACTTTTTATTTATCTTGCCTTCTTCTTCCTTCTCCTCTTCATAATGCTCCAGAACTCAATTGAAAAAGTAAATCTCTATTTCTTTAACATTACTTTTGAACAGTTACATGTATTCTGGATAATATTTTTCTCATTTCTCGCTGGCTCATTTTTTGCCTGGCTTATAACAGTATATCAGGAAATTGTTTACAGAGTTAAGATATTCAGGCAAAAAAATGAAATAAAAAATCTAAGGAAGGAAGTCCATAATCTCAGAAAAATGATTGTTGAAGAGCCTGAAACACCAGAAATTAAAGAAACAGAGAGCGGTGTGGAAGATGTTTCTGATTGAGGAATTTAAAAAGTTTCATAAAGGTAAATATCTTTCTCTGGAGGAATACCTAAATCTTGGAATAAGATTAAGAGAAGAAGGATTTTCTGAAAAGGCGGTAAAGATTCACAAAAGCCTTCTCGCAATCCCTAATTTAAAAAAAGAGAATGAAAGGCAAATCAAAAAAGAACTGGGTTTTGATTATATGGATATGGGAGATTATAAAAATGCCTTGAAATATCTTGTTGAAGCGAACAAACTTTATAAAGGGAAGGAAAAACCTTTAAAGGAGAAATTGCTCTATGCTTTTGAAAAGAACAGGTTGTGGGAAGAAGCTGCGGATTTGAAAAAGAATATTTTAACCCAAGAAAAGAAATTTACTGAGAAAACTTTTTCCTTTTATCTTTCAAAGATAGGCGAAATACTTTACTTTGAGGGAGATTACAAAAGGGCAAAAGATTTTTTCATAAAATCAATAAAAACATATCCCAATAATCCTGTGGTCTATTTTTATCTTGCGGAAATGGAAAAAAACAAGAACAAAAAACTTGAATATTACAAAAAAGCCCTTGAAATTGATGGGAATATGAAAAAAATGGTGTACGAGAGGGTAAAAACCCTCTTATTTGAGGAAAAAGATTATGAGGCCTTTCATAAATTTCTTGAGCAAGAAGATGACGAACTTGCAAAATGCTACCTTGCAGAATACCTTTTTCAGAAAGGGAGTGAAGAAGATTCAGAAAGGATACTCCGAGAATTAAACAGTTCTGAAGAAGAAGTAAATAAAAAAGGACTGGAAATAGCAATACTGCTTAAAAACATTTCACTTATAGAAAAATTCAGCAAGGGCTTGAGCAATTCAAAGGCAAAAGAATATGAATGTAGAATATGCGGTTATACAAGCAATAATCATAGATTTTTCTGCCCTGAATGTGAAGGTGAATTTTCTTTTATAAGAACTTAAATGGAGTTAACTCCTCTTCTTAAACAATACAATTCAATAAAGAAAAAATATACGGAAGAGTTATTACTTTTTAGAATGGGCGATTTCTATGAGTTTTTCTATGAAGATGCAAAAGTTGCATCAAAAGCTCTGGGGATTGTTCTGACCTCAAAACCTGTGGGCAAAAATACGAGAATCCCGATGGCAGGTGTTCCAGTAAAAGCTGCTGAAACTTATATAAAAGAGCTTTTGAAAAAAGGATTTAAAGTTGCTATATGTGAACAGGTTGAGGAAGGTAAAAAACTTTTCAAAAGGGAAGTAATTGAAGTTTTAACACCTGGAACAATTACTCTACCATCTCTTTTAAAACCCGATGAAAAAAACTTCATTTTGTCATTTTATACTCATAAAGATAGAATGGGTGTTTCTATACTTGAAATCACAACAGGCGAATTTATATCAGGTGAAATAAAAATAGACGAAATAAACATCCTTAAAGAAAAATACAGACCTTCTGAAGTTTTAGTCCCCAGAGAGAATGAAATTGAAAATTTTTTAAAAGAAATAACTGTGAATTTTTACGAGACAGGCATATACGATATTGACAATGCGGAAAAGAGACTTTTAAGATTTTTTGGAGTTGCTTCTCTTGAAGGATTTGGTGTCAAAAAGGATTACGGCATAATAGCAGGTTCTTATCTTCTTGACTATGTTGAAGACAAAAAGAAAAAAGGACTTGAGCATATAAAAAAGATAAAACCCCTGAACCTACAGAACAGAATGGTTCTTGACAGACTCACAAAAAGGAATCTTGAAATAATTGAGAGAATACATCCTGAAGAAAAAGGAGCCACTCTTTTTGATGTTTTAAACAAGACAAGAACACCTATGGGTAAAAGATTCCTTAAGGAAACCCTTATATCACCTCTTATGGACAAAGAAGAAATAGAGGAAAGAATTTCTGGCGTTGAGGTTCTTATAAAACATCCTTTTTTAAGAAAATCCATTGAAGAAATATTTGAGGAATTTTGTGATTTAGAAAGAACTCTTTCAAAAATATCAAATGAAAGATACCACCCGCAGGATATAAGAAAACTTGGAGAAAACCTATCCCTTGTTCCAAAATTAAAAGAAATACTGAAGGATGCTCCAACTGATATATTTAAAGAAATGGAGAAAGGAATTTCAGAATTTTCAGAACTCTATAACCTTATTCTAAATCATATAAATGAAAATCCACCTGTTGTAGGTGAAGGAGAAGTTATAAAAAGGGGGGTTAATAAAGAACTCGATGAACTCAGGGAATGGAACCTGAACAGCAAAAAGAACTTAAAGGAAATTGAAAAAAGGGAAAGGAAAAAGACAGGCATTCCAAAATTACGCATAGGTTATAACTCGGTTTTTGGCTATTATATAGAAGTAACAAAGTCCTATTTAAATCTTGTTCCGGAAAACTATATAAGGAAACAAACTCTTACAAACTCAGAGAGATTTATAACCGATGAGATAAAGGAAATTGAATCAAAGATTCTCGGAGGTGAGGAAAGAATAAAAGAGATAGAAAAACAGATATTAAAGGAAATTGCAGAGAAGATTATTGAAAAATCCATAGAAATACAGGAACTTTCTGATAAAATAGCCCTGATTGATATGCTCCTTTCCTTTGCAGAAGTTTCAAAGGAATACGGGTATAAAAAGCCCGAGATAACAGAAGAAAAGGAAATATACATAGAAAAGGGAAGGCATCCTGTTGTTGAAAGATTTGTAGATGAATTTGTTCCCAATGATACTGATTTAAATCCTGATGTATATTTCTGGATAATCACAGGACCCAACATGTCGGGTAAATCAACATATTTAAGGCAGGTGGCCTTAATAACCCTTTTAGCTCAGTGCGGGTGTTTTGTCCCTGCTGAGAGAGCAAGAATAGGCATTGTTGACAGGATATTCACAAGAATAGGTGCAACCGATGACCTATCAAGGGGAGTTTCAACCTTTTATGCTGAAATGCTTGAAACCGCAAACATATTGAACAATGCAACTGAAAAAAGTTTGATTTTACTCGATGAGATAGGAAGAGGAACATCAACCTATGATGGGCTTGCCCTTGCATGGAGTGTATCAGAGGAAATAGCGGATAAACTCAGGGCAAGAACCCTTTTTGCAACCCATTATCATGAGTTAACATCCCTTGCTGAAAATAAAAAAGGAATGGAAAATTACACTGTTCTGGTAAAGGAATGGAAGGATGAGGTAATATTTTTAAGAAAAGTTGAAAAGGGAATACAGGATAAAAGTTATGGAATATATGTTGCAAAAATTGCGGGAATTCATGAAGGCATAATAAAAAGAGCAAAGGAAATCCTCAAATTTTTTGAAAGCAAAAGGGAGATGAAAAGATACATAAAAATAGAATATCCTCAACTCGAACTTTTTGAAAAAGAAGATAAAATTAAAGAGAGATTAAAAAACATAAATATTGACGAACTTTCGCCCAAGGAAGCCCTTGACCTTCTTTACGAGATTAAAAAAGAGATAGAATAGAATTTTCAATTAAGGTCTTTGCCAGGGAGTTGAATTGTCTCATTAAGAATTTAACTGAAATAAAAAAGTTAGATTTTATATGAGCTGAGGAGGTAAATTTTTTACCACCAGAAAAACGACACTTAAGAAGCAGTTATATATACTTTTTCACACCCTCAATAATCTCTTTAAAGGGAGGAGTTTTAAACCACTTTCTTTTTGTTATTTCATTTGCATAGGATTTGTAGATATTTTCTATTAGAACTTTCAGTTCTTCAGGAAGTTTTGGTGGAGGGTTTTCAACATAATCCTTCCAGTTTATTCTGTCTTTTTTCTTTGCGGATTCAACCTCTTTATACCAATCTGTTTTTCTGTAATAAATCCTTGCGATTTCCTTGCTTACAGGGATTCCCTCATAGGTAAACCTGCATTCATCAAGGGTTCCAAGAGCATCAACAAGTATTACATTCCTTTTCTCATCAAAACCGTATTCAACTTTTCCATCCTCGTTGAAAAAACCCAGTTTTTTTGTTTCCTCTATTATCAAATTATTTATAAATAAAGTTTTTTCTTTAATTTCTTTTAATTCCTCATCGGTTAAACCTGCAATCTCTTTTGCCTCCTCCCACTTAATGTATCTGTCTGTTTCCTCAAGTTTTGTTGAGACATCAAGAACTGGATTTTTAAGTTTCTGTCCTGGAACCGGCTCTGAATCAAGACCTAAATCTCTGTAGGTAATACTCCCCTCTTTTAATCTTCTGAAAACAGATGAGCCAGGAGGAAGGGAATTCCTGTAAATAATCTCAAGGGGAATTAAAAAATTAAATCTTTCCCTTTTATAAATTGAATAATCGTATCTGCCATTTTTAATTTCGGGTTTTAAAACCCTTAAAAGTTTTATCTCCATTACATTTGAAGGCTTTTCCAAGTCTTTAAGTCTTTTAACCTTCCCATCCTCAACAAGACCTATGTAATGGGTTTTAAATCCCATATCTTCCAGTTTTTCAAAAAAATATGCTGTAACCAGGCAAATTGCACTACCTTTACCCTCTATATGGTCGGGCATTTCTCCCCAGTCAAAAACCGAATACCTGTCAGAGAATACAAATCTTCCTCTACCGGGCCTTGTGCCTTCGGATTTTTCAATCAAAACCAAATCTTTAACACTACCCATCCTTTACCTCCTTATCCGCATCTTCAATTTCCTTTTTCTTTTTTTCCTGGTATTCTTTTATTTTTTCTCTTAGACTTTTATCCTTAATTGCAATTATTTTGGCAGCAGCAAGACCAGCCTGTTCAGGCTCTAAAACAGTTAAGGGAGCAACACCTGAAGGCATCCTCAATGTGGAAAATATGTCAGCACCACCGAATTTCTCGCTATAAGGAGGACAGGCAATAACAGGACTTGCAGTATTTGCGTCCACAAACCCGCTCAATGCATTGCTCCTTCCTGCAACAGTTATAAACACAACATCCTGATTTTCGTATTCTTTTATAATCTCCAGGACTTTTAAGGGAACCTTGTGGGCAGATGCAATCCTCATTTTGTAATCAATTCCGAATTCCTCAAGAGTTTTTGCAATCTTTTTTGAATGCTCTATATCCGATTTTGAACCCATTATAATAATAATTTTTGACATATTTTTTTCTCCTTTTGAGGTTAATTATAAAGGAAACACAACCTTTTCTTTCAAATCATATTTTTTCCATTGCTTTTTCTATTAACCGTTCTATAAAAAGTTTATAGGAAATTCCTGCATAAAAAAGTGCCTTATAAAATCCAGAATCTCTTGAAATATCAGGATTTGGATTTGCTTCAATAAAATAAATTTCACCATTTTTATCCATTCTTAAGTCTATCCTTCCGTAATCTCTCATCTCAAGAATTTTAAAAATTTTAATTGAAATTTCTTCAATTTCTTTTTTCTCTTTCTCATTAATCATTGCGGGATAATGGACCGGGGTTTCTATATATTCTTTACTTTTTTTATTCCATTTTGAACTGTATGTTAATATTTTGGGTTCTGTTTTAAAAACTATCTCACCTATTGCTATAACCCTGTCATCAAATACTGAAACATTGAATTCTCTACCATCAATAAATTTTTCTGCAGAAAATTCTATATTTTTACCCTCAAGCTCCCTTACCCTCTTGTAATATTCTTCTTTTTTAAAAATTACATTTTTCTTTTCAATAAAAAGGCTTGCATCCTTTTTCCTTGGTTTTAAAATAAGGGGTAAAAAATCAGGGGATTCCTTATCCGGAATAAAACAGGGTGGTGTTTTTATTCCATAATGAGAAACAATTATCTTTGCTTTTATTTTATCAAGGCATAGATAAAGAGCTGAAGGCGGAGAACCTGTATAAGGAATTTTTAGAATTTCAAGAATTCCTGCTATGTGTGCTTCTCCTTCAGAATTTCCTTCAAAGTCCTCACACAGGTTAAAAACTAAATCAAAGTTTTTCTTTTTTAAAATATCAATCCACCTGTAATCTTTACTAACAGGTAAAAGAAAATAAGAATATCCTAAATCTGAAATGGTTTCTTTAACTAAATTTACCTCATCCATAACACCTTTTCTATCAGGTAAATCCCTTTCCTCGGGTTTGTTAAAAAGGATACATATTTTTCCTTTATCCTTTAATCCCATATCTTTCAAAGGCGCTTTCCAGAATATTTTTTATAATTTCTTCATATTTAAATCCCATTTTATAGGCCATTATAGGTAAATCACTTGTTTCTGGATTAAGACCAGGTAAAGGATTTATTTCAAGAAAATAGGGGTTATAGTTTTCATCAAGTCTGAAATCAAATCTTGAAAAATCTCTTAATCCAAGAAACTTAAAGAGTTTTAAAACAGCTCTTTTTATCTCTTCTTGAGTTCTTTCTGGAATATCCGGTGGAACTATATACTCTACCTCTTCTTTAAAATTTCTTTTTACTTCAAGAGAATATAAAAATTCTGAGTTTTTAAGTTTTTTCGGGCTTATTTCCATTAAGCCAAAGAATTTTATATTTTCATTTCCTATAATTCCTGCTGTAATCTCCTTACCCCCTATGAATTTTTCAACCAGGAGAGGTTTATTGTATTTATTAAAGAGTTCCTCTGCTTTTTCTTTCAGTTCGGAAAGGCTGTTTACCCTTGAAGATAGTCTGAGTCCTATGCTTGAACCCTCATCTTTAAGTTTTAAAACACATAGAGAATATTTAAATTTAAAATTTTTAATTTCCTTTTTGTTTTTAATTACTTTAAAAAAGGGGGTTTTAATTCCAAGAGATTTTGCAAATCTTTTACAGATTTCCTTATCAAGGGTTATGTTTAAAGCAAGGGGGTCAGAACCAGAATAGGGAATAGAAAGCATCTCACAAACAGAGGGCACATGTCCCTCCCTTGACCTTGTTCCGAACCCTTCTGCAATGTTGAAAACAAAGTCAGGTCTTTCTTTGAGTATTTTATCAATAAAGCTTTTTCCACCTCCAAGTAGTGAAACTTCATGTCCAAAACCTTCAATTGTTTTTTTTAAAGCATCTACAACTTTCTCTGAGTCAAATTCTTCATAAATATCTTCTGGAAAACCTTCAGGAATATTTTCTGGTTTTAAATCAAAGGAAATTCCGATTTTCATTCTTTAAAACTTCAAAACATAAACAGGATGAAGTTTTGCAACCGGTTTAAAGAGGGAAAGTTCTAAGGACCTTATAAATACCTTTTGCCCCCTGTATTCAAAGGGAAGGTCCCGTGGTGACCTTATGAATTCAACTCCTTCTGTTCCCTATGTTAAGAGAATTTCAAAAAGTCTTTTTTCTTCTATTTCTTTAACACCCTTTACCTTCAAAATATGGGGGAAATTATATCCGGAACCATGGGGAATTATATTGGCATTTTTCAGGGAATCCATCAAATTGTATTTTTTGGCTCTTTTATCAAATCCGAGAGTTTTTATCACCTCTTTTTTTATATTCTTTATTCCCTTTACAAGATATGCTGGCAATTCTGACCTCATAACAAAGGGGAAAATCTTTTTATCATCCTCAAAAGAATGGGCTCCAAGAAGAATTTCTCCTTTATTTAAAATTCCCTGATGGGTTTCATTTGATATAATGTCAAAAGACCCGAAGAGATTTTCAGCAGCCAAAAGCCTTTTTCTTTTTGAAAACTCATCTGCATAAAAATAAAACTCATAATACTCCTGTGCATCTTTCCCTTCAAGATAATGGAGTTTCCCAAAGGGTGTATCAAGAACTTTCGCCTTCTCTTTTAATGCCCTGCTTTCATCAAAGTAAAGACCTATTCCCTTTTTTGTTTCCCCCTTAAGTTCAGAAGAGGATGTATGAAGTATAAAAGCATAGGAAGGAAAAGAATTTCCCTCAAGGGGTTCTACCTCAAAGATATCAATAAAGTGATTTGATTCATAAAAATCCCATTTTATCTTTATTCCATCAATTTTAATGTTTTTTTCTTGAAGTTTTAAAAGATTTTTTATAAGCTTTTCATAGGAAGGAAGGTAATTTATTCCTCCAACAAGCATTCCACAGGTATTTGGTTTTATATCAAGGGGGAAGACCTCCAGTTTTTCCTTTGAACCGAAAACAATCTTGCCTCCATATCCAAAACCCTGATTCCATCTCGTTTTATTTCTTGTGATTGTCATATCAGGAGTTCCTATAAAATGGGGAATCTCTTTTAATCCAAATTCCCTTTGCATAAAAAGGAGTTTTGCAATTCCGTATCTTGTATTCAAAATGCACATTTCCTCGGCAACATCCTTAACTCCCATTGAAAATATAAGTTTCTCTGCTTTTAAAAGCAGTTCCTTCTTTAAATCAATTTCTTTCAATTTCATCTATTCCTCCTTCTTTCAATTCTTTCTGTTTTCTCAGGAATTAAATAACCCCTTTTTCCCTTTAAAAGTCCGTATATACCCTCTTTATTTTCCCATAGAATATCTTCTTCCTTCTTTTTGTTCCAGGTGTATGATACAATCATTCCTTCATAATTTCTTAAAATTATTTTCCCATCTGACATTGAAATTACATAGTTGGGCATAACAGGAATTTTGCCTCCTCCGTGTGGCATATCTACTACATAGGTGGGAACAGAGAGTCCTGAAATATGACCTCTCAATCCCTCAATTATTTCAATTCCCTTGTAAACAGAGGTTCTGAAATGGGAGACTCCTTTTGTAGGGTCACAGTGAAAAAGATAATAGGGTCTTACCTTTATTTTTAAAAGACCTTTCAAAAGCTCTCTCATAACAGGGACACTATCATTAATTCCTTTCAAAAGGACTGTCTGATTGTTAACAGGTATTCCGCATTTTAGAAGGTTTAAAATAGCCCTTTTTGAATATTCTGTTATTTCTCTCGGGTGATTGAAATGGGTATTTAACCAGAGAAAATCGTATTGTGATAAAAGGTTTAAAAGCTCCCGGTCAAAAAGTCTCATGGGAAGCAAAACAGGAATCCTGGAACCGATTCTAACAACCTCTATGGAGGGAATGGTTTTAAGACCATCTAAAATAAATTTTAATTTTAGTAAGGGCAGAGTTAAAGGGTCACCTCCTGAAAGAATAACATCTGTTATTTCCGGATGATTTTTTAAATAATCTAAAACTCTTTCAAATTCCTGATAAATTTTTACTGTTCCTCCCTTACCAAGAAGTCTTTTTCTTGTGCAGTGTCTGCAATAGGTAGCACAGAAATTTGTTGTTATTAAAAGAACTCTGTCAGGGTACCTGTGAACAAGACCAGGAACAACTTCATCCTCTTCTTCCTCAAGGGGGGTCTCTTTCGCCCTTATAGTCAAGTAGTTCATCAATAACTGGTATTGCCTGCTTTTTTACAGGGTCATCAGGGTCAAAGGGATCTATAAGGGAAAGATAATAGGGGGAAATAAGAAGGGGATAAATCCTGTGGACTCTTTTCACATTTTCTTTTTCTTCTGAATTTAAATAAGGGAAGGCTTCAAAAAGATGAGAAGGATTTTTTATCATGTTCTTTATCTGCCATCTCCAGTCAAGAAACACTTCAGGAGGAATATTTTTATAAAGAGGGAGTTTCTGCCAGGGATAGACTTCCCTCTCAATGACGAGAGAAAGGGAAGGGGGTTCTTCCTTATCTCCCCCGGTTTCTTTACCGGTAGAGAAATTATTCACCCTTTTAGTTTTCTCACCTTTTTTATTTTTCATTTCTCCCTCTTAAAGTTTTAATTTACTTAACATAAATTTAAGTATTTTAATAATAATTCAATAATACAAAATTTGTCAAGTATAATTTGAAATTTTTACAAAAATAAGTTTATAATTAATGTATGAATTTCGAAAAGGAAGTAGGTTATAGAATAAGAAAGATTAGAAAAAGTGAAGGCATAACTTTGAAGGAACTATCTTCAAGGGCGGGTATAACAAAGTCAGCCCTTTCCCAGATTGAAAGGGGAATAATAACACCCTCAATAGTCACCTTCAAATCAATTCTTGATGCTCTTGGAGTTAGTTTTTCTGAATTCTTTGAAAAAGAAGATAAAGAAAGTTTTTTTGTTTTGAGAAAGAGCGATTATAAATACCTTGACAAAGAAGACATTGACCTTCTTCTTTTAACTCCTTTTGGCAGTAATAAATCCTTTGATATTTTAAGAATACGGATACCACCTTCTACATCCACAAGAGTTGAGTCTCCACATGATGGAGAGGAATCGGGCATTGTATTAAGAGGGGCAGTTTATTTTTACTTTGGTAAAAAGAAATTAAAAATAAAAAGAGGAGAAACTTATCTTTTTTATCCTGATAAGCCTCACTTTTTTGAAAATCGCTCTAAAAATAAACCCGTAGTATTACTTCATATTGTTTCCCCACCCAATATTGATGTATTTTGAAAATTTCTCTTTTTTAATTTCGGGACTATTTTAAGAAGTATATTTGAAGGTTATTATCCCTTTTGGGAGTAATTTTGCAAGTTTTATCAGTTTTTTACTTTTTATTTTTAATAATACCAAGGATAAGGGAGCCCAGCAAATAAATAATTATTGAAATTTCAATAATACCTCCCTTAAAATAATTTTTTAATATAATAATCTTTTTGCAAGGAGGTTCACACCATGAAAATAAAAATGGAGAAAAATGGACCCATCGTTGTAATGCTTAAAGAAAAGTCCAGGACAAAACTTAAAAGAGAAGATGGAGAAGAAGAAATTGAAACACAGGTTATAGCCTTATGCAGATGCGGTGCATCAAAAAACAAACCCTTCTGTGACGGAAGTCATAAAGAAGCAAGATTTGAAGCTGATAAGATAGAACTGGAAATAACGGAGTAGATTTTTCAGAGAATATCTTTAAATAAACATTTAATTTAGATTGTAGATTTGAATTTCCAGTTTTATTTCCTTTATAATTAATAGTTAGTATTCCTAGCTTTAAGGAGGTTAAAAATGAAGCCAACAGAAATTTTAAAACATGAACACAGGGTAATAGAAAAAATGATTTCCGTGCTCGATGCTTTTTGCAAAAATGTAGAAAAGGGAGACTTCAAAAGGGAAGATGCCCAAAAGATAGTTGACTTTTTTAAAACCTTTGCAGATAAGTGCCATCACGGAAAGGAAGAAAATATGCTATTTCCGGAAATGGAAAAGGCAGGGGTTCCCAAAGAAGGAGGTCCCATAGGTGTTATGCTTTTTGAACACAAGCAGGGAAGAAATTTTATAAAGGGAATGGATTCAGGAATTAAGGAAAACAATGCAAAAAGCTTTTTAGAAAATGCAAGAAATTATATAAATCTTTTAAAAGAGCACATTTACAAGGAAGATAATATTCTCTTTAACATTGCAGAAGCACATTTAACATCCAAGGTGCAGGAAAATCTCATTGAAAGGTTTGAAAAATTTGAAAATGAGGTTATAGGCAAAGAGGTTCATGAAAAATATCATGAACTTGTGCACCAGATGGAGAAAAAGTACATGTAAACATGGCTTTTAAAGATTTTTTGAAATTAATCCCCAAAAAACACGGAGCCTGGTCTATATTTTTTATCTCAATAATTACAGGAGCCTTTTGCGCAAAAAATTTTAAACCAGTTCCCTTTTTACTTTTATTTGTATCCTCACTGTCAGGTTTTCTTTTAAGGGAAAATATAAGTTTATTTTTAAAGTTAAAGAAAGAGGACAAAAGAAAAAAATTTGTTTTTAAAATTTCTTTAATTTATTTTTTCCTTATAATTCTTACCCTTTTGCCTTTACTTCTATTTTACAGATTTTATCTTTTGATCCCTATCTCAATGCTGGCAGGTTTTATAACAACTATAAGTTTTTACTTTTCATTAAATAAAAAAGAGTTAACAGTTCCCGCGGAAATCACGGGAATATTCGGTCTCTCCCTTTTGCTTTTAGCCTTTTATTATATATCAAAAGGGTTTATTGACAAAGAAGGAGTATTTTTATTTATCTTTGCTTTCCTGTTTTTCACAGGTAGTGTTTTTCATGTCAGGTATCTTGTAAGAAGCAAAAATATTCTGTCCGAGGATTTTCTAAAAAGACTAAAAGCGGGTAAATATTCTCTTTTATATCACACATTTTTCTTTATAATTTCAATTTATCTATCTTTAAAAAATTACACGCCCTCCCTTGCCTATATTGCTGTTTTACCCGCATTATTTAAATCTTATTTTTTTGTTTTAAGAAAACTTAACAGGCCTTTGTCTATAAAAGAAGTGGGTTTTATAGAACTATCTGTATCAATTGCCTTTGCCTTGATTTTGATTGGTATTTATTATTAAAAAATCTATTTAACTGCTTTAGGTTTTAAAACAAACAGTATATTTTGAAATAATTTTTTATTTGAAATATATTGCTTTTATTTTTTTTATCTGATTTTTTCCTATATAATATTATCTTTAACTTTAAAGGAGGTTGACAATGATGAGAATATCTGTTTCTCTATTTCTGATGTGTTTTGTTATATACGCATCTCAAGAATTCAAGAATCTAAAATTAGATGTTGAAAGTGGGATAGCTTTCAGTGGTTACAACGATGTACGGATTCCCAACGACGGAGGGACGTTGTTCTCTTTATCCGAAGAACTTAAAGCAGAACCCACTTTCTTTTATAGAATTCGTACAATTTACAGATTTAAAAATAGGCATTATCTGGGATTACTTCTTGCTCCCCTTAAAATCCACTCTTCCGGAAAACTGAATAAGAATTTGATATTCCAAAATGACACATTTCCTGCAAATACGGAACTGGAAGCAATGTTTAAATTCAACTCATATCGTATTTTTTACTGGTATGATATTGTAAGAAGAGAAAAACTTGTTTTCGGACTTGGATTTACTGCGAAAATCCGTGATGCAAAGATAAGGATAAAAAGTAAAAATATTGAATCAGAAAACAGTAATGTTGGGTTTGTTCCTATCATACATTTCAGGTTTATCTACAGGTTAAACCCAAAACTTTCATTTCTTGTTGACGGTGACGCCCTTGTGGCACCTCAGGGACGTGCTGAAGATATTCTTACTGCAATTAAATTTAATTTGAACGACAAAATTAATTTTAAGTTGGGTTATCGTATATTAGAAGGTGGTTCTGATAGTGAAACTGTTTATACTTTTGCACTAATTCACTATGGAGTTCTTGGAGTAGAAGTTAAATTCTGAAACCTCATCTGTTAAGGATAAAAATAGAGTAATTTAAAATTGTCGCAAAACTTACCCATAGAAAGTAGGGCAGTAAAAGAACTCCTGCAAAAGTATTTATTTTAAGAAAGGCAATAACATTTACAAATATTAAAATTAGAAGAAAAATTATATCAATTAAACCAAGAAAAGGGTTTTTCATTTTGAAAAAGAAAAATGACCATAAAATGTTTAATAAGAGCTGAGCAGAATAAATTGTCAGAATAAAACAGGCTCTATTTCCAAAATTTTTTGTCCACACAATGAAAAAGGCAATCCCCATTAATATAAAAAGCAAAGTCCATACGGGTGCAAAAATCCAGTCAGGTGGATTAAAAAAGGGCTTTTTTATTGTTAAATACCATGTTTTAACCGACCGGGATGTAAAAAAAGAGCCTATAAATCCCACAATTAATGGTATTGAAATTGAAATAAAAAGTTTTAACAAGGATTTCATTTAAAAACCTCCTTTTAAATTACAAATTTGTTTTTCCCAAAATTCCTTTTTACCTTCTATAATAACATAAAAAAATCGGATTCGGACAAGGTAGATTTACTTTAAGATTTCTAAGTTTAAAATAATTATCAGGTGTTCTATTTTTCAACTTTTTAATGAGATATTCAAATTCAAACTTAAGCTGTCCTTTTTTCTCTGATTCTTCAAAAACCCAGAAAAGATATGAATTTATAGCACCTAAAGGTCTTTTATAATTCTTAAATCTTATAAGTCGGGGATGGTTTTTATAACCTCTTGTTTTCCCTTCCAAAACTTTTTTAGCCAGCAAACCTTCTTGCCAGAGAACAATAAAGCCAATTCTATCCAAATATTTGAGATGTATTGACCATATTCTCATATTTTATTTATGAACTCAATGGTTAACCCATCACCTTTATACATTATCAGTACTTATATTTCCACAATTATTCCTTTAAGTTTTCGGATAGCATTATAATTATAATGAAAAAGAAAAGTCATATCAAATTTTAGTAAAAAATTATACATACTTTTTATCCATGTCTTTATATAAAGGGCAAACCCTATAAACTTATAAATCACTTTTCTATTCTTTATAACATACTTATAGGAAATTGCACTCGCAGGTCCATACAAAAATTTAACTTTTTATTCTTGTTAGATGTTTGATTAAATAATTTAAAAAATTTGACTTTTCCAGCCAGGATATATTATAATTAGAATTCCTAATAAAATGAAAAACACCGATGAAAAAATAATTCATCTTCTGGATAAGGTTTTACAGATTACAAGGTATATTCAATGGCAGATAAATAAAAAAACAGGTATTTCTCCTTTAAGTGCCCAGATAATAGAGTACCTGGGGAATGCTTCCCGGGATTTAAGAACCCCTGCAAAAATTGCAGAGGAACTTGGCATCACAAGACCAACTGTTACAGAGGCATTAAAATCACTCATTAAAAAAGGCTATATAAAGGAAAAGGTCAGCCCCAAGGATAAGAGGTTTAAAATTCTTTATCTAACAGAGAAAGGGAAAAAGCTTTTAAAGAATTCAAATCTAAACTACAAAGATATATTAAAGAAGTCTATTAAAAATACTGATAAGGCTCAAAAAGAAAATTTATTTTATTCCCTTATAAACTTTGTTGCGGATTTAAATAAAAGGGGAATACTTCCCATTGCAAGAATATGTTTTAATTGTAAAAATTTTGAAAAAAATAAATTTGAGGGCTCAAAAAAGCCCCATTATTGTAAACTTTTAAAACAGAGAATGGGTAATTTTGATTTAAATGTTAACTGTGAGGAGAATTTAAAAAGGAGGTCTTTATGGGTAAAAAAATGATGTATGTGCTTATAATTGCGGGATTTTTTATCCCGCAGGCTCTGAAAGCGAGTAAATGTGTAACCTGTCATAAAAAAATAACACCAAGAATTGTTCAGCAGTGGAAAGAAAGCAAACATTCAAAGAATGATGTTGATTGCTCTGTGTGTCACGGTGAACACAGCAAAGGGATAAAGGATATAGACAAATTGAAAATGCCAACTCCTGAAACCTGTGCTCAGTGTCATGAGGAAAGGGTTAAAGAGTTTAAAGCAGGGAAGCATGCCCTTGCATGGGTGGCAATGAAGGCAATGCCAATGGTGATGCATCAGCCAATGCAGATAGCAGGCGAAAGAGGATTTAAAGGATGTTCGGGATGTCATAAAATAGGTTTAAAAACAGAAGAAGAGATAAAGGAGGGTAAATTCAGATATGGGTCAGGTTCCTGTGATGCATGCCATACAAGGCATAAATTTTCAGTGGAAGAAGCAAAGGACCCGAGAGCATGCAGAACATGCCATATGGGATTTGACCATCCTCAATGGGAAATGTGGTCAACCTCAAAACACGGAACAATATGGGAAATTGAAGGCAATACTGGAAGAGCACCAACATGCCAGACCTGTCATATGGTAAATGGGAACCATGCGGTTATGACCGCCTGGGGATTCTTAGCGTTGAGAGTTCCTGAAGATGATAAAGAATGGTGGAATGATAGAGTAACAATCCTTCAGGCACTTGGTGTTCTTGATGAAAAGGGAAATCCTACAGAGAGATTTGAGGCGGTTAAACTTGCCAAGGTTGCAAGACTTACAAAAGAAGACTGGCAAAAAGAAAGGGATAAGATGATAAAAGTCTGTTCAAAATGTCATTCAAAAACATATGCAAAAGAACAACTTGAATCAGCTGATAAAGTTCTCAGGGAAGCAGATAAACTTATGGCAGAAGCAATAAGAACCGTAAAAGAACTCTATAAAAAAGGAACTTTAAAGACACCCAAGGGATGGAGATATGTTCCTGACCTCTTGCAGTTCTATGAGGCAAAGACATCAATTGAGCAGGAACTTTATGTTATGTTTCTTGAGTACAGAATGAGAACATTCCAGGGTGCCTTTCACATGAATCCCGATTACATGCACTGGTACGGATGGGCAAAGATGAAAGAATCGCTTCAGAAAATAGAGGATGAAGCAGAGAAATTAAAGAAATAAAAAATTAATTTTAAAAACAAAGAAAACTTCAATTCCTTTATAATATATAGTTATGAATTTTCTTGCTGATTTATTCTTAAAAATATCGGGTGGAAATATAATACTTCTCGGGCTTTATGGAGGAATTGTAATCACCCTTTTGAATATGATAGGGGCACTTCTTGTGCTCTTTTTTACAAAAGTATCTCAGAAACTTATGGATGCAATGCTCGGTTTTGCAGCAGGAATTATGCTCGCAGCAAGTTTCACCAGTTTAATTCTTCCAGGGATTGAAATAGGCGGTGTTCTACCTGTTCTTGCAGGAGTTTTGATAGGAGCATTTATAATGGATTTAGGAGACCATTTAATCCCCCATATGCATTTTATAAAGGGAAAAGAAGGGATTAAATCAGAGAGATTAAAGGCTGTCTGGCTCTTTATAATAGCAATAACCCTTCACAATATGCCAGAAGGGCTTGCAGTTGGGGTTGGATTTGGTTCAGGGAAATTAAAAGAAGCAATAGTTTTGATGATGGCAATAGGGATTCAGAATATTCCCGAGGGATTTTCAGTCGCAATATCTTCTATGAGTGCTGGATTCGGGAAAAGATTTTATGCTGCGGTTGTAGGAATAAGGGCGGGGCTTGTTGAAATACCCCTTGCAATTCTGGGAGCCTGGCTTGTAAGTGTAATGAAGGCAGTCTTGCCCTATGCAATGGGATTTGCAGCAGGAGCAATGCTCTATGTAATAAGTGATGAAATAGTCCCTGAAACCCATAGAAAAGGGCATGAAAGACTCGCAACCTTTGGAACAATACTTGGCGTTGTTGTTATGCTTTATTTAGATATTGCTCTGGGATAATAAAACTGTATTCTGCCCTTTACTTTATCATAATATCCTATCGTTTATAATTATTTTTGACCATTCTCAATTATTCTTTTATATTCACAAATTCCCTTCCTCTATATCTTTTTTAACTCGCTCCTCTATCCATTTATATGTTATTTCAAGCCCTTTCTTTATCGTGTATCCCGGTTTCCAGCCAAGGGAATATATTTTCTCATGGCTGAAGTTCCTTGATTGAACTCCTACAGGACCTGAAACCCATTTTACATTTAATTTCACTCCTGCTATTTCAAATATCATATCAACAAGTTCCTTTACAGAAATATATTCTTCTGTCCCTATATTTACAGGTTCCTCAACATCTGATTGCATCAACATATAAACTGCAGATACAAGGTCATCTACATATACATAATTTCTTATTGCACTTCCATCACCCCAAACCTCTATATGGTCCTCGCCTTTTAACTTTGCGGTTGCAACCTTCCGGCATATTGCAGCAGGAGCTTTTTCTCTCCCTCCTTTATATGTGCCCTCAGGTCCAAAACAATTTTCAAATCTTGCTATTCTAACCTTCATTCCATAACGCTTTGCATAAGATAGAGCAACCCTTTCTGAGTATAGTTTTTCCCAGCCATATTCATTATCGGGCATTGCAGGATAAGCATCTTTTTCATACAGTTTTGGTTCACCGGGTTCCATATCACGGTAAATACATACAGAGGATGAAAAAAAATACCTTTGAATTTCCATTTCTGCAGATGTTTTTATCATATAAATGTTTATAAGAACATTATTTGTGAGTGTTTCACATTCTGCCCATGAGATAAAACCCATGCCTCCCATATCTGCGGCGAGTTGATAGACTTCATCAAACTTGCCTTCATGAAGGGTCAATGCTTTTTTGCAATTTTCAGGTTCTCTTAAATCCAGAATCAGAAATTCATCAGCCTGTGTTGGAGAGAATTCAGGATACTTTAAATCAACACCCCTCACCCAGTATCCTTTGTTTTTTAAACACTTCACAAGATGATGACCTATAAATCCACCAGCGCCACAAACAAGTGCTTTTTTCATTAAACCTCCTTTTTCGTATTTATTGCGTTAGCCTTGTTAATTAATTTCAAATTTAGCAACCCGAATTTTTCCTCTCCTCTTCCAGTTTTCTTACCCCCTGCCCTTCCTATTAAGGAATGGGAGATTTTGTGAGCAGGTTGTTATTTTACTCATCCACCCATTCATTCATCTACCCATCAACCATTTCTTCAAATTTATACAACATAAGATTTGGAGGACGGGTTTTGCTTAACTCAGGAGAAAAACCGGATAGAGAGAAAAAAGCATAGTAAATTTTTTTAACTTTGAGCGGAAATTTCTTTGATTTCTCACACAGCTTTTTGAAATCTTTTTCATTAACGGGTTTATTACTGTATTTGCATTCCCCGAGAAGAAACTCTTTATCTCCGATAAGAACAATATCAATTTCCAGATTTCCGTCCCAGAAACTTCCTGCTTTTTTGAATTTAAAAGGAATGAGATGGGGTCTCTGATTGATAATTTGTAATATTACCTCTTCAAATATTTTACCCATATAGGTATCAAAATCTCTTTTTATAAAGTTTAACAATTCACCGCTTCTACCGGTTTCTATAAGATGGGAGTTACCGAATACATACCTGAACCAGAATCTGAAGAAGTAATCTTTTATGATATAAATTCCCTTTCTTGATTTTCGTTTTCTCTCGGTAACCGGAATTTTTCTTTCTACTAAATCCATTTCCTGAAGAGAAGAAAGGTGTTTTGAAACAACACGGGAATCGGTATGCATGGAAGAGGATATTTCGGATAGTTTTACCTTCCCTTCTCCTATGCTTTTCATAATTGTAAAATAACCGAAAGGTGACCTTATCTCTTCAGGAAGTATGATTTGGGGTTCCATATACAGGGGAGAGATGGGATTCAAGAGTTTTTCTTTTATATTTTCCCATAGAGTTTTTTTTATGTCTATCTCAAGGATATACCTGGGGGTACCTCCGAATACCCCGTAAAATCTGAGAAGAGTTTTATAATCATGACCGGGAAAAAATTTTATAAAATCAAGAAATTTGAAGGGTAAGATTTTCAGCTGTCCTGTTCTTCTGCCATAAAGAGGATGGGCATAGGAATTTATCATCTTTTCCATCATTGAAATATGGGAACCGCAAAGAATTATCATTATTTTTTTGTCTTTTAAATGCAGGTCCCATACTTTCTGTAAAATAGAATCTATGGATGGCTCAACGATCCGAAGATAGGGATATTCATCAATTATAAGTAATATTTTTTGTTTTATTTTTTGCGAAATATACCTGAAAATAGGTTCAAAGGAATCAAATTTACTTTCTCTGAATACAGAATCTTTGAAGAAATCTGCCACTGTTTCCTTAAAGGAGTTTATCTGATACATCCTATCGGTAAGGTCTGCAATATAAAAAATAGCGGGTTTTCTCTTGGAAAATGTTTTAAGAAGTTCGGTTTTACCCACCCTTCTCCTTCCCCACATTATTATAAGACTGGATCTGCTTGAAAGATATTCCTTCTCCAGAAAATCAATCTCGGCTTCTCGATTTATAAATTTCATAATATGAGTAGACTAATTATAATATGAAAAAGGGGTAAATTGCAACATTTGAGTTAATTGCGTTTATCGTGTTTATTGGGTTTATTGAGTTTATTGCGTTTTTTGGGTTTTGCATTTCGCAATCCGAAATCCAAATTTCCTTTTCATCCTTTCACCCTTTCACCCATTCCCTTATTTTGCTTTTTCCCCATAATATTTACTGTAATATTTGTAATGGTAATAGTAGTAATAGCTTCCTCTTTTTTTGGGGACTGCGTTCATCACAACCCCTATTATTTCTGCTCTTGAGGCAAGAAGGATATCCCTTGCATCTTCAAGTTCTTTGAAGTTTGTTTTTCCGTATCTTGCTGTTATTAACACTCCATCAGCATAAAGGGCAAGATATGCTGCATCTGCGAAAAAAAGAACAGGAACACCGTCTATGATTATATAGTCATATTCTTTTTTTAAGGTATGTATTAACTCCTTCATTTTTTCTGACTGGAGAAAGATGAAGGGATTTGGAGGGATGTTTCCAACAGGTAAAGCGTTAATCGCGTTTATTGAGTTTGTTGGGTTTTCAGGGTTTATTGCGTTATTTGCGTTTTTTGTGGGAGTGAGGGTGATGACGGCTTCTTTGAGGTCTATTTCACCTTTTAATACATCAAAGAGTCCTTCTTCTTTTTTGAGTTTTGTTATATCGGTTAAGTGTCCTTTTTTCTTTCTGAAATCGGTATCAACTACTATTATTTTTTTGCCCACCTGAGAAAGGACTGCGGAAAGGTTTAAGGCAACAAAGGTTTTTCCTTCTTCAGGGCCCAGGGAAGTTACATATATTACTTTATATTTTTTCTCAGGATGGGCAAATTCAAGGTTTATTGAGAGCTTTCTGAAGGCTTCAAATTCTCCTGATGATGAATCCTGAGAGAATATTTTTAATTCTTCACTTAATTTTTCTCTTCTTATTAAATCGGTTATTTTTCTTTTTTCTCTATCAGCAAGGGGTATTGAGGCAAATACGGGTAATCCTGTTCTTGCTTTTACAAGGTCGGGGGCTTTTACTGTATTGTCAATGTATTCTGCTATGAAGACAGCAAAACCTCCTACAAGGAGGCTTATTATGAAAGAGAGCAGAAGAATTAAAAGGGGTTTTTTTGCATTTACAGGTTTTGGAGATATGATGGGGGGGTTTATTATTTTTAAATCACTTGTTACACCCGCCTCTTTTACCCTTATTTCTTCAAGTTTTTCTGCAAAAAAGGTGTAGAGTTTTTCTGCTGTTTCTTTATCTCTTTCAAGTCTTGCAAGTTCTACTTCGTCCTGAGGAACATCTTTGAGTCTCACCTGCAAAAGAGCTATCTGGTTTTTTACGCTCTGTATCTCTGTTTTTATTGAGGACATCCTTTTTGTTATTTCTTCTTTCATCTGTTCTTTTAAACCCTCAAGTTGTGCTTTTATTTCAAGAACTTTTGGGTGGGAGGAGGAGTATTCTTTTAAGAGCCCTTTTAACCGGGCTTCAACCTGTAGAAGCTCTGTAAAACAGGGTCTGATACAAGGGCAACTGCAAAGTTCAGGGTTGTATCACCTGAATGACCTGATGCGAGGTATTCGCCAAGGTCTTTAAGTATTTTTTGTTCTATTTCCAGTTGATTTTTTCTTGATTCAAGCTGGGAAACCTGTGAAATGAGGCTCTGGGTGGAGGCTCTTAAATCCGCAATTCTCTTTTTTTCTTTGAAATCTTTGATTTTTTCCTCAAGTTCTGTGAGTTTTTGTTGATAAAGGGAAAGCTGGGACCCCACGAATTCTCTTGATTGAATGAACTGCAATGATTTTTCTTTTATATCTTCTTTTATTATCTGGTCAGATAGGACCTGTGCTATTTTTAATGCATCTTCAGGATTTCCCCAGTAAACGTTTATCCTTAATATTCCTATCAGGTTTAGACCAGGGAATATTGTTCTTGCGGTTACCAGTTTTTTTGAGGCTGCCTCACCTGAAAAGGGGACACCACCGAAACCAACTTCTTTTTCTATTTTGTCTGCTTCAAGAACTTTTATTGAGAGGGAATTTCTTAATGAAAGGGCTACTTTCTTTTTGGGATAAAAGGTGACTTTGAATTCTTTTCGAAGTTTTTTCTCCTCTGATTTTTCAAGGGGAATTATCCTGAATTTTAAAACTCCAAGGTTTATGTATTCTTCAACAATTCCTTCCTTTATTTTTCTGCCCTTTTCATCGTAAACCTCTACATTTTTTCCATCTATCTTTATTTTTAAAGGTCCTATCGGGTCTTTGAAGTTGTAAAGGATTTTTGTCTGAACTTTTATGTCACTGACTCCATCTTTTACATGGGCATAAAGGGAAAGGCTGTCAACAACTTTTTCTGCAAGATTTGTTGATAAGAGGTTTGATATTATTCTCTGGGTTACTGTTCCTATCTGGATTGTAGGCGTTTCGGATGCTGGTGAGAAAAAGGCTTCCATAGGTTTTTCCTCTGATATTCCAATGTCAAAGGTTGCAAGATAGATGGGGGTGTGGGGTCTTAAAAACTGGAAAAGGATTATTGCAATGAAAAGGATAAGGGAAACAGAAAAGAAAAGTCCTTTCCTCCTCAGGAATATGTTTAATATATCCCTGAGGGTTATTTCTTTTTCTTCATAAAAATTTTCTTTAATTTCTTTCATTTGCATTACTTGCGTTTATAGAGAAGATTTTGTGGGCAGGTTGTTGTTTTATTCATTTATCCATTCACCATTTTCTTCTCTACTTAACAATTTTCTCATTCCAAGGTATAATAAATAGGGTTCTTTTAAAAGCATCTGGAAGAAGAATTTTCTTGCCCTGTCTCTTGAAAGATGATAGAATATTGATTTAAGTTTTTTTGAAACTTTTAAAAGAAGCCTGTCATATTCGTCATTATTCATTTTTGAAAGGACTTTCCTTATGTAAAAGTGTATGTCCATTTCCCTTTTTAAGTTTTTATAAAGTTCTTTTAAACTCCTGTTTTCTGAGATTGCACGGGAGGTTACGAAGGCGCCCCAGAAACCCGTGAAGGTTCCTCCAACTGTTGTCATTTTTACCTGAAAACCTGCATCTCCCACCAGAAAGGCTTTTATACCGTTAAAGTGGACTTCGGGGCAGAAGGAAGGTTCATAACAGGATGTGAAACCCTCTTCATACTCTATTACTTCAAAATTTCTTTCTTTTAAAAATTGGTCAAGTTTTTGTCTCACATTTTCTTCATCTGCGCACAAACCACAAACTCCTGTTTTTTTTTGAGTCAGGTATCAGCCATATGAAGTAATCGGTAAATCTTTTGTCAAACCATATTTTTACAACATCTGAGTTTGATTCAGGAGGTAATGCAATTTTTGCCTGAATGAGATGGATTTTTTTGGGAGTTATGTGAAAGCTTTTCGCAACCCTGCTCTGCACACCATCTGCGCCAACTATGGCGCTGACTTCAAAGTGTTCTTTTTTGTCGGTTCCCTTTAATTTGAACTCGGTTATTGTTTTTTTTCGGTCATTAAAAATTTTTATAAATTCTCTGCCTTTGAGTAAAGAAACTCCTTTTGAAATTGCAATTTTTTCAAGGTATTTTATTAAATCGCTCCTTTGAATAACAAGGTCTGGTTCTTTCAAGGGAATCGTGATTTTTTGATTCTTTGAAAAGATTTCAAAAGTTTTTACCCTGTTTAAGACGAGGTTCTCTGGTATGTGGAGAAAGCTGGAAACTTCGGGCGTTATTATAAGAGTTCTTTTTGAGGGAACCTGGTTATCATCTCTTTTTTCAAAAACAATTGATTTTATGCCCCTTCTGGCAAGACTTATGCCTGTATATAAACCACTGCTCGAAGCACCGATGATTATTGCATTCATTTTGCCCTATTTTGACACCCCGGGGGTGTAAATGGGCTTCATTTTACTCTTTCAAGGGTTATGTAAAGGTTGAGGACCGAGACTGCAAGGGCAAGGGTGTTTAAAATTATTCCCCAGTTTATCCTGAATTTTTTGGGAATGTAAACCCAGTCCCCTGATTTAAGTTCAAAGTTTTTATCAGTAAGACCCTTTTTAAGGATTTCGTCAACGTTTATTTTAAGAGAAACAGGTTTTCCCTCCGCGAATCTGACAACCATTACACCTTTAAGGTTTGCATCGGGTGTGGGCCCTCCTGCAAGGGCTATGTAGTCAGTGATTTTCAGGCCTCGCTGATATTCAACTGCTCCGGGTCTTAAAACTTCTCCGAAAACTGATACATGAGGTAATGTGGGGCTTTTTAATATTACTGATACAACAGGATGGGTGAAATAGTTTTTAAGTTTCTGTGCAATGAGTTTGCCTGCTTCCTCGGTTGTTAATCCTGCTATTTTTACTTCACCTATCAGGGGAAAAGAGATGTTTCCATTGTGCATTACCATAACGGTTCTTGAGAGTTCCTCCTCACCGAGAATTAATATCTCAAGCACATCACCGGGTTCAATGTGATAGACTTCCTCTGCAAACAGAGGAAAGATCAAAAACAAAGTTATTAGAAATTTTTTCATGGTCTCTATTACTTAATATTTTTTAAAAAAAATTAGACTCCGCCCATCCCGTTTTGTTAAAAAACGGGTATCCATTCTTAAACTCCTATAAAGTAAGCACAGATAAATATTTTACTTCAGTAAATTGTTTTTTGTCAATAGCAATAATACCATTTTTTTAAATTTTTTTGTTGCATATTTGCAACTATATTAAAAGTTTTTACATGTAAAATTTTTACATCATTTGCGTTAGCTGGCTTCGTATTTCTTTTCAACCCATTAATCATTTATTCATTCTCCCATTCACTGTTTTCACCCTCCATTCAGCCTTTCCATCAGGAGAGGAAAGATTTTGTGGGCAGGTTGTTGTTTTATTTGCCTTGATTTTTTCACCCCCCTCTTTGTCTCCCCCCATCAAGGGGGGAGAAATGGAAGAAGGTAACTCCGTCAAGGGGGGAGAAGTGGAGGGAAACGATTCCATTAAGAGGAGAGAAGCGAAAGAAGGTAACTCCATCAAGGAGAGGGAACAGAAAAAAGTGGCTCTTTCAAAGGGAGAGAAGTGGGAAAAAGTGCTTCTATTAAAGAAGAAATGGGAAAAAATGGCTCCATTAAGGGGAAAGGGAGGAAAAGCACCCTGGCCTTTGCCGATTCTATCATTTGTGCTGATTGCAATCATTGCGTTTGTTGTGTTAGTCTGGTCCGGTTTGTTCATTTGCTAAAACCTGTGGTCTAGTTCTAATTTTCGCTCAAATCCATTTTAAAAACTCTTCTTTTTTTATCTGAAAAGCACTCCCCGCAAATATTTCTTTTATCCACGCGATTATGAGGTTGTTTTTTTCATTAAATTCTTTCACAACTACTGTATAACCTGCAAAAGGACCATTTCTAAAGGTTATTTCTTTACCTCCTTCTATGTTGTAAACAGGGAAAATCTTATCTTTCTTGTTCTCAACAAGTCTTTTTAGAGAAAATATTTCTTTTTCATCAATTATAGAAGGAATGCCATTAAATTTTACATAACCCATTGAACCCTTTAAATCCATTGCTATATAAAAGTGTTTTGTTCTTGGAATTGTTTTTAAGAACACATAAGAGCGAAAAAGAGGAATCTCTACTTCTTTAAAGTTCTTAGACCTTATAATTCTGGTTGGAAGAAATGATTCTATCTGGAAAGTCTGTAATATATTATAGACTTTTTTCTCATTATTTGGTTTTGTGTAGAGAACGAGCCAAACAGGGTAATTTATCTCGTAGAAAAAATTCTTCATTCCCTCCATTTATAGGATTCTATTTACCGAGAAGTTTTAATCTTCTTTCAGTCTTTTTGAGGTATTCTCTTGCCTTTGAATTACCGGGGTCGGCTGCAAGGACTTTTTTGAGAAGCTCTTTTGCCCTGCCGTAATTGGCTTTCTGGTATTCCGTTATTGCCTGATTGAGCATCCTCTGAATCTGAGACTTTGTATAGGCGGGTTTTGAAGGCTTTTTGGCAGGCTTCTTCGGTGTAACTTTTTTTCTTGCCAGTTCTTCTGAAAGGGATTTTATCTTTGCACTTGCTTCCTCATTCTCAGGGTCAAGTTTTAAAACCTCCTGCCATGCCTTTATTGCATTCTGTAATTGCCCTTTTGATTCGTATTCAAGAGCAGAACTTCTTGCAGATACTATTTTGTTCTGATAAAGGGTCAGGAATTGAGAATATTCTTTTGAAAGACCGGGATATGCGGGATATATCTTTTTAGCCTGCTCATAGTCCTTTTTTGCCTGATAAAAGTTGCCTTTTTCCACATTCTCCCTCGCTGATTTTATGTAGGTAAAGGCTCTTTCTTTTCTTGTTATTTTTAGAGTTAAAGGGATTTTCACGGTTAATCTTTTTCTTCCTTTTTTGATATTCAGTTTAACCTTAAGGGTTTTATATTCGGGCATGCTTATTTTAACCATGTAAATTCCTGGCATGAGTTCGTAAGAAACATTTCCTTTTTCATCGGTTTTTAAAGGAGGAAGTTTTGTTTCAGTAAAGCTTATAATTGCATTTTTTAAGGGTTCTTTTATCTCTTTATCGTAAACGCTAAAGGTTACATACACAGGAAGGGGTTTTGTCGGTATTATATTTGAATTTACTGTTAAGGCTCCTGTGAATCTGTAAAAGGGATGTTCCTCCTCTTTTACAAAGAATAGTCCTTCAAGTTTTGTGAAGGCAAGAGCAAAACTAAATCCACCTGTTTGAACTTTCAAGCCCATATTCAGGTCTCTTCCGTCTATCTCGGTTATGAATGAAAGATATGGGAGAATGTTTATTTTAGCACCTCCAAAAAGTCCCAGAGAAAGGTCGTGATAGGAGTCCATGTAGTGATCTATATTTAGATATTTGCTTCTGGGTCCGTATCCTATGAACTCACCTCTTCCAAGACCCAGACTCATTTCAAACCTTTCACCAAAGGTCTTTGTGGCAACGAGATAGAGGGAAAATATTTCAGGATTTCTTCTGAATTTGCCTTTATAGTTTTCGTCTCTGAAACCACCTTCAGGAGGCTCTCCACCTGCCGGATTTATATACCTTTTATAGGAAATATTTCTTATCCCAACTGCAAGGGCAGGATAATTGGCAAATTCCTCCATTATCAAGTAGGAAAAATCTGCTGATATTTCGCTCAGAGTGTATATCTTTAATCCTATCATATACTTTTTAAAGAAACTGACATATCCAAAAAGGTCAAAGTTTGAGGGGTGAGGCTCTATAGATTTATCATAATTTTTGAGGGCAATTGAAGATGTGAGGCCTGCCTCCCAGTAAATGTTTTCTACAGGGAATTTTGCAGTAGGGGACTCGAAAATAGTGCTGGAATTGATTGCTTGAGAGAAAAGTAAAGATATTATAAAAAGATTTATAAATACACCACACCCCACTTTTTTTATGCACCTCATTTGCACCTCCTAAGAATAAAAAAAATTATACACTAAAAAAAACCGGTTTGTCAACAAGAAGGATTAAAAAATATCTGGGTCCGGGCTTGTAAATTTACTTTAACTATCATATATAATTATAATATCTTTGGTTTTATTTATTTTAAAAAGGCTCCGCCCTGTTTTACATGTATAGCATAATTATAATATTTAAATATTAAGACTTTATAAAAATTTTGTAAAGATTTTGTTAATTTTTGTATTTTTCACTTATTTTTCGTTATTTTAGTTTTTAATATTTTTACTCATTCTCCCATTTGATATTTTCACCTTCCCTTAATCTTCTTATCAAGGCAGAGAAGGTTTTGTGGGCGGGTTGTTATTTTATTTGCCTTGATTTTTTCACCCCCCTCTTTGTCTCCCCCCATCAAGGGGGGAGAAGTGAAGGAAGGTAACTCTGTCAAAGAGAAGGAATAGAAAAAAGTGCTCTCATCAAGGCAGGAGAAATGGAAGGGAACGGTTACATCAAGGAGTGAGAAATATGAGAAAGGGTTTGTTTTGACTTTCTATTTTTTCACAACTTCTAATTTTTGTATACCATTAGAATTTATATTCTACAAAAATCTTTCCCCTGTCCTTTTGCATCCTGAATCCCATTTTCCATTTCTCTATTTTTTTCTTTGAAAGGAAGTAGGTTTCTATAAAAGAAGTGATATGATTTAAAACAATGCCCAGGAAAACAAGTCTTTTCCGTTGTTCCAGTTTTCTCTCCTTTGCTCTCAGGTTGATAAATCTTATCCATTCCCTTTCTGATGACCATTTCCATTTGTCTTTTATCCTGTGTTTTTCCACATATTCTTCCTGTGCCTTTAAATCGTTCGGGTAGATACTTCTTGCCTGTCTTCTTAAGTATTCAATATACTGGTCATAGGAAAAATAGTCCTCAACCTTTATCCAGTAGTCCTCGGATTTTATACCGGGGTTGGCATCTGCATAAATATTTGCGAAAACGCGATAATCGCTCACAATATTGTTAACATTGTTGTTCATAAGGAAATAGGAAAATAAAAGGGTAGCTTCAGAAAAAAAGAAGAGTTTTGCAACTTCTTTATCTCCTGAAAGGTAGTTTCCAAGACCGGGAACAATTCCTGAAAATCCTGCATAAATCAGAGGATTTTCAAACTTTGGCATGCTGAAATTAAATATTATCTCCATAAGAATTAAGGCTTTCAAATTTCTTCCTCCTTTTTTATAACGCAGGCATCAACAAGAACATCGTTCTTTTTAAGCCTTATAAGTTTTATGCCTGACGCTCCTCTTTTAAGTCTTTTTATACTGGAAACTTTGATTCTTAAAACATTACCTTCTTTTGTCATCAAAATAATCTCATCATCTTTACCTGCACTTTTTACCCATAGCAGATTGCCTGTCTTTTCAATAATCTTATGAAACAGGATTCCCTTGCCTCCTCTATGGAAAGCTCTTATCTCCTCTGGTTTAACTCTTTTACCAAATCCTTTTTCTGTTATTGATATTATGTCTTCTCCTTCTCTCACCACAGTTCCTCTTGCAACCTGCTCACCTTCAGAAACTTTTATACCTTTAACCCCGTAAGCATTCCTGCCCATAGACCTTACCTCATCTGAATTTATCTTTATTGCAAGTCCTGTATTTTTGGCAAATATGACTTCGTCACTCTTTTTAAGTTTCAAAACATCAACAAGTTCGTCATTTTTCGGTAGAGAAAGAGAAATAATTCCTCTCCTTCCTGCATTTCTAAATGCATACACGGGAGTCTTTTTTATAATTCCTCTTTTGGTTATAAAGAACACATATTCTTCTGAAGTCCATGCGGTGGTGCTTATCATATCAACTATTTTCTCATCCTCTGTAACAGGGAAAATAGTGCTTATGTGTTTACCTCTGCTCTGCAGGCTGCCTTCGGGAATTTCAAACCCCTTTACAGAATAACATTTCCCTCTATGAGTAAAAAGAAGCACATAATCATGGGTATCACATGTAAATATAACCTTTGGAAAATCTCCTTCATAGAGAAATACTCCGCTCCTTCCGACCCCTCCTTTTCTCTGAGACCTTATTGAAGAAACAGGAATGCGTTTTACAAAACCTGATTCTGTAAGGATAACCATAATTTTTTCCTGCTGGATAAGGTCTTCAATCTTTATTTCCTCACGTTCTTTTTCAAGAATAAGTGTTTTTCTCTCATCTCCATATTTTTTCTTTATTTCTTCAAACTCCTTCTGGATTACATCGAGTAGTAATTTCCTATTTCTCAGGGTAGTTCTATATTTTTCAATATCCTTAATTAAATTCGCGTATTCTTCTTCAATTTTATTTCTCTCAAGCCTTGTAAGGTTCTGGAGTCTCATATCCAGAATCGCCTGTGCCTGTTTTTCCGTGAGTGAGAATTCTTTCATCAGTTTTTCCCTTGCTTCTTTTGGTTCTTTTGAGGTTTTTATAAGGTTGACCACCTTATCTATATTGGCAATTGCAACCTTGAAGCCTTCCAGTATATGTGCTCTTTCCTCTGCCTTTTTTAAAAGGAACTCTATTTTTCTTCTTGTAACTTCTTCTCTGTGTTTTAAATAAAGAAAAATCATATCCTTAAGAGACAGGATTTTAGGTTCACCATCCACAAGGGCAAGCATTATTGCGCCAAAGGTAATCTCAAGGGGTGCTAATTTGTAAAGAAGGTTCATAACAACATTTTCATTAATCCCTCTTTTTAACTCCAGAACAATTCTTATACCTTCTCTGTCAGATTCATCTCTCAGGTCAGATATGCCCTCTATTCTTTTTTCCCTGACAAGCCTGGCTATTTTTTCAATCAGAGATGACTTGTTAACCTGATACGGGATTTCTGTTATAACTATCTTTTTGTGCCCTCTTGTGCCTTCTTCAACAGTTGCTTTTCCTCTTAAAACAATTCTGCCTCTACCTGTGAGATAACAGTCCCTTATGCCTGATTTGCCCAGTATGATTCCACCTGTGGGAAAATCAGGTCCTTTAACTATTTTCATTATCTCTTCATCATCTGCATCAGGATTGTTTATAAGAAGGATGAGGGCATCAATTATTTCTTTTATATTGTGAGGAGGTATATTGGTTGCCATTCCTACAGCTATACCTGAAGAACCGTTTACAAGAAGGTTTGGAAACTTTGAAGGCAAGACAAAAGGCTCTTTTAATTTGCCATCAAAATTCGGGATAAAATCAACAGTGTTTTTATCAATATCTTCAAGCATTAACATGGCAAAAGGTGAAAGTTTTGCTTCTGTATATCTATAAGCAGCAGGCGGGTCACCATCAACAGAGCCAAAATTCCCCTGTCCGTTAATTAAAGGGTATCTGAGTGAGAAATTCTGAGCCATTCTGACAAGAGCATCGTAAACAGCCATGTCTCCGTGAGGGTGGTATTTACCGAGAACCTCTCCCACAACATTTGCACATTTTTTAAAGGGCTTATCAGGAGTTAAGTCGAGTTCAAGCATTGCATATAGAATTCTCCTGTGAACAGGTTTTAAACCATCTCTTACATCGGGAAGAGCCCTTCCAACTATCACACTCATAGCATAATCTATATAACTGGTCTTCATCTCGTCTTCTATATACACAAGATCTATTTTTTCAGGCATATTCTGACCTCCTTAAAAATTTATTTTTACAAACTTTTCTCTGCATTTTTTGATTTTACCGAGAAAATAACAGGGTTCTTTTTTTCTTTTAAAATAGTTGTTTATTTTTATTTTATCTTTTTTATCCACTATCATTATGATTCCTATTCCCATATTAAACACCCTGAACATTTCTTCCCATTCAACATTGCCTTTTTCTTTAATAAATTTGAAGATTTCAGGAAATTTAAAATCTTTAAAATCAATTTCAGCACAGAGATTTTCTGATAAAACCCTTTTAAGGTTTCCTTCAAAACCACCGCCTGTTATATGGACAAGAGCTTTAATATAATTCTTTTTAATTAAAGGATAAACAAGTTTGTAATAACTTTTATGGGGTTTAAGAAGTATGTTTTTTAACTTCTTTCCTTTTAATTTTGAATCCAGATTTATCCTGTTGTTTTTTAAGATTTTTCTAACAAGAGAATAACCGTTGGTATGCAGACCCGAAGATGCAAGCCCGTATAATAAATCACCCGGTTTTAACCTCTTTGGCAGGATTTCTTTTCTGCCGGCTATCCCGACCATGCATCCAACAAGGTCAAAGTTACCACTTTTATAGACATCGGGCATCTCAGCAGTTTCACCTCCCAGCAGAAAAGCATCGTTATCTCTCAATGCCCTGTTTATGCCTTTTACAATCTGGAGAGTGTCAACTTCTTTAAGATTTGAGGATGCAATGTAATCAAGGAAAAAAAGTGGTCTTGCACCGGAACATAAAAGGTCGTTCACACAGTGATTAACAATATCAACTCCTACACCCTCCAGATAACCTGCCTCTCTTGCAAGAATAACCTTGGTTCCCACACCGTCTATTGTGGCGGAAAGGTATTTATCCTTTTCTATTTTGATGAGGCCGGCAAATCTCTCTTTTGAAATGTTCTGAAGAAATTTTTTAATTTTTGTCTTCAGCGCATCAGCATAATCTATGTCAACTCCTGCTTCTTTATATTTCATATCTCCACATTATGTCTTCTGCTATTCTTTTTATCGGATTTTTCATTAATTTTAAAACTTTTCTGTATTCTTCAATGTCCTTACCATAGGGGTCATAAATATCCATCTTATTTGATGAATAGCCTGAAAGAAGCCTGACTTTTTCTCCAAAACCGAGATAGGAGAGTCTGGCAAAATGTTTTCTTTCCATTACAAATATAAAATCAGCCCATTCAAGGGTCTCAACATCAATGGGTCGCGCTTTATGGAAAGATAAATCCATTCCCATTTCTTTGAGAACCTTCATGGCATTTTCACTTAGCCGACTTCCCGGAACAGGGTTTATGCCCCTTGATTTTATTCTCACAATTTTCCTTAAACCAGAGGGTAAATATTTTTTCATAAGTCCCATTGCCATGGGTGACCTGCAGGTATTGCCGGTGCATATAAAGAGTATATTAAGAGTAATATCTCTGTTCAGTTTAATCTTCCGCAGGATTGTTTCTTCTATTGTAACTATTGATACAGGACCTTTACGTAAAAGTTTAAAGGGGTGTGTTGAAACATCAAGCACAGTAGAAGGGGGAAGCCCATAGGAATTCTCCGGGAGCACATAATCAACCTGTTTTTTTATAAGTGAATCAATCCTTTTGTATCCTCTAACAGGAGATTTCCCTGAAACATTGGCTGATGTAGTCGCAAGTGGTCCTGTTTTATCAATTAATTCAAGGATTAAAGGATAATCAGGAATCCTTATACCCACCTTTTTATCCTTTGATATCCATAAAAAATTTGCGTTCAGTTTTGATTTAAAAACAAGGGTCAGAGGGCCTGGCCAGAATTCGGAAATTATTTTTTCTCTCAAAATTCCGAGCTTTAAAGGCATCACAAATTTTTTTAATTCATTTTTGCTGTTAATAAATATAATGAGAGGTTTATCAAATTTTCTTTTTTTTATAGAATATATTTTTTTCTGACCTTTGAGGTTTAAAAAATGGGTCCCCAGACCCATCACTGTATCTGTAGGTAATGCTATTACACCACCTTTCTTTATAACTTCACCTGCTTTCTCTATCTCCAGCTTTCTTGTGAGAGCATTCATAAAAACTAACAGAAAGCCCACGGACGGAATTGAACCGCCGACCTCGTCCTTACCAAGGACGTGCTCTGCCGACTGAGCTACGTGGGCATTTTTACTTTATTATTATAAGGAAAACTACTGAGATTCTTCAATAAGGCCGTCTTTCATCCTGTAAGTCTTTCTTGCATGTTTTGCAATTTCAGGGTCATGAGTGACAACAATGATAGTCTTTCCTTCATGATTCAAACGGTTAAATATTTCCATTATTTCTTCACCGGTTTTTGTATCAAGATTGCCGGTGGGTTCATCTGCAAGCACTAAATTGGTTCCGGTGACAAGGGCTCTGGCTATTGCAACTCTTTGATTTTCTCCACCTGAAAGTTCTGTTGGTCTATGAGAGCCTCTTTTTCCGAGTCCCACTTTTTCAAGCATTTCATAAGCGGTTTTTCTCCTCTCTTTTGCCGGCATCCCCATGTACATCAGTGGAAGTTCAACATTCTGTAAAGCATTTATCCTTGGAATTAAATTAAAAAATTGAAATACAAAACCTATTTTCCTATTCCTGATATTTGCCAGGGACTCGTCATCAAATGCCTGAACCTCACTGCCCTCAAAAAGATATCTCCCGCTGGTGGGTCTGTCCAGGAAACCGATTATATGCATGAGCGTGCTTTTACCTGACCCGGAGGGACCCATCAGAGCTATATAGTCACCATAATGAACTTCCAGATTTACACCCCTTAAAGCATGAATTTCAACCTCTCCCATACGATATACTTTGTGGATATTTTCAAGTTTTAGAATTGTCTTATTTTTCATTCTTAATCTTTTTATTCTCTTCTTTTTGTCTGTCTTCACTCTTTTCCTTTATTTTTACATCTACCTTCTCACCGTCTTTAAGGACAAGAAGGCTTTTCTGAGGACCAATCAAAACGGTATCTTTTTCTGAAAGTCCTTCAATCACCTCTATATAATCCTTACCCTGAATCCCTGTTTTTATAAATACTTTTTTCGCTTTGCCCTGTTTTTTGACAAAAACATAATATTTTTCTTTCTCCTTGCCAACTGCAGAATAGGGTAACCTTAATATGTTGTTTTTCTCCCGGGTTATGATTTCACATGTTGCATTCATTCCGGGCATTAAAAGAGAATCTTTTTCCAGAAACATAACCTCAATCGGAAAAAGAGCGCTTCCTTCCTGTAATGAAGTGGATAAAGGGAGTCCGCCCACTGTTTCAACCATCCCTTTAAACTCTTTTCCTGGAAGGGCATCTACTTTAATTATGGCTCTGTTACCTTTTTTTATTTTCGGGATCTCGGTTTCATCCACCTCTCCTTTCAAAACCATTCTGTTTCTATCTGCCAGAACCATTATTATACTACCAGGAGTGCTTATAGTCCCCACAATAACCATCTCCCCTTCTTCCTTGTCTATTCTTAAAACTTCCCCATCAATAGGAGATTTTATATAACACTTTTTTAAATTTTCCTCGGCTTCTTTTAAAGCAAAACTATCTGACTGGAGTTGTGCCTTTGTGGAAAGATAGTCTGCTTCAACTTTTTCAAACTCACTTTTTGAAATCAGGTTTTTTGAAAAGAGTTCTTTTGAACGTTCATAGTCATTTTTTAAAACCCTGTATCTTGCAAGGTCTGCTATAAGACGGGATTTTATCTCGTCTCTTCTTGCTTTATAGGTCTCGGGGTCAATTATGCATAAAAGGTCCCCCTTTTTAACATTCTGTCTTTCTTTAACAAGTATCTTCTCTATTCTTCCCATAACATCAGAACCGACTTCCACCTGTTTGTAGGCCTCTACCTGACCATCCATCTTGACAGTTTCCTTTATATCACCTTTCTCCAGTATGGCTCCCTGCATGTTTTTGCTCTTTTCACCCTGAACCACATTTAAAAGGATTATAAGAAATAGAACCAGAATGACCACAGCTCCTATTAAAATTTTCTTTTTCATCTTATTTCCTCCTCCAGAAAACCTGTTAAAAATAAAAGGTTATACTTGTATTTAAGATAATCAAACTGAGAGGATATATAGCTTAGCCGAGCATTTAACATGTTTTCCTCTGCATTTAAAAACTCAACGTAAGATATTTTACCCAGCTCATACTGAGCCTTTGCAAGTTTGTAGGCTTCCTCTGCCATCTCAAGAGAGGAAAGAGAAAGGGAAAATCTTTCTTTTTCCAGTTTTAAAGAACTGAGGATATTTTCTATTTGACTGTATAAGTCGAATAGACTTTTTTTAACATAAAGTTTTTGAATATTGTAATTTTTTTTAGATTGCATTATATCAAAAGGATAATCAAAGAATTTAAATCCCAGAGAAATATAAAAACCTTTTGACCTTTGAGAATTATCCCAGAGATAGTTGTAACTTTTTGGAAAGAGAGTATCCTGATAGGTTATATAATAACCCCATTCAATTTCGGGTAAGAAGGAAAAGGAAGTAAATAAAAAATCAAAGAATGCACTCCTTTTTTCCTCTTTTAAGGAAAGAATTGTATTCTTTTTTGATTCACCGATTTTCATAAGCTCGCTGAATTCATAGTCTATGTCTTCAACATTTATGTTCAGTTCCTGCAGAGTTAACTCTTTTTCTTCTTTTATACCGAGAACCAGAAGTAATTTCCATTTTGTGTCATTAAGGTTTTTTAAAGCTTCTTTGTATTCTATTTCTCTTTGTTTTAAATTTACCTCTGAGTTTAAGTGGTTAAGCTTTGAAACAGCATTCAATCTGTATTTTTCTCTGAAAATTCTTGCATTTTCCCGGGCACTTTCAAGGGCTTTTTCTTTAACCTCCAAGAATTTTTCTGCTTTTAAAAAGTCCACATAGTTTGAAAGCACATTGATAAAAAGGGAAAGTTTTTTGTCAACCTGCATAAATTTCTGGGACTTTTTTGAGTAAAAACCATCAAGTATTCTCTGGATAGAAACAGGTGAAAATATTTTTTGAGCAAGATTCATAGTTAAGTAATAACCTTCTCCAGAAGAGATATATCCCGGCAATCCCGGGGTGGGAGCAAAACGGGTTTCAGTGCTGGAATAACTACCTGAAACAGAAAAAGTGGGGAGGTAAGAGAAAAAAGCCTTATAAAAGGAGACATTCTGAAGACTGGTTTTTTCCATCTCTATCCTGTAATCAGGATTGTTCCTGAGGGCAATCTTATAAGCTGTATGCAAGTCAAGATTTAAAGTGTCCAGTGTTATTAAAAATAAAATTAAAAAACTATTCATATCTTAATGCCTCTATAGGGTCAAGTTTTGAGGCCTTTGTTGCAGGGTATATACCGAAGAAAAGCCCCACAATCATTGAAAATCCGATTGCTATCAGTATGCTCCATACAGGGATATGGGAGGGCAATGGAGTGAGAATATCAACTATCTTTGCAAGCCCGGCGCCGAGAAAAAGCCCGAGAACACCTCCAACTCCTGTAAGAAACACGGCTTCACTCAGAAATTGCATGAGAATATCTCTTCTCTTCGCACCCACAGCCATTCTTATGCCTATCTCCTTTGTTCTCTCAGAAACCGATACAAGCATTATATTCATTATTCCTATTCCTCCCACAATCAGTGCAAGAGAGGCTATTCCGACCATTGCGAAAAATATTCCCATTGTTAGATTTTTATACATTGAAAGAAGCATTTCCTGGGTGTTTAAAGCAAAATCGTCTTCCTGGTTAAAAAACAAATTCCTTCTCTTTCTCAAGAGTTTTCTTATATCCTGTTTTGCCTGTTCAACTGTAAAACCTTTTTCTACCTTTGCGGCAATTTGCAAACTCTGGAAAACTCCTCTCCACCCACGAACAGGGGGTTTAAAATATAAAAGAGCTGTTTTCAGGGGAATGAAAATGACATTGTCAAGATTGTTTCCAAGGAGTTCTCCTTTTTTATCAGTTATTCCCACCACGGTAAATCTATGTCTTCCTATTATTATTTCCTTGCCCATTGGGTTTTCCTTATCAAAAAGATTTTCTGCCACAAAAGGTCCTATTATACATACTTTTCTTTTGAAATCATTATCCGCATCTACAAAACTCCTTCCCTCTTCAACAGTTCTTCCTGAAACAAAAAAGTAATCTCCTGTAATACCGGCTACATCATTAACATTGAGAGTCTTATTCTTATATCTAACTTCTCCCACACTGAACACAGGATAAGTGGGAGCAACCTTTGATATGCTTTTTAAGTTTTCAATTGCCCGGGCATCCTCAATTGTCAGGTCCTCTCTTTTGGCCATTTTTCTCCACCATTCCCTATCCCTGCTTCCGACAAAAAATGCCCATTTCCATTTCTGAACATATATCACATCAGAACCCACACCCCCAAAAGCCCTGTAAACAAAGGCATTAACCCCTTCTATTATCGCAACCATTGTGATAACCGTTGCAACACCTATAATTATGCCGAGAGTGGTGAGAACCGACCTTAACTTATGGGTTCTCAATCCATGAAAACTTGTATATATTAAATCATAAAATTTCATTTTCTATACTATGTTATAACGAAATTTTTATTTAAAAAGTTTCAACCTGTAAATCTCCCTCCTGCTTTAAAACCTATGATAGAAATAACAATTGAAATCAAAAACCATAAAACATAAACAAATATGAGGGCATTTTTCTTTTTCACCTTTGATAAAACAGCCATACCACATGCAGTAACATAAAGTGAGTAGAGGGTAAAAATATCAACCTGTGTTAAAAGAATATAAAGAAAGTTTTTACCTTTTAAAAAAGGGAAAAGCAGGGCAAGGTCTGTGTGAATGCGAACCTTTTTTACAAGAAGTGATACCGGAAATTTTATGTAAGCGGAAAGAAGATTTATAAACTTCGCATATACAACATAAAGAAATGTAAATTCAAATTTCGATTCTCCTCCAAGAAAACCCGTTGCGAGATGATAAACAAGAGCAGTAATGAGCAATACTACCGGGAGTCCTATAAGAGTTTGCAGGAAAGTGGTTATATTTAAGAAGGGTCTGGACATAAACCTCTGAGCCCTTTCCATGGCTTCCGGTGGCATCTGACCTGATTGCAAGAATTCCATTCTTCTGGGATAAACAATATAGTTAACATAGAGAAGGGCTATAATAACAGAAAGGACAAGAAGAATTAAAAAAGGAATCCATAATTCCCTTTTTGCTTCTTCTACTTCTTTAAAAGCATCTTCCGGTGCATAAAATATTTTTATTAAAGATTTCATTTTTCAAGAATCCCCTTTAAATCCAGGATAGTTCCCTGGTCAGAAACTATGACTTTGACCTTATCAGAAAGTTTGTCAACATAAAGATATTTTATATATTGTGGATTTTTTTTGAGCTCTTCACTTATAATCTTTATGGCTCTTGCCTTACCCTCTGCTTCTATTTTTTTTCTATCAGCTTCCTTTTTTTCTTTATCCAGAACATATTCCATTTTTTCTGCTTCCTGCTGGGCAATCTGCTTTTCCTCAATAGCACGGGCAAAATCAGGCGAAAACCTTACATCTCTCAAAATAATTTCTTCTATCATAAATCCATCTTTTTCAAGCATCTCTCTTACCTTTCCCTCTATCTCATGCTCAGCTTCTTTTCTTCTGATTGAATAAATTTCAGTAACTGAGTAAGATGAAACAACGTGTCTCACTATTGACCTGACTGCTGGTCTTATAACTTTTGTAAGATAATCAGGACCTATATTTTTATGAATATCAATTATCTTATCCTTTCTGGGTCTGAACCAGCAGGTGAGGTCTATACCTATATGGAGTCCCTCTTTTGTAGGTGACCAGAGAGAATCCTCCTTTTTCTTCTGTTCTTCCTCAGTCCGGGTAGATGTCATTGTGTATTCCTGTCTTCTTATATCATAAATATAAGTTTTGTAGAAAAACAAGGGAACAATTTGAAGTCCTTCGCCTGTCACGCTGTATTTTTTCGTCAACACATTGAATTTCAGAAGAGCATGACCTATCGGAACATATTTAAAACTCAGTAGTAGATAAAGCAGTGCAATTCCGCCCACAAGAATAGCGATTATCAAGGGATTAAAGGCTATCTTTCTCACCGTGATTATTTCACCTTTCTTCTCTGTGAGTATAACTTTTACACCATATTTATATACAAAATAGCCAATCAGCCACAGAAAAAAGAGAATAAGTAATAATTTTAACATTTCAAAAATCCTCTTTTAATTGACAAATTATGTTTAATTATGTATAATTTTAATGTAAATTTTGTTTAAAAAGTCAAATAAAAAGGAGGTTATATGCTTGGTAGAAAAAAGGGACTATTAGGATTAGATATAGGGAGTTCAAGTTTAAAGATAGCAACAGTGGCAAGAAAGGGCAAACAGCCAGTAGTAAAGGAATTATGGGAAAAAGAATTTCCTCCGGATACAATTGTAGAGGGAGAAATAATGGACAGGGAAACTGTTATACAATTCATACAGGAATTTATTGATGAAAAGAAACCAAAAACAAGAGATGTAGCAACCTTTCTTCCAGCAAATAAAGGTGTTATTTTGAAAAGAGTTAAAACAGAAAAAATGCCTGTAGAAGAAGCCAGAGAAAGCATTAAGTGGAATGCTGACCAGTACATACCCTATGACCCATCCGAAGTATCTCTTGATGTTGCAATAGTAAACCCGAATGCAGGTGAAAACGAGATGGAGGCAATACTTGTCGCAGCAAGAAGTGATATACTCACTGACTACCTCTCTCTTTTAAGAGAGGCAAACCTGAATCCTCAAATTCTGGACATATCCATACTCGTATTGCATAACATTTATGAAATAAATCATATGCAAAAAGGTAAAGATGAAGTGGTAGCACTTATTCATATCGGCAAAAACTTTACCCATATTATATATACAGGAAATACAGGACCTCTTCTTTATAGAGATATAACCACAGGAGTAAAAGACCTTATAAGAATGATACAGGACAGATATGGTATTACCTCTACAGAATCCGAAAAAATTATAATGGGTAAAGAGGAAAGAAGCCTCACCGAACTTCTTGACCTATGTACATCCTTTTCAGAGATCTTAAGTGATGAAATAGTTAAAAGTTTTGCATACCTTCCCGGTAAGGAAAAACCTGAGAGAATACTGATATCCGGTGGTGGTGCGGTTGTTCCTGATATAGATAAGAAAATAGAGGAAAGGTCAGCGGTTCCAACTGAAAAGATTAATGTATTTAATAAAATAGATATAGATGAAAAACTGCTTGCTTTTGGTAATCTTGAAAAATATAATTATTTGTTTCCTCTGGCAATAGGGCTTTCAATGAGAGGTGTAGCATGATTAAAATAAATTTAATACCACCCGTTGAACGGGTTAAAGAGAGACCTAAAATAGCTTTACCACCAATAGCTATATATGATGTAGTAGGTGTCCTTGTTCTTGTCGCAGTCCTCCTGTGGATTTTCTTCAGTTGCACAATTACAAAATCAAACATTGCAGGCACAAAATCACGTATAAACACGGTTAAAAAAGAACTTTCTGCTCTTCAGGAAGTGGTGAACAGAGTGAATCATTTGAAAAAAAGAAAGAGTGAACTTCAGGGGCTTGTTTCCCAGATTGAAGGTCTGAAACCATACACGGTTCAGGAAGTTATTGTGCTTGATGAGATATCCAAGATATTACCAGATTATATGTGGATAAACAAATTTAATCACAATAGTAGTGCCAACACGATATCAATTGAAGGCACAACCTTTTCAGCTCTGTCCCTTGCTGATTTCATAACCAATATAAAAAAATCAAATCTATTTGAAAATGTTACTCTAAAATCTTTCTCCAAAAGAGAGCAGGAAAAAGTAGAGGTTATTACTTTCCAGATGGAGATTAATGTAGCTTTTGACCAGGTTCTTAAAATTGCAAAAAAGGAGGGTTAAATGAATCTTGCAAAATACAGATTTATAATAGTGAGTGTTTTGATCTCTCTGATTCTTTTTGTTATTTATCACTTCATGTTTTATACAAAATGGCAAAAAGAACTGGGGCAGTTGAAAAAAGAACTTAATGCACTGGAAACAGAGCTTTCTTCTGCAAGACAGGCAATTCGAGACCTGCCAAGACTGGAAAAGGAGATTAAATCTCTTGAGTACAAATGGCAGCTTTCTCAGAGGCTCCTTCCTCCTGAAGAGAAAATAGATGATGTCATAAGGCTTATAACCCAGAGAGCAATGGAATCAGGAGTTAAAGTTATTGAATTAACAAGGGGTAGCCCTACTGGATACACTGCTCGACCTACACCTGCCCCTGCAGGTCAAAAACCCGGAGCTCCTGCGCCCGTATCTCCTGGAAGAATACAACAGATACCTCTCGGTTTAAAAATAAAATCTGACTTTTACAGCCTGTGTGGATTTCTGGCACAAATTTCTACCCTTCAAAGATTGATAACAACATGGAATGTAAATATATCCTCCAAAATAGAGGATGGGTATACCCTTGAAGGAACTCTTCAGGCAAGAATTTATACATTTGGAGGTGCAAAATGAAAAAAATTATCCCTTTAATTATCCTGGTTTCATTTTTTTACCATTGTCCAAAAGCGAAGAAAGAAGACCAGACAATTGCCAAGTTTGAAATTCCTAAAATTAATCCTGAAGACATAAAAATAGACACAGCTGCGATTAAAGACACCTTCATGCCAAAAGGTTATTCCTATGAGGCTCCCGGGAGGTCAGATCCATTAAAGCCCCTTGTGGGTGTCACTGTAAAGGAAGAACAGAAAGAAATAGACCTTTCCACACTTAAGCTTGTTGGGATTCTGAGAGGGGTAAAAGGCAATGCCGCTCTTTTTGAAGGAAGCGATGGAAGAGCCTATTTTATTAGACAGGGAGATAGAGTGAGAGGGGGTTATGTTAAAACTATAAGTGCAAGGGAGGTTATAGTTGAAATAACAATATACGGAAAGCCTATAGAGGTTAGATATTCGTTAAAGTCAGAGTAGATTAATGTGTGGAATTATAGGGTATATCGGGAAAAAAAATGTAGATAGTGTTCTGATTGTCGGACTCGAAAAATTAGAATACAGGGGTTATGATTCTGCGGGAATAGCTATACTTAGTGATAATGGTATATATTTAAAAAAGAAAAAAGGTAGGATTTCAGACCTTGCACAGGCACTTAATGGCACTCCTTTGAAGGCCCGAGTAGGAATAGGACACACAAGATGGGCAACTCACGGAAAACCAAATGACATCAATGCACACCCTCATATTGATTGTAAAAAAAATTTTGCAGTGGTCCACAACGGAGTTATAGAAAATTTTGAGAGAATAAGAAAAAACTTAATAAAGAAAGGGCACAGGTTCTTATCAGAAACTGATACTGAAATTATTCCCCATCTACTTGAAGAGAATTATAAGGGTGACCTGCTTTCTGCTGTTCTTAAAGTTATAAAAGAGTTGAAGGGCTCTTTTGCACTTGCAATTATATCCAAATATCATCCCGATAAAATAATAGGTGTAAGAAAAGGTAGTCCTCTTGTAATTGGAGTGGGAGAAAAGGAAAATCTTCTTGCCTCAGACATACCTGCTATTTTATCACACACAAGAAAAATAATCTCAATGCATGATGGTGAAATAGCGGTAATTGAGAAAGAAAAAGTAAAAGTGTATAATTTCTCAGGTAAAGAGAAAAGAAAGAAAGTAAGATATGTTGACTGGGAAGAAGATATGATTGAAAAAAGCGGTTATGCGCATTTCATGCTTAAAGAGATTCACGAACAACCACGTGTAATAGAAGAAAATCTTGAAAGGATAATTTTAAATGGCAAAATCAGCATACAGAATAATGAATTTCTAAAATTATTTGAGGATAAAACTCATATAATATTTCAGGCTGCGGGCACGAGCTTTCATGCAACTCTTTATGCAAAATATATTTTTGAAAAATATCTGAAACTCTTTATAGAAAGCGACCTTTCTTCAGAGTTCAGATATCGTGAACCTCTGATTGCCAGAAATTCTATTATGATAGCAGTATCTCAATCAGGTGAAACCGCAGATACCCTTGAAGGCATAAGGCTTGCAAAGAGAAAAAAGATACCTGTTATATCCCTGGTAAATGTAAAAGGTAGCACAATAGATAGAGAATCAAACCACACAATCTACATAAATGCGGGTCCTGAAATAGGTGTAGCATCCACCAAAGCCTACACTGCTCAACTGTTATACCTGCTTTTACTATGCATGCTCCTCTCACATAAGAAAAGAAAGGTTACCAAAAAATTCATCAAAGATACCCTGAAAGAACTTTTCACACTACCTGATAAAATCAGGTATATTCTGGGTAAAGAGGAAGAAATAGCTGGAATTGCCAGGAAATACTACACATTTAATAATGCTCTTTTTCTCGGTAGAGGATTAAATTATGTAACCGCTCTTGAAGGAGCGTTGAAATTAAAAGAAATTTCCTATATTCATGCAACAGGATATGCTGCAGGAGAAATGAAACACGGGCCAATCGCGTTGATAGATGAGAACTGGCCTGTAGTCAACATATGCACAAAAAATTATCTCTATCCTAAAATGATTTCAAACATAATGGAGGTAAAAGCCAGGGATGGCATAATAATAGCAGTAACCAACCCACCTGTCGCCGGGTTAAAAGAAATAGCAGATGAAATAATATCTATACCAAAAACATCCTTAATACTGGAACCCATACTCACAATAATCCCGCTTCAATTATTAGCCTATCACATTGCTTTGCTCAGAGGATGCGATGTTGATAAACCAAGGAACCTGGCCAAGAGTGTGACAGTGGAATAGTATGAAGCAAAACAATGAAAACATAAAGGAAGAAAAAGAAATTATTGAGAGATTAAAAAAGTCTCTTCTTAATAAAAAAAGTATTGTAGAATTCAAAATTGGCAAAGAGAATTGTTTAATATATGTTCTAACTAAGGATTGGGCGGGTCTTGTAGATGCAGTAGCAGGACTTTTACACAGGAGAAAATTCAACTTAAAATTTATAAAGGGAGAGGTTCTGGAGGAAGATATTGCAAGCCTTGTAATAGAAATAGAGTTTAAAAATCAGGAAGAGAAAAAAAACTTTGTCAGGCAAAAAGAAGAAATTAAAAGAAAAATAGAGTTAGTTTCAGAATATGACCCCGGTATGACCGAGATTCTCAAGAGCGGTATGATTAAAGTTGAAAAATTTAAAGAAACTTTGAGTCTATTATTTGAGAAAACAAAGGATAAAAGCGAGGATTACAGGCAAGGAATTTTAAAAGAGATAGAAAAGTTCTTTGCTTCCAGGTCGTGGTCTTATATAGATGAAAGAAAGTCTGAAGACCTCGCAAGGCAGATATTGACCAACTATGAATTACAGATGGAAGTTAAAGAAAAAGGGGAGATTGCTGTAAACATAGAAAATGTAAAAACTTCAAGAGAACATCTTACATGCATTACTGTGGCCTGGTGGGACAGATTTCTATATCTTGACTTTTTACTTGATATTTTAAGAGAAGTATTACCAAATTTCAAAAGGAAATTTGACAAACTGTTTACCACACCCGAAGGTATAACTGTAATAAGATTGGAAATCACTGATGAAAATGACAACCCTATTCCTTCGAATAAACATGCCTTTATAGAGAACTATATTAAAACCCATTTAAAAAAGGTCACTTTGCCTCCACCAGAAAAAGTTCGCATAAGCCCGGAAATGGTGGGAAGGGTTCTTATACCAAGATTGATTGAAGAAACCAGGAAAACGAGTATACCTCATGTCTATTTTATCTTGTCTGGAAGCACAAGAGAATATTTCTATATAAAAACTGTGTTTGTAACCCGGAACAGTAAGGAACATTATGTTAAAAATCTCTTACAGATTCTGAAAAACAATGAAAATGTTTCAGTTGCCTCAATTAAACCTCCAACCAGAAGTGACGGTATGGAAATAAATATAGTGGACCTGAGGGCTTCAAGAAAAAATCTACCCTCCTATGAGGAATTTTACAGGGAAATAAAAGATATTTTTAAGAAAGTCTTGGGAAATTACAGAGATTTTGATGAAGGGATGAGACAGTTAGAGATAAAGAATCTTGAAGAGATTATGAAAATTTTATATTCCTATGACGCGGACCAGAATGATATAAAAAAGTTTTTTTACAGCCTTGATGAGTTCTATAGAGTTTCAACAAAACCAAAAGAACTCTCAAGGGCTTTTAAATTTATGTGGGAGACCCTGAAAAGTTCTGTTGCAGAGGGTGGTGGCTTTAAACTCGCAAAAAAACATTTAAAACAATCAAGTCTTTTGTGTATAACCGGCAGAGGAGCAGATAAATTTTTTGAAAGTCTTATAGAACATATATATGAAGGAGAAAACTATATACTGAAATTTGAAGAGTTTGGCATTACAACATATCTTATAATTCTTTCTAAAAAGGGTGAAAAACTCAAGGATAAAGAGATCGATACAATATTGCAAAATGTTTCAATAAAATTTTAATGGAATATTTGACAAAAATTTTTTATATACCTTAAAATGGTTTATGATTTATCAAGATTTTAAAGGAGGTTTTTAAAATGTTGACTATATTGATGATTGCAGGAATAATCCTGAATCAAGGGAACCAAACAAAAGTGGAGATTACAATCGCCGGTAAAAGTCTCTCTCACTTATCTCTCAAACTCTCTTTGAAAGAACTCTCCTATTCCATTCAGAATTACGAAGGTGAGAGTTTTACTGCTTTTAATTTGAAAAATGTTGGAGTAACCGAAAAAGTAGGCTATCCAGAATTACCTGTTTTGAGAAAACTTTTTGAAATTCCTGAAAATGCAGAGGTGGATTTTCAGATAATATCTTTAAAAGAAGAAAAAATATCTCTAAAAGAATTAAACCTGCCTTTTGTAAAGCCAAGACTACCATCGGTTCCAAAAATAAAAGGAGCAAAACAGGAGTTTGTGATTGATAATAAAGTTTACTCTACAGATAAATTTTTTCCTGAAAAGATTTTTGAAATCAAGCAGGCCGGAGTCATAAGAGGTCATGAAATAGCACAACTATGTTTTTATCCTGTAAGGTATAATCCTGTTAAAAATGAGATTATAGTTATAACCGGATGTGATATAGAGATAACTTTCAGGGGCGGGAATCAGTCAAAAACTTTAAAAGCATATCAGGAAAGGGATAATGTGGTTTTTAAAGATTTTTTTAAAGACCATATATTAAACTACCCTCTTTTTAATCCAAACCCTCCTCCTCTACCTGTTGGTATGCTTATAATTGTTCCGGATGAATGGGCTGATGAAATAACAACTCTTGCAAACTGGAAAAAGCAAAAAGGTTATTATGTAAAAATTGCAAAACTTTCGGAAACCGGTTCTGATACAATTTCCATAAGAAACTATATAATCAATCTTTACAACACATGGGACAAAAATTTAACTTTTGTCCTTCTTGTAGGAGATGTGGATAAAATTCCTTATTTCAGGTCTAATGAAGCAAATAATCCTGTAAACGATTTAAAATATGGACTTGTTGATGGAAATGATTATTTTCCTGACATATATGTTGGAAGAATAAGTGTTCTGGATACTGCTGAACTTCTAAATGTTACAAATAAAATAATCACTTATGAGAAGGTTCTATGGTCACAGGGAGAGGACTGGGCACAGAAGGCATACTTTATGGCATCGGATGATGGAGGATTTCATCAGGTTGCAGAATCAACCCATGTTTACTGTATGCAAATTGTCAGAAATCATGGAATGAACGCGGATAGCCTCTTCTATTACTACAACTCAGGAACACCTGTAGCAACGGCTTTTAATGATGGAAGGTCCTTAGGAACATATTCAGGTCACGGCTATGAACAGGGGTGGGCAGGTCCTCCTTTTGATATAAATGATGTATACAACCTGACGAACACGGACAAATACTCTTTTGTCCAGTCCTATGCATGTCTGACAGGTAAATTTGACCTTTCTGAATGCTACATGGAAGCATGGATAAGAGCACCTTCAAAAGGAGCAATAGCTTCATTCGGCTCATCGGTCTACTCTTACTGGGATGAGGATGATATTCTGCAAAGAAGAGTATTTGATGAACTCTTTGACACAAATTATGTATGGGTTATGGGAGCAATAAATGAGGGAAAGATAGAGCTTTATAATCATTATGGGAATACCCCAATGATTCACAGATATTTTCAGATGTATAATCTTTTTGGGGACCCTTCCCTTGTTTTATTTACGAATGTTCCACTTGATTTAACCGTGAATCATCCCTCTGCCATCCCGATGGGGAATGTTCAGATAGATGTAAATGTGAGTGATATAAACGGTGGTGTTGAAAATGCTCTTGTATGTGCAATGCAGAATGATTCAATTCTTGATACAAAATATACAGATATTGTTGGAAATACCACTTTAAATTTAAACATAACATCAACAGATACAGTTTTTGTAAATGTAAATTCCTACAATCACAAACCTTATACAGGATTTATACTTATTGTAACATCAGGACCTTATGTAATAAAAGGTTATTCAATTGCAAATGACCCATCAGGAAACAACAACGGAATTATAAATCCGGGTGAGGCCATTGACTACTCGGTCTATGCTGAAAATGTTGGTTCTGACCCTGCCTACGGTGTTTACGGAATTCTCACATCCACAGACGCTACCGTTATTCAGGACTCCGCATGGTTCGGTAATATCCCTGCGGGTGATTCCTCTCTCGGCTCACCTGTATATCAGTTTCAGGTTCCTTCAAATGCCCAGAACAACCAGAACCTTTCGTTCACATTAACATTCCATGACTCAAATGACAGCACCTGGATAAGCAACTTCAGTCTAACTGTTTATAAGCCCGTTATCTCAAAGGAAAGGGAATATGTGACAAATGATGGAAACGGTAACGGTGTTTTAGAACCCGATGAACAGGGCGATTTAATCGTTGTAATTAAGAATACAGGTGGTGATGCAAGTTCAGGAGTGAGTGCAAAACTGGTGAGCCAGTCATCTCTTGTAAGTGTTATTGACTCTCTTTCAAACTACGGGGCAATACAGCCAGGAGATTCATTGAACAATCTATCCGACCCGTTCACAGTTCATGCAGACCCTGCCACACCCACAGGTTATCAGGCAGACTTTTTATTTATAACCCAGACAGAGTATGATGTCGATACATTTAATATAGGAATTACCATAGGCAAAAAACACTACTTTGTATGGGACCCCGACCCGAACCACTCATCAGGTCCTGTAATTGATTCACTCTTACAGGAACTCGGATACTCGGGTGATTATTCAACAACCCTCTCAGGCTTTACAGAAGACCTTTACATGGCTCTTTTTGTTTGCGTCGGAATATACTCAAACAACTATATAATACCAGATGGCTCTCAGGAAGCACAGACAATTGAAAACTTTGCTCAGAATACCGGCGGAAGAGTATATCTTGAAGGTGGTGATGTATGGTATTATGACCCGCAGTATCAAGGTGGTCATGATTTCGGACCCCTTTTCGGAATCAATGCCCTTGATGATGGCTCATCTGATT
>Ga0209426_1000254_pt1 | contig 71237 bp, 46 predicted proteins | sample Deesub1362B_J571_FD_187697 | JGI IMG/M metagenome (GOLD analysis project Ga0209426, IMG submission 187697) | Deep oceanic, basalt-hosted subsurface ecosystem from Juan de Fuca Ridge flank, Pacific Ocean, CORK Borehole 1362B_J2.571 (SPAdes)... ... | reverse complement strand
TGTATCTGCATACCCTTTAAGATCTCTGGCTATCTGTGAAAACTGTCGCAGGTGGAATTCGTAGGAGTATTCAGGACCGATCAGAATTGGATCATACCGCCACACCACTCTTGAGGGACCCAGCCGGTCGCTCAGCTGGCGAAAAGAACGGAGACGGGACGAATAAGGAGGCAAGTGCGGTTCCAAGGTGCAACCATATTCTGTAAGGGTAAACAAAAAATAGTATCTGTATCCTCTCTGGTCCAGTTCGTCCAAATATTTGAGGAATGGGCGTGCATACCGGGTCCAGAAGACCAGCACCTCCGCTTCTTCTGGATTCAGAGGAACATGGTACTTGTGCTGCGGATTGAAAGGATTCCGGACCACGCAAAATCCTTTCCTCACTTTATCCATAAACCATTTCCCATAGAAGGCAGGGATGTCAGTTCTCCGGCTCGCAGAAATGATCATACCGTTTGCCCTGTTTCTACTGAAAGACTGCGCCGGGCATACCAACTGGCGATTTTCTGGGCCAGCTGTGCCTGTCTCCTCCAGTTCCCATACAAGGCCCCTGGAAATAGCCGCTCGATCCGGCGGCCAATATCTTCCAAGTCGGGCTTTGGACTGAAGCCTGCAAAGCGAGTTTGGGGCAACGGCAAAAAACTGTGGGCGTGAATGCGGGCGCCCATCCCCACCAGCTTACGCATCAGAGCAATGCTTTGTTCCACGTCCTCCTGTGTTTCACCCGGCAATCCAAATATGAAATCCACGTTTACCTTCAATCCCGAATTCCGTGCTATGTGTACCGCCTGAAGCACATCATCCACGGTATGTCCCCGATGCGCCATCTTCAATACCCTGGGACTTCCGGATTGGGCTCCGATAATTAGATTGTCATTGTCCGCATACTCGCGCACGAGCCGGACCGTTTCTTCTGTTACATGCTCCGGACGGACCTCAGAAGGAAATGTACCAAAAAAGATTTTCCCATGCGGTTTGAAAAGCCGTGCCAGTTCGTCCAGCAAGCGCGTAAGTTCTTTTAGATTTATTTCTCGCCCATTCTTTGACCCATAAGAAAACGCATTGGGTGAAATTGCCCGAAATGTCGTTAATCCCCGTTTCTTCAAAATTCTCACCGCTTCCAAAATCCCTTCCACGCTCCGGTGCCGCGGTTTTCCACCAAAAAGATAGGATGTTTGGCAGAATCCACACGCATACGGACATCCCCGGGTAATTTCAATCGGACCGTATTTTTCATGCCAATCGGAAAAGGGTGGCATTTTGTTGAGGTCAACTGGCCTTCGGTTAGGAAGGTAACGAAGCCTTCCGTTTTCATCCAGGGAGGCCACACCGGGAACCGTTGTGGGGTCCTTACCCTGCAATAGCATATGCAGAAGGGCCACGAATACATCCTCGCCCTCACCAGGAATTACGTAATCGAACCCCATTTTTAACGTACCTTCCGGGTCGGCGCTGGGATGCGGGCCCCCCGCCACAAAGAGGGCCTGCTTGCTCCGCACCGGCCTTATGAATGCCAGCAGTTCTTCCACCTCCCAGAGCTGCGTGGTGAAGAAAGAAAATCCTACCAGTACCTGATCCGCGCGATTTTGCCAGTACTTGAGGACATGACAAAGTTTCTCCAGATCTTCGGGAAAAGACAGCGGAATTGACCGCAGCTCCTCATGAGACGCCACGGCACCTGCCAGCGCATTGATTCCATACCGATTCGTTTTGGGATAATAAAACACGACGGCAAGCGGATATCTTCGACGCATTCCCGTTAGCATCGCCGCCTGTCTCCGTTCATGTTACGGTTTTTTTCCGGATCCATCACCCTGTCGGTCTTTGCAATGTTTCAGAAAACTGAGCAACGGGCAGCAAACATTTTCTCTTTTCACCTGATCCAGCACCTCCCAATGCTTTCCAATTTCATACCGCTGCCCCTGTCCCTTTTTGCTGATCACCCGAAAAAACCGCTCTCTTTCTAAACTAATCTACAATAGCGCGCCAAGCTACGCAACCGTTTGCCGCGGTTCCAATTGGGAATGGACAAGGAATGTGTTCAGCCCCCTTCCAGACACCGCACGGCAAGACGGCCGTTTCAAAAAGACTGCTGCATCTATCCCGGATGTTCCGAACCGTACCGCTGCGGCAAATTTCCCCCAAACGCAAAAAAGGCGCACCCGGAAAGAGTGCGCCACACGAAAGCAACCGAAAGCGTCCAACTCCGCCTACTGGATGGTCATCTCCTCGAGAATATTGCGGGCACCAGAAAATTTATCCAGAATGAACAGGATGTAACGCACATCCACTGCAATGGTCCTCGTCAAGTCCGGATCAAACTGCCAGTCGCTGGTCATACTTTCGTAATTCCCATCAAAAGCAATCCCCACATATTCACCACGGGCATTCATCACGGGAGACCCCGAATTCCCTCCCGTAATATCCGTAGTCCCCAAAAAATCCACCGGCACATCTCCAAGAACCGGATCTACATACGGGCCAAAATCCTTTTTTTCTGCCAGCCGTTTCAGTTTCTCAGGACAATTGAACGGTTCCTCTCCAGTATCTTTTTCCAGAACCCCGGATAGCCGGGTTGCGTACCTGTAGATTACGGCATCGCGCGGTTCATACCCTTTTACCGTCCCGTACGTGAACCGGATGGTTCGGTTGGCATCCGGGTACAGATCTGTCTTTTTCCACTCGCGGATAGCCTGGATAAGCAGCGGCCTTAACCGTGAAATTTCACCGGAAAATGCCTCACTCTCTTTTTGAACCGCTTCCTGAACCGGGTTCATTTCCGCCGCAAACCGAACGAGTGGATCGTTTAGGTTCATAAGCTGCTCGTTCGACATTTCCATCATACGCATTCGGGCATCCAGATCGGCCAGTTGCGTTTTGCTGTACAGCTCTTGTACAAACCGATGAACGGCCTCTTTTTTACCCAATTCTGGATATCGCTGGAAAATTTCCTTTACCGGGAGGGGCTGCAGTTCGTCCGACAACTCTGAAAGCTTCAGCAAAAACATTTCCAGCATGCGGGCATCCGTTGGCGGATGCAGATCCCTCTGGGCCAGCTTCATGCGCTCTTTCAGACGCTTGATGTTCCGGTCATGGAACTGGGGATCCCGTTCTTTGCTGGGTTTCTGTTTTTCCAGACTCCACTTATAAATGGTAGAGGCAAAATTGTACATCTGGCTGCCGTAATTCATGAAGCCCAGCAAAAGATCCCGATAGGCTGTTTTGTTCAGCCCGGCATACAGGGCACCGATCTGATCCAGGACATGGCCGTATTTTTTCTCCAGATCTGGATTGGACCGCAGAAATTCCTGCAATTTTTCTTCCATTTCCAGCTTGCGTTTCAGCAAACGGGATTTCTTCAATCCCTCCAGCATGCCCTGGTTGTTCTTCAGCACGTTATTAAGCCCCATTAAGCGGGAAGCAAATTTGATTTTCAATTCCGGGTTTTTTTCGCCCTCTTCTTCCAGCACAGCAATCATATCTTTGAAAAGGCGAATTCGCAGCGGGTACGACACCTCCTGAGCATAACGGACGGAATAGGACGACCGGTACCTCATGGTTCGGCCGGGGTATCCCATGATAAAAATGAAATCTCCTTCCCGGATGCCTTTCGTGGAAATTTTCAGATAGGTTCGCGGAGAAAAGGGCACGTTGTCTTTGGAGTATTCCGCTGGGCGACCATCCGGCCCCACATACGCGCGCAGAAATGAAAAATCTCCGGCATGCCGCGGCCACATCCAGTTGTCAATATCCCCGCCATAATTGCCGATGGACTGAGGTGGGGCATATACCAGCCGCACATCACGAATCCGGAGGTATTTGAACAGGTAATAATACATGCCATCGTACATGGAAACCACACGCGCTTCAATCCCTTTATTCTCGTCGCTTTCTTTCTCTTCAATTTCGCTGATCCGACGTTCAATGGTCTTGAACCGGTCCACTGCTTTGAGGTCACGAGAAATTCCCTTCAGAACCCGATCTGTGATATCACGGAACGATAGCGTAACGTAACATTCATAACCGGGCGCCGGCAACTCTTCTTGGAGAGTCTTCGCCCAGAATCCTTCACGGATGTAGTTGTGTTCCGGCGAGCTGTTTATCTGTATGGCCCGGAACGCTACATGATGATTGGTGAGAATAAGGCCTTTTGGTGAAACGAACGCACCCGTTCCGCCACCAACCATGACAACAGCGTCACTAAGGCCCCCACCTCCCGGCCGGTAAATGTCGTCCGCAGATAGCTGAAACCCCATCGCCCGAAGGCGCTCCATGGGCAGCTGGTTCAGCAGAAACATTCCTTCTTCGGCAGGCAGGGAAAGGGGAAATACCAGAAGGACGGCAACAGCAATCCATACCCACTTCGCATGCTTTTTCATAAGGCCCTCCTTGCTTTGGTTTCAAACACTATATCTTAACCGTTCCAGAATAAAAACGCAACAGGAATGCGGAAAAAGAGGAATTCTCACAAGTTGAGGCCCGCAATTATTTTGAAGTCAGCGGCTTTGTTTCTTGATTAAAAATGGAAAATTTCAATACGGAGCAAGAACCCGTTACCGATAAACATTTGTTAAGGAGAAAAATGATGAGAGTTGTGGGAAGTAGAGATTTTTGCAGATAAGGACCTGTTCTGGCTCAGTCCTCGCTGGGATCCACGGTTTCTGGGTCCATCTCTTCTCCCAGTTCTTCTTTCATAATTTTCTTGTAGCAATCTGGACAGATGCTATGGGTAAACCGGGCATTGGAATGCTCTGCGACGTAAAGTTCTACCTGCTCCCAGTAATCTTCATCTTTGCGTACCCGCTTGCAGTAAGAACAAATGGGCAATAAACCCTCCAGTTTTCGCACGCGAGAGAGGGCTTCTTCCAGTTCTTGCACTCTCCGCTGCAACTCCAGCTGCAACTGAACAACCCTCACCCCCACACGGAGTCTGGCGCGCAATTCCTCACCTTCAAAAGGTTTGGACACATAGTCATCAGCCCCGGCATTTAGGCCGCGAATCACGTCTTCCTTTCGGTCTTTACTGGTCAACAGGATGATATAAAACGGCTTTTCTTGGATTTCTTTGCGGACGCGCCTGCAGATTTCAATACCATCCATCCCGGGCATGATCCAGTCGATGATCCCCAGGTGAAGATCTTCATCGCCAGCGATTGCCTCCCAGGCCTGGTTTCCCTCTGCAGCCGGAATAGCCTCATACCCCCATTTTTGGATGAGCCCTTCCACCAGTTTCCGGGAGATTTTGTCATCGTCAGCAATCAGCACCTTCATCGATGCCAACCTCCAGAAATTCCTTAAGAAGCTGTTCGGTTCTCTGGGCCATCGCAACCAGTTCTTCAAAGAATCTATTCACATCCTGAATATTTCCTTTTTCGGCCGCCTTTTCCAGCAGTGCGGCCTTATCTCGCAGGCGGTCTGCACCGATATTTCCAGCGGCCCCTTTCAAGGTATGAGCAATTCTGCGAATTTCCTCTAGCTTCTTCCCGTGATACGCATCTTCGAGCCGGGCAAGGGTCAGTGGCAAATCCTGCAGAAACAGAATCAAAACGTCCCGGAGCAGTTCCCGGTCACCGCCTACACGATCGAGGGCACTTTCAAGATCAACCAGTTTTTTGTCCGGGAAATCAGAGTCAACCAATACCTTCTTTTCAGGCAGATACGCCTCAATTTTTGCATAGAGCTCCCCGGCTTTGATCGGTTTGGAAATATAGTCGTCCATTCCCGCTTCGATACACCTTTCCCGGTCACCACGGAGAGCATAGGCGGTCATGGCAACAATAGGAAGGTGTTCACCTGTCGTCTTCTCCATCTCCCGGATGATTTTCGTTGCATCCAGTCCGCTCATTTCCGGCATCTGAACATCCATAAGAACCAGATCCACCGGATGATTCTGGACGATCTCCACTGCTTCTTTTCCCGTTCTGGCCACCACGACCTGATAGCCGCGTTTTTCGAGCAGGCGCTTGGCCAGTTTCAGGTTCACTTCATTATCTTCAGCTACCAGTATGCGATATTTCCCCATTTTTTCGCGGAGCGAATGGCGGGTAATCAGTCTTTCACGCTCGGCTGTCTCCTTTTCATCCCGTTTTTTGTCTGCTGCCTTTCTCGTCAGTACCTCGCGGATGGCCGTTAGGAGTTCTGTCTGCTTTACCGGTTTGGTCAGATAAACGGCTATACCCAGTTCGCGGCAGCGTGCCGCATCCCCCCGCAGTCCCACGGAACTTAACATCATAATGGTCGAGCGGCAGACGCTATCCAGTTCCCGGATTTTTTCTGCCAGGGAAAAACCATCCATATCTGGCATCATGGCATCCAGAATAACCAGATCAAACGGCCGATTTTCATCCAGCCGCTGGCGAATCAGCTCAAGCGCGCGCTGACCCGAAGAGGCATCCGTTACCCTCATCCCCCACCGGCTCAGTTGTTCCACCAGAATCTTGCGATTGGTTTCGTTGTCATCCACCACAAGGATGGATTTGCCGTGCAGATCTACCGACGCCGCCGCTTCAGCTTCGGCCCGGGTTTCCATTCCCACACCAAATTGAGCCGTAAAGTGGAAAATACTGCCGATGCCCGGATGGCTTTCGACCCAAATCTGGCCTCCCATCATTTCCACAAGCTGTTTGGCGATAGCCAGCCCCAACCCCGTACCGCCAAATTTCCGGGTGGTAGAGCCATCCGCCTGTTTGAACGCTTCAAAGATCAGCTCCCGCTTTTCTGCCGGGATGCCAATTCCTGTATCTTTTACGGAAAAATGCAGCAGCGCCATCCGTGTAGCGCCGTTCGCAAAGGTCGAAGGATCTCCTTCCTTTACAAACTGCATATTGGCATAACAAAGCGTTGTGCCTGCACGGGCATTTTTCCCTTCGGCCGGTTCCACTCGCACAACCACTTCGCCCCGTTCGGTAAATTTAATTGCGTTGCCCACCAAATTAATCAGCACCTGACGGAGGCGCCCCGGATCTCCCAAAAGGCGATCCGGAAGATCCGGATCGATAAAATAAGTTAGTTCCAGGCCTTTTTCGTGGGCACGCAGACTGAGTGTCTTCAACGTATCGCCTACGCAGTCGTGCAGCGAAAAAGACGTCCAATCCAGATCCAGACGCCCTGCTTCGATCTTGGAAAAATCCAGAATGTCATTGATGATTTCCAGCAGCGTGTTTCCGGAGGATCGGATGATCTCAGCGTACTCCCTTTGTTCCGGTGTCAACTGGGTGTCCAGCAGTAGTTCCGTCATGCCGATAACGCCGTTAAGCGGCGTACGGATCTCATGGCTCATATTGGCCAGAAATTCACTCTTGGCTTGGCTGACCTGTTTTAGTTCTTCATTCTTCTTTTCCAGTTCTGTTTTTGCCGCATGAAGTTCTTTCAACGTCTCTTCCAGCTGCTGCTTTTGCTGCTGGAGCTCTTCGGTGCGCTGATGTACAAGATCTTCAAGCCTGCGGTTCCGCGCTTCAATGGTTCGGACCCTGACCTTCACCACGCCAAAAAGAAATCCCCCAAACAACAGAACAGACAGTAGAACAAACCACCAGCGGCGATAAAACGGCGGCATAATGCGGAACGGGATAGAAATCGTTTTGGACCAGGGTCCGCGGTATTTGCGGGTTTGAATTTGAAGCTCAAATTCTCCGGGCGGAAGATTGGCCAGAAAAATGCCGTTCGCAAGCACTGGCCGCCATTCTTCGTCATAACCCAGAATGCGGTACCGCGCAGAAAGATAGCGCGGATCCAGAAGGGAAACCAGGTCGAACCGGAAAAAAAGATCATCATGCGTTGCTGGTGCTTCAATCTTCTGGTAGGGTGTGTACGCCCGATTGCCCAGCTGAAACGCGGTAATGCGAATCTCAGGTGGTTTTGTGTTGCGCACATCAAATTGTGGATAATAATGGCCCAATCCGCCCGCCGTTCCGAACCACAGGGTACCATCCACATCCAGAAAGAATCCCCCGGCATTGGATTCCGGATGGGGAAATCCGTCTTGAACATCGTAGTGGATAAATGCCTCCCCATCAAAACGGTCAAGCCCCCTCGCCGAACCGATCCAGACATTGTTCCGGCTGTCTACTCCCACAGAATAAACGGCGTTGTTGAACAGACCGTCCTCCGTGGTGTAGGTTCGGAACCGCGTTCCATCAAAGCAGGTGATCCCATAGGAAGCGTGATACCCAAACCAGATGCGGCCGTCGAGGTCTTCGGCCATATAATAGGGCTGATTGGATGCAAGCCCGTCTTTTACCGTATAGGTTTTCCACTTTTTTCCATCCCAAACGGAAAGCCCGGCATCCCCCGATACCCACAGCCGGCCCAGGTGATCCAGAAGCATGCGAGCATTGTCAAAAGTTTGCCCCGGGACCTCTACCTTCCGGAACACCCCATTTTCCTGGCGGAAAAGGCCATTACGGCTCACCGCAACCCAGATGGCACCATGCTGATCCTCAACAATGTGGTCAACCCTGGCGTGATATTTATTAATTTCCGGAACATAGGTGAATGATTTTCCATCATAGATGTTTATCCCATCGTATGTTCCGATCCACAGCCGGCCTTTTCGATCTTCCAGCAGGGAAACAATGTGACTGCTGGTTAGACCATCCTTTTCGGTAAAATTTACCCATGTTCGGCCATCAAAGCGACTTAATCCTCCCATCGTGCCGACCCAAAGGTATCCGCGGCTATCCCGCAAAATGGGGCGGACAATATCGGCCCCCAGGCCATCTTTCCTCGTATAAACCTCAAAAGCCCTGCCGGTAAACTGAAGCAAGCCGCCATACCCACCAAGCCAGACAAATCCATCCCGGTCAGTTCCAATTGCGCTGACCTGGGTTAGAGGAAGACCGTTCTCCCGCCCTATCCAGCGGATGCGGTCACGCTCCAAAATGGCGAATCCGGCTGTAAAGCCAAACCAGACCGATCCCTGCGAGTCAACCTGAATAGAAACAACCGGCGATTTAAACCGTGGATCGCCGGAAAGATAGGTCCGGGTTACTTTGAGATCGCGGATATGGTAGGCGCCATTCTCCCCACCAGCCCAGATCCCCCCATGCCCATCTGCTGCGAGACAGATTATTCTCTTTCCGTATATCCTGGGATCCTGGACTTCAACAAAACTGTATCCCATACGGACGACCAGCCCCGTCCGTGTAGCAACCCAGAGGCGGTTACGACGATCCATCAGCAGGGCATTGATCACCCGATCCTTCACAGGTGTTTCGGAAAGAACAGATATTTTCCCATTTTTAAAAACAGCAAGGCCACGCCGGGTCCCGATCCAAATACGGTTTTGGGAATCCACTTCCAGCGAAAGGACACGGGCGCTGGGGAGACCGTCTTCCCGGGTAAACGTCACAAAACCGGAATCGGTCAGAACACTTAAACCATCATTGGTTCCGACCCACAAATTCCGCTGCCTGTCTTCTACAATGGCGTTTACCCAATCACTGCCAAGACCATCCTGCACCGAATACACCTTGAATTCACGGCCGTTAAAGCAGTTCAAGCCCGCCTGGGTACCAAACCACATTTTCCCCTCGGAGTCCTGAAATATGACCTGAACGGTCATTTGGGATAGGCCGTCCTCGCTGGTAAAATAGCGGAAACGGTAGGTTTCTGCCGTTGATGGGCTGGTTACAGCAGCAAAAAGGGCACAGAACAACAAATAGCAAAAATGCGGTGGCAAAAACCTGACGATGCGACAGACTCCCCTGCTTTTACACTTTGACATGGTTCCCCTCCGTGAAAGGAATGGTCAAAACTAGAGGAGTATTTGTGGTAGCATGACCGGTGGCCCCGCGTCCAGGCTGGAACAGCAGCCTCCCGGCCCGCAAAAAAATGTGCAGGAGAACAATGAAATTGCAACCTCCTGCGACCCCAAAACGGAACGCCGATTTGAAGAATTTTTCCATTTTTCGGCTTTCCAGAAACGAACATCATGAAGTCCGCTTTTTTCACCGTTCAGTCCGAAAGTATGGCCATCGCCGAAATGTAGGCAAGATCATCACATCCATATATCGGCACAAAAAGGGAAAATTATAAACCGATCTGATATTCAATAAAATCGGTCTCTCATAAATCCAATACTGGACAACATAGAAGGCTGAACCCCTTTTCAGGATAATGTGTCCCCCTGACAAGCTGGGAAAATGGAAGCAAAAAGCAAACCTTCACCCACGAAAAATCTTACAGATTTCTACCGGTAAAATCCACAGGCTAAAAGCTTTTGCGAGCAAAAAAGTCAACCTGAAAACGGATAAGACACCTAGCCTGACTGAGCCCCATAAATCCTCCCCCCCGAATTTTTCAAAAAATAATTTCTATACGCAGAAAATTCAACATTTCCTGTACAACCCAAGAGCTTAGGCCGTTATTTGCCAGCATGCTCCTTTTTTCTTACAAAACAAAAAAGGGCGCAATTTCTTGCGCCCTTTTGCTTGTGGAGACGGCGGGAATCGAACCCGCGTCCGGAGAAGCGCGCCATGGAGCCTCTACATGCTTAGTTTGCCGTTTTTTCCTCGCCCATGCAAGTACGGCAAACGGAACTCGCATGGGACAGTCCGGGTCAATCTTAATCACCGGCCCCCGGACAAAACCGGTGACGCACCTGCAAAACCGACGCTAACCGTTTCCTATGCAGGTCTCGGAAACGGTAGCGGGCTGCCGTTCAATTAGGCAGCCAGGGCATATGCATTGTCTGCAGTTACATTTCGCTCCGACTGTTTTACGTGGCGTCGGAGACCACGGCATGCAGCCCCATCCGCAGTCCTTCTCCGTCGAACCCAGAGCGTCCCCATTTTCAAAGAACGACCCATAACCGTATCTCGGTTAAATCAACGCTGAAACGCCGGAAAAGTTCCTTTACTGAACGTAAATCCAGCGTTCCCAGTTTTCGTCGTGGAGTTCGTTTCGTGCCGTTGAATGCACTAAAATATAATCGCCAAATCCGCGAACATCAACAAATACAAAGAGCACACCACCCTGAATGTGATAATAATGCCACACTTCGTATGCCCTGCTTTCGCCGCTGCTCGGAAACCGTTCAACCTCGTCCGGTTTGCCATAGACCAGATAGATACGCCCTCGATCCGATTTCCACCCTGGCTTCCCGGTGCCAAAATGCCGGTTCACATACTGGAGCCGCCTCAGATACTCCTGGCGGAACTCATTCTCCGGTGTACCTGGATTCTGATCCCTGAGCAACCAGAACCGTTTGAGAAACTGCCTCTTGCCGGCCAGATCAAGCCCCTGAAATACTTTCTTATCCTCACTGGTGGCAATATAGCTGGCACCATCAAACTCAGCATCCAGTTCTGCTTCCGTCATGGTATCGTAAACCTGGTATTCGGGAGACCTGAGCCGATCCTCCAGTGTGGGTTCTGCCGCCGTTTTCTCCGCCGGTTGAAAATCTGCTGCCCGATACACAAAAAATTTCTTCAGGCGTGACACCCGCTGATGGCTGTCCATATCTTCAATTTCGACCCGAAAGAAATATGAACCGGACCGCAGACTGATGACATTAAAGCCGGCTGCCTCTACAGCTGAAGTACCGGGCTTCTTTTTGACCCGCTGGTACATTTCCCGCAGCTCATTTCCGTTCCCATCCAAAATGGAATAGCGGCAGCGATAGGTTCCTTCCCCTCCCTCCTGCAAATTGTAAATCTCTGCATAAAAATAAAGAATTGGCAGCTCCATCCCGTATACGCCAGATGGATTTGGAATGAGCTGCACATAATTTTTCGTAAATCGCCCGGTCCGCTCGCCTACCCGATTCAGCCTTAACCCCAGTTCGATATCGGAAATCTGCAAACGATCATTTCCGATCTGCCGAATAGGCAGTTCCATCTCTTTCACCCCGTAGCGTCCAGAATGCAAGTCCTGGACACGCGTGCGCAGAATGTAATTTCCTTCCCGGATCACAAATTTGGAAAGATTGGCAAGGAGCTGACTGGCTTTCACTTCCTCAAGCGAAGTCGCGTAGGTCACATTCTTGATACTGTCCTGAACAATTACCGAATCCCCCTGGAGGATCTGGGTAACGATCAAAAAATCGGCCCGAAGCTTCTTTTGCTCTGCATCGCGCACAAATTTGAGCTGATTCCGGTACATTGCGTAATATACTTCCAGGTACACAAAATCGGAAGCGGTTTTGAAACGGGCGTAATCCATATCAAACCGCAGAGGCTCAGAAGGAAGAACCTGCGAAAACATCGGTTGGAACTTACCTGTCAGGAACGCCAGAAACCCGATCAGGCAAATGAACAGGTGGGGCCGGCGCCAGTGTAGCCTGATCATTTCTCCCTCACAATAATCCCATACTTTTTGTGGCCCGCTTTGCAGGCCGGCACACTTTCAAATAGCCGGAAAAAATGGTTTTGCGGTTTTCCGTGGCAATCCATTTAAAAAGATGCAAAAGAAAACCCCAAAAATCAATGGGAAAAACCAATGGGGAAGTCCGGAAAAACAGATGCCTCCTCCGGCCGCAAACCATTGGGTCGGAAAACAGGACACCAGCTCCTTCTTGCCCCTACCCATTCACCATTTCTTCTGCCTTGCTCAGTTCTACCGACACAATTTTGGATATTCCCTCTTCCTCCATTGTTACACCGTAGATGGTGTCGGCAGCTTGCATGGTGATCTTATTGTGTGTTACCACAATAAACTGGGTCTTTTCGGAAAACTGGCGCAATACCTTGAGGAACCTGTGCACATTCACATCATCCAGGGGCGCGTCCACCTCATCCAAAATGCAGAATGGGCTGGGCTTCACCTGATAAATGGAAAAGAGGAGAGCGATGGCCGTAAGCGCCTTTTCGCCGGCGGAAAGCAGTTCCAGAGCAGAGAGCTGTTTGCCCCTTGGCCGCGCCAGAATCTGAATCCGGGCGGCCAGCGGATCATTCGGGTCGAACTGAATCCGAAGATCGCCTTCCCCGCCCTCAAAAAATGCCGTGAAATTCTGCTGAAAATTCTGGCGGATTTGCTGGAAAACCTCTTCAAATTTTTCCCTCGCCGTCCGATTGATCACATCGATGGTCTCCAGCAGGGTCTTTTTGGCTTCAATCAAATCGTTGCGCTGCTTATAGAGGAAGTCCAGCCTTTCGGATTCACGATTGTACTCCTCAAGGGCCATCATATTGACGGCCCCGAATGTACGTTCGCGTTCTTTCAGGCGCTGGAGTTTTTCCCGAAGTTCCTCCATGTTCAGATCCGGCGGGACTTCAACCGGCGTAACGTCCACATCATATTTTTCCCGAATGGACTGCTTCAGGTTTTCAATTTTCAATTCCAGTTCCGATATGGAAAGGCGCAATTCCTGCAGCAATTCAGCGGACGATTCGCCGGTGGCACGGGCCCTCTTCAGCTGTTCCTCCTTCCGGCCCAAAATATCCTGAAGCTCTTGCATTTCTGACTTCAACTCTTCCTGCCGCCGCAGCAGGTGGCCTTTCTTTTCCTGAAGGTCCGCAATCATCCCTTGAAGGCGTTCCTCCTGTTGCGCCAGGTGTTCCATTTCGCGATTGCCTTCCTGAATCTCCTGATCGCGCCGGACAATGGATTGCCTGGCTTCCTCGATGGCCCTCCGCATCCGTTTCAGATCATTTTCCAGTGAATTCAGATCGCCCGTTGCTTTGACCAGGTTGAGATTCAGCTCGTGGACCTCTTCCGAAAGTTGCGTACGCTGGGTTTCCAGCTCCTCCAGCCGCTCCTGCATCCCTTCCACTTCATCTTCAAAGCGGCGGCGCTTCCGCTGCAGGTCAGCAAGTTCTGGCTCCAGCTGTTCCAGTTCCTTCCGTGCGGTCTGTTCTTCTCCGGCAATCCGGGTTAGTTCCTGCTCCGCGGATGCCATTCCATCCCGGATGCCGGACAGCTGCGTTTCCTTTTTCACGACCTCCAGTTCAAATGCACGCAAACGTTCCTCCTTTTGACGTAGCTCGCGCTGGGCCTCCTCAAGGGCTGTTTCCCCTTTCTGAATAGCCGCTGCGATCTGTTCAAGATTCTTCCGGGCCCGGGCCAGCGCTTTTTCCACGTCCTGGATGGCTGTTTCGGTCTCCCGCAGCTGTGCTTCTCGTCCCACAATACTTACCGAAGAAGTTTCCTCATAGCGGCCAGAGCGCACGGCCCCATCTGCTCCAAAGACTTCCCCCTGAAGCGTTACCAGGTTCCAGAACCCTTGCTGCTGGGCCGCATCCCAGAGACGCGAGGCGGTATCAACATTTTCCACAACCAGAGACCGCCCAAACAAGAAGTGCACCAGCGGCCGAAGTTCTGCCGGTGCTTGTATAACATCCGAAAGTCGGGCCAGAACGCCCGCGGAACGAGGAACAGAAGGCAGCTCCGCTTCCCGGTACCACCGGGCAAACCGGTCGATGCTGAGAAATGCCACCTTTCCCAGGCGCCGGTTCTGCAGGTCCTGCAGCAGCCTGAAAATCTGCTTTTGCGACCGGGTTACCACATAAAAAGCCTTTTCTCCGAGGAGGGCTTCCACCGCCACCCGGTATTCCCGTGGGACATCGATCAGGTCGGCCAGAAGCCCCAGGAGATCCGTTTCCTTTTTCCGCAGCTCCAGCACATACTGAAGACCGTCGGAAAGCCCCTCATTGGCCTGGATCAAGTTCCTGAAAAAAGCCCGCTGCTGCTCCAGGGCCTGGCGCCGGTTTTCCAATCCGGCAATCTCAGCACGCACCGTTTCCGCTTCCTCTTTGCGGGCCGCAAGCTCTTTTTCGGCCTTTTTCACCTGCTGGGCCGCTTTTTCCGTGTCCTTTTTCAGCGCCTCTTTTTCTTCCTTCCGATCCTCTTCCTGCCCGGCCAGCGATCCATACTCCTTTTTAAGCCTTTCCAGCTCGGTGGTTAGCTGTTCGCGCCGTCCCTGAAGGTGATTCAGATGGGCTGCAAGGGCATTCCTCCTCTTTTCCTTTTCACCCAAGATACGCATTGTGTCGATTAGCTGCTGGCGGGACTCGTTCAGTTCCATGCGCCTCCGGGCCAGCAGCTTGTCAAACTCATCCAGCTCCTGCTTCTTGAGCCGGTATTTCATCCGCAGGGCATCTACGCGCTCCGCCAGAACCCTCATTTGAGGCTCACTCTGCTCTATCCGGCGCTCCAGATTCTGGATGCGCTGCTTCAGTTCCTCTTTTTCCTGCTGGTACCGCACAGCCCGCTCCCGCAGCGCCCGGATCCTCTCGCGGCTGGCAGTCTGCTCATTTTCTCGGGCATGCAGCTCCTCGGTGACCGCCATCAGCTCCCGCTGAACTTTGGAAAGGCGGTTTTCCACGTCCAGTGCCCGGGCACGCAAGCGCTCCAGTTCCGCCTCTTCCCGGGTCAGAAGCGACCTCTGCTGATGGTGTTCCTGCTCCCGTTGCCGCAGCTCATCTTTCAAAGGCCGGAGGCGTTTCAGCAACATCCAAAGATCGAATGAAGCCAGCTGAATTTCCAGTTCTTCTATCTGCTGAACCAGATCTTTGTAGCGCTGTGCCCGGTTTACCTGCCGTTTTAGGGCATTTACATTCCGTTCCACCTCCGAAAGAATATCATCGATCCGATTCAGGTCTGTTTCCGTGGCTTCCAGCTTACGGAAAGCGGCGCTGCGCCGCTGCTTGTACTTGTTGATTCCGGCGGCCTCTTCAAACAAATGCAGGCGTTCATCCGATTTGCTGTTGAGAATGCTCTCCACCATTTTCAGTTCAATCACGGAGTAAGAGTCGGGACCGAGTCCCGTATCCATAAAGAGTTCCTGGATGTCTCGCAGGCGGCACGGTGTTTTATTGATGAGATATTCGCTCTCTCCGGATCGGTACAGGCGGCGGGTCACCATCACTTCAGAATATTCGGAGGGCAGGACGTTGCGGGTGTTTTCCAGAACGATGGAAACTTCTGCCATGCCCAACGGCTTCGCTGATTTGGAGCCGGAAAAAATTACGTTGTCCATCCGCTCGCTGCGCAGTACAGAAGGCCGCTGCTCCCCCAGCACCCACCGCACTGCATCCACAATATTGGACTTCCCGCAACCATTTGGACCCACAATGCAGGTCAGCCCGTTTTTAAATACCAGTTCCGTCTTTCTCCCAAATGACTTGAACCCGTGCAATTTCAAACTTTTCAAAAACATCGTTCACCACCCCACACAGCAACTACAGGCGAATTTTCCAGATATGACGTAAATACTCCAGCTGGGCCAGCAGAGCCCGCTGATGGTCAAGTACCAAAAGAGCAGCCCCGATGATCACCGCGGGCAACAGAAAAGTCAGGACAGGAGCCCAGGGCGAACTGCGGCCAAAAACCGTGCGCACCCCGCGCCAGACACGGTAAATAAACCAGAGGACAAACAGCCCAAAAAGAAACGCCAGAGGAATTCGGAGCGCTGCTATGCCCACCATCCGTACCAGCACCAGAGCAACCGGATAAAGAAACAGAAAAACGCTGGATTCCCATATAACCAGTGCCATGCTGTTTCGGAAAAGCAAGCGCTGGCGCAAAACCACCGAAAGAATATGCACATAAAGCCCAAACAGAAAAAACGCTACTCCAAAAAACAGGGTTGCCCCGGCGATCCCCAAAATCGGATTCCAGGACATGGAAATAAACCACCGGTTCACCGTTTCAGTGGGTGCAATTTCGGCCAGAAAGAAATCAAAGACGGGATGGCGCCGCAGGTAGTAGGCCACGGATGCCACTGTCATCCCCAGAACGGTGGAAATATTTATCAGAAGCAGATAGGTATGGAACTGCGGCACTTTCCGGCGCTCTTTAAGCTCGATCCGGAAGCCGAAAGGCCGCACCAGAATGCGCACAATGTTTCCCCGCAGGCGATGATCCCGCCGGAAGTAGTACAAAAACACAATTAGGAACGCAAATCCCCAGAATAGAAAGAGCTGCTCGCCCGCTTCTGGCTGAATTTCCTGAAACTCAAACTGAACCCCCTGGTTGCGGTTCAAATCGCGGAGGACATTCCACGCCATTCGCGTCTCCCCCCGGGCATCCGCAAGTCCGAAAGGCAAAAAGCGCGGCGAACCGGAATAATAGGCCATGGTGCTGGGATAAACGCACCTGAAATCGTACAGGCTGGAGAGTACATAACCCAGAGTAGGCCGTTCCAGGATTCGTTGAATGGCCGTCTTCAGATAATAGGCCTGCTGAACCTCAAACCGGGACAGGTTCTCGGCGTCTCTCCGGAAAGGGATAAAAGGAGCATAGACGTCTCCAATCAGCAAGGGTAGATCCGGGTGAGACACCACCCATTCGGAAATCCACCAGTCCCAGTGCAGCAGCCAGCGGTACGTGAGGTTGATGGTTAGAAAATCCAGCGGTAGCTCAATGGCCATACTGCTCTGGTTGCGGATGCCGGCGGTAACCAGGATTCCCGGATGATCGGCCAGAGCCTGGCGCATGGCGCGGATGAAACGTACGCTTTCTGGCACTTGAATATCGTATCCTTCTCCGAGATCAATGGCTATCACTGACGGGAAAACAGAGACGGTCTGAACCAATTCCCGGACAATACCGGCAGCGGCCCTTTGGTACTCCTCATTTTTTAGCACCCGGGCGGGTACGTTCCATACCGGCAGACGGACAATCTGCAGCAATCCCATGGAATCGGCCTGGGCAAGGCTACGCATGGGCGGAGGATAAAACCAGGAAACCAGGTTCAGTCCCAGCTCCCGATAATGATTCAAATAAGGCACAATGGAACGGGAATCCAACCAGTGCAAGCTATCCTCCACAAAAGTGGCCCCGCGCAGCACCACAGGTTCGGCGTTCCAGTACAGACGACCGTTCTCCAGATGAATGTGGCGTAAAGCGAAACGGCCGTTCCATGCATCCAGCAATTTCGAAAGTCCGGTAGCCGATTGCAAACTTACCCGGAACGGGTAAAAGCGGCGGGCTTTTGGCTCCCACCACTGCGGATTCTGCAAAACAAGGGTGTCCTGGAAACTGTATACGCCCTCTTCAGACAGTGTGATCATTTTTTCCACACGGGCAATGCGCAGGGTAGGCATTTGCGGATGGTACACATCCAGTCTGAGCCGGAAAATGTCCCGGACATTTCTGCCAGTACTTATTCCTTCTCCAGCAACAACCTGAATCTGTACAGCCAGTTTCACATTTTCTTTGAAGATTTCAAGAAGCGATACTTTCACATCTGTTACAGCAACCGGAGGAAGTGCATAAAGCGTAACACTGCGGTAAATACCGCGGATAATTTCCGGTTGAAACAGTGCCCGTTCCAGAGGAATGGACTTCGCTGAAAGCCGGGTAGAAAGCTCCACTTCGAGCCTGTTTGCCTGTCCCGGGCGCAGGATTCCGGCCGGGATGCGGATCAACAAAGGCGGTCCACCATACGGGCGGGAAGCTAGAAACTGACCGTTCAGTTTGACCAAACAGCCATAACCAATGCCCTCGAAAACTAGCAGAAACTGGCGCCCTGCCCATTCACGCGGAACGGTAAAAGACCTGCGGAAAAGATACTCTCCCGAATGCAGGAACGGCGCCGGGATCCTGATCTCCCGCCAGTTTTTTCCTTTCTTGGGTCGGAACTGCCAGCCTCCATCGAGAGAAACAGAAGGACGGAATTTGGAAAAAAACCAAAAAGAAGCGGGCGATATCTCCTGACCACGCCCGCTCCGTAAAGAGAGGAGAAAAAAAACTCCTGCCGCCAATAAAAGGCACTTTTTACCCAAAATGCTCCCTCTGATAAACGCGTGATTCCTGGACAAAATACCGGGATCTGCACTCCGCTCACTCTTTCTGCAAAATGTAATAAATCCGCCCTGAAATTACAACCTCATTTTGGAGCAGCCGAAAAACCTTTTTTTGCCGGTGGCAAAAATGCCATCTTTTCGGAGGGGGTAGGGGTAGCATTTTTTGTTGCAAAAGTCGAAAATTTGAATACATTCTCAATATCAGAAAAAGGTTGCCGTAGGGGTGCTCCGGGCCGAACAACCGGAGCTGAGAGCATACCCTTCGAACCTGATCCGGGTAATACCGGCGTAGGGAACGGCAAACCTGACAGAAAGTGCGATTGTCAGAAGCCACCTTTCCCTACGGCGGAAGGTGGCTTTTTTTTTGGAGACAAAGTAAAAATGGGAGGAGATGGCCATGAGGAGGTTCCTATATATTGCACTGACTTTTGTCAGCCTCGTCCTGACAGGGCGCGCTGAGGTTCTGGAAAAGGGAACAATCCAGGGCCAGGTGGTGGCAGAAGACAACGGGCTTCCTTTGGCAGGAGCCAATATCCAGGTAGAACAGACTGTTTTGGGTACGGCTTCCGATCCGACCGGTCATTTTGTGCTGAATCGCCTTCCCTACGGTACCTACCGGTTGAAAGTCTCCTACGTGGGTTTCAGCACGCGGTGGGTCGAAGTTACACTTGACCGGCCACTTGTTCGTATTACCGTGCGCCTGACCCGGGAAGTCTTGACCGGGCCGGTGGTAACGGTGGTTGCCACACGGGCCAAAGAAGGCGTTACACCGGTGACATTTTCGACCATCGGTGAAAAAGAATTGCGGCAGCGCTACCTGCTGGAAGATGTACCTCAGCTTCTTTCGGAACTGCCGGGCATTACATTCTACTCAGAGAACGGCAACGGCCTGGGATACAACTATCTGAGCATCCGCGGATTCGATCAGCGGCGGATCTCCGTGATGATTAACGGGATCCCTCAAAATGACCCCGAGGACCACAATGTGTACTGGATCGATTTTCCCGATTTGACGGCTAACGTCCAGAGTTTTCAGGTTCAGCGGGGTGCTGGAATGGCCTTTTACGGCCCCGCTGCCATCGGCGGGTCCATAAACATCGAAACATTGTTCTTTTCGCCCAACCGCTACTTTCGCGGATTTTTTGGAGCAGGGAGTTTTAATACGCGCAAATTTTCGGCCGCCTTCAACAGCGGGTTAATTGCCGGCAAGTACATCCTCTTTGCGCGCATTTCAAACATCAAGAGCGATGGCTACAGGGACCGCGCCTGGGTAAACTTTTGGAATTATTTTCTTGGTGGAATGTATTACAGCAAAAAGCATATTGTACGGGTCCACATGTATGGAGGTCCCATTGAGGACGGGCTGGCGTACTACGGCATTCCCAAATTTGCCAACCGGGTTGACTCACTGCGGACGAAGAACTTCAGTTATTGGGGACTTACAGAGGATGGTCGCTCTCTTGCTTATTACGCCGAACGCCGTTCCGATGAAATCGAAAACTTCAACCAACCACACTTCGAAATTTTGCACGAGTATCGAATCAGAGAAAACGTTGTCTTTCATAATAATCTATTTTTCATCCGCGGTTACGGCTTTTTTGACTATGACGGAAGCTGGGGCACGCCAGCCTATTTCCGCCTCACTCCTCAATTCGGCTACAATGTAACAGAAATCCCTTCTGATGCGCTCATCCGGGCTTATGTCGATAACAAACAGGGGGGTTGGCTACCTCAGCTGGTCATCCGGCATGTGCGGGGCGAACTGATTGCCGGTGCAGAATTCCGCATCCATCGTTCGCTACACTGGGGCCGCCTTCAGAAAGGAACGGGCCTTCCCCCAGAAGTGGTAGGTGACAATGCCAGGCGTTACTACGAATATAAGGGAGCGAAAGACATCTTCTCGGCCTATCTCCATACAACCTACCAGGCCTCTCCCAGGGTTCTAACAATGCTGGACCTTCAGTACGCCTTTAAGCGGTACCGCCTCTACGATGAAAAATTTGTGGGAACCCGATTCGCCGTACCGTACCATTTCGTCAATCCTCGTTTCGGCCTGAACGTGCAGCTCAGGAAAAATCTCCGCTCCTACATCAATATTGCCTATACGAGCCGGGAACCGCGGCTTAAAAATCTCTACGACGCAGCCGAATCCAGTACGCCACCCGAATGGGGAGCCGTCGTGCCTCAATTCGAAACGAATCCGGACGGCACCTACAATTTCAGCAAACCGCTGGTGAAACCCGAACACTTGACCGACATTGAAGTTGGACTGGACTATCGTACTTCCCGATTTTCGGTCACGCTCAACTTTTTCTATATGGACTTCCGAGATGAGATCATCAAAAAAGGCGGACTGGACCGGTTTGGCCAGCCACGCACCGGTAATGCCGAACGAACACTTCACCAAGGCGTGGAACTTGCTTTCCGCTGGAGGTGGCTCCCCCAGCTCGCCATTTCCGGCAACCTAATGTGGAGCCAGAACAAACTGGTAAAATACACCATCTACAGAAGCGACGGGTCGCCGGTTTCTCTAGACGGAAATCCCATTGCCGGGTTTCCTGGAGTCGTGGCCAACCTGCGAATCACCTATGAATGGAAAAATCTTTACCTATCTCTTCTGGCCCAGCACGTAGGGAAGCAGTATACCGACAACTTCAAAAATGAAGAGAACACGGTCGATCCCTACACGGTTTTCCACTTGAATTTCAAGTACCGGTTGCGTTTTTTGGGATTGGAAGAGCTGGCTGTGCAGGGAAAGGTTCAGAACCTGTTTAACCGGCGGTACCTGATGTACGGAGTGGACGAACAATTTTTCCCTGCGGCCACCCGGAACGCTTTTGTGGGCCTGCAGTGGGAATTTTGATCCCTGGCGTGAAAGAAAGAGAGAAATTTCTGGGCCCAGGTTTTTTCCCATCCCGGGTCCGTCTTTAAAAAACATGGAGGCAAACCATGGTGGGTCAGGCGCTCCTCTTCCTTAATTCGGAACCGCCTCCGCGGTCCAAGTTTGAGAAGCTGTTGCCGGGGCGTATGATTCTCTGCGCCGATGGGGGGGCCGATCGGGCCCTATCGCTTGGTGTCGAACCCGATTTCGTGATCGGCGACCTGGACTCCCTTTCTGGTCAGGCACGGCAGCGATTGCAGCCAGAGCAGCTTATCCGGCGGCCGGACCAGAATTCATCGGATCTGGAAAAGGCCCTGGAATTCGCCCTGGATCGGAAGATCACCGAGGTTACCGTCATCGGCGTGGGAGGAGGACGCCTGGACCACCAGCTGTTTAATCTGCATGTTCTGGAACGGTATTCGCAGGTCATGGACATTCGCTGTATGGATTCGGGAGGATCCGGATTTTTTCTCCGCGGATCGGTGCAGCTAATCTGTCAGCCCGGTGAAACCATCACACTGATGGCCTTCCGCCGCGCTTCGGGGATCACCACATCCGGACTGCGCTGGAACGTGCACAACGCCACATTTGAATGGGGCGTACGCAATGGGCTTAGCAACGAAGCCGCAGACCGCAGTGTAACCATTTCTGTCAAGGAGGGATCTCTTTTTGTTTACCGGGTCGGTGTCTGGTGCTAAATTTACCCAATTTGACCTCCTGGCCCTGGCCGGGTATCTGGCGGTTTTGGTGGTTCTTGGCTGGCGCCGTGGGAAAACCGGCAGGGACCCAATAACTTCCGCCGAAGAATACCTGCTGGCAGGCCGCCGCCTTTCGCTTCCAGCTTTTGTAGCCTCCCTGGTTTCTACCTGGTATGGTGGCATTCTTGGCGTTGGAGAATTCAGCTATCGCTTCGGGATAGCAAACTGGGTAGTATTCGGGCTGCCCTACTATCTGTATGCGGCTTTCTTCGCCCTATTTTTGGCCGAAAAGGCCCGCAAAATCGGAGTTTTTACCATCCCGGATCAACTGGAACGGCATTACGGAAAAAATGCGGCCCTTGCCGGCTCCCTGTTTCTTTTCATCCTAACCCTACCCGCTCCATATTTGCTAATGTTGGGAATTTTCCTCCGCTTTTTCTTGGGTATCCCGCTATGGACGGGCATTTTTTTCTCCGGCCTTTTTTCCCTGGCCTATATCTACCGCTCCGGCCTGAGGGCCGTGGTTCGGACCGACGTCTTTCAGTTTGCCCTGATGTATGCCGGTTTTGCGGCTTTAGTCACAGGGGCGGTGCTTCAATCCGGGGGTCTGCCCTTCCTACGCAGTCACACGCCAGGACTCCACTGGCAATGGTCAGGGGGCCTTCCGTGGCAGTATATCCTGGTGTGGTACGTGATTGCCTCCACAACGCTGATCGATCCCAATTTTCACCAGCGCTGTTATGCAGCCCGGACGCCGGACACCGCCCGCCGGGGCATTTTTCTTTCCATCCTTTTCTGGGCTCTGTTTGATTTTTTGACCACCACAGCAGGCCTGTATGCCCGGGCGATGTTCTCGGAGCTGGAAATTCCGGCCGAAAGCTATCTCCGTCTGGGAATGGAAGTGCTTCCGCCCGTGATCCGGAGTTTCTTCTGGCTCGCCATTCTCGCAACCATTATGTCCACTCTTGACTCCTTCCTTTTCGTCTCGGCCATCAGTCTGGGCCGCGATTTCTTCGAACGGATAAGAAAACCGAAGCTATCCGGAGACCGGCCTGTGTCCTACACCCGTGCCGGCATGGGCATTACCCTGCTGGTATCCGTTGTGCTGGCAGTCTGGACTCCTTCCGTTGTGGATCTGTGGTACCAGCTGGGGAGCGTGGCAACTCCGGCCCTTCTTTTTCCGCTGCTGGCCAGCTTTTCAAGGAAGAAATACAGCAGGGTTCTGGCTGGCATCAGCATCACTGGAAGCGGGGGACTCTCTCTGGTCTGGATGGTCCTTTCCCAAGTCCAAGGCCGTCCGCTTTTGGGAATTGAACCCATCCTTCCCGGACTTCTTTTTTCGGCCATTGTCTGGAAACTGGGCTGGCGGCGATAGCATCGCAGAAACGTTTGTCGGCAGCCGGAATTGTCCGGTGAAATAGAAGGCTGTTTCCATTTCTCTTCCAAATTCCTCTTGAGAATTTGCGCCGGAATGGCTATACTCAAAAAACGCAACTGGTTTAACCTCCAGGTCCTGTTCTGAAAAGCGGTTTGGTGGTATGCGTGCTCGTACAGGTTTCAGGTGCAAATCCTTCCCGATGATCTAAGATCAGAAACGGTTTTTGGCAGCGTCGGAGGATAGAATATGAAGCCCAAATCATTGCCGTTCATTATTTTGTTTTTGATTTCGTCTTCGGTTTTCACGCCTTCCTTTCCACAGGAACGACAGGTTCAGCCAGCCTCGTTCAAGATCGACGTTCCACAAGTTGTTCTGAAGAATATCACATTCTCGCTGAAAATTACCGCATTGGACAGCAGCGGACAGGTGCTGCGAACTTTTTCTGATACGGTTGCGGTAGCTGGCATCCTTACCAAATCGGGAAACGGCACACAGTCCGTGAGGCTGCTGGGGCCATTCCGGAACGGCCGGTACGTTCTGGAAAATGCGGTGGTAGCCCGCACAGGCCGTATGTCAGTGCGCGTGGCTTACGGAGCCATCCAGTCAGAACAGGGATTCCGCTCCATTCCTGGCCTGCTTAGCATTCTTCCGCCGGTTCTTGCCATTGTACTGGCGCTGTTGCTGCGGCAGGTGCTTCTGTCGCTCTTTTTTGGAATCTGGCTCGGGGCAGCCTTTCTCAGCAGCTATAACCCGCTGGTGGGGCTTATGCGGGCACTGGATCATTACGTGGTGGGTTCACTGGGCGATCCTGACCATGCAGCAATCGCTATTTTCAGCCTTCTGCTGGGGGGAATGGTTGGCATTATTTCGCAGGCCGGGGGAACAGCCGGCATTGTTCAGGCTATTTCCCGTTTTGCCAGCAGTTTTCGCGGGGGACAACTCGCAACCTGGGCCATGGGGCTGTTTATTTTCTTTGATGATTACGCTAACACGCTGGTCGTGGGAAACACCATGCGGCCCTTTACCGATCGGCTTCGGATTTCGCGTGAAAAGCTGTCTTACATCGTCGATTCCACCGCCGCTCCTGTTGCCAGTATCGCCATCATCTCCACCTGGGTTGGTTTTCAGGTGGGGTTGATTCAGTCGGCATTCGAAAATCTGGGAATTGTACGGGATGCCTATATCACCTTTCTGCAAAGCATCACTTACTCTTTCTATTCGATTATGGCCATTTTCACTGTTTTTTTCATTGCGTTCACCGAGCGGGACTTTGGCGCCATGCTCACTGCAGAGCGCCGGTCTCAGCGGACCGGACAGGTTTTAAGGCCGGGAGCCATTCCGCTGGCGGATACCAAAGCTCTGGAATCCATGTCTCAAAAGAAAGAAATCCCGCTGCGCTGGGCCAACGCTGTCATTCCCATACTGGTGATGATCCTGGTGTCCTTTGCAGGACTGTATTACAGCGGCCTGCAAAGCCTGGGAGAACGGGCGACAACGGCCCGGTTCGGTGAAATCATCGGTAGCGCAGATTCTTTTGCTGCGCTAATGTGGGGGACAACTGTTGGAGTCTTTATAGCCGGGGGAATGGCTATCAGCCAGAAAATCTTAAACTTGAGCGAAGTTATGGAAGCCTGGCTTTCCGGAATCCGCGCTATGGTCCTCGCCATCGTTATTTTGGTGCTGGCCTGGGCCATCGGAAACATCTGCAACGATCTGCACACAGCAGATTACATTGTCCAAACGACGCGGGGTTTGTTTACGCCTCATCTGCTGCCGGCACTTACCTTCGTGGTGGCTGCTCTTACTTCCTTTTCCACAGGGACTTCCTGGGCCACCATGGCCATTCTCACGCCTCTTGTCGTCCCGCTGGCCCACCACATGCCAGCAGAATCCGGAATGAATCCTGAGGTAGCCAACACTATCCTTATCGGAACCATCGGTGCTGTGCTTTCGGGTTCGGTGTTTGGCGATCACTGTTCCCCCATTTCTGATACAACGATCATGTCGTCCATGGCTTCGGGAGCCGATCACATCGACCATGTGCGCACACAAATCCCCTACGCAATCCTGGCTGCAACCGTTGCTTTTGCTGTCGGGTATGTTCCTGCAGGGTACGGTATTCACCCGGTCATCTCCATCCCAGCAGGCGCCGTTCTCATTCTGCTGCTGATCACATTTCTGGGCAAAAAAGTGCGTACCGCTTCAAACCCAGGCTGATCGCACTGCCCAAAAATTCCGTCCCACCGGAACCTTTACCGGCGGTACAGCCTTCCGATAGTCCCGTTTGTCTGCTGACCGCCTCCCTCCTGCACACAGCGTCCTTCCACAGAGGTTGTCCGGCAATGGCACCGCATTTGCATAATTAATGCAATAAATTGCGGAATACGGAAAAAATTACAGGAAAAAAAGCCCAGAACCAGCGGAGGGAGGTAAAAAATGCCGGTTACAACTGCCGTAAAAGAGCGAAGACGGTACGTAAGGGTTACACCGTCTATGAGTCATCCGATTTTCACCACCATCCTGGATGAAGATGTGCGCATGGAAAGGATACCGGTCCGAGACATCAGCCTGGGAGGTGTTGCTTTGCTGCTGGACCAGCCCTACCGCCGATTCGTGGAAGGTCAGCCGTTACACCAGGTAAAAATCGATTTGCCGAAACTTGGAAGCATTTCGGCCAGTGGTGTGGTACGCCGTTTCGAATACCTGCCTGATACCGGAAAGGCCATCTGTGCTCTGGAGTTTACACGCTTGCCAAGCGCCTCGGACCGGATGCTTTTTCAGTACATCAATCGCAGGCAGCGGGAAATGCACTGGTTTAGCCGGTAACCTGACCAGGTTTGCTTACACTGCAGCAACGTCCGGAGCAAAAGTCGGAGGAAAGACGCATCGGCCAAGCATCGCAGGAGGATTCCGCGGGAAGATTTCCAATCCCTATTTCTTTTCCGGGATGGGAGGTCGTTCGCATCGGGAAGAAATCCGCTGCAACTCCTTTAGCCGCTTGCCAAGCCTTTTCTTTACCTCGGCTGCCAGTGGCAGGGCCAGCATCTCCCGTGCTTGCTGACACGCCCGCCGCTCCAAACCCAGCTTCAGATACGCTTGGGCAATCCGCAACCCACAAATAATCTCGTTATAGTGGTTGTTTTCGGGCTCCTTCCGGTAACTTTCCATCAGCCGACGGAACAGTTCGATAGCCCGGGAAAACTGACCGGACCGGAAATATGCTTCGGCCATGGGCCACATAAAAAATCGACTTCCCGGATACTTTTCCAACATCTCCTGGCCAATGGCCAGAGCTCGCCAGTAGTTTTTGCGGTCCAATTCCACCCACATCAGCTCATTGGCAGCCACATCCCGCCCGTACCGGCCTTTCCGTGCGGCCAACTCGATCAACCGGATTCCCTCTTCTTTCTTGTCAGGAAAAAAGGGAAGCCAGTGAAGGAATTCCGTAAGACGACTGCGCCAGTACTTGTATGTTCCGATCCCCAGATACGCATCATAAAAGGCAGAATCAAGCTGGACGGCACGGTTAAGAAATCCGATGCCGCGGAGGGCATCCCTAATCCCTTTGAGGTACCGCTTGCGCTGGGCATGATAGAACCCCCGGTAGCCGAGAGCGGCTCCTTTGAAAAACATGGCCGCTGCATTGCCCGGTGAACGCTTCAGGATGCGGTCGGCCCGCTGAACGGTTTCTTCAATGAGTTGCAAGAATTCCTTCTCCCGTGAATAATCTTCCGCATCCATCATCCGGGATTGCAGTGCAGCTGCCTGATAGAAAAATGCGCGAGGATCATCGGGGTTGCGGCGCTGCAGCATCCGAAAGAGCGAATCCGCGCGGTCGAATTTCTGCAAGATCGTGGCCCGAATCCCCTCCCGGATAAGGGTATCCACCTCTGCTTCAGAAAAAGGCAACGCGATACTCTGTACCGACCCATTTGCAGCAAACGCTAGGCAGTTTACCCCGGCCAAAAGAAGCAGGATGACTGCCGCATGGCTTTTGAAATTTCCCGCCAGCAGCTCACTATGGAACTGTGGATATTTCATAACAGCAAACCGGAAAAATCCAATCCGAACCGTCAGCACTTTATTTTTTCAGTGAAACTAACAGAAAAAAGTGTAAAATACCATTAAATTCGGTGCATATTTCCCCCTTACTCGGACGGCCTTCGGACCCTATAGCCGCATGGAGATACTTCTGCAAACCCTGCTTATCCAAATCGTAGGCAAGAGGACGAAACACACCGTCACAGAGGAGCATTTCCCGCACACCAGAGGACAATCCGCGGTTTAGTGGAAGTGGACGAGTTGTGGATAACCTGTGGATAACTTGTGGATGGTGTGGATAACTTGTACCGGCTTTTCATGCTGGCTTCTCTTTGAATCGCATCCGATGTTTCCTTTTCCCATAAATACCTGCACGGAGCATATCACATTGTTATTTTTATAGTTATGACCATCGGAAAAATCATTTCCTGGCCTATTACTTTTTTTAAACTTCCTTTCAAATGGTTGTAACCCCTTGATTTCATGCACACGTACCGACTCACATCTGGATAGTGTGGACAAGTGTGGATAACTTAACGCGCCGCTCTCCTTTCTTACATTTCAGATTACACGGCAAAAATTTCCTATAGCCTGCAGAGACGGCCCAAAAATTGGCCACCGATCCCGAAAGTTCATGCTCGTCCGAACTTTGATATTGATTTTCCCGCAAGTAGTTTCTTAATTGTTAATCGATCCGGCAAAATTTAATAATCGGAGCACAACCCATGAATGAGTGGCTTTTGCTTTTGTTGCTGGCCTTAGGACTTTTTCTATTCATTGGGGTGGCAGACCGGTTGCGGATTTCACTGAACTGGCCCGGAGAATTTACGCGGAAACTGGTTCATATTGCTACCGGTGTGCTTGTGTTTTTTACGCCCTACCTTTTCACCTCTCCCTTGCCTCTCATCGTCCTTTCACTCTTTTTCATTCTGGTGAATAGCCTGGCTCTGCACCTGGAAACTTTCCGCGGCATGCACGATACATCGCGTCCCACTCTTGGGACGGTTTTTTACCCCCTGTCTTTTCTGGTCCTGGTGGTTTTTTTCTGGAACGGCTATCAGGCCGTCCTGCAAATTGCCATGTTGATCCTGGCGATCGCCGACGCCGTGGCTGCCATGGTTGGTGAAGCGATTCCGTCGCCGCACCGGTATCGTCTGAGCTCCGACACAAAATCCGTTGAAGGTTCTCTGGCCATGTTTCTGTGCAGCTTTCTTATCACTGCGGCCGGGCTCCGCTGGCTACCGCACGCTCAGGTTTTTCAGCTCAGCGGCACGGCGATCCTGGGAACGGCGGCGGTAACCGCCCTGTTTGCAACCCTGCTGGAGGGGGTCTCCTGGAACGGCTCAGACAACCTTACCGCGCCGCTGGGGGCGGCTTTTGTGCTGCATTTTTTCCTTACCCAGCCAGAATCGGCCCTTGCCGGGTTTGTGGGAGCCGTGCTTCTGGCTGCTGCAATTGCTCTGCTGTCTTACAGGATTGGGTTTCTGAATAGCAGCGGTGCTGCCGGAACATTCCTCATGGGGAGTTTGATATTTGGGGTAGGCCAGTGGCAATGGGGAATTCCCATTCTGGCGTTTTTTCTATCGTCCAGTGTGCTGTCCAAAATGTGGAAGCACAAAAAGCGGGATGCACAGCTGATCTACGAAAAAACTTCGCGCAGAGACTTGGGTCAGGTTCTCGCGAACGGAGGTATGGCCTCCCTCGCCATTCTTTTCTACTACGCGACCGGCTACCCACAATGGTACATTGCCTATCTCGGTGCCCTCGCCGCCGTAACGGCAGATACATGGGCAACTGAGATTGGAATCCTATCCCGGAAACCACCTCGAAAAATCATCACCCTCCAGCCCGTTCCTCCCGGTACATCCGGGGCGGTTTCGGCTGCTGGACTCTGGGGGGCATTGGGCGGAAGCGCCTTCCTTGCGGGAACGGGATACCTCTCGGGGCACCTGTTTTTCCTTTCTTCTCCGCTGAAGACGCTTTCGCTTGTTACGGCGGCCGGATTCATCGCTTCCCTGTTCGATAGCCTGCTGGGGGCCACCGTCCAGGCTCAGTACAGATGTCCCATTTGCCACAAACAAACAGAACGTCGCCGGCACTGCAACAATGCCGCAACAATCCACATCGAAGGATTCCGATGGGTGACCAACGACGCCGTCAACGCTGCTTGCGCCCTCGCAGGATTTGGGATGGCGGTTGCTGGATATCATCTTTTCTTAATGTAGAAGATACCCCAGAAAGCAAACGTTTTACCACCATCCTTTTTCCGCCAGTTTTGGCCGGGCCTACAAAATGCCAGATTCTTTCAGTTACGGCGATTTTGCTTGAATTTAGGGACAAAAAATGTATCTTTAGTTGAAACGAGCAAAACCGGTAGGAAATCCTCTGTTTTTCTCGAAATTTTCCAGCCACAGTTGGGTGGGGGAGTTTTATCTGGTTATGACAAATGCGATCAAACAGCATCACAGGAGGGCATGATGACGACAATCGTTGACGTAATGGCAAGGGAAATTCTGGATTCGCGTGGGAACCCGACGGTGGAAGTCGACGTGGTGCTGGAATCAGGTGCTGTAGGCCGGGCAGCCGTGCCGTCGGGGGCCTCCACAGGTGAAAATGAAGCGCTGGAGTTACGCGATGGTGACACCGCCCGCTACGGGGGAAAAGGCGTCTTGAAAGCGGTGGAGGCGGTAAACGAAACCATCGCTGACGAAATCATCGGGATGGACGCTTCCCAGCAGGCGTACATTGACCAGAAGCTTATTGAACTGGACGGTACAGAAAACAAATCCAAACTGGGTGCTAACGCCATTCTCGGTGTTTCCCTGGCGGTCTGCAAAGCTGCGGCGGCCGCATTCGAAATGCCGCTGTACCAGTACATCGGTGGCGTTCACGCACGAACGCTTCCGGTTCCGATGTTAAACGTAATCAACGGCGGTGTACATGCGGACAACAGTTTGGATCTGCAGGAATTTATGATTTTTCCCGCGGGTGCGCCGACTTTCCGGGAAGCCCTGCGTTTTGCCGCGGAGACATTCCACGCGCTGAGGAGCCTCTTAAAGAAAAAAGGGTACAGCACCGGTGTGGGCGATGAAGGCGGGTTTGCTCCGGATCTCAGAACAAACGAAGAGGCCATTCAGCTTATTCTGGAAGCCATTGAGCAGGCTGGATACAAACCCGGACAGGATATTTTTCTCTGCCTGGATCCGGCTGCCAGTGAATTTTTTGACCCGGCCAAAAAAGTATACCAGCTGAAATCGGAAAACCGGGAACTCTCTCCAGAAGAAATGGCAGAATATTATGAAAAACTGGTAAGCCAGTATCCCATCGTCTCCATTGAAGACGGCATGGCCGAAAACGATTGGGATGGCTGGAAAATCCTCACTCAAAAACTGGGCGAACGCATTCAGCTGGTGGGCGATGACCTGTTTGTTACCAACACAAAACTGCTTCAGAAAGGAATCGATGAAGGAGTGGCCAATGCTATTTTAATCAAGGTGAACCAGATTGGAACGCTAACCGAAACCTTAAACGCCATCGAGCTGGCCCGCCGACACGGATACAACGTGGTGATTTCCCATCGTTCCGGTGAAACCGAGGACACAACCATCGCCGACATTGCTGTGGCTACCAATGCAGGGCAGATCAAAACCGGGTCCGTCTCGCGGAGCGAACGGATCGCCAAGTACAACCAGTTACTGCGCATCGAAGAGGAACTCGACACCATTGCCATTTTTCCAGGCAAAAAGGTACTGAAGGCATAATTCCGACTTCCCATGTATGGAAGCCGCACCAATGGGAGCGGCGTTTATACAAAAAACCTGATGCGGGCTCCTGTTGCGGGGGGACAGGAAGCCCGCTGCAAAAGTTTGATTGGACAGGGCTATGGAGGGCAGAAAAGGTCATCAGGACCTTTGGGCGAAGCAATCATGAATACCGGCAAACAAAGGCGACTGGTAACCCGCGCGGCGATTCAAAAAATTAAGCTGATCGTCTGGGCAATGGCAGTTCTGTTTGCCCTTTATTTTCTGTCCTTCAACGATTACGGGCTGGTTCAGCATTTTCGTATGCGGCGCGAGCTGCAGCGAATCCAGAGCCAGATTGACCTATTGAAGCGGCAGCAGGCCGAAATTCAGCTTACCATTCAAAAGCTTTTAGAGGATGATGCGTTTATCGAAAAAATCGCGCGGGAAAAATACCAGTTCGTCAGGAAAGGTGAAGAGGTGTTCATCCTGAAAGCCGTTCCGCCTGATTCACTGCACTGATTGGCAGAATTTGCAGGTTCTCCTCCCATGCAAAAGCCTTCCAGTCTGAAATGCGAAATCCATTCCCGGCCATGCAGCCTTTCTGGAGATCGTGGATCCGTTTTTTCAGCGGTCCGAACTGGAGATGGGGACAAAGATTCGGGCAAGAAGCACGCCCGCATGAAGGCGGTGTCGGCTGCCGGCAGCAATCCAGACAGGACAACCGGAGCGCCGGGAGGCACCGGCCCGGCAAACGAACCAAAGTGGTGAGGCGGTTATGATCCTTTTCGGCAAAGAAAAACAGGTTTCTCAGCTGCTCATGCAGCACCTTGAAAAAGTACGGGATTGTCTGGAAAAAACGTACGCCGTGGCGGAACAGTACCTCCGCGGTGGTCTGGAAGAAGCCAAACGCCTGGGCCTGGAAGTAGACCGGATCGAGACGGAAGCGGACGAACTGCGCCGCCAAATTGACGACCAGCTATTTGAGGGGGCTTTTCTCCCTAATATCCGCCAGGACGTACACGGACTGGTTTCTCAGATGGATGATGTGGCCAATGCGGCCGAAACTGTATGTGATTTCATTCTGGGAGAACGCCCGCAAATCCCCGAAACCTGGCACGAGGAGATGCTCACCATTTTTGCCAAAACTCTGGAGCAATTTGACCAGTTCCAGGCCGCATTGACCGAATTTCTTGAAGGGACACGCATGGACGTGGATGAAATCCGCAATTACAACCAGAAGGTTGGCATTCTGGAATCGGATATTGACCAGGTTGAATGGCATTTAACGCGAGAAATTTTCCGTTCTGACTTAGATTTAGCCCGGAAACTGCACTTGCGAACATGCGTCCGTCTTTCCTGCCAGCTATCGGATCAGATCGAAAACCTGGCCGATTCGCTGAAACTTCTGGTTCTGAAAACGCAGGTGTAAGGGGCCGGGGTGCTGATGGATGTGCTGTGGCCTCTTTCAGGTGGAATTCTTCTTGGCTGGGCCCTGGGCAGCAACGACGCCGCCAACATCTTCGGCACCGGCATCACCACGAACCTGATCCGTTACCGCACAGCCGTTTTACTGCTCATCACCTTTCTTACGCTGGGGGCATTCCTGGAAGGTGGAAAGGTGGTGACCACATTCCAATCCCTTTCATCCCAGACGGCTCTTACAGCATTCATTGCCACTTTTTCAGCGGGGTTGGTTGTGGGTGGCATGTCGCGCTGGGGGATACCAGTTTCCACATCTCAGGCCATTATCGGGGCGGCCACGGCCATAGGCTTGGTCAATGGGAGCGCCAACCTGAAGGTGCTTGGGAAAATCGTAGCCTGCTGGGTATTTACGCCGGTGGGAGCTGTTCTTATCAGCCTCGTGCTGTACCGTGCTCTGGATGCCCTTTTGCGCCGCCATCCTCTTCCCTTTCCCATCTGGTCTGCTGTACTGAAAACGGGGATTGTGGTCTCCGGCTGCTACGGCGCCTACGCCCTTGGCAGCAATAACGTGGCAAACACCACAGGGGTTTTTGTGGCAGCGGGACTCATTTCTGCCCGCTGGGCCGTCCTCATAGGCGCCGCAAGTATTTCCCTGGGAGTGATCACTTACAGCAAAAACGTCATCTACACAGTCGGAAAACAGATTTTCCCGCTTGATCCTTTTTCGGCATTCGTGGCGGTACTGGCCGAAGCGATAACAGTTCATCTGTTTACACAGCTCGGAGTTCCTGTGTCGGCTTCCCAAGCCATTGTGGGGGCCGTGGCCGGAATTGGCATCATCAAGAACGTCCGGGCCATCCAACAAAAACGCCTGACACAAATCGTTCTCGGGTGGGTTCTGACCCCACTTGCCGGAGGATTTCTTGCGGCGCTGTTTTCCCATCTCATATCCGGCTAAGTGTTACAGATTATTCATTTGAAATTGCATTCGGCCCACGGTAAATTAAAGCAGCAACCAAAGCGGAGATGGGAATGATTCGCAGACTGAGAGCTTACTTCCTCACAGGAGTGCTAGTCCTGACACCGATCGTTCTGACCATTTACATTTTCTGGAAAATCTTCCAGGGACTTGACCGCTTATTGCTGAACGGCATTAACAGCCTGCTGGCCTTTGTGGGTTTTCCTGCCTATCATGGGCGGATTCCCGGGCTGGGTATCGTTGTGATGCTTTTGATCATCCTTTTGGCCGGAATTCTGGCACGAAATTATGTGGGGCGCAAATTATTCCAGCTTGGCGATTACCTGGTTACCCGTATCCCGCTTATCAGCAAACTTTACATCGCTCTGCGCCAGCTATTTGAAGCTCTTTTTTCCGAAAAACGGGAAGTCTTTAAAAGCGCCGTTCTTTTCGAATATCCCCGCAAAGGGATTTATTCGATCGGGTTCATAACACAGGATACAAAAGGCGAAGTCCAGGATCGAATTTCCGAGGATCTGTACAGCATTTTCCTTCCCACAACCCCTAATCCCACATCGGGATACCTTCTTTTTGTTCCCAAAAAGGACGTCATCGTTCTGGACATGCCCATTGAAGAGGCCTTAAAGCTGGTCATCTCCGGCGGAGCAATTATTCCCAACTCCCACAAAGAGGCGGAAATTCACCTGGAAGATCTGATTCCGATCCGCCGGAAGCGTTTCTTTTTCCGAAATATTCAAAAAAAAGAACCCATTGGTCCCAAAGAGACCCCGTAGAGGCAGAGACAGACGGGGCACGATCCCTACCCCACCATTCCTCTTGCAGTTTTGCTGCGAATTCGCTAAAATGGAGCAACAAATTTGATCAGCCAGCTGGAGGACAGTGCTGTCTCAAAAAAAAATTGGGGTTTTTTTGTTATTCCTGGCCTTCATGGGTGCCTCCCATGGATTTCGAAATGCACAGGGGCAGGCGGGACCAGGGGGAAATCTATGGGAGACATCCTACAAACAGGATTTTAACACGTACACCTGGAATCTCCGCCTGAATTACCGGTTTTCCGCTGGAAAAAAGACCTACCTTAAAATTGGAGGGCTGTTTTCATCCGATCTTCTCCGTGCGACCCAGCAGACCAATAAATGGAAAGATGATGAGAAATTGGATGCCGAATATCTTTATCGAATTTCCGACCGGCTCCTTCCCTTTTTCTATTTCCAATACCAATCGTTTGCGGACCGGCAGACAGGGTTTCGGAATGATTACCGCACCCAACTGGCCGGTGCCGGGCTAAGAATCCAAACCGAAGGTTACGGATCATTTTCTCTTCTTTCCGGCTGGAAAGAAGACCGTCGCTATGGCCGAAAGGACCGGGGACTGCACTTTAGGCTGGAAAGCTTTGCACCGGAATTGAAATTCTACGACTATCAAACAGAATTCTTGGGGCGCTGGGAAGGAGACCATTTCAAAAACCGGCGCGACCGCAATTTCGGCCTGCTGCTCCGTGTAAAGCGAACTTTCTGGGGCCGTACCACGGACTCGCTTCGGGTGCAGGTAAACCGTTTACGGCGGACTTACTACATCAGTGAGGAAGGAGACCTGGAAACGCGGCTGGAACGCCACTACGACCTGTTCAACCACCTTCAATATGACCTGGGTAACGGCTGGCTGTTGCACGTCCGCGGACAATTGTACACAAAGAAAAGCGTTGTTGAACAGCAGATCGCCCGGAAAAGTACGGGGCAGCGGGAACGGACAGACGCCGGCTTTCAATGGCAGATGGGAACGGAAGCAAACACCCGGCACGGCGTATTTTCCCTTGTCTGGCAGGTTAATAGCGAAACCCAGACATTTTATTCCAGCAAAGAACTGCGTCAAACGCCTTTTATGGGAAGCCTGGGTGTCCCCAATAGCGACAGCAAAACCTACGTGCTGAGGGGAGATGCCCGTTTCCGGATAGGCCGGACGGATTCTCTCCGCCTTTTTTTCACGGTAAGCCGTTTCCGCTACGATACACCCGATTCCAATAATTTTGATGACCGGGATGAATTCCGCCTTAATGCGGGGATGGCTTTCAGAAAACAAGTGGGCCCACTCAAAGCGACTACCGGCATCCGGACCAACTTGCACCATCTGGTTTACCTCTATGCACAGAAAAGTGCTAATAACAACTGGAACCGGATCCTCCACCTCTTTATAGATCTCAACTACCGACCCTCCAGCGGTTTCCGCTGGAGCCAGCATGCTTCTGTACTGGCCAACTATACAAGCTACGATTTTGAGGCATCGGGATTCCAGATCCGAAGCTTTGTGTTCCGCAAAATGACGCTGGCCGATTCGTTAGGCTGGCAATTTTCCTCCAGGTGGCAGTTTCTGGCCTATCACCGTATCGAACTGGAGGAAAACGGGCGCTTATACTGGGAAGATTTTTCGGCTCAGCTTCTGCTGACCCGGCGCAATCATTCGTTCGCTCTGGGCCTGGAATACAGGCTGACAGGACAGTTCACCGGTTATATCGGATTTACAGGCTACTTGCGCAGGGAATGGAGATACGTGCCACTCCGCGGCGAAATGCAGAAGAAATTCTATGGCGACTTCGTGAGCCTTGGTCCGGTTATCAGAATCCGCCTCTATACTCGCGGCCAGAAAGACGCCGTACTTTCGTATTCGGATCTCAATGTGACCACACCTACGGGACACAGGTACACTATTCGGCGTATCCGGTTGCAGGCAAGCTGGCTTTTTTGACCCAGCCGGTACGGTGTGCCGGAATGCACAGCCATATTTCACTTGCAGAGGGTTGCGAAAATCATTACTTTACGCAAGATTAAAGGGCCATGGTCATCTGAAATCAGACAGGCAAAGAAAGAAATCTGGCAGAATACAGGCGGAGTTGTCTAAGGCTGTTTGGGAACAGAGACGGAAGAGGCCCAAAAAGTTGGCAACATAAGCGGCTGGAATGTAGCCAATGGCGGAGCCGCAAAAGGGCGGAATTGAGACCTTTCGGAAGACCGAAATAAAATGTCAAGCGTGAAGCTGGTACTGCCCAGCAAAACGGAGAAAATTGAAGAAGCGGCTTATTTCGTGGAAAAAATTGCGCGGGCGCTAAACTTCCGCTCCGGAGATATCGACAATATTGCCATTGCGACGACGGAAGCAGTGAGCAACGCTATTTTGCACGGGAACAAGCTGGATAGCCGTAAAAAAGTCAGGATCGAGATAACTGCCGACGATGAAAAGATGACCATTTGCGTGTTTGACGAGGGGAAAGGGTTCAATCCGGATGAGGTAGATGATCCTCTGCTGCCGGAGAATCTGTTGAAGGAGCGAGGCCGTGGAATTTTTATTCTGAAAAAAATGATGGATCACGTAGAATTCTCGTTTTCTCCCTCAGGAACCTGCGTCAAAATGATCAAATACCGCCGGACGGCTCAGCAGGAAATCCACAGGGATAATGATATGCAGACGCCATAAGAATTGGAACCCAAGAATGGGAGGGTACTCATGACCATCAAAGAAGAAATTCGCGATGATGTAGCGATTCTGTACTTGAAAGGGAACATGATGGGAGGACCGGAGTCCATGCAGGTCCACGAAAAAGTGAAAAGCCTGATAACCGACAAAATTAAAAAGGTGGTTATCGACCTGAGCAAGGTCAAATGGATGAACAGTTCAGGTCTTGGGGCGCTGATGGCCTGCATGACGTCTCTGAAAAACGCAGGGGGCGAATTGAAAATTTCCGGTGCTACGGAAAAAATCCAGAATCTTTTTATGATCACCAAGCTGATCACCATTTTTGACACCTATGAAACGGTAGACCGCGCCGTCGCCAGTTTTAAGAGCGCTGAGTGATCCGCATATCTTTAACAGCAAACAGGGGCGCAGGAAAAGCGCCCCCTATTTTTTCCTTCCCATTCTGAATGAGCCCGAATTTCAGGTTGCTCTTTTTTAAAACTGGCTCCATCCTGATATCTCCCTTTTACAAATCAGGGGCAAAATTCCATCGCCTGCGTAAGATGTCCCGGGGAAATTGTCGGACAGGAGCCGGAAAATGCCCGTTCAGCAGAAAACTGAAAACCCACTTATTTCGTCTGCCATGGTAAAAGGAATTCAAAAATAGCCTGCCGGCTGTGTTCTGCAATTTTTTTCCATAGCCTTTTTCTGCCATTCTCTCAAACGATTTTTTTGTGGAAGCCCGTTGTTGCTCCGCCGTTAGAGGAAATCAGAGCCTGGCGAAAACGGTCTGACAGCAAAAGCCAGGTTCCCTGCGCTGCTTTGTATCACAAACTGAATGATTCCTCACTTGCTGAAATTCGGGGTTAGCGACAGGTTTAATCCCGGAGGGGGCTTGGGACCCGACATTGGCTATTACCCTGAAGGACTCCGTTCCGCCCCAAAAAAGCGAATGGCACTACGCAGCGTACGTCGATCTTTCCTCTTGTATGCTGAAACGCACCCGCAATAACCGCCCCCATCCACATATCCGGTTTGCCCACGCCCCCCCTTGGCCTCCGCGCCTCCGATTTTGTGATCACCGTAGCGTTCAAGGGCCGGAAAAACAGGATACTGACAGAAACACTTTAGACAGCCCGAAAAGTGCTTCCCATCACCTCCCCTGCTCCCCGCACCCAACCACAGCCGAATTTTCCATATGGTTCGCGGTGGTTTCATCTGCCCGTATCCGCCACTGGGAACTCTGGTCGTTCCCGAAAAGTGAGCATCCAAGGAATTCGGAAAGGGCCTGGAACAGCCCGTCCAGACCTGGGGGGCCGTCATATTTTGGCAAAAACACCCTAATGCCATTGCAATCCACCTTTCGAAAAAGGGACTTGCCTGCAATCGCAAAAGCACCGTCTTTTCCTGGAAAGCGAAACGGCTGCCTCTTCTTCCTGCGGGGACATGGCTCAGCTTTCAGGCCGCTGATCTGGAGAAATTATTGTTGGCCGGTTCCCTGCCAAAGGGAAGAAAAAAGCAGCGGCCGGATAGGGATCGCAACCTCCTATGCGGGTGAATGTTGAATTTCTTCAATTGTCATTGCCTTCCATAGCAAATTTTCATAATATAGATTGTTCAAGAAATTTCGAACAGGGCTTCCGAAAAGGCAAATTCCGATAGGCCAGGAGTACGAAAAAGACCTGGAACAACGGGAAACGAAAAATCAAAAGGCAACATGAGGGAACGAATGAGGCAAGACATCCGCCGCATCCATTTTATCGGCATCTGCGGGACAGCCATGGCCAACCTGGCCGTAAAAATGCACGAACTCGGCTACGAAGTTACCGGGTCCGATGAGAATGTATACCCACCTATGAGCACTTTCCTGAAAGAAAAACAGATCCCCGTCTCGGTGGGGTTCCGTAAAGAAAACGTGGCTTACAATCCGGACCTGGTTATCATTGGAAATGCAGTTTCCCGGGGCAATCCCGAAGCGGAATACGTTCTGGATAACAAACTCCGGTACCTCTCCTTGCCTGAGGCCCTAAAGCATTTTTTCCTCTGGGGCAAACGCAATATCATTGTTTCGGGAACACATGGGAAAACCACATCGGCATCTCTGTTGGCCTGGTGTTTGGAAAAGGCCGAAAAAGATCCCAGTTTTCTCATTGGTGGTATTCCGCGGAACTTCGGTTACGGATTCAAAATCGGAAAAAGTCCATTCTTCGTCCTGGAAGGAGATGAGTACGACTCCGCTTTTTTCGACAAACGTTCCAAATTCCTGCACTACTTGCCAGAGATTGTCATTATCAACAACATCGAGTTTGACCACTGCGACATTTTCCGTTCGCTGGACGATATTCTCATTAGCTTCCGGCATCTCATCCGCCTGATTCCCCAATCGGGCCTGCTGGTTGCGAACGGCGACGACCCGCATGTGCGTTCACTGCTGGATGAAAGTTTCGCGCCCGTAGAAACATTCGGATTTCGCAGTGATGTAACCTGGTACATTAACAACCTGGAGTACCAGCGGTTCGGTGTACATTTTGACCTGAGCCGCCAGGGGAAGCTTTTTGGTCGCTTTTTTGTACCGCTCGCGGGCAATCATAATGTGATGAATACCGTGGGGGTAATTGTAGTATTGCATCATCTTGGCATCCCGGCCGACATGATTCAGGAAGGGTTAAGTACGTTTCTGAGTGTCCGCAGGCGGCTGGAAGTACGGGGCGAAGTAAACGGAATCACCGTTTATGATGATTTCGCTCACCATCCCACAGCCATCCGCGAAACCCTGCAGGGCTTGGCACTTCGGTACCCGGACCGCCGCATCTGGGCCATTTTTGAGCCGCGAACCAACACCACTCGGCGGAATATCTTTCAGAAAGAATTACCCGCAGCATTTGAACTAGCCTATGGCGTGGCCATCGGGCGGATCAACCGAGAACACCAGCTCCGGCCGGATGAAAAACTGGACAGGGAACAGCTCCGTGCTGATCTAGCAATTAAGAAAAAACCCGTCTTCTACCACGATGAGGTGGAAAAAATCATCGATTGGCTAATTCCCCAGCTGGAATCAGGTGACCAGGTGGTTATCATGTCCAACGGAAGCTTCGATAACATACATGAAAAGCTCCTGGCACGGCTGAGGGAAGAATTCCACGCCGATCGCTCTTCTGACACCGCAAACCGCGGATAAACCCGGAAGGCTCTCCGGAAGAGCATCCCCCACGAGGCACACTTCCTCCCGTTCTGTCATTTCCCTTCACCGGTGGCAACCTGGCCGGATGGCATTGCTTCCGCCGGCTGAACCTGCCTATCCTGCACGGTGCTGCGGAAAACAACCCTCTTTTCCAGATCCGAGTCAGGGCTGCGTCTTGGGAAAAATCGGCAACGATTCTTTGGATAGGGGATTCAGAAGGAGCTAAAAAATCAGTGGATGGCGCTTCAAGCCGTCTGGATTTTTTGAGGATGCAGGTCCTTTTGGCTGGGCCATTTCGCTATTCTACTTCGTCTTCCAGACCGTAGAGTTTCAGTTTTTCCCGCAAGGTTGACCGCGAAATGCCCAGCACTCTGGCCGCCTGAGATTTGTTGAAATTGTGAGCCTTTAGCACAAAAAGGATGTGGCGTTTTTCCATTTCGGCAAGAGACATATCCGAGGTAAGGGCCTCACCCACTTGGACCGGAGCCTTCTGACTCTCCTGATTGAGCTCACGCGGAAGGTGCTGCGGCCCAATGTAGTCGTCCCTGCACAGAATCACAGCACGCTCGATAACGTTTTTTAGTTCCCGCACATTGCCAGGCCAGGGATAATGAAGGAGGATCTTTTCCGCCTCGGCGGTTAGCCCTTTAATGCTTTTATTGAACACTTTATTATGCTGATCAATAAAGAGCTTGGCTAGGGGTAGAATGTCTTCTTTCCGTTCCCGTAATGGAGGCAGGTCAATCACCATCACCTTCAGTCTGTATAGCAGATCTTCCCGGAAAGTCCCTTCTTTGACGCACTTTTCCAAATTTTGATTGGTCGCTGCAATGATCCGGACATCCACCTGAATGTCGGTAGTGCCGCCCACACGGCGGAATGTCTGTGTTTCCAGGATCCGCAGCAGTTTGGGTTGCAGTTCAAGTTTCAGGCTGGAGATTTCATCCAGGAAAATAGTGCCGGTGTGAGCCAGCTCGAAAAGTCCTTTTTTGGCAACTCGGGCATCGGTAAAGGCCCCTTTCTCGTGGCCAAAAAGCTCGCTTTCCAGCAGATTGTCCGGGATGGCACTACAGTTGATTTTGATAAATGGGTTGTTCCGGCGCTGGCTGGAATAATGAATCGCATTGGCTACCAGTTCCTTACCCGTGCCACTCTCCCCCTGAATCAGGACAGAGGTGCGGGGAGTCTCGGCAACAATACGGATCAGTTCCCGGATCTCCTTCATTTTGGGGCTTTCGCCATAGAGTTCGGATTCCGGCATTTCCTGGCTCTGCTGCCGGCGGAGCCGCGCAACCTCCCGCCGCAACTTCTGGTTTTCTAGGGCCTTGGCCACCACAATACGCATTTCGTCCAGTTCGAAGGGCTTTACCAGATAATCGAAAGCCCCCATCTTCATGGCCTGAACGGCAGGTTCGATCTCCGTGTAGGCTGTCATCATGATCACGCTGATATCCGGATCGTGCTCTTTAATATGCCGGAGCACTTCCACGCCATCCATACTGGGCAGGCGGATATCCAGCAGCACCAGATCCACCAGATGGTTCTTGACAAAATCCACACCGTCTTCCCCGCAAAAGACGGCATTCACTTCGTATCCCTTTTTCCGCAGCACATCCGAAAGTGTAAGGGCAAAATCCTTGTTGTCTTCCACAATCAGAATGCTGGCGTCTTTCAAGATTCCTCCTCCGTTGGCAAATAGATCTGAAAGGTCGTCCCTTTATTCACTTCGCTCTCAACATAGATTTCGCCGCCGTGTTCTTCCACAATACGGTATACAATGGAAAGACCCAGCCCCGTGCCCTGGGGTTTTGTGGTGAAAAAAGGATCAAAAACAGAAGGCAAGTGCTCCGGCGCAATTCCGATCCCCGTATCGGAAACACGGACCTCCACGTAGTCCCGCTCCCGGTTAAAATCCCGATACATGCGTCCGCGCCGTTCCACCCGCCGCGGTTTGGTGCGCACATTTCTGGCTTCAATCCGGAGCGTTCCCCCTTCCGGCATGGCATCGATGGCGTTGATAAACAGATTAAGAAAAATCTGCTGGATCTGATTGAGATCCGCATAAACCGGTTTCAGGTTTTTTTCGTATTTTTGCTCAAACTGTATTTTGCTGGACCGAAGCCGTTTTCCCAGGAGAACCAGAACTTCGTGAACAATATCCGGAAGCTGGTGGAGTTTTCGTACCGGCGGGCGTGGCCTGGCGTAGGAGAAAAAGGCGCGGAGTAGTTCATCCAGCCGGTTTACCTGGCGCACAATCCGCTGCAGGTATTCCCGGTGTGGGTGATCTTCGGGAATTTCCTCTTCCAGTGTCTGTGCAATGGTTTTGATCCCTGCGAGAGGGTTGCGGATTTCGTGAGCAATGCCAGCGGCCAGTACCCCCAGCGATGCAAGCCGGTCCATGCGCACCATTTCCAGCTGCATCCGTTTGGTTTCCGAAATATCCCGGAACGTTATGATTGTGCCCAGAGGTTTGTTGCCGTTGCCCAGCCAGGGCGTGTGGCTGAAGCCAATATGCACCTTCTTCCCTTCCCGATTGGTGATCTCGATCTCCTGGCTGAGAATGGCGCGGTTTTTTGCTCCATTAGGGGGAAGAATGCGCTGGCTTTCGCCGTTGGGAAAAATATCATCGATGGAACGGTTTAACACCTCAGAAGCGCGAAACCCCAGAATTTTTTCTGCCGCCGGGTTGAAGTAAGTAATCCGCCGATCCCGATCCACGGTGATCAGCCCGCTGTTCATACTGCGCAGGATACTCTCGGTAAAGCTTTCCAGATTGGCAATGCGCAGTTCCAGAGCCCGTTTTTCCGTCACATCACGGGCAATTGCCACAATGCCGGTAACACGATCCCCTTCGCGCAGCGGCGTAAAATTGGTAGAAAAATAGCGGATGCTCTGCGCGGCATCCCGCATGCGGAACTGCACATGCTCGTTTTCCCCCATAAAACACCGCAAAATTGCATCTTCGATGCCTGGCTTGTCCTGAGGAATCACCAGATCGACGAGGAAATGATCCAGCCATTCCGATGGCTTGAGGCCTGTCAGCCGTTCCAGCTGGGCGTTAACGTAGTTGACTTTTCCTTCAGAATCCAGGGTGAAAATCAGATCGTTGGCGTTCTCGATCAGGTCCCGGTAGCGGTAACGGGTCCGGCGGATCTCTTCCTCCAGTTCCACATTCCGGCGGCGGATCTCCGCCATCTGCAGCACATTGTTGATAACATTGATGAGCTCCCGGTGACCAAATGGCTTGAACAGACACGCGGCCAGCCCCTTCTCAAACAGGGCCATCTGGTCGATGGAATCATCATTCCTTGCAGTAAGCATGATTACCGGAATATCCCGGTGAGCGGCATATTTCGGATCATCGCGGAGAAGTTTGAAAAACTCCTCTCCGCTCATCCGCGGCATCATGTAATCCAGAATGATCAGGTCTGGAGGATCCTTCAGAATTTTTTCCAGCCCCTCTTCTCCGGATTCGGCGCACTGAAATTTAAATCCGGCCTTCTGGATAATAATGCGCCCGATATCCAACATATTGGGATCATCGTCGACGAGGAGGATTTTGGCTTTCTTTTGGGCCATTGGTTCACCCTTTCCTTTCTTGCCGTGTTCCCGTTTCTCCCGCTTCCCCCTCGTTAGCTGTTCCCTCCCCATCCGTTTCCCGATGATCAACTGGAAGTGTAAAGTAAAAAGTGGCTCCCTGCCCCGGGTTAGACTCCACCCAGATTTTCCCTCCGTGCATCTCCACAAAATGGCGGGCCAAACTGAGGCCCAATCCCGCCCCTCCGTATTTGCGGCTCATACCTTCGCTGGCCTGGTGGAAATCCTCAAAAATCCGGTCTTTGTGTTCTTCCTCAATGCCTATTCCGGTATCCCGTATTGCGAATTCAACCACTTCCCCCTTCCTCCGTACGCGCAGGCCAATTTCACCCCGTTCCGTAAATTTAACCGCATTACTCAGCAAATTCAACAAGACCTGAAAGATTTTCTGACCATCAGCCCAAATTTTGGGCAAATTGTTCTCCACATCGCGGATAAGCTTAAGTTTCTTCTGCTCGGCAGCTGGACGGATGGTTGAGAGAGCCGCATCCACCAGATCGTAAATGGAGCATGCTTCCCGGACCAGGCGCAATTTTCGGTTTTGAATGAGGGCAAAATCCAGCAGCTGATTAATGAGGTTCAGCAGGTGATTTCCGGACGCGATGATGTTCTGCAAGGCCTTGCGTTGTTCTTCACCAAGCGGGCCGTAGAGTTCGTCTTTCAGCAGCTCTGCATATCCCAAGATGGCATTCAGTGGCGTACGCAGCTCATGGCTTACGTTGGAAACAAACTGAGTTTTGAGCGAGTCCAGTTCCTGAAGCTGGCGGTTCTTCTCCAGCAATTCCCGATTCATCCGTTCCATTTCTTCGCTACGCCGCCGCCGTTCCCTTTCGGCTTCGATCCGGTCTGTGATGTCCCTGGCCACTCCCTGGTACCCGATCAAGCGGTTTCCTCTGAACACCGGAATCACACTCACCTCCACGGGCACCTTCTTTCCCGCCCCCAGAAGCCAGGTTTCCAGACGGCGGATGGCCCGCGACGGCTGGCGCTGAAAACGCCGCATGATTTTTTTGTACTCGGCAGGTTCGAAGAGCGAGGAGAAATGGCGGCCGATCAGCTGACGGCGTTCATATCCAAGAATCTGCGCGGCTGCGGCATTCACCATCCGGATTTTTCCCCCCTCATCCAGCAGATAGATGCCATCTGTAATATTTTCCACCAGGTCCTTGTAATAAATTTCCGTCTCTTCTAACCGGATCTTTGTCCGCGAATGATCCAGAACATGGCGGACCGCAGCAGGAAGGGTTTGCAGGTAATTCTCCGATTTGATCAGGTAATCCGTTGCCCCCGATTTCAGGGCTTCCACTGCCACCTTTTCGCTGCCCATCCCGGTAACCATGAGGATTGGCAGATCCGGATAATCGGAACGGATCTGCTGTAGCAGGGTCAGTCCGTCCGTATCCGGGAGCCGGTAATCGATAATCAGAACATCCGGTTCAACAGCCTCCAGAACCTGAAGGCACTCTGCTGCAGAGCCGGCCTCAGAAAATTCCACGCCTATCAGGTCGCTTCGTAGCGCTTTTTCCATCAGCGTCAAATGGTCCGGATTGTCTTCAACAATCAGGACCGAAATTGTATCACGGGCAGCCATTGGAAGCTCAGTCTATTCCCGCGGGCCAATTGCATCCTGCCCGCATCCCCATTACAGATGCCATCCGCCGGATGGCTTCGGTTTTGGAATAAAAATGGTAAAGGTACTTCCCTTGCCCACTTCGCTTGTTACCTCGATCCGACCTTTATGAAGATCCACAATCTCCTTCACCAAAGCCAGCCCCAGCCCCGTCCCTCGCTCTTCCGAATGCCGCGGGTCGTCTTTGATGCGATAAAACTTCTCAAAAATGCGGTCCAGGTGTTCCCTGGGAATCCCAAATCCCTGATCTGCAACCTCGATCTGCACAAAATCGCCATCTTCCCGTACGCGAACTTTCACTTCGGTGTTCTCGGGACTGTATTTGATGGCGTTGGAAAGCAGATTAAGGATCACCTGGCTGATCATCTTTTCGTCGGCCCAAATGGTGGCATTGCCGTTTAGCACATCCACGGAGAGACGGATTTTTTTCTTGTCGGCCTGAGGAGATACCAGATAGAGCATGCCATCGATCACATCGCGAACACGCAGTTCGCCCGGATGAAAATCCATGCGGCCGGATTCAATTTTGGAAAGATCCAGAAATTTATTGATCAGGTCCGCCAGGCGGTTGGATTCATCATAAATGATGGAGGCATACTCGCGCACTTCCTGCCGGGACAGTTCCATGCTCTGTAAAATCTCCGCAAATCCGGAGATCGAGGTTAATGGTGATTTTAGCTCGTGGGCCACAACCGATACCAGTTCCGTTTTCATCCGGTCGATCTCTTTTTCCCGCGTGATGTCGCGCAGAACCATAATAACGCCCACCGACCGCTCCTCCTGGCCAATGATTTTTGTGGCCCGGGCCTGAAAAACGCGCGGATTGCGTTCGCCAGGAAGCTGCACCGAAATTTCGCGGGTGAAGGTCCCTTCCAGGCGGGTCTCCCGTATTTCGTCCACCAGGTCTGCCAGCGGAGCAAACGCCTCCACATCCCGGAGCAGCTGCTCCATAACGTCCCTTTCTCTTACGCCAAACCACCGCTCAATGGACGAGTTGATGGCCACAATCTGGCCTTCGGGATCAATAACGATCACGCCATCGGCAATATTGCGGAGTATTGTCCGGGTTTTCGCCTGTTCCGTAATGATCCGGTTCAGATTCATATTGTTGAGCCGCCTCAGCTCGATGACCATGTAATTGAAGATCTTGGCCAGGCGGCCAATTTCATCATCGCTGTCAATTTCGATCTTCTGGTCGAAATCACCGCGGGCAATTTCGGTAGCACCCCGGGCAAATTTTTCCAGTGGACCGGCGATTTTCTTCCAGTAATAGGTGGTTCCCAGGAGGCTCAGCAGCATACCAAACAAAACCAGAGCAACAAAATTAAACCAGAGTGGGAAAAAGGGTTCCAGGCTGCTTCTGGCGGAACGCAATCCAACCACCTTCGCTGGTACCGGATCGGTAATCTGAAAAGCGGCCACCAGCCAGGAACCTGCGTCTTCCAGTTCCACCAGCCGGGCTTTCCGAAATCCCCAGATCAGCGAATCGGAAACGACTTTTGTGTGGATCTCCTCTACCTTCACCGGAAGGTTTTTTCCGGTGGGCCAGACGGCGGACTTTCCGTCCGCACCAAAAAAGAAAAGGAACACCTCTTCATCTTCTTGAAAGGGCAGCACCTGTTTTTCAAAATACGCGCCGAAGTCAAACGCGGTCAAGTAAATCCTCTGCCCGGCCAGTGGCAAACCAGCGAGCAAAAGCGGCGTCCCATCGACCGCTGCGACCAAAAAAACCATCCGGCCGGCTTCCAGCGTGCGGCGCATGCAGATTTGTTTCAAAGAGTCCGGAACAACGATGGGCGGTGAAGAGCGGTACCAGGCGGATTCCGGGAATGTTCCTCCGCTCCGGAAAACGCCTATGTATTCAACATACGGTGCAATTTCTGGAAAACGGTGCAGGGTTTCTTCCACCTGCCCGGAAAAAAACAGCGGAGATGATCGGGCCAGTTCGTACACGATCTGCTGGGCCGGATTTATGAATTCGGAAGTTACCTGCAAGGTTAGAAGGCGGACCCGGTGGTACATTTTCTCTTCTTCCCTAGCCAGCACGAATCCCCGGTATTCAATCAGGAAATATATCCCGGCCACGACCAGTGGAATCAGAGTGGTCGCCAGTGTAATGAGTGCCAGTCGGAAGAAAAGCTTTTTGCGTTTAATCAGCATCATATCCGTACAAATCCGCTGCTATCCAAAAAAGCTCCGTCGGACAAATATTCCCCTACAAAAGAGGTAAACCCGGTTTTCCGCCGGGCTCCAGCCAGTACAATCCATCCGTGGAGAAAGGATACCTATCAGTCAGAAGCCACAACCAGATTGCGACCTTTCTGTTTGGCGCGGTAGAGCCTGCGGTCTGCCACATCCACAAGCGATCGCGGATCTTCGGCATCCCTCGGGTAGCTGGCCACCCCAATACTAATGGTCAGCTTTCCGTTGGGCTGCTGATCTTCGTGATCGATCGGCGTTTGTTCGATCAGTTTACGAATTTTTTCTGCAACCACAATGGCCGACTTGTGATTTGTCTCCGGCAAAATTACGGCAAATTCTTCTCCGCCGTAGCGGGCCGCAATGTCAATCTTCCGCAGATTTTCCTTGATAATTTTTCCGATGGTCCGCAAAACCTGATCGCCGGCCGGATGGCCGTGGCAGTCATTATATATCTTAAAATAATCGATGTCCATCATCAGCAACGACAAATCCAGCTGATGACGTTTTGCCCGGTCGAATTCATGCGCCAGCTGCTCCTGGAAATGCCGGTAATTGTACAGGCCGGTAAGCCCATCGGTAACCGCCAGCTGTTCCATTTTGGCCTTGGCTTCATCCAGCAAACGGATCTTTTCTTGCAGCTCATCATGCAAAAACTTGATCCGCAGCAAGGATTTAACCCGGGCCATCAGTTCCATTTTGTTGAACGGTTTGGAAATAAAATCGTCCGCACCGGCTTCAATTCCCCGCACCCGGTCCTCCACATCTCGCAGAGCCGTAACCATAATAATCGGGATAAATTGTGTTTCCGGATTGTTTTTGAGCAGCTGGCAAACTTCAAATCCGTTCATTTTGGGCATCATCACATCCAGAAGGATGAGATCCGGCTTTTCTTCCTCCACTTTTTTAATGGCTTCTTCTCCATCCATTGCCTCAACCACATCATACCCGCTGGCTTTTAGATAGGTCTTTTGCAATTCTACATTCAGGGGAATGTCGTCCACAACCAGGATTTTCGGGGTGCGAGGAAAACGAATATCCATCATCCACTATGACATTACTGATTCAGGTTGCCAGCGGATGCGCAAATCGCGTGCGGCTCTTGCTTCATCCAATCTGGAAACCGGCGTGGTTACGGGCGCTTCCTTCAGTTTTTCGGGATTCTCTTCGGCTTCCCGCGCGATTTGAATCATGGCATCTGCAAAAGCATCCAGCGTTTCCTTGGATTCCGTATCCGTCGGTTCAATCATCAGTGCTTCCGGTACAATTAACGGAAAGTAAATGGTTGGAGCATGGAATCCAAAATCCAGCAAACGTTTTGCAATATCCGTTGTCCTTACTCCATGCTTCTTCTGACGGTTACCGGAGAGAACAAACTCGTGCATTGGCCGGGTCGGATAGGGAAGATCGTAATAGGGTTTCAGCCGCTCCAGCAGATAGTTGGCATTTAGGATGGCATTCCGGCTCACCTGTTTCAGGCCATCGGATCCCATCATGCGGATGTATGTGAAGGCCCGAACCATCACACCGAAATTCCCAAAAAATGTTGAAATTTTTCCGACAGATTTTGGCCGGTCGTAATCCAGGGAAAACTTCTCGCCATCCTTGCGAATTCTGGGAACCGGCAGATATTCCACCAGCCTTTCAGAAACGGCAATGGGTCCGCTTCCTGGGCCGCCTCCACCATGCGGCGTTGAAAACGTTTTGTGCAGATTGATGTGAACCACATCAAAGCCCAGGTCACCTGGCCGGACGATCCCCAGAAGGGCATTCAGATTGGCCCCATCCATGTACAGCAGGGCGCCCACCTCATCCAGGGCGGCTTTTACTTCTTCAATCTGGCTTTCAAACAGGCCGAGAGTGTTCGGGTTGGTCAGCATCAGTGCAGCTACTTCTTCATCCAGGTGGGCTTTTAGATCTTCCAGATCGATCAGCCCTTTCTCGTTGGACCGGATCTGTACAGCCTGGTAGCCCGAAATGGTAGCGCTTGCGGGATTGGTTCCGTGGGCCGAATCTGGAAGCAGCACCTTTTTGCGCGGATTGCCCCGATCTTCATGGTACGCTCGGATCAGCATCAGCCCGGTTAATTCTCCATGAGCTCCAGCCGCAGGCTGCAACGACGCCGCCTTCATCCCCACAATTTCACAAAGGTACCGTTCCAGTTCATACATCAGTTCCAGAGCTCCCTGGACATCTTCAGGGTCCTGATGTGGGTGGATGGCGGCAAACCCTTCCATCCGGGCAGCTACTTCATTTACCTTGGGATTGTATTTCATGGTACAGGAACCAAGAGGGTAAAAACCTTTGTCAACATGATAATTGAGCCGACTTAGACCGATAAAATGGCGAATAACATCGTTTTCCGCCACTTCAGGAAGCTCCGGTTCTCTTTTCCGCAAAAACCGTGAGGGAATACAATCTTCGACCGCCATTTCGGGAACATCCAGTTCAGGAAGTGTGTAGCCCGTGCGCCCGGGAGAACTCAGTTCGAAAATGAGCTTTTCTGGCATCGGTAGGAACCTCCTACTGTTGTGCAGTTTGGCAATCTAGGCTTTAATATTACGATAAACCCACCAACATGTCAAGTTAATTTTAGCCAGAAATGTATTATTCATACATATTTATGTCAGTGTATTTTCAATACTTACATGACTTTTTGCGTTTTTTCTTCTCTTTTTCGTGCTTTTGATCGGCGCTCTGGTTAACTGCCTGCCATCTCCTGAAAACCCTCCCCATCAATTCGAACCCTGACCGAAATGGCACCCATGAAATGCCCCCCTCTGCTATTTTCCGGTTTTTTGATTTCCTGGATTGCTGGAAACCGACAGCCGAAAATTCAGCACAAGTTTTACGATCTCTGGCCGGCTTCCGACCCGCACCGGTGGACCCCACGTCCCCACCCCACAGGAAATGTAATACTGGGTGTTTCCCCGGCGGTAGTAGCCCCAGCTTTTCTCGTACACAGCCTCCGTAATCCAGTTAAACGGAATAAGCTGCCCGTAGTGGGTATGTCCGGAAATTTGTACATCAATCCTGGCCGCCTCGGCTTCTTCAAGGTGAAAAGGCTGGTGGTCCAGCAAAAGTACCACTGTAGTGTCGGAGGCTACCCGGCACAGCTCCGGCAGAGCACGCCGCTGCCCACCCCACTGCTCCAAAGTCCGGTCATCCCGCCCTATGAGCATCACACCGGGCATTACTTCCCGGTATTCATCCCGCAGCACAGTAATGCCAGCTTCTTCAAGAAACCGAACCGCATCCTCCACGCCGCTGTAATACTCATGATTTCCTGGTACTGCATAAACGCCGTAGCGGGCTCTCAGCGAGGCCAGCGTACCCGCCAGCCGTTCCTCGGCCAATGCATTCACATTTTCATCGAACACATCGCCAACAAGCAAAACCAGATCTGGCCGCAGGGCATTCACCCTCTCCACAATCTTTTCCAGCCAGGCATTGCCCAATAAAGCCCCAAGATGCAGGTCCGAAACAGCCACCACCGTCAGCGAATCCACAGATGGCGGCGCCTTCTGTACAGCCATCCGCACTTCCCTAACCACGGGCAAACGGGCATTGATGGCACCGCCCACCGTAAGACCAATGCTGAAAGCCAGCCCCATCCAGAAAAGCCAAAACCCGGGAGACTGACCTCCCACCTGAGACGGAACATTCACAATGCGGAAAACCGTGTTCATCAGGCGCAGAACATCCAGAATCAGGATAAACGAAAAAGCGAATACCATGACAGCCAGGTAATACGCCCCCAGAGGGAGCAACAAGCGCCCGATCCCATGCAAAGCAGAATGTTCTGTAAACCGTGCCACAGGATAGGCCAGCATCAAAAACAGCATCACGCCGATGAAGATCCCGCGCCAGGCAGGGAAAGAAGATAGGGCCTGCCAGCCACGCCACAAAATATAGGCATTCCAGACCGCATAAAAGAAGAGGACAACGGTGAGAAACATGGCAAATCCAGGTGTTTTCATTGGATTCTTTCTACTCCGACTTATGGCTGATCTATTTTTGCTCTCAGAAGCAATGTAGAAATTCCTGAACAATCTTCAACCAAAGTTTTTTTGATTCGCGCATTAATGTAACTGAAGCCCTTGATTCCTCCGCGTAGAATCATTAACATCCATTTACGGTAAAAATAGGGGCACGATTGATGGGAATCTGGAGCATTCTGAACATTCTTTTTCCCTCTGCAGCGGCTTTTGCCTGGCTGGTGTTTTCGGCTTATTCATGGGCCGAAGGGGAGCGGCGCGCGGCCATGCGGAGTCTGTTCATCGCAGTGTTTTTCCTCCTTTTGGCGGGATCTGCTACTCAGCTGCCGGACACCCTGAAGGTAGCTTTCGCTTCCGCGTGGATCTCTGGAAGCCTTCTGCTGCTGTTCCTGTCACTGCTTCCTGTTGGCCGCATTCACCTAAAACCCGAAATACCACACAACCGGGTTGACGAAAGAGACATTCCCTTCGCGAGGGTCCGCCTAAAACCGGGAAGCTGGCAGTTCCAGCAATATTACGCACTCCGGCCCGAAAACCTGCCCACTGACGAGCGGATTCGCAGACTGCCCGGGCTTCTTTCTCCCCATTCTCAATTGGCTCACCCCATCGGATTTGCAGCGGCAGATGCGAGTTTCGACTTCATTGAAACCTTCCGGGAGGCCGTGGAAAGAACACCCGATTCCGACGGGCCGAAGATCGCACCAGAAAAGCTGACGCTGGCCGTCAAAAATCTGGCCCGCTACTACGGTGCTGTGACTGCAGGAATCTGTAAACTGCGCCCGTACCATATCTACACGCACATAGGCAGAGGCACAGGAATATACGGAGCTCCAGTGGAGCTGGATCACCCGTATGCGATCGCCTTCACGGTGGAAATGAGCCACAGTATGATCCGCACAGCTCCCCGGGCAGGAGCGGTGATGGAATCGGCACGCCAGTACGTGGAGGCAGCCCGGGTGGCCATGCAGCTGGCCATCTTTTTGAGCAAACTGGGCTTCCAGGCCCGGGCCCATATTGACGGCAACTACCGTGTTATCGCCCCTCTGGTGGCCCGGGATGCCGGTCTGGGCGAAATTGGCCGCATGGGTTTGTTGATAACCCCCGAGCTGGGCCCAAGGGTACGCATCGGGGTGGTAACTACCGATGCTCCGCTTATTCCTGATCGTTACGAGCCGGACGCCTCGGTGATTGATTTTTGTCGCATTTGTCTCAAGTGTGCGGAAAATTGCCCCTGCAAAGCCATCCCCCAAGGGGACCGCCGGGAAATTCACGGCGCACTCCGCTGGCAGGTGGATGCCGATAAATGCTTCAGCTACTGGAATGCCATCGGTACTGATTGCGGGCTATGCATGGCTACCTGCCCGTATTCCCACGCCAATTCATTTCCCCACCGACTAGTCCGGGCTGGCATTCAGCGGTCGGGTTTTCTACGCCGCGCCGCCCTCTGGCTGGACGACCTGCTCTACGGCCGCAAACCGGAACGCTTTCCGCTACCCAAATGGCTGAACTCCTCCGCATCCCCCCTTTCTGCCGGCCCTTCAAAAGGGCAAAAACGCTCTCTCTGAAGCAAGGGCCCCCATTCTCGCGCGATTCCGTTTCTGGCGTGCAAGGCACCGCAGAATGTCCTTTTCCCCGAAAAATCCGCGGAACAGTTCCAGAAAATGGGGAAAAACGGCCACAATGGCTGTGACGCGGGTGAGAAGAAAAAACTTCTTTAAAGACCTGCTTACCGCTGGCTTCCACCGAACTTGCGTTTGAGAACTTCGCGGTTGTAAGCGGAAATCACATCCTCATGACGCAAAAGCCCTACGACCCTGTTGGGATCCTTTTCATCCACAACCAGGAGTGTGCCGTAATCACTTTCAATAAACTTCTCCAGAGCCGTATAGAGGCTATCTCCGGGCTTAACTGTGACCAGTTCCGTCATTAAATCGGCGGCCAAAATCATATCGTGCAGATCATCTTCGAAGAGAATGGTACGGATGTTCCGGAACGAAATCACTCCCACAATTTCATCCGCCTGATTCACCACCGGAAAATACAGATCCTGGCTATTGGCCAGAATATCCTGCCACTGTTTTAGAGGTGCGTTGTAGGGAATCCGTGGCAAGTTACGGCGCCTGACCATGGCGTCCGCTACTTTTAATTCTTCCAGCACATTGATGGTAAAGTCACCAAAATGCGCCGGAGAATCTTTTTTGGTCTCGACCTGTTTGGCATAGATGGATTTGTGCCGGGTTAACAAATAAGCGATGGCGGCCACCAGCATCATGGGCACAAGAAGCCCATAGCCCCGGGTCATCTCGCTTACCATAACCAGTGAAGCAATGGGCACTTTGGCAACGCCGGCAAAAAATCCTCCCATTCCCACCACAACAAAAGCGGTGGGCTGAGAAACCATCCCCGGAAAAAAGTGGGCAGCCAGCTGGCCAAATGCGCCCCCCAGCAGTCCGCCAATGAAAAGAGAGGGTGCAAATACACCTCCACTGCCTCCGGAGTTAATCGTGAGGGACGTGGCAATCATTTTTAAGAAAGCGATAATCAGCATGGTTTTCCACAACATCTGAGCATGCAGGGCCTGCTGCACCCATCCGTAGCCCATACCCAGAACTTGCGGGTAAAAGAAGCCGATTGCTCCTACAAGCAGTCCGCCCAGGGCCGGTTTTAAAAACCGGTTCATCTTCAGCTGTTTGAAAGCCTCATGGATCCGGAAATAGATCCAGATATATAGCCTTCCCGCAAGGGCAATCAGCACTCCAAAAATGGCGTAAAAGATGAGATCCATGGGTGTGTGAAAGAAATAATCGGGCATTTCGAAGAGGGCTCCCCAGCCAAAAACGGAACAGAAGATAGAATACGCCACGATGGAGGAAACCAGTGAAGGCACCAGCCCCTGAGCTTCAAAGTCATCGTGGTAGAGAACTTCGGCCCCGAAGATGGCCCCACCCAAAGGGCTGCGGAAGATGGCCCCGATGCCCCCGGATGTTCCGGCTATCAGCAAGATGCGCCGATCTTCATCGCTCAGCTTTAGTTTGGAGGCCAGGTAAGAACCAAACCCGGCCCCTATTTGCATAATGGGACCTTCCCGGCCGGCACTCCCGCCACTGGAGATGGTTATAATCGAAGAAATCATCTTGATGAACGGAACCCGGAAGCGGATGATTCCCCTCCGGTGATGAAAGGCCTCCGCCACAGCGTCCGTACCGTCACCTTCGGCCTCCGGTGCAAGATTATACACGATTAACCCCGAAAGCAATCCACCCAAAGCCGGGACGATCAAGAATAACCAGCGGATGGGTGGGTGAGATGGCGGTCCGCCCACTGCGAAATCCTCGCCGCCTGCCACGGGCGGCAGGTATCCGATGATCCGGTTCATAAACAAGTAATCGCCCCAGGACATCAGATAAAAGAAGAGGATGGCTCCCAGCCCGGCCGCTACCCCCACAGCGACACTGAGCAACAGCAGCCTCCCGGAAAGTTGAAACTCGGGAGCCAGATAAATCCGGTAAAACGGTTTTTTGAACCGGATCATGGCTGAGGCAAATCGTCCTCCGGTATGGGCTCATTAATATGATAGGCGTACGTCAGTTCCGCCGTCTTTTTCAACATAATGGATACCGAACAGTATTTGGTTTGAGACAGTTCGATGGCGCGCTGAACGTTCTTTTCTTCCACCTGATCGCCCCAGAAGTAATAATCGATATGAATCCGGGTGTACACCTTGGGATGCTCCTCTGCCCGCTCAGCTTTTACAACCACGCGGTAATCGCTGAGAGATTGCCTCATCTTCTGCAGAATAGAGAGAACATCCATGCTGGTGCAGCCCGCCAGGGCCATCAGCACGAGTTCCATGGGGGAGGAAGCTGCTTTACTGCCGCCAAACTGCCTGGCACCATCCATCACCACCCAGTGGTTTGACTCACCCCGAGCAGCCAAGCTCAGCCCCTCAATCTGTTTTAAATAGACCTTCATTCTTTCCTCCTCTATCCATCACCTTTCGCATTTTTGCACTTCAAAACGGATTAATTTACTAAAAACCCAGCATAAAAACAAGTCCGCCTACACAAATTGCGATTACAAAATTCACAAGCTTTACCAGCACGGCATCCCGGGTGGAAATGGAAAAGAGCGGGAGGCTCCCGTGCCCATCCTGAGAAATGGCGTTGGCAAGAAGCACCGAAAACGGGATTACTCCCTGGGCATAAAGGCCGATAAACAGAATATGCGGCCCGGAATCTGGGATGAGGCCAACCAGGGCCGCAACCACAAGGATGGCAACCCGGTATTCCTGAACAAAACGCTCCAGGTTCCAGAAATGCAGGGCCAGCTCGATGAACACCAGAATGAAAAACATCCAGATCACAATCCGCAGCAGGTGTTCTTTTATGATATGCTGCCAGATATGAACGCGCACGTAATGCCTCCAGCTCACATCCTCCTCGTGATACTGCTGCAGGGGGCACTCCTTACACGGAATCCAGCGGATAGAGCGGACCGCCCGTTCAACCAGAAAACCCGCCGCCATCCCTGTGATGAATAGCAGCGGAAAAAGATACAGGGCCGTCTTGGGAGAGGTGGCCAGCAGGACAAATGCGGCATCGCCGCTACTGGCAATCATGGTGCCGGTAAGCGCTCCAAATCCAATCAGCCCGTGAACATAAAGGGTTACAGCCATAAATGCACCAAAACACCCGGGAATGACGCCCAGTCCTGACGAGATAACATACTGACGAAACGGCCCCCGGCGGATCAGTTGAACCAACAATCCGCGTGTCCGCACGTTTACGAGATCCACGATGACCATCATCAAAAAAATCAGCGCGGAAATTTCGAGTGTATGCTGGGCCGAACGCCAGACAATCGGGAGCAACAGATCAAACATGAAACGGGTCCCCTTTCAAGGAATCTGCTCCGCTGAACAATTCTGGCACCCCGTACAATTCTGAGCAGCAAAAGCGTGATAGGCCTGAATTTCAAAATAATAGAAAAGATGATCACCAATTTCAAACCTTTCCTGCAGGGGAACCATAAACCCGCAAATCATGCCAGCTCCAATTTGCCTGCAAAAAAGCCCGGACCCTCCGCTTGTCCGGGCTATCCGGCTCTCTTTTAACTGGCCAAAATTCCGCGCATATCCACCGGTTCGGAATCCCTGTCCCCTTTCCTTAGTAGCCAAAACGGCCTTTGAAGAACTTCCGCCAGGGGGAGACAGGGCTTCGCTTCGTAGCCCTGTTAAAGCAAGTGACCCCGCCGCATGGGACAGCCTCTCTACTGGCAGACCTCAGTAGTCTACAATTTCAAATGTGGTGAATGCGGTATTAATCAGAATAATTTTACTTTCCTCCTCAGGAACCCCGAGGAAATCTGCCACCGGCTTAACCAGACGCCGGTAATTGAGAGTCGCTTCAACCCGAACCGGGCCGGGGGGGATATCATCGGGAATCTGCCAGGTAAAGGTTTCTATTTTGGTCTCGCGCGGGCCGATCCGGTAATCGGGTCCAAACGATTTGGTATTCCACTGCATAATGGTCATCCGACCCTGCGGGTCCAGATAGGGAAGCCGGAAAATGCGGTCCCCCTCTGGTACCATTTCTCTCCTGATCCCTTTGAAATCCTTAATGCCGAGCACCGGTCCCATGTCCTGATAGGCCAGCACATTTGAAGCGATGGTGTATTCTTCTCCATCAAAACCCTTTCGGTCCACCGGCAGGTGATAGCGTTTGCCACTGGCATCCACCGCTTCCACATGGAGCCAGAGAATACGCTCCTCGGCAGACCCGGTAGGCACCTTGTGCCCGGCCTTGGCATTGTGAAGTACAACCGTAACAACCACTGTCTCACCAGGTTCAACCTCTGCTTCATTGGCATGCATCCGCATCTCAATAACACCGCGCAGTTTCCCCTCATCATGCGCACCGTGAAACAGGTGCTGCCGGACATCCGGATAGGTCTCGCCCATTTTGGCATTCACACCAGGTGCTTTGGGCATGTGACAATCCTGACAAACCACCCCCTGCTTGGAATACGGCCCTTCTTTCCATTCCAGATGGGTCGCCTTCACCCATGCACCGTAAGGACTTTTTTCATTGTGGCAGGTGCCACAAAATTCTGCACTCTTGATAAATTCCGACATCTCGGTGTTATGGTGCGGTGATTTTACCCCGGGTCGTGGGCCGTATTTTGTTTTTCCCGGTTCCGAAATGTAGTTGAAATTGAAGGGGATATCGCCTTTGAAACCGGTAATGGTATGACAGAAGTCGCAGTTTACCGACTCATTGGCCCGGGTATTTTCAGATGGCGGTTTGGGCGGAATGTCTCCCGACAAAAATGCCATGGGAGAATGGCATCCGTTGCACCCGGCTTCCACTTCGGCAACCTTTTCGTCCATTCTGGCATGTGGAAGTGCCAGCTTGAAATATTCAATTTCATCCCAGGAATGCGTATAGGCCTTGCTCATCATCGCCTGCCTGTACTGGTAATAGAAATCTACATGACACTGCCGACAGGCCTCATTTTTTTCCCAGTCACTGTAAGAATAGCTCCGTTCCTGGGAAGCAGCGCCGGCCGCAAACGTGGCCATGCCCAGCAGTATAACGACCGCTTGTAGTGTTTTCATGATCCACCTCCCTGCTTGGGTGTTCCGGTTGGCTTCGCGCGGTTCTCTTTACCGGAGAACCCCCTAAAATCCCGTGGTGATGCCCAGTAAAAAGCGGTTCTTCTGCAAAACAAAATCCCGCCTGTATTCGGCCATCAGCTTCAAATTGGTATACAGCAAATAAGAAGCGTTGAGCGTGAAAGTGGCATAGGTTCTGTATTCGATAAAGCTTGGTTTTGTGTAATAGCGGTTGTACAGGGCAATGAGGAAAAAGCGCGGAGCCGGATTTACCACAAGTTCCGCAAACCCACCGTACACATAATACTTGTTGAACCGGGCTCCCCCCACCGGAGGAAGCGGATTGATTCCCCGAAAAAGAATGTTGTTATCCTCGCGCCGGATATATTGCAGGTTCAATTCCACACGCGGAATCCGAAATGTGGCATCGAACCCCCAGTATAGAAATTGATTTTCATCCACCGTTTCTCCAGAGCGGACCCGCTCCTTTCCGGAATAAAAAAAGCCGCCAAACCGCTGACCAAACAGGCTTTGCGACACCCGGAAAAAGGTGTTTTTCAGGCCATCATTGTCCAGTGTACGGTTTTCCCCGATGGCTTCCCCTTTTCCGTTTCCGTTTACGACCTCCAGAAACAGATCCGTACCGGTAGGCAGCGAATAGGTGACAATTACTCCGCGGTCGTACGTCAGGTTGACCGGCGAGTTACCGAAACGCTGGCGGTAGATCTGATAATCTTCAAAGGTGGGCCGCAACTCCCTCTTGAATAGCGGATCGGACACCTGAAACTGTCCCACCATGATATCCAGTTCCTGACCAAAGAGATTGTCAAAATGCAGGTAGGCGTCCTCAATACCAGCCACCTCGCCGCGCTCCGCCAAATAGAAGTAAAAATAGTACCCCACGTTTTTATAAATCTGTCCTCCGGAAAGCAACTTAAAGAAATACGGTGCCTTTAAATCGGTTTCTACATCCGTATCCGGCTCGTAGGTAGCAAACGCATCAAACCGGATGGCGATGGGCAAACTCCGCATCAGAGCCAGATTGGCATCTCCCACATCCAGAAAAAAGCGTTTGGGTTCCTGCCCTGGCAGGCGGAAACCGCTTCCCGCAAATTCCTCCCCAAAATCTTTCAGCTTCGGAATGAACTCGTGGCACACATTGCATGAAAACCGGTATTTACGCGCGAAGGCCGGAATGCCATACACACTTTCGGCCAACAATCCCCCAAAAATGGCCAGCAAAGCCAAACCAAACACAATACGCTTCATGGTTTTTATCCTCCTTGTTTGCTCGTTGTTTTTTCAGGGAATGGCGGCAGAAGAACTTTGCATTCTCAATTTACACCCTTCCCGTTCTCTATCAAGCAAAAAAAAGGATTTGCTGTCACCCTAGAATAAAAAGCAGCCATTTCTTACGTACCGTCCTGCCCCCTGCTGTTATTTTGTACGCACGGGTATCCGTCCGGATGTCCGCCCAGCTGAAAAGAGAAAATCTATTAAATGGATGTGAAAGAAGATCGGATGTTACAAAAAACAAACATTCATTCTGCAATTTCTGGCGGCTCTGAGCGTCCTTTCCGGATTTTGCCACAGGAAGAAGGCAGGTACCTCGCCGTGCACTGGAATTGGCAACAGCTAACCTACATAAGGAGCTGAAAGCGGAATCCCGGCTGCCACTGACGTCTTTCCGACGAATAATAGTACTGAACATACAGCCGGATGGGAACCTGCTGAAAAATATACGCGGAAAAAATGCCTTCTATTCCCAAGGATCTCTGCCAGGGGATCAATCCCGATGACCAAAGCGAAGCTCGCTGCCCGCCTTTCCCCTGGTGAAGAAAAAACCGCACACCGAAGGCACTCCAGAACACAGGAAGCACAGGAACTTTCCATTCCGGAAAGGCCACCGGAAAGACATATCCCACCCGGAATCCCATCCGGTAAGGCTGATACATGTCTGAAGCACCAGGCGGCACGGTGCCAATATCCCCATAGGCATAGGGCCCCTTGCGAAAAAGATAAGCAGCACGGAATTCCAACTGGTGGTGAGGCAAAGGAAGTGGGAGATAAAATCCAAATGCTCCACCCAGCCTCCTGGCCTCCACGTCCCCTCCCAGTCTCCGGGAAGCCAGATCCATTATGCCGACCCAAAAAGCCCCTTTTCGCGGTACCAGATCTTTTACACTGGCCTGGTAGCGCCAGAATTGTACCTGCATTCGTACTGCGCTGTAGATTGGATATCGCGGCAAAAGTTCCCCCTGTACCCGGTTCTGCTGTTCAGTCCGAAAAGCGATCCGGGCATCAAAACGCGTAAAGTAAACATTGGTTTCCAGCAGCAGAGGAAAACGAAAAGCGATCTCGGCAATTTTTTTGCGCCACCACGCCCGGTAGTCTTCGTGCGTGACCCGTACAGGATTTTGAGCAATAAAGAGTTCGACCACGGGCCAGAACCGGGAATACTGGTAATTTAGCCAGTATGTGCCTTGGCGGCTCTGTGGTGCAACCCCCAAAAACCCTGTCCAGGAATGCCTCCTCAGAACATCCTGAGCCATGCCAAACAATCCCACCGAAAGTCCATTCTCATCCTGATACACTGCCGGCAACCAGGCCTGCGGTAGCAAAACTTGCGACACGGTTTGAGCCGGAGCAATCCGGAAGGAAACGGGCCGCTGTGGCCGCCCTGACTTGCCAGACTTCCCTTCATCCAAAATGGGTTCAGAAACATCTGCGGGAAGGTGCACGGCTGAAGGCTTCCGGCTGATTTCGGAAAAAGGCACCACCGTCACACGAAATCCGTTTGGCGTGTACTCTGACAGAGCAATCCATTTGCCATCTGGTGATACGGAGGGATAAAATGCACCGTAGGTTGAATGGGTTACCTGTATCCATTTCTTTTCTTCCAGAGAAATCGCCCAGATCTGAAATTTGCCGCTGCGGTCCGATTCAAACAAAAGCCATTTTCCGTCGTGGCTCCAGGAGGGATGGTTGTCGTGAAATTCATCCGGAGCATAGAGCCGCTGCAGTCCACCATCCTGTACGGAAATCAGCGCAATATCCTGCCAGCCGTGGCGGTCCCGGATGGCAACGGCGACCCACCTCCCATTGGGCGATGGAGCCGGATTCAGAAACTGAACCGTATCTGATTCCGCCACCACGCTCACCTGGCCGCTTTCCGGTTCGATTGCCACAATGCGGCTTTTCCCGGGCACTACCTCAGTGGCAAAAATCTGGCCGCTGTTCCGGCAGACAGATGGATTTATTAAACGGCGGCGAGCCAGAACGCTCTTTTTTCCGGTGGCAGAATCCCAGAGCACCAGCTGGCTGCGTTCTTCTGCCGGATACCTGGGATTGACCGAAATTTCGCTCCAGATCAGGTTTCCGTTCAGTACATCAAAGCCGGCCTCTCTGTGGGCCAGCACCCGGTCCACAAGCCGACGATGATGTCCCGCAAGGTCCACGCGTACCAGCCCTGGCACATCCTCGAAATTTTCACAGTAAAAAACCAGTTCAGATTCACTCAGCCATTTGGGAGAGTACTGGTTTTCCGCATACGGAACCGGCAGGAGCCATCTACCACTGGTATGCAGCGTGTCTCTGTTCCCCCTTTGGAATGCTTTCAGCACCTGGCGGTATTCGGATTTCAGGGAACGTCCTGTGACCTTCCGGAATGCGTAACGAAATCCAGGCATCGGAAAGCGCGTATACCGGTCGAGTATTTCCCCCCAGGCTTGCGACCCGTAGTTTTTTGTCACTGCCTCGCTGAGAAAATACCCCGCAACATAAAACATTCCCGTTGGCAGCCGCTTTCGGCTCGGATAGTTGATTTGCTCCACATTCCACGGAGCCTTTTCAACGGAGGCGGCCATTTGCATCCAGTGAAACGGATTGCGTCCCCGGCCGCCACAGGTTAGCCGTGTTTCGTTGAGCGTAGGAAAGCCCTCCACAAACCAGCGCGGCAGCATTCCCTGCCAGAAAGAATTAAAATCGCCCAAAAAAATCCGGGTTAGTGAAGTGAGCCCTGCGTGCTTGCGGAAATGTACCACATGAGTAAACTCATGGGTCAGCAACACCTTTAGCCAGCTTTCCCGGGAACCGATCCAGTTTTCCGGCGGTTCTACCGGGTAGAGTTCCATCCGCCAGGGAAAAGGAACCACAATTCCGTTGGAACGGTCCGATCGGGTGTGCAAGACGATAAACGTCTTTTCTGGAAAATAGCGTAGCGACTCACAAACTGGACGGTAAACCTCTTCTGCCAGCTGCCCAACCGTCCGAGCAAGGGTATCGGCCCCCTGTGGAAAATAAATGAGAAAATGAGGCGTCTGCAGAGTTTTCCAGGCAAGGTCCGGCGGATGGTATTGAGCAAAAACGGGACGTATCCAGAAAAAAAAGATGCCTATCAGGAGGGTCCATACCGGCCAGCGGCCCAGTCCGCTCTTTCGGTAGATCCGGCATATTCTGGCACAAAAGCGAAAAAGATCTAGAGTCTCTTCAGATCGGTTCTGAGAGATCATCGGATGAACCGTCTCCCGGCAAAGTTCGTCGGTTTTTTTTATCCACAGGGTTTGGGATCAAAACCCGCAGCCCGGAAGATCGCTCCCAATGTCCGTCACTCCGGACTTCTTTCTCCAGCCCTATGATTTTTTCTATCTCATTCCCGGACAAAAAAACAGCTTTCCTTGAAATGCTTCCGCAGATGCGGGGACAAATTCCCACTACGAACTGACTGAATTACAAAAAATTACTGGATGTTGGATGCCAGGACATTTGTCATCAAATTAAAAAGGGACCGTGCACCACACCTTGAAGGTGGATACAGGGTCCCTTCTCTCACACTCTCCGGAAGCTATCAGAAATCCTTGTCCGGATGCAGTTTTTTGGCCTTTTCCAGCAGCTGTTCTTTGGTTTCCTGATGATTGGGATCAGGCACACAGGCGTCAACCGGGCACACAGACTGGCACTGCGGCTCATCGAAGAAACCGACGCACTCGGTGCATTTTTCGGGAACGATGTAGTAGAGGTCTTCAGAAAGCGGAGGAAATGTCTGGCCGTCCAGCTCATATTCCGCGCCGCCTTCGTAGATCGCCGTATTCGGGCATTCCGGTTCGCATGCACCACAATTGATGCATTCCTCATTGATCATCAGTGCCATTTCTGATCCTCCTCCTTGATTAACGGTTCAACCCCTACCCAGCTTGCAAGGCAACGTTTTATTTCACTGCCTCCAGAACACGCTGCACAAACATGGCCTCGGGAACTGCTCCTTCAATGGAAACAGATTCGTTGATGATGGTTTTGGGCACTCCCATTACACCGTACTTCTGGGACAAATGCGGAAACTCCGTTGCCTCTACCATGTCGGCCGTAATGTTTTCGTTTTCCATCGCCAGCTGATGCGCCAGACGTACAGCAGACGGGCAGTATGGACAGGTTGGCGTAACAAACACCTGAATATGAACCGGTTTGTCAATTCCACGGACAAGCTCTTTTGAAGAATCCGACAGTCCGGAATCGCCCTGGGAAACCATGAGAATGTCTTCCAGCAGCGAAGCAAACTCATACCCGGAAGGAATCCCGTAATAACGGATTCCGTAATCCTTCCCCCCCTCGATGACCGTGGCGGGAATCTTATCAACGCCGTACGCCTCGGCTTTCTCTTTATCCAGCTGAAAATTGTACACTTTCAGCTGGATCCGATCATCCAGATCAGCAAGTTCTTGCAGAAGCTGCCGGGTTTCGCGGCAGTACATGCATTCCAGCTCCTGGGTAAAATTAATCAGCGTTACCGGATCTTTGAGATCCTGTAGCCGCTGGCGAATCTGCGATTTATCGGCATCCGATAAAAAGCCCATAATTTCCTCCATTCAATTCACTGAAATTTATCCATCCTGTCAACCAAAAGCAATACAAATTTGCCGCTTTGTTTCATGTTACAAAATGTTACAAAAAAAGGGACCGCCGGTCCCTTTCAGATCCCTCACGAAAAGCCTGAGGAGCCGCAGCTGCCTCCGGAATAGGAGGTTGAACCGGAGGAGGATCCCCCATGAGATGCAAATGTACTGAACATCCGCGATGTGCGTTTGGACTTACATCTGGGACAGCAAATCTCTTCATCCTGGTTGCCCATTTTAAAAACTTCAAACTTTTCACCGCACTCTTCACACCGGTATTCATACAGCGGCATGTATTTTCACCTCCCTTTATTTACTCAACGCTTTCCTCGCCTCTGCGCATCCTGTCATTCAGCTGCTTCTCATCTCCCTCCGGGAGATCACACGTCCGCGACACTCACGTGGAGATCCCGAATTTTGGAAAAATGTAAAAGACAACCAGAAAATAAACAGCAACGAATACAATGATTTCCAATACATCCATACGTCATCCCTTCGCATCTGGCAAAACGCTATTAGCTGACGGACTCTCTGTCCAGCTTTATTTAGATGCAGCTTTCATTCATGCGTTACATCGGAAACGCAAAACCGTTCCGGTGGCACAAAGTATCTCCAGCTACATGATTTCCGCCCGAATTAGCAGCCACAGCGGATGCTGGTGCGTTCGGCCAGCACTTCATAGTGAGAAGGATTTACGTCTCTGCTGCGGAGCACGCGAAAACCAGCCTCTTGAAGTTCGGCTACGGCCTGCTCCCTGGCCACGCGATGTTGCACCGGTGGACCCATTTCCTCATTCCGCGGAATCCATTCCAGAAGCCAGAGTTTGCCGTTTTCCCTTAGAATCCTCCGGATCTCAAAAAGATATCGGCGCCGGTTTTCCAGTTCATGATAGACAAAGGTCAGCAGTACCCAATCCACAGAATTTGTCGGGAGTGGAATATGATTTTCCGTCGCCTGGCGAATCTCCACCTGCTCCGGTGGATGTTGCTCCCGCAATCTGGTCAGCATCTCCTCAGAGATGTCTACGGCATAGACCGTGCCTTTTGCACCGACCAACTTGGCCAGCGGAATGGTAAAAAACCCGCTTCCACAACCCAGATCGGCTACCACCTGGCCCGGTTGAATCCCCAGATCCCCCAGCAGCTTTTCCGGGTCCAACAGGCGGTATCGTTCACTGGAGTGCAATTTGTCCACATGCCCTGGATCAAATTTATGTGCCATTGGATGCTCCCTGGTTCACCCGAAAAGGTCGTATTTTTTTTAAATAAAAAAAGTCTCGACTAACATGCCACCAAAGATGGCCACCTGTTTTTCAAATTGCGGGCCGAAAGAAGATGGTCTGTAGCGCTCTTCCATTTCTTCCTATGCTAGGTGTGCCGGCCCCGCATCCTTCATGTAGCCAACAGAATAGATCTGATACCCCATCTGTTCCCAGAAACGGGCCGCATCCCGGTTGGGCGCAGCGATCCCAAGCTGAAAGAAACGGATCCCGCGGTCCCGGAACCAATCTTCCATTCCGCGCACGAGCCTGCTACCCACTCTCTTCCGGCGTTTTTCTTCCAGTACAAACAGCTCGTTAATGTAGCCGATTTCTTCCGGAAAATAGCCGGCATAATTCCGGAAAATAAAACCCAGGCAATAGCCGATCATCTTATTCTCCCAGAATGCACCCAGCAGGTGGAACTGTTCGTCCTGCACGGCTGCAGCCAGGCGGATCCGAACATCGGGCCAGGCATCCGGATTGTACCTGTACAGCGGTCCCATTCTGGCGTGCAGACGCGCAAACGATTCCCACAGCGGCCGCATTTCATCAATTTCGGGCAACAACACAGGCCGGATGTTTACTTTCTCCGAAGACATTTCCCTCCCAAAGCAAGTGCAGACGCTTCACCAGGCCGTAGGAGATTCCCGCACGAATAAAAAAGGGTGCGGAGGTGCACCCTGGAGCAAGAGAACCGATGAGCGCCTGGAAATCAGCCTCCGTGACAGTAACCGCAAAAACCTACCCCTCTTTGTCCTGTGTCTACATGGCAAACGAAACAAAGGCTGTTGGGATCGTGCGGGCCTGCCCCCTCGCCAAAACGCTCTGCAAACCCTTCTTCATGGGTGCGTGGATCGGTTCCCTTAATGCCGTCCGGATCACGGTGGCACAGTACACAAGTGGGATCATTTCCCTCAATCTGGTGGCAAGCGGCACATGTTTCCATATCACGCCGGGCCAGTTCCGCATGGCGCCCCCCTCCGGTTCCCACACCACCGGCAATCGCGCTCCAGTCAGGTCCGCCGTGCCATACCGGCTTCTTGTCGCTCAGGACATTCTGATTCAGATGGCATTCCGTGCAGAACTGGGTTACTTCATGGCAGGCCTGGCAGTCCACCGTCTTTCCCCGGGCATCCATCGGGTGGGTAAAAACGTAGTTGAGATCATGTACCCGCTGAACGGCCTGCGCCTTGCTGGATGCAGAACTGGGGACCCCGAGTGCAAACCGACCCACGCCGTCCTTGCCTTCTACCAGAACCGCTCCCTGATGACATTCCTGGCAGTCGCTTGTCGCATGACATATGCCGCAACGGTTCTGATCAAAGCGGGCCTCCCGGCTGTGCTCTATCTTCCAGTCCCCCTGATGATCTTCCGGCAAAAGCACAAAGTCCGGTGTGTGACAGCGGGCACAATCGGCAAATGCCTTCTCCCCATCGTGACATCGGGAACAGGTTTCCATGGGAGGAAGGTTGTCCGGACTGGCCAGATCCACCTTATCAAGCCCCTGATGACACTGGGTACACGCAAGCTCCTGATCTTCGACATGGAATGCATGGTTGAAATAGAGCTGACGCGGTGGGTTTTCAAACGGTTCCAGAACCTCCTCACTGATATGGCACATGGTGCAGTTTTCTTCGTCTTCCACATCATGACATTCTGCACAATTGTCCATGGTGGGCAAATTATTGTCCGCCGCCTTCTGGCTCTCAGGAGCACCGGTATGGCAGCTTACACATTCTGCTCCTACCTCTTCGATATGGAATTTATGGGAAAATTTGATCACCTTGCTGCGATCCTGCTCATCCTGATACCGGACAGCACCGGCAAGCAACCACCCGGTAACGAAAATAGCAATCCCAAAGGAGAAACGCCTAAGCTTTGGCCCCATAATCCACTCCATAGTTTACTGCCCTCTGCGAAAGTAGGTATATACGGCCCGGAAAAAGAAACGGATATCCGATTGATACCTCTCGTTTTTCAGGTATTGAATTTGTGCGTCCAGCTGCAACCAGTCACGGAGCCGGCCCCTCAGTCCGAAAATTCCTGCCACAGCCGTTTCGCGCTCCGCCTCGATATCCGGAAAAATCCTGTACGAAAACAGGTTGCCGCCAGCATTGAGCACCCATTTGGTGGATAATCGCCACTGTGTTTGAAACACCAGATTATCGCCCTCCCCTTCATATCCGCTACGCCGGAAATAGCCAGCGTAATGCCCTTTCCAGTAAACCCCTCCCCCAAAAAAGGAAGAATGGTCTCCTTTGTAGGACCGTACTCCGCCGTAACCGGAAAACCGCATATCGGGAGAAAAACGGTAGGCGACACTGAGACGGTATTCGTCATAACCGTATTGAGTAAATACGCTGAAGATGGAATTCAGATTCTGATACGGCGTACGGTGAACAGCACGAATCCCTAATTGGAGGCGGGTGGAAAAGGAACCGTTTGCCGTAAGTTCCGCCCGTCGGATATCCTGCAGCCCTAGGTCATAATCCAGCCGCCCGTAGAATCGGAGTCGCCTGGTTGGCTGGTACCAGGCATCCACCCCCACAAGGTGATTCTGCACGCCCGCAAATGTAATCACCCTCTGGCTAAATCGTCCACGCAAATACTCGATAGGCATCCGGTTGCGCAACACATAACTCAGCGAAAAGCGGAATGTGTTCATTGGCTGAATCAGCATCTGAGCCCCGTACATGTGGGCTTTTTTCCAGCTTTCAAACCGGGCCTCATTGAGAGCGGGCGCAAGTAGACCCGCATATACCAGAAAAGAATAAGAATGGGCAAACCGCAACCTCACCGAAATACCATCCATCGTACCAAAACCGACTCCAGAATAAATCCGCTGGCGACCAATTTTTATGCGGCCCATTCCGAAAACGTTTTTCCATTCCAAATAGGCGTGGTAGAGCAGGTTCTGCGGATCATTTCCCGCCCTCTGGCCAACATCACCGGAGATTCCCCCATAAAGATGGAAAGACAGATTGCGCTGATGAAACAGCCGCGTAACGGACATATCTGCCAGCTGGTAAAGGCGCAAATGTTTGGACGATCTGTTGACGGTATCGTACCGTTCCCAATTGTACATTGCAGTGGTAAAACGCAAACTGAGACCCTGGGCCCAACTCCATACCGGCAGTACCAGAAACACCAGCAAGAGAACCGCTCTCCGCATCGGCTGCCCCTTGTTTTTGATTCAGTTCCATGAAGAAATATCAGCAATCAATTTAAAAAAATGCAGCAAAATGTCAATGGAATTCCCTCGGCAGACTTCCCTCTTCCTCCTGTTTTGGATTTCTTACCGGATAGCGAATCCGCTCCACTGGAAAAAATATGGATGTTTTTGATGAGATTCTTTACATCCATCTGGATCTCACATCCCCCAAAAGAACCCCTTCTTTACTCCACAGGAAAGTCCGTTTTCAAAAATAAAATGGCCGGGCCTGCAAAACAGACCCGGCCATCATCAGGATTCTACACCCCGCATCCGGGCTTATTTAGCGATGATCATCTTCTTCACCGCGCTGAAATTGTTCACCTTCATCTGGTAGAAGTAGATGCCCGTACCCAAATCGCTGGCGTCCACCGTCACCTTATAGACACCCGGATTGCGGTAAGCATCCACCACCGTCTTCACTTCCTGACCCATCACGTTGAAGATCTTGATGGTGACGTGGCCAGGATCCTTGACGGCATAGCGGATGGTCGTGGTCGGGTTAAACGGGTTTGGATAGTTCTGATCCAGCGCATATTCGGCCGGCACACCAACCACCGCCTTGAGGATGCCGGAGTAGGTTACTTTACCGTCCAGATCGATCTGCTTGATCCGGTAATAGTAAGTGAATCCGGCCCGCACATCCTGATCATAGAAGCTGTATTCCTGCGGCTCGCTGGTGGTTCCGGCACCTTTGACGAATCCGATGGAAGTGAAATGATCCTCATCTTCCGCACGCCGCTCAATTTCGAAGCCGGCGTTGTTGGTTTCGGATTCGGTGCGCCAGATCAGCTCGACGTAACCATTACCCACGTTGAGGCGGAAAGATGCCAGCTCCACCGGTAGCGGTGCGCCCGTATCCCACCAGATGCCTCCCGGACCGTAGAAGGCCATCAACGCCTTGGCCAGCTGAATGTCGGTCTGCTCGGTCCAGTCGGTCAGCGTAGCGTCGGTGATGCCAAAATCCGGAATGTTGGGATCTTTCGGATTCCGGTGGCAGCTCACCGCACAGGCATTGGGCACGCCGCCAGCATTGGCGTAATAGACCGTCTGCTCGGGGGACGGCGGCCAGAATGCATGGCTATGGATGTCATACGGTACCGCCGACTTAGCAATCTTCGGCATATGGCACTTGGTGCAGCGGCTGGTTCCACCTGTTCCGTTGAGATTTTCCGGATCGTAGCTGTGATGCGTGTGGGCCTGCACCACCTGCTGGACTTTGGCCAGCGAATCCGGATCGGTGATGTTGGCGATTGTCTCCTTAGTCAGATCCGCAAACGGACCGTGGCCAGCATGGCAGGCCAGGCACAGGGTGTTGTTGTCCGGATCGGTAGGAATGGTCACACCGTCTTCCACGATGCTGGTGCGGGTCAACCACTCGCCAGCACCGCCGTGCGGTTCGTGGCAGCTCCAACAGCTGAGATCCACCCAGGGTTTGGCCGGATCATATTGCGCGTGCGGGCTGATCAGCATATCGTTGTACTGCTGATGGTGCTTCACGGAAAATGCACCCCAAGGCAGTTCATTGGGCCACAGCCCCGGACTCTGGGTGTAATATTCCGCCAGAACGTTGCCTGGCGTGAATACTCCCACACCGTCCTTGTACGGATAGCCAAGATTCATCCCGCCAACCACCGCAGTGGAGCTCCCGCGGCCATGGCATGCACCGCATACTTCCAGACGGCGGAACTTGCCTTCCACGGTGCTGGCATCCATTTTCTCAGGATTCACACCTTTTCCGGACAGCCCAAAATTTGCATGGGATGCGGGACCACCCGGGCCGTGGCAGGCCTCGCAGGTAATATTCCGTTCGCTCCAGGTGGCGATCCATTCCCCGGTATTGGCATCATAGTTGACCTGGGTGCCCGTGGTATGACAGCCTGCACACCGGCGATCGTAAGCCGCTTTGGTTGCCGGAGTAATGGGCTGATTGTTCGCATCATACCAGTCGGAAGCGTGGTAGGTGACCCATTCACCCGTCACCTCATTGTACTGAATCGGCAGAATGTAGAGGCTGTTTCCAATCTTGGTCACAAAACGCTGCTTCCAGACACCCGTGCCTCCCAGCGTGTAATGCACCACGTACGTTGTTCCGCCAATGGTCACCCGGTAACCGGAAGTCTCATCCGCCGGATCGGCCGGATCTGTGTTGTCATAGCTCAGAACCGGTGCATTGTTGCCATAAGCCGCAAAGGCCGGCACCGTGGAAAGATCCAGACCGTTCAAAAAGTCATTTTTGGGAATGACGCCCAGTCCCTCATCGGGATCGCGGAGTTTCATATTGTGGCGGGTGTCCTGCCAGGTGGTGTAGATGGCACCGTGGCATCCTTTACACGTCTGGGATCCTGCATAATCCCCCATCTGCGCCCATGCGCTTCCTGCCAAAA
>Ga0209426_1000253_pt1 | contig 71690 bp, 56 predicted proteins | sample Deesub1362B_J571_FD_187697 | JGI IMG/M metagenome (GOLD analysis project Ga0209426, IMG submission 187697) | Deep oceanic, basalt-hosted subsurface ecosystem from Juan de Fuca Ridge flank, Pacific Ocean, CORK Borehole 1362B_J2.571 (SPAdes)... ... | reverse complement strand
ACAGGCCTGAGAGATCTTGATTCCGTGATAGCGCTCCAGATCCCAGGAGATCCTCACCTGGCATGGTAATGCTTCCTCAGATAGATGATCTTCTCCTCAAGATGCGGTGGTGTGCGCAATGTGGGGTCCTGAGGGCAGGGCCTGCCCCCCGTTCAGCATTAGCCCTCTTCCATGGATAGAAGGTGTCACAGGAGATGCCGAAGTAACGGCAGGTCTTGGAGACGTTGCCTGTGTGCTCGGCGTGCCTCAGAGCTCGAAGCTTCCTCCGAACGTCCCGTTTTGCCCCTGTCATACCACGACCTCCTCATCATTGAGCCGTGAACTATACCATAAATGTCAGACGAAGTCGTGGTACTAATTATTTATCTCATGGACAACAAAAACGCACTGTTACCTTACTGAAAATATCGTTAAGAGCTCCGATTGATTAAAGATCGTAATACTACAAAGGTCTCTATGCTATATTCCCCAAGGAGGCGGATGTCGGTGCAAAAAGACTTTTTCCGCGCAGGGAAAGGAAGGATGCGATGAGCAAAAACAAAGGGCATTGGGTCAATTCTGCGCCTCCCGATGCATTTGAGCGCATAATCGGGCATTGTCGGCCTGGCGGTCACCTGTGTTGCATCTACGAGACGGAGGAGGAGCATCGGGCGGTGCTCACTCCCTTTCTGCGCCAGGGACTGGAGCGCGGCGAGAAGGTGCTCTACATCGTGGATACCCGCACCGCCGAGTCTATCCTGGGATACCTGCTGGATGAGGGGGTAGACGTGGAGGCGTATATGGACAGTGGCCAGCTTGCCATTTTCACCAGCGGCGATGCCTATATGCGGGAGGGGGCCTTTGACCCAGAGCGCATGATTGCCTTCCTGCGGGCTCAGACGGACCAGGCACTGGCGGAGGGGTATCCGGCCCTGCGTGTGACCGGCGAGATGAGTTGGGCGCTGCGGGGATTTCCTGGCTCCGAGCGGCTGATCGATTACGAGGCCAGGCTCAATGAGTTCTTTCAGACCAGTAAGTGCCTGGCCATCTGCCAGTATGATCGCCGTTGTTTCGATGCGCCGGTTCTCCTGGACGTGTTGTGCACCCATCCCATCGCCGTGATTGGAACGAAGGTCTACGATAACTTCTACTACATCCCCCCGGCCGAGTTCCTGAGCGAGGACCGGCCAGCGGCGGAATTACGACGCTGGATGCAGAACCTAGCCGAGCGCAATCAGTTGGAGCAGACGCTGAGGGAAAGTGAGGCGCGCCTTCGGGGACTGTTCGAGACCATGGCTGAGGGCATAGTCCTGATTGCCCCAGATGGTCAGATCGTACAGGCTAATCCTGCGGCAGAGCGCATACTGGGGCTCCAGCGTACTGAAATCGAAGCCCGCAACTACGTTGCTCCGGATTGGGAGGTCGTCCGTCTTGATGGAACGCCGATGCCGCCGGAGGAGATGGCGGGTCCGCGGGCGATGAAGGAAAAACGCTTGGTGAAGGACGTAGTCATGGGCGCCAAGCGTCCGGATGGGTCTATCCGTTGGATCAACGTCAGCTCTGCGCCGCTCATGGATGAAACAGGCCGGTTTATGGGAGTCGTCAGCACCTTCGCAGATATCACCGAGCGGGTTCGGGCCGAGAAAGCGCTGCAGGAGAGCGAGGCCAAGCTGAAGAGCATCTTCCGGGCAGCGCCTGTCGGCATCGGCGTTGTGGTGAACCAGGTATTCGTGGAGGTAAACGACCGGTTTTGCGAGATGACCGGGTACTCCAGAGAGGAACTCCTTGGCCAAAATGCCAGAAAGGTATATCCCACTGATGAAGACCACGAATATGTCAGCCTGGAGAAGTGCAGACAGATCCAGGAAGGGGGAACCGGTACGCTGGAGACGCGTTTTAAGCGCAAGGATGGCAAGATCATCCATGTGCTATTGAGTTCAACCTCCCTTGATCCGGCCAACCTTTCTGCCGGTGTTGTATTCACCGCGCTGGACATCACCGAGCGCGTCTAGGCCGAGACGGAACGCACCCGCTTGCTGCAATTCCTGACCGAGAGCCTGGATTTTAGCCGTGCCCTAGTTTGGCGCTTGTCCTTGCCCGAGGACCGGGAGGATTGGTCAATGGCCCTGCCTGGGGCCGAGCTCTTTGGCCCGGTCGAGGAAGTACTCGGTTATCCGGCTGAATCCTTCGTCCAACAGCCCCATCTCTGGTTTGGTCGCATCCACCCAGAGGATCGGTCCGAGACGGAACGGCTGACCAAGGAACTCTACGAGCGGGGCGGGTCAGTGACGCGGCTGTACCGCTGGCAGCATCGCGACGGCCGCTGGATCTGGCTGCGGGATCGGGTGTGCACCGAGCGGGATGGGGCAGGCCGCGTGGTGGCGCTGCACGGCGTGGCCAGCGACGTGACCGATGTGATGCAGGCTCAGCAGGAGGAGATCCTCCTGGGCAGAGTTTATAAGGCACTTTCCCTGAGGAAACCCGGGCACGCCTTGGAGAAAGGCATCGAGTTGCTGGGAGAGAAGTTGCCCATAGACGCTGCAGCCATAAGTGAGTTTGGCTTTTCGGAGCAGCCGATCATCGCGCAGTGGGTCCGCCCCGGTTGGGAGGGGCGCACATCTGCTCTTTTAGAAGCCTTTTCCGAAGAGATACAGAGAGACGGGAACCTCGAGGAAAGGCTGAAGAGGCTGGATCCCTCTGTCCTGGACGAGTTCAAGAAGGGCAAATTGGTCTATCGCTCCGACCTGGAGGAGCAAAGGGACACGACCCTTGCCCGTCTGTGTGTTGAGAACGGATTTCGTTCGCTGGCAGCTTTACCCCTGCAGCAGGAGGAAGGCAAGGGGACACTCCTGGTCCTTTTAGGTAGTAGGCCCAATGCATTTAGTGAATCGGATTTGGGAGTTTTGGAAAAGCTACGTCCCACCTTTTCGGCTGTTTTGAATGCCTGGCGTTTTGAAAAGGATCTTCAAGAACTCAATGCTACCCTGGAAAAACGGGTGCATCAGCGTACTTACGAATTGGAGGTGCTGTATGAACTTGCAGATAAGTTCGGCTACACTCTGAGTTACGATGAGCTCTTCTGTATTATGACGGACCACCTGCATCGAGTCGTCAAATACGACTTGGTGGGCACTTTGCTCAGCGCAGATGATTTACAAGAATTACGTGTTTACCCGCTCCGGCCGCTTTCCACTGAGACAATCGAAAAGGTGAAGGCCACCCTCTTAGAGGCTTGGAGCATAATGCGTGGAGAGACGGTGGATGCAGGCAAGCTTCTGTTCAAGTTAGAGGAACCCAAAAATCCGGAACTCCCGCCGATCGAGAAGCTGGGCTCCGTGTTTCAGGTTCCCCTTGTCTTGGGCAAAGACCAGGAGACCATGGGGTTCCTTTTGGTGGCCGCGGAGGCTGAGGATGCCTTTGGAGAGGCCGATGTGCGCTTCCTCTACCTGGTGGTAAGCCAGGCATCGGTCTCCATCCAGCGCCTTAGGGCGAGATTGGCCATTGAGCAGCAGAGGCTGGAGGCCTTGATGGAAAGGTTGCCCGAAGGCGTCTTGTTGCTGGACTCGCAAAGGCGTCTTGTGCTGGCCAACCCTGCAGCCAGGGAGTATCTGTCAGTCCTCACAGATGCCGTGGTTGGAGATATGATTGAGCAGCTGGGCGGGGTTCCCATGGACGAGTTGCTGGCCCCGGCGCCTGGGGGAAAAGGGTGGCACGACTTGGTGGTCTCCGGGCCCAGGCGCAGGGTGTTCGAGGTCTCCTCCCGGTACATGGAATCGGGCCCCGAAGCAGGGGGGTGGGTCTTGGTGGTTCGGGACGTGACCGCCGAGAGGGAGATGCAAGAGCGGAGTGAGCAGCAGGGGAGGCTTGCTGTGGTGGGGCAGTTGGCGGCCGGGATCGCTCACGATTTCAACAATCTGTTGACCCCGATCGTGGGGTATGCCGGCATATACAAGGACTCTCCGAAGATTCCTCCCGAAGACCGAGAGAGCATGCAGATTATCTATGAACAGGGGAGGCGCGCTTCAAAGCTTATCAAACAGATTCTCGACTTCAGCAGGAAATCGATTGTTAAGAAAAGTCCGATTCAGCTGGTCTCCTTCTTGAAGGAGACCGTAACGATGCTGGAGAGGACCATTCCTGAAAACATCAAGATTACACTGGAGGTGGAGCCCGGCCACTACGTATTGAATAGCAATCCTGTGCAGCTTCAGCAGGTGATCACCAACCTTGCTGTCAATGCCCGGGATGCCATGCCCAACGGGGGAGAGTTTCGTATCCGTGTTTTTCATAAGACTTTCGAGCCGCAAGAGGCTCGGCCGTTGGATGACATGCCTCCGGGCGAGTGGGTGGTGCTTGAATTTTCCGATACAGGGATGGGGATGTCTCGAGAGGTGATGCAGCACATCTTTGAGCCGTTTTTCACCACAAAGCGTCGAACAGAGGGCACCGGCCTGGGTCTTTCCCAGGTGTACGGCATTGTCAAGCAACACGAAGGATACGTGGATGTAAAGAGCGAAGTAGGCAAGGGGACCACATTTACCATCTACCTGCCACCTTCGAAAGAGGAGGAGGAAGCCGCCCTAGAGGAGAAAGGGGCCCTGCCCTCGGGAAAAGGCGAGACCATCCTCGTGGTGGAGGACGACGAATCGGTGCTCAAGCTGGTCGAGAAGCTACTCGGACGGTTGGGTTACCGTGTCCTTACGGCATCCAACGGCAAGGAGGGATTGAAGGTATTCGAAGAGCGCAAGGAGGAGATTCAGGTCGTTCTCATGGATATGGTCATGCCCGAACTGGGTGGGGCTGAGCTCGTAGGAGCATTAAGGGCGAGGGAGCCGAAGGTGAAGATCATCGTAATGAGCGGATACCCGTTGGGAGAGGATTCTCTACCCGAGGGAGTTGCCGACTGGCTTATGAAACCCATCGACACCATGAGACTCGCAGCCGCAGTGGCCAAGGCCATCTCAGCGAATCATCAGCCATCTGCGAACTGCGATGCCCGGACAGAGTAACTTCCTATGCCCCGCCTCGCCTTGGCCTCCTCTTTTTTTCTTGACAAGATGGAGATAGGGTCGTACACAGATGACCATCGACAGTCGACAATAGATATCATCCTAAAGGTAAGGGCCTCGTGTCTAAACTAACGCTGACACAACAGCTTGCCCGATTTATATCAGGGCTCCGGATTGATGATATTCCTCAACAGCTTGTTTATAAAAGCAAAATATACTTCTTGGATTGGCTCGGATGTGCTTTCGCTGGGACATCACAGGCTCCAACACGTATATTACTTGATGTCATCCGGGACATGGGGGGAACTCCAGAATCAACGGTAATCCCCGGTGGGTTTAAGACAATGTGCCTGTTAGCGGCCATGGTGAACGGAGCAGCTTCCCATGCTGTGGAGATGGATGACCTACATCGGGAGTCTATTTTCCACCCGGCATCTGCCATTATACCTGCAGCATTCGCAGCTGCTGAAAGGGGACATGTCTCTGGCGTTGCTTTGATCGAGGCCTTGATAGCAGGGTACGAAGTCGGAATACGTGTTGCAGTGGCCGCCGGGCCGAACCACTACAAATATTGGCATACCACGGCAACTTGTGGGACCTTTGGGGCCGGGGCTGCAGCGGCAAGGGTGCTGAACTTGAATGAAGAGCAAACCGCGTGGGCACTTGGGTCTGCTGGCACCCAGGCCGCCGGGCTTTGGGAGTTCCTTGTAGAGAACGCTATGAGCAAACAGCTCCATCCTGGCAAGGCTGCCATGAACGGCCTTCTAGCTGCTCTGTTGGCAGATCGAGGGTTCATCGGTCCCCTTGGAATTTTAGAGGGTGAGAAAGGGTTTTTCCGTGCCACATCGCAGGATTTCGACGAGGAGAAATGCATAGCTAATTTAGGACAAGAATTCTTGTCCGAGGAGAACTCCCTCAAGCACTATGCCTCATGTGGCCACACACATTCAGCCATAGAAGCCACTTTAAAGGCCGCAGAGGGGAAAGCTTTTGGGCCAGAAGAGATCAAAGCGATCTCGGTATCCACATACTGGGCTGCATTGGATCTATTGAAGAGAGTGGAGCCCAAGACCCCTTATATGGCAAAATTCAACCTGCCATTTTGTGTGGCGACAGCGGTTCGATATGGGCGTGTTGATCTAAGGGCTTTCACAGAAGGTCGGCTGGAAGACCTTGAGATCAGGGCGTTGATGAAGAAAGTCTCGCTGCACGTCGATCCCGAGTTGGACAGAAATTATCCGAAGAAGTGGCCGTCTAAAGTGGAAATTGTTACCAGGGATGGCAGACGGCTAGTCGGAGTCTGTGATTATGCCAAAGGTGATCCGAGAAATCCCCTTTCGGAAGACGAGGTTGTCCAGAAGTTTAAAGATCTAACTGAGGGAATCATCCCTTATGAAGCGATGAAAGACATCATTGACAGGGTGATGAATTTGGAGTCCCTTAAAGATGTGACAGAAATTTTCGGAGAGTGGAGGCAGCGATGCCCAAGTAGCAGGAGTTCAACCTCTTAAAGAGCCAATTTTGGCTATGTAATAGAGCTAAATTCAAACATCAAGAGCTTCAAAAAGAATCCATCGCCGTTGAGCTTATCTAGGAAAAACAAGAAAAACAGAAGATATTGAGTTTTGGAGAAATAGCCACATGAAAATATCATCCAATAAGTTCAAGAAGCTCAAATTTAGACCCACTGTTTTAGCTGAGGAAATTTCACGGACACTTACGGAAGCCATTATGGAGGGCGTATTCAAGGGGGGAGATCAGCTTGTCGAATCCGAACTTCAGGAGCAACTGGGCATAAGCCGCTCCCCCATCCGGGAAGCACTCAGAGACCTCGAGAAAAAGGGCTTGGTTGAGATCGTGCCCAGGAAGGGCACTTTTGTCAAAACCATAACCAGACGTGACATTGAAGAGCATTTTCCGGTCAGGGCTACGCTCGAAGGCCTTGCGGCCAAAATGGCCTACCGGCGCATGAATGCGGAAGACCTCAGAGAGCTGAGAGAAGCTTTGGCTAATATGGAAAAGGCCGTCGAGAGGAAAGACGCAAAGGCATATTGGGAACACCATCACTTGTTTCATGAAATCTTTATAAATGCATCGGGAAATGGGCTTCTCATCGATATCCTGAAAATTTTGCGAATGCATGCACTGTGGTATCGTTTCTCTTACCAATATTACAAGGAGGACTTTAAGAAGTCCCTGGCTATACACCACGAAATCATGGCCTTATTTGCCAACGAAAGGGCAGATGAGAGGAAGATCGAGGAGACGGTACGTCAGCATATCGAGGTTGCGGTCGACAGGTTCCTCGAATATCTGGAAGAGCATGAGCGCCAGCAGGACCCACTACAATCTGAATAGAACAGAACTCTTAGGTGAAGAGCATCTACCTCCTCCATAACATCAAGTCTTTAGAGGCGCACAAGTTATGAAGACGTCAGTAAACCATATGTTTGTAGGGTCGAGAATCCTCACGAGACTTGGAGATGTGCCTCTTCTGTCCAGATATATAAGAAATAGGGGTTGGCATTTCATTATTAGTTGGTGTCATCGCTTATCAGGCTTGTTTTTGACGATATTTCTTCTTTTCCACATCTACACCCTTTCCTCTCTTCAAATGCCAGATATCTACAATGCTAAGGTGAAAGTCTTTGGGTTTATTGTCTTTGGATTGTTGGAATGGGCCCTAGCAATACCGGTTATCTTCCATGCGCTAAATGGCGGAAGGCTGATCTTATACGAGTCCTTTGGATGCAGGAACGACAGCGTAATGGTTTCATGGGTTTTAGGCCTTTCTCTGCTCTACATACTGGTATTGGGTTTTCTAATGATTATAGGGAATCAGAGCGTTTCTACACTTTTCTTCTGGTTGACGACCCTCCTTGCTGCCTGTTGCGTGACATGGGCGGCACTAAGAAGGATCTGGGTGAGTCCAAATTCTCTGTTCTGGAAGATTCAGCGGATCACCGGGGCTTACCTCCTGGTGATGATTCCAGCTCATATGCTGTTTATGCATCTGAATACTGGGGTCGCCCATAACGCACAGATAGTTCTAATGCGAATGTCGAGTCCTTTCATAAAGGTTATCGATTTGAGCTTAATATTGGCAGTTGTCTATCATGGAGCGTACGGAGTGACTTCTGTTCTCGGGGATTATATTAGCCCCCGGATACTAACAACTATCGCAACCGGACTCGCAGTGATAGTAATGCTTTTCTTTGCCTTTACCGGAGTCAGATTAATATTCCTGACCTGATTTTAGGAGAACGTCCATGGAAAAGAGTCTTCGAATAAGCCGCACAATAACTTGCGATGTATTGATTATTGGGGCCGGCGGGGCGGGACTCAGGTGTGCGGCTGAGGTCTTTGAGAGGAGGGCCGGTGCGCGAGTGGTCGCCGTCACTAAGGTCCCCCATGCCCAGAAATCTCACACTACCACTGCCCAAGGTGGCCTGGCAGCAGTGGATCCCACCGACCCTGTGGACAAGCCCATCTTTCACATGTTCGATACATGGAAAGGGTCTGACTGTTCGGCCGATCAAAATATCATCCAGAGGATAGTAGAGTCGGCTTGGGATCAGATTGTATGGTTGGAACATCGCGGTATGCATTTCAGTCGGGATTTGGATGGAAAACTCAGAAAGAGAACTTTCGGGGGGCACACCATCGACTTCGGAGAAGCCTCTGCTTATCGGGCTGTTTTTGAGGCAGATCGTACAGGCAAGGGTATTATGGATACCCTTTGGGGAGAGACATTGAAAGGAGGGATCACCTTCATCAACCAAGCTGTGGCAACGGAACTGATTTTTGACAGAAATCGCTGCGTGGGGGCGATCGTTTTCAAGTTGAAGGAAGGGGAATTCTTATGCATTGCGGCCAAGGCCACTGTGTTGGCCACAGGGGGAAGTGGTCAAGTCTACCAGATCACAACCAACTGCAGGCAGAATACGGGCGATGGCCTCGCTCTAGTGCTCAAGGCCGGCCTTCCAATAATGGACGCCGAGGCCGTTCAGTTTCATCCCACGGGGATCGTAGGACCGGGGATCTTAGCAAGCGAGACACTTCGCTCAGTTGGCGGTATCCTCCGTAATAAAGACCTGGAGCCATTCATGGAGAAATATGCTCCTAAAATGAAGGAGTTGGCCCCACGAGACTTAGTGGCTCGTGCCATAGAGACGGAGATCCGGGAGGGACGTGGCGTCATGAACCCCGACTATGGAGTCGAGCACGTATGGATTGATCTGCGCCATCTCCCTGATCACATTCATGATGTCCAAATTCCAGAAGTGTCAAGCTTCTTCAAAAAGTTCCTCAATATCGATCCCAAAAAAGAGCTCTGCCCTATCAGACCGAGCAACCATTATCATATGGGTGGCATACCTACGGATGAGAACGGAGCTGTTGAGAGAGGACCTGGAGAAATCGTCGAGGGATTGTTTGCCATCGGTGAATGTGCGTCAGCCAGTTTTCATGGATTCAATAGACTAGGGACAAACTCCATCCTCGAGTTAATAACCATGGGCAAGTTTGCAGGGGAGAAGGCTTTAGAATACATAGATGATCCCGTAAGTTTGCCTAAAGATGCTGGAGAGATTACCTTTTCCCATTTCTCAAAATTCCTCAACGCCCAGGGGAAGGAAAAAATCGGGCGTATCCGCAGCGAACTACAAGCAATGATGACTGAGAAAGTGGGGGTATTTCGGTCAGAGCAAGGGCTCATACAGGCCATGGAGGCGATAAAGGAACTTCAGGAAAGGTCGGAAAGAGCCGCTCTTTCTCAAAGGAGCCTAAAGATGAACCAGGAGCTGGTCCAACGCTGGGAGTTGGACAACTTGCTCGCAGTGTCGATGGTTATCGTGTGTAGTGGTCTTCACCGAAGGGAGTCACGAGGAGGGCATTTTCGAGAAGATTACCCAGAGCGTAATGACGATTTCCACTATCATACTCTGGCTTACATGCCCATTAGTGGTGATGTGAAGCTAGGCAGACGCCCTATTGATATGAGCATTTTTGAAGCCAGAGGGCCCGATTACGAAAAATTCGGCCTTATAGAAAGGAAATACTAAGAGGCAATAAATAGCTATTTTTAAGGCTCAGGGGGAGATAGAATAGGAGCATAGAATGTATGAAGTGACATTAAAGATCAAGCGCTACGATCCAGACAGAAGGAAATCCTGGATTCAAGAGTATAAACTCAAGGCAGGTAGGATTCTTCGATTCACGGATCTTTTTCGAAAGATCAATGATGAATTGGATTCCACACTTGCGTGGAATTCTTCATGTGAACATGCCCAATGTGGTACGTGTGCGGTTAAAGTGAACGGAAAGCCCCTACTGGCGTGTGAGCTTCTCGTAGAGAATGCGGTCCAGTACTTCGGCTCCCCGGTGTTTAAGATTGAGCCTATTACTGTTGCCCCAGTTGTACGAGACCTTGTTGTGGATTTAGAGCAAGCTTACGCAAATGTCGAGAGAATGCAGCCATATATTGTTGAGCCCGCTCATAAGCAAAGCCAGGAGGCCCCCAGCCAAATTCACCCCCATGTGCTGGAGCGCTACGTAGAGGCGACCCGTTGCATCAACTGCTTTTGTTGTGCAACTGCCTGCATCTCCAGTCACAGAACTTTCGTGGGTCCTAACGCGGTGATGGCTAGTGTTATTCGGCTTATGGATCCTCGAGACAAGGCCTGGAAGGTCCGGCTGGATCGACTCTATGACCATCGAGGTGTGAGTCGCTGCCATACCTCCAAGGCCTGTTCCTTTGTCTGTCCAAAAGAGATAGATGTGGCCCATTTTGTGGCCCTGGCAAAAGAGGGCCGGTTCGGAAATGTGAGGAACAGATGAGGTTCGTCTCTCCCATTGGGCCAGGTCTTATTCAGCTTAATTCACGATTCATCAAGGCCTCTTGGTTCCCCCGGAAATATATGAGGACGCTGCGGTCCGGTTGACGATATGGAAGGCCTCTATCCGGAGGCTGCAGTTTCATCCCAAGGTCCAAGTGATTTTGGTGTAGTCATTTTTTGGGTCTACACTGGAGGTGTGCTTGGAGGTGTTTGAGCTGAGATGGGGGCACCTCCAGGGCCTTGAAGAGGCCAAGTTGCTCTTTTGTGGCCTTGACCAGACCGTGGCTTTTGTCCTTTGGACAGCGCCCTATAAAAGGATTCCTTGAAGCCTTTGATAACCCTTCTCTACGCTGGACCTCTCCGGAGTGACACATGGAGACACATAATGGCAGAGGAGAAGGCCGGAGATGATCCTCTACTTGAGGATATATTCTTTTTGGGATCCGCTTTCCGATGAGTGGATCCTCTTTTTTGGGTGCCAGAGAAGGTCAGGGGACCTCTTTTCTAAAAAGAAAGGAGTCAGCCATGAAGAGGATGTACAGAAAGTCTTGCATTGTAGTAGCCAGTCTTTCCATTATATTGTGCTTCGTACTTGCTGCATGGGCATTTGACCCTATCCCGATCGAGGAGTATAAGAAATGGCCCAATAATTGGGGGAAATGGGGGTCCGATGATGAGATCGGAACCCTCAATTATATTACCCCCCAAAGGATTGTGGATGCGGCGAAACTGATAAAACAGGGTAAGATTATACCGGTATCTTATGAGGCGAGGTACTTTGGTGGACCGCTGTGGGGAAATCGAGTGGGTATCGAGAGGTTTATGAACTGGTCTGGCCCAGATGTTGTTTCAAATCCCAAACCCGGCTTGGCATATACCGATGAGATCATTAAAGTCGAGTCCCATGGAATGACCCACGTAGATCCCCTCGGTCATCTTTGGTGGGGAGACAAGATGTACAACGGTTATCCAGTGGTGGAGTACATTAAACATGACCAGGGAATGCTGAAAAATAACGCCAATGCCTATCTTGCACACAGCGCAGGCAGAGGGGTGCTTCTGGACGTGGCCAGATACAAAGGCGTGGATTACTTGGGCGATAAGTACAAGATTTCCGCAGCCGAGCTCGACGCTGTCGCTAAGTGGGAGGGAGTGGAAATTAAGCCTGGAGATGCCATTCTTATCCGAACTGGCTTTATGAAGCATTGGACCGATAAGATTCGAAAAACGGGTGGATCATTGAGATGGAGTGCCACAAACGATGGAGAACCCGGCCCTGGTTGCGATTTTATAGCCTGGGCACAGGAGAAACAGATCGCTCTGGTTGGAGCCGACAACATCGCTGTGGAACATATTGTCCCTGTGGATGAAGAATGCTGCGCGAAATACAAAGTTCCTCTCATCCCGTTGCACGTCGCGGTTCTTCAGATGCTGGGCGTACCGATGCAGGAGATCTTGGATTTAGAGGCCCTCTCAGAGGATTGTGCAAAGGATGGAGTATATGAATTCTTTTATGTTTGGACCCCGTTGAACTGGTGGAATGCAGCAGGAGGTTTGAGCTCCCCTGTTGCTATTAAGTAGTTTTTATTCTTTCCCCTGACCTTCTCTGTGATACTGTCTGACCAAAGACTACTGGAATGGCTCGAATCTATTTCATTCCCAGGTGAACCAAAAACATCTCTCCCCTAGGAACCCCCCGGGTTTAGCCAATTCCTTTGAAAAAGATTGACAAGAAGATTGCATAACCTTTTTATATATCGTTCAGGAGGAAGGGGGTTAAAAATCGGCCCCGGCTATATATGAGTTGTGTTCAAGCGGCCGATGCGGGGCTGATTCCTCATGCGGCTGGAAAGATGAGATCCTGAAGTGAAATCCCGTCTTGTGTTCTTCTGGTAGGCAATGGAGAGATCTTCTCGCGGGGGAAGGATTGGAAAAAGGAGGGACTGGGGTCCATGCTGGTGAAGGACTTCTTGAGGAAAGGGGCCAAGCTTTATCCGGACCGGATCTTCATGGAGTTCCAGGGGGAGATCATCACCTACCGGTCTTTGTATGAGCGGGTCAACCGCATGGCCAATGCCCTATGGGAGCGGTTCGGGGTCCGTCCCGGGGATCGTATCGCGGTCCTAAGCCGTAACCATCCAGCCTTCGTGGAGATTTATCTGGCCTGCGGACAGATCGGAGCCGTGACGGTTCCACTCAATTACCGACTTCATCCCAACGACTATCGGTATATTCTGAACGACTCGGAGGCAAAGATCCTGCTCATCGAGACCGAGTTCCTCGAGCGTGTGCGAGATTCGACCTCCTATCTCGAGCACCTGAAACACCTCGTGGTCATTGGGGAGACTGAGGAAGCACCAATGTACGAGAAGGTGATCCAGGAGTTCAAACCCATAGAACCGGATACTTCCGTGGACGAAGAGGATGTCTGGATCCAGATGTACACCAGCGGCACCAAGGGCTTTCCCAAGGGAGCCATGCTCACCCATCGCAACGTCATCCGCACAGTCTTGGGGTTGGTCGTCGACGTGCGCTTCAACGTGGAACCTTGCAGGATCCTTGTGGTGGCCCCCATATTCCATATCGGAGGTCTGATCACCATCTTCTCCGCGTTGGTCATAGGTGCTGCCTGTCATCTCAAACGAGAGTTCTATCCTCCGGAGGTCCTCAGGGGCATGAGTGAGGAGGGCTGCACCCACAGCTTCATGGTCCCCGTGATGGTGAGGGCCCTCCTCGCGGTTCCGGACGTTGAGGCGAGGGATTACAGCTCCTTTCGCACCTTGATGTACGGTGCGGCGCCCATGCCCCTGCCCCTGATTCAGCGGGCACGAGAAATCTTTCAGTGCGAACTCATCCAAGGATACGGCCTTACCGAGACCACCGGGGTGCTGGGGCTTCTTTTGGATCGAGATCATCTCGTTCGCCCGACGGCTACCTGTAGGGAGTATTGCATGGCCGAGCTCCGGGTGGTAAACCCACAAGGGGAGCCCGTGAAACCGGGGGAGGTGGGGGAGATCGTGGCCCGTGGGGAGGGTATCATGAAGGGGTACTGGAAGTTGGAAAGAGAGACACGAGATGCCTTCCTGAACGGTTGGCTCCGCACAGGGGATCTGGCTACTGTGGACGAAGAGGGCTACATCACCATTGTGGACCGCCTCAAAGACATGATCATTAAAGGGGGCGAGAATATCTATCCCGGGGAAATCGAGCGGGTCCTGTTGACCCATCCAGCCGTTCAAGAGGTGGCAGTCATCGGAGTGCCGGACGAGAAATGGGGCGAGGAGGTTATGGCCCTGGTGGTCCCCAAACCCGGACAGACCCTCACCGAAAGGGATATTCAACGCTTCTGCCGGGAAAATTTGGCGTCATTGAAACGTCCCAAGATGATCGAAATCCGCGACCGTCTTCCCTCCAGCCCATCGGGGGAGGTACTCAAGAGGGTGATCCGGGAGGAATTCTGGAAGGGATACGACAAACGAGTCCATTGAGGAGCCGATGGTCGAGGAAAGCCCCATGAAGATGCCCCATGATACTCTCCTGCCCCATACCATGGGATGGCTCTGTTCCTACACCCCTGTGGAGGTCCCGCTCGCAGCAGGGTACCTCCCCGTGCGCCTCTCCGGGGGGGAAGGCCTTCCCCGGAGGCGAGATCCGCGCATCTACCATCTGATGTGTCCCTTTGTGAGGGCGGTGTTCCATGAGTATGTGGACAATACCGGGTTCCTCCCCCAACGGATGGTCTTTGTCCGGTGCTGTGACGCCATGCTCCGGTTGTACGATCTATGGAGGGCTTATCTAGACAGCCGTGTCGATTTTCTGGATCTGCCCAAGATCTCTTCTCCCCAAGCGGTCCGTTACTTGGCACAAGTGCTGGAGGGTTGGGCCTTATCTCTTTCCCAAGGGTCCCCCCGCAAGGTCACGACCGATGGACTGCTGAATGCCATCCGTGGGATGAATCGTGCCAGGGCCTTTTTTCGGGAGCTGTTCCGGTCCCTGCGTCGCCCGCGAGGCCCGGTTCCCTACAGCTGGATCCATGCCCGGGTGCGGCAGTGGTTGGCTCGTCCCACCGATGCGGTCCTGTCACGCATCAGGTCCGAATGGGAGAGCAGCCAACAAGGAAGTGTCGCTTCCGCGGGAGGAGCCCGCGTGATCTTGACCAGCACCATGCTCGATCAGGCCGGGCTCATCCGGATCATGGAGGAAGCCGGGTTGCACATCGTGGCCGATGATGAATGCCTGGGAGCCCGGCATTTCGATCAGGACGTCAGGGAGACGAGGGACCCTTATATGGCCCTTGCAGAGCGGTATTTGAGCCGGTGGCCCTGCCCTCGGATGAAGGGCTCCCGCGAGAGGCTGGCGATGCTGGATCGGTTGCTGGAGGAGACGGCCGCCGAAGGCGTGGTCCTCGTTCAACTGAAGTTCTGCGATCAGAGCGGATTCGACATTCCCCTTCTCAAGGCCCACCTTCAGGCGCGGGGCGTGCCGTTTCTGGTGGTGGAAAACGACTATGGAGAGGGTGGCTCCGGCCAGGTCCGCACACGAATCGAGGCCTTTGCCGAGATGCTTCACCAACCATGGGGTTAAGGAGGTTGTGGGCAATGGTCCATGGAGCCCAAGCCAGGAGACCTTCCCGGAAGATCCCAACTTTCGAGAGGATCCTGCGGATTATCCACACGAGTCAGGGCCTGGCCTTTAAAAAGGACGGCTCCGCGCGGAGCCTCCTCTTCCGGGAGATCGCGCGCCTTGGGATTAAGGCGTTCGAGCACCGGGCACCCGTGGTATGGACGACCACTTATGTCTTTCCAATGGAGATGATCTGGGGCTTGGGCCTTATTCCGGTGGACTTCGAGATCTACGCGGGGCTGCTTTCGGCAGCCAATCAGACCGGTCCCATGCTGAAGGCCGCGGACCGCGTGGGGCTTCCCCAAGATACCTGCACCGTGCATCGGATCGCCATCGGGGCGGCGCATCTGGATCAGTTGCCCAAGCCGGATATCCTGGTCAGTACGACCCATTACTGCGACGGGAAGGCCAAGTCCAACGAGTTCATGGCCTCCCACTACGGAGTGGATTACCTCCTGTTGGACATGCCCATGGAGGAGACGCCCGCCGCCCTGGATTATTTGAAGGTCCAGCTGAGGGAGATCTTCGAGAGGCTGTGCCGTCTTGCCGGGAGGCCCGTGGATGAGGGGGTCCTTGAGGAGCCCATCCGGCACTTCAACGAGATGACACGAACCATGAGGCGGGTCAACGAGATGCGAAAGGAGATTCCGTCCCCTCTTTTGCCCAACAACGGCGGATTCACCCTCACCTTCATGACCACTATGCTCTATGGGACTCCCCAGGCAACGGAGATCTACCGGCGCGTAGAGGCCGCTTTCCATGAGGAGCGGGCCGCGGGGGCCGTCCCGCCGGAAACCTTTAGGTTCCTATGGCTTATGGCAAGCCCCACCTATTCGGCCCCCCTCTTCCCGTGGTTGGAGAAACGGGGCGGCCGCATCGTCATGGAGGAACTGAGCCATTGTTACTGGGAGGAACTGGATCCTTCGCGGCCCCTGGAGTCCATGGCCAGACGCATGCTCTCCAATACCTTTCTGGGCCCCGTGGAGCGTCGTGCCCGCACCGCCCTGAAGCTTGCCAGGGATTACGGAGTCGATGCGGTGATCAACTTCGCACACCTCCCCTGTCGCCAATCCAACGGCGCCCTGCAGGTCATCAGGGACCTCTTGGAGGGACAAGGCTTTCGGCTTATCAACCTCGAGGCGGACGTGAGCGATCCGTCCAACTTTCCGGAAGATCGGATCCGCGATCAACTCCTGACCTACTGGGAGATCCTTGAAAAGGAAAAAGGGAGGAAAGGCAAGGTCTGAAAGAGGTCCAACTGAGAAAGAACACAGGGATTTCCCTGAAAAAGATCGGGGTTCAGACGATAAGAACATGTCCGCTCTTTGTACAACGGACCGCCTTGACACCCCCCCCTTGAAATGCCTAAGCTGAGGTCAAAAATCTTTCAGGGCCTTCAACAGGAGGTGCGGGCTGATTAGAGATATTTCCAATGATGGGCTCCTTCGGAGGCACGATGGGGCCTCGGGGTGGAAGGACTCCTTTTTCTTGCCCTGCATTTGACAGGAAGGGGCGGACATGAAACCGAGGGCCTTTCCCGGGAGGAGTGCCAGGGACCTCCCATCCAGTGTGATGGTCCCTAGGGGATCACGGAGAAATGGAATGAGCCGGGGCTTCGGCGAAGGGCTATTGGTTCACTGCTCCAGTATGGCCGCCCATTTTTTCACCATTAGCCCCTATGGGTGCGACCTTTGTCTGGGCCCTGGGCCCAACCGCGACTGCTCTCCGTCTGTCTGCGCCCAAAGGGTGCGGGAACAGCTCCAGGGCCAGTTGCTGGGGATATATAAGGAGGGCACGAGATCGTCTTCCCCAGCCGTTTGGATAGAGGAGGGACCGTGCGCGACCCAGGACATAAAGAAGAACGGGCCTCTTATGGGCGGGGGGTGTGGGGGGCTTCCATAGTTCTTCGTCCAGGAGGGGGTTCGGAGTCACCATGCGCCGGGGACTCGAAGCGGTCATCAGGGATCTGGATAGTGGATTTCATACGGATCCGTAGACGTATACCGGAGGGGCCTTACGATCTGGAGGTGCCCATCCGAATCGAGTTGGAATACCGGATGGAGGCCGGGAAGGTCGATCCTTCTTCCCTCTCCTGGAAGGTCCGATACAATAGGCCTCTGCTGCTCAAGGAGGCCAAGAGCCGGACGGCCGAAGAGCTCGATGGGATCGTGGAGGGATGGGTCGAGGAGGCTGTCCGGAACCACTTGGGGTGGAAGGTTTGACTGGCAAGAGGAGGGCCAGGGATCTTTGTTTCGTTATTTAAAACACCGTAGCGGGCTGCGGGACACATCTCTTGACAGTCCCGGTCGTTTTGATCTATGGTTCATCCTGTCTTGCTCCGATGCGGGTCGCAGTTGTCCGTCCCGAATCATGACACCATGAGGAGGGATGTCCTTCGTCTATGAGACCAATTGAGATTTCATGCCCCTCGCAGATCCTTGAGGACTTCTCGAGAACGAATCCTGGAAACGAGCGGCTTTATGAATTCTACCCTAGGAACGCCGAAGGGCGGGCGGAGAGTTAGAGCAGGGCCCTAAGGTGTCCCTGGGTGGGATCTTTTCGTCGAGGAAAGAGGAAAGGAGGTGAGGCCTTCTGTCCCTGGATTGATTCCCGCTTTCCCCATTTCCGTGATGGAAGGGGGTCGATCTCCGTCGGAATCGAGGTCCCTCCGGGTCCACCCGGGAACCTTTAAGGTTTGGGGGGATCGCCTCGGAAGGGAAGGTTTCCCACGCATCCAAAACATATAGGAGGTAGGGGCCATGAACAGAGAGGACGGAAAGTTCACCAGAAGGGACTTCCTCAAGACCACGGGGACGGTCGTGGCCGGAGCCACCGTGGCCTCAGGGGCCGTGGGCTCATTGGCGGGCAAGGCCCTCGCTGCTGTAGAGCCCCCAGAGCTTCCCATTGAAAAGGGGGCGGTGCTCAAGGTGCTTCGCTGGAGCCCCTTCGTCAAATCCGACGGGGAGTGGTGGGAGAAAAACACCAGGAAGTGGGAGGAGGTCACGGGCTGCAAGGTCATCACGGAGTACGTCTCCTGGGAGGATGTCCGACCCAAGGCCGCCATGGAGGCCTCGGTGGGGGCGGGTCATGACATCGTATCCGGTTGGCACGACGACCCGCACATCTACCCGGACAAACTCCTGGACGTAACGGATATCTGCGAATACCTAGGCAAGAAGTACGGGGGGTGGGAGAGCGTCTGCTTCAAGTACGGGATGAAGAACGGCCGGTGGATCGCCGTGCCCATGGGGGCGCCGGGACAGCAGATCGTCTATCGCAAGAGCTGGGTCAACGAGGCCGGCTACGAGAAGGTCCCCGGGGACGTGGAGGGCTTCATCAAGCTCTGCAAGAAGCTCAAGAGCATGGGCCACCCGGTGGGATTCGCTATGGGGCACGCCGTGGGCGACGGCAACAATTGGGTTCACACATGGCTTTGGTCCTTCGGGGCCATGACGGTGGACAAGGACGGCAACGTTGCCATCAACAGCCCTGAGACCCGAAACGCCCTGGAGGCCATGAAGGACCTTTACGATAATGCCATGATCTCGGGCGTGGCCTCTTGGCTGGACCCCCACAATAACAAGGCCTATCTGGCCAACCAGATCTCTCTGACCAACAACGGCATCAGCATCTACTATGCGGCCAAGGCCAAGTTCCCGGATATTGCCGAGGACACTTACCATGCCAGCCTCCCCATCGGCCCGGTGGGAAGGCCGACGGAGCTTCATCTCTTCAATCAGGCCTTCATCTTCAAACACACCAAATTCCCCAATGCCGCCAAACACTACCTCATGTTCATGCTTGAGAAGGATCAATGCGGCCCATGGACCAATGCCATGCGGGGGTATGTGACACCGGCCCTCAAGGCCTACCGGAATCTCCCAGTGTGGACCGAAGATCCCAAGCACACCCCTTATCGCGACTGCGTCAAAAACATGCTCTGGAACGGTTACGCGGGCCCCATCGGACCGGCATCGGCCGCGGTCATGGCCGAGTACATCGTGGTGGACCTCTTCGCCAACTACTGCGCTCGAGGGGTCTCCATGAAGAAGGCCATTGAGGAGGCGGAAAAGGCCATCGCCCGATACTACAAGACCTGATGGAATACCGGGGACGCCCTGGACCGAGCTGGATTAGGGGGCGTCCCCGGCGATTTTTTTATTCCTTACGTCCATACTGATCCATTAAGGGAGGTTGGAGTGGAGGCCGTCGCTGATACCGGGACCGCCCCGATGGGGCTTCGGCAGCGCATCTCCAGGGCCCTGGAGAACCCCACTGTGTTGGGGTTCCTCTTCGTGGCCCCGGCCGAGCTGATCCTGCTGATCTTTCTCGCCTATCCCTTTTTCCTCGGACTCTGGCTGGGACTGACCGACACCCTGGTGGGCCGCGAGGGGCACTATATTGGTTTCGCAAATTATATCAGTCTGCTCCATGACTCATCATTCTGGCTGGCCGTCTTCAACACCTTCGTCTATACGGTGGTGGCGGTCTTCCTCAAGGCTGTCCTGGGAGTGGGCCTGGCCGTCGTCCTGAACCGGGACTTCAAGGCAAAGGGGCTGATCCGCGCCATTGTCCTCCTTCCATGGATCATCCCCACCGCCTTGAGCGCCATCTGTTTCTGGTGGCTCTATGATTCCACATTCAGCGGCATCTCCTGGACGCTGAAGAGATTCGGATTCATCGATCACTTCATAGACTTTTTGGGGGACCCTTGGAACGCTCGTTTCTCCTTGATAGCGGCCAATGTATGGCGGGGGGTCCCCTTCTTCACCATTGGGCTTTTGGCAGGGCTTCAGACCATCAACCCTGACCTGTATGAAGCGGCCGACATCGACGGTGCCAGCTCTTGGAAAAAGTTCTGGAAGATCACGCTGCCCCTTCTAACGCCTCTTTTGACCGTGGTGACCATCTTCTCCACCATCTGGACCTTCGCAGACTTTCAGTTGGTCTGGATCATCACCAAGGGAGGACCCGCTGGAGCAACGCATATCTTCGGGACCCTCTCCTTTCAACGGGCCATGCAGGGAGGTCACTTCGGCGAGGGGGCGGCCATCTCCAACTTCATGCTGCCCATCCTGGTGGTCTGCGTCTTCATCGCCTTTCTCTTCCTGAGGAAAGAGGATTGAGCCATGGCCATTGAACGAGCCGGAGCAAAGATCGTTAAATTCTACATCCCACTGATCCTCTATCTCTTGTTCCTTCTGTTTCCTTTCTACTGGATGTTCAATACCGTCTTCAAATCTGACAACGAACTCTACAACATGAACATCAATCCCCTCTATATCCACAATCCCACCTTCTCCAACATCGTAACCCTGTTCAAAGAGACGATCTTCCTCAGGTGGATGGGGAACACCTTCTTTGTGGCCATCACCGCCACCCTCATCGCCCTTGCGGCCAGCCTCCTGGCCGCGTACGCCATTCAGCGGCTTCGGTTCAAGACCTCGGGACCCACAGGGGTGGCCATATTCCTCAGCTACCTCATTCCCCAGACCATCCTCTTCATTCCCTTGGCCCACATAATCTTCAAGCTGAGACTCTGGGACTCGCTCTGGTCCTTGGTGCTCACCTATCCCACATTCCTCATCCCCTTTTGTACCTGGCTGCTGATGGGCTATTTCAAGTCCATCCCCAAGGAGATGGAGGAATGCGCCATGATCGACGGCGCAAGCCGGATCAGAATCTTCCGGAAAATCATCTTGCCTCTTTGCCTTCCGGGGATACTCTCGGCTGGGATCTTCTGCTTCACCCTCTCATGGAACGAATATATCTATGCCTTGGCCTTCATATCCACTACCGCCAAGAAGACCGTCCCCATCGGGCTGGTCACTGAGCTGGTGCGGGGGGACGTCTATCATTGGGGACCGCTTATGGCGGGGGCGCTTTGCGCCTCCGTGCCCGTGGCCCTGGTCTACGCGTTCTTCGTGGAACATTACGTGGCGGGCCTCACCGGGGCCCTGAAGGAGTAGGGAGCCCATGGCAAAGGTTCGACTGGAGAATGTATGCAAGCAGTTCGGGGATGTGGTAGCAGTCAAGGACTTCAACCTCTCCATCGAGGATCGGGAATTCATCGTCCTGGTCGGCCCGAGCGGTTGCGGAAAGACCACCACCCTGCGGATGGTGGCCGGCCTGGAGACCATCACCAGCGGTAACATCTACATCAAGGAACGGCTCATCAACCGCCTTCCGCCCAAGGAACGCGATATCGCCATGGTCTTCCAGAACTACGCCCTCTATCCCCATATGACCGTCTTCCAGAACATGGCCTTCGGATTGGAGATGCGCAAGACTCCTAAAGAAGAGGTCCGGAGGCGGGTTCACGAGGCAGCGGAGATCCTCGGCATCGAGCACCTCCTGGATCGAAAGCCCAAACAGCTCTCGGGGGGCCAGCGTCAACGTGTGGCTGTGGGAAGGGCCATCGTGCGAAAACCGGAGGTCTTCCTCTTCGACGAGCCCTTGTCCAATCTGGACGCCAAACTCCGCGTTCAGACTCGGGTGGAACTCAAGAAACTTCACGAAAGACTGGAGGCCACGGCCATTTATGTGACCCACGATCAGGTGGAAGCCATGACCATGGGGGACCGTATCGTGGTCATGAACGAGGGGGTGATCCAGCAGGTGGGCTCTCCGCTCGAACTCTACAATGCCCCCAAGAACAAGTTTGTGGCCAGCTTCATCGGGAGCCCCGCCATGAATTTCTTCCAGGCCGAGTTGGTCCGTTTGGGTGACGTCCTCTCGGTCCAGACGCCCACCTTCCGTCTCGATCTGCCCAATAGTTCCGCCTCGGACCTCAAGGACTATCCCGAAAAGCGCGTCATCGTGGGGATCCGTCCCGAGGACCTCGTGGAGACCGGAGAGCACGTTCCCGGAAGGACCATCGAGGTCATAGTGGAGGTCATCGAACCCATAGGGAGCGAGACCTACATCGATGTCAAGGCAGGAGAGATTCCCCTCATCGCCAGGGTCGGGCGAAAGACCCAGGTCAAGCGCGGCCAGTCTTTTGTTCTGGAGCCCATCCCGGAACGGATCCATCTCTTCGATGTGCAGACAGAGGAGGCCCTTCTCAGACGTCGTCGCGATTAAACCGTTTCGGGCCTGACCGAGTAATGTCCCTGCGGTTCTCAAGGAAGTGGGTTCCTCGGAGAGAGGAGGTCCGATGCGGGGGCGTTTTTGTGCCTTTTATTTCCCATCTCCTGTGCGAGGAAGGGCCTGGAATGGGCCGTGGGCTGAAGAGTCGACAATGGCCTTTCCTCTATGCTGCCTCGTCGAAGGCCCAGAAAGGGAGGATAACGTCCATGGAAGACCAGGGAGGTGACGGGAATGAAGGATCTCTTCGATCTGAGTGGGAAGGTGGCTTTGGTCACTGGAGGCAACGGCGGAATAGGGAAGGGGATCGTGCGAGGGTTTGCTGGGTGCGGGGCCGATGTGGTCATCGTGGCCCGCAATCCCCAAAAGACCGAGGAGGCGGTTCGAGAGGTGGAATCGGAATTCGGGGTTCGCGTCCTCGGACTCCAGGCGGACGTCAAGGAGGAGGACCAGGTCCTGGCTATGGTGGAGAAGGCCCGCCAGACCATGGGGCGCATCGACATTCTGGTCAACAATGCGGGAATCAACATCCGCAAAATGCCCCAGGAGTATCTGGCCTCGGAATGGGATGAAATATTGGCCGTCAACCTCCGAAGCGCCTTTCTCTGCTCCAAGGCCGTCTATCCCTCCATGAAAGAGGCGGGGGGAGGCAAGATCATCAATATCGGCTCCATGACCTCCATCATGGCGGGGGGAAAGCTGGCCCCGTACGGGGCAAGCAAGGGCGGGATCCTCCAATTGACCCGATCTTTGGCCGTGGCCTGGGCGCCAGACAACATCCAGGTCAACGCCATCCTGCCGGGATGGATCGACACGGACCTCACCCGTCAGGCCCGCAAGGACCTCCCGGGTCTGAACGAACGGGTCATCTCCCGGACTCCGGCAGGCCGGTGGGGGGTGCCGGACGATCTCAGGGGAGCGGCCGTTTTCCTGGCCAGCCGGGCCTCTGACTTTGTCACTGGGGTGGGCTTGCCCGTAGACGGAGGGTTCTCGGTGATGATCTAGGCTTCGACCTCCAATCTTTCCCCAGGATCGGCCCTCACAGACTCCTTCATGGTGGAGGATCACCTCTCTGCGAACCACAGGAAGGGAGGTCACGATCCCCGAAGGGTTTCTACAGGAAGAGACTTCCGAAGATCCTCCATGTCGGAGTGGGAGGGCCCTGCTGAGGGGCCCTCCCTAAGTATTCAATAGGCGGATGGGGGAGAGAGGGAGGAGATCAGATTCCCCTCCGAGTCGAACGAGAGAGGCTTGGGCGGGCCCGTGATGCGGACCCGGGGATGGGCCTGGGCCTCGGCGAGGAGCGCTTCCGAGATCTCCATCTCTTCCAGGTTCAGGGTGTCCACGATGTGGACGATTCTCGCCTCTTGGGGCTCCACCAACCCCAGAGTCCGGAAGGCCATGTGGAGTGCCTCTTGATCCGTATCGAAATGGGGGGGGACCCGGGCCATCTCGGGGGCGCTGGCCGAGATGCAGTTCATGTAAGTGGCCTGGGGATCGATCTTTCGCACCAGACGTGTGGTGGCGATGTCCACGTTTCCGATACCGGTGGCGTTTCCATAGCTCTGGTCTGTGAGGTCCCGAACGAAGATGCGGAGGATCTTGGGTTTGGGTGGGAACTTGGCGAAGGGAATGACGCTTCGGCCGATGACATTGGTGTCGCAGCCGGTTCCACTGATCTCCTTGCCCATCCGGTCGACGATGAGGAGATCGACGGCGTCGAAGGGAAGACGGGCCATGAGGCGTTTAGCTCGGCGCAGGAGCTTTCTCTCGGTCTCTTCGATCTCCTCGGACGGGATGGCCCGCACGATGGCCGTCTCCTTCCGGGCATTTTCCACCAAGGCCAGCCCGAAGGCCACAGGACAGCGCTTCAGCACCTCCCTGGCCACGGATACGATGATCCGATAGTAGCCGTGCTGGACGAAGCCCCGATGATAGAGGTCTGCACCCTTCTGCTTTCCGAGCCCGATGGTCATCATCTTCATGAGGCCGCTTTCAATGGAACCCTTGAAATCCGTATGGGCCTTGACCCGGTTGACCACCACGATCCGGTCCGCCTCGTAGGCGTAACGGTCCAGGAAGACCGGGATCCCTTCAGGGGTGGTGCTGACCTTTACTACCTCCATGGTCGCCCGGATGGGGGCCCCGATATTCTCCTCTGTGATCCCGTAATGTTCGAGCACGCTTCGCTGACCCTCGGGGGTGGCCCCTCCGTGGCTTCCCATGGCCGGGACGATGAAGGGACGGGCGCCCACCCTCTTGAGTTCCTCCACAAGGGTGGCCAGGACCACGGCCATGTTGGAGATCCCCCGACTTCCTGCCGTGATGGCCACCCTCGCCCCGCGAGGGATCCTCTGTTGGAGAGGAAGCTTTCCGAGCTCGGCTCGTACCGCGGCCGGAACATCCTTCAGTGCGGTGGATGGGAATTCCTGGCGGATGGGAATCATGTTGGGGTAGTTCATGAAGCCCTCTCCTTGTCCGGAATTGCGGCCGGATGCTGTCCCCGGCTTCCGAGGATCATAGCAAAATTGCGCCGGATGTCCAGATTGGGGTGAACGGGACTATGGCCATGGATGGGGATCCACTGGTCATGCAGCCACTCCGGCGGTTCGATGAGCCTGGCCAAAGGCCGGAGACGAGCCAGACCAAATGGACCAGACAGACGAAACAGACGAAACCGACGAGACAGACGAGATGCCAGTTACGTAGATAACCCGAGAAATTGAAGGTGAGGAGGGAGCTGATCCCCGTGGAAGAGCACGTCATCGGTGTGGACATTGGAACGAGTCGGTGCCGGGCCGTGCTCTATGATCTTTCGGGCAGGGGCCTTGGGGAGGCTAGTCGTCCCTATCCCATCCTCAACCCCAGGCCGGGATGGTATGAGCATGACCCTGACCAGGTCCTCCGGGCCTTTGTGGAGAGCCTGGCCGAGATCCTGAGAGAGACCTCTGGAAAGCGACTCTTGGGGATAGGGCTGGGGACCTATTTCCACAGCATCCTGGCCGTGGACAGAGACGGGCGACCCTTGGGAAACTGCATCATCTGGCCGGACATGCGGGCCAGAGATACGGTGGATCGGTTGAAGGACGAGGCCGATCCCAGGCGGATTTATCAAAGGACGGGCTGTCCCCTCCACCCCCTCTACCCTCTCGCCCGGGTGGTGTGGATGAGGGAGAGGTCCTCTCTTTCCTTTTCCCGGCTTCATAGGGTCGTCTCCATGAAGGAGTACGTGGTGGAGCGCCTCTTCGGGGAATATGTGGTGGACTGGTCCACGGCATCGGGCAGCGGTCTGCTCAACGTCCAAAGCCTCCGATGGGATGAGGAGGCCCTGGAGCTCGCGGGCCTGAAGGAGGAACAACTTTCCCCTCTGGCCTCCCCGCTCACTTCCCTCCCTCCTGTGCGGGAAGAATGGGCCCGGCATCTTCCGATCCCCAGGGGGGTTCCTGTGATTCTGGGGGGCCCCGATGGAGTCCTCTCCAATATCGGAGCGGGGGCCGTGGCCCCCGGAGAGGCGGACAATACCCTGGGCACCGGGGGGGCGGTCCGGGTCCTCGTCCCTCATCCCATACTCGATGAAGCGATGCGGACTTGGTGCTATGCTGGCCTCCCCGGGTACTGGGTGGTGGGAGGAGTCACCGCCTCGGGTCTGGTCTACGAGTGGTTTGTGCGGGAGTTCGCCCACGAGGAGAAGGAAGAGGCCAGAAGGAGAGGGGTCAGCCTCTATCGCGTCCTGGACGAGCGGGCTCAGGAGATCCCTCCAGGTAGCGAGGGCCTTATCTTTCTCCCCTTCATAGCCGGGGGAAGGACTCCCAGGTGGGATCCCAACGCCTGCGGAGTCCTTTTCGGGTTGAGGAGGGAACATACCCGGGGACACCTGCTTCGAGCTCTGATGGAGGGGGTGACCCTGGAGCGTTACCTGGCCTTTAGAGCCGTAGAGGAGGTGGTGGGCGGGATACGATCCCTTCGCGTCTCAGGGGGGTTGGCCGAATCATCGGTCTGGCTTCGGATGACAGCCGACGTTTATGGAAGGGAGATCTTGGTCCCGGAGGTCCCTCAGAATTCGGCCTGGGGCGCTGCCGTGACCGTCCTTCTGGCACAGGGTATCCTTGGGGATCTCATGGAGGTGCGGGACCGGATCCCCATCCGAGAGAAGGTGACCCCAGACCCCCGAGTCCGAAGGGTCTACGACGAATGCCTGCGGCGGTTCGAGGATCTCTACGGGAGACTCTTCGGGTAGCCCCTGTGATGCCTGGTTCCCCTGTCGGGACCAATTCCCTAGCCCGAACCTACTATCTCCTCCCTCCACGTGTTCCTGGCAAGGGTGGCAGCCATTCGGATCGCCTCGAGCATGGATTGGGGGTTGGCTCTTCCTTCCCCGGCCTTTCCGAATGCTGTTCCGTGATCCACAGAGGTCCGAATGATGGGAAGGCCCAGCGTGACGTTGACTCCCGCCATGGCCTCCCACTGACCTGTCTGCCTGTTGTAATTAAATCCCAATAATTTCATGGGGATATGTCCCTGATCATGGTACATGACTACAACGGCGTCGAACATCCCACCACGCATTCGGGGAAAGATGGTGTCTGGAGGAATGGGCCCCTCCACCTGCAAGCCGGCTCGTTGGGCCTCTTGCACGGCCGGGAGAATCTCCTCCAGATCCTCCCAGCCGAAGAGTCCCTCCTCCCCGCAGTGGGGATTGAGCCCCGCCACGCCGATCCGCGGGTTGGGGAGGCCGAGTCGGATGAGCGCCTCCTGAGTGAGCCGGATGACTCGCAACACGCGGTCCTTCTTGACTCGGTCACAGGCCTCTCGAAGGCTCACGTGGGTGGATACATGGACCACCCGGAAGTCCTCGTGGGCCAGCATCATAGCGTAGTCGGAGGTGCCGGTGTAGTGAGCGAAGATCTCCGTGTGCCCGGCGAAGGCATGCCCGGCCGCATTAATGGCAGCCTTGTTTATGGGTCCGGTGACCGCGGCATGGATTTCACGTTTCAGGGCCAGCTGGATGACCCGGACCACGTATTCGAAGGAGGCCTGGCCCTGCTCTGCGGTGACCTGCTTGTAGCGGATCCTGTGGTGGGGCATGTTCTGGAGATGCAGCACATCCAAAGTGCCGTAACAGTACAAACCTTCCCTGGGTGAAGAGACACGCCGGACATCCAGGGGCAAACGGGTGAATCCAAGGACATCCTCTACTACCCGTGCATCAGCCACCAGTAGCGGCCTACAGATCCGGTAGACCTCTTCCTGGGCCAGGGCCTTGGCCGAGACCTCCGGCCCGATCCCTCCTGGGTCCCCCACGGAGATGCCCAGGATGGGCCTCTCATCTCCTGTCATGGATTTCCTCCTGCAAGCTGGACTCCCAGAGCTCGTGCAGCTTCACCAGCGCATCTTCCTCTCCGAAGGCCCCGGCCTTGGTGATTACCGAAAGACCTTCATGTCTCCCCCCCATGGTTCGTCCATAAGGCATCCCCGGGAGGATCTCCGCCTCCAGACAGATCCCCCTGCACTCCAGGGCCTCCAGGACCCTCCATGCCGTGTCGCCACCTGAAAGGAAGAGCCCTCCAACGTGGAGATCTTTCAAGGCCCTCTTTGTTACCTCCCCCAGGCCCGAGACCACATCATTGGGCGACCAGGATGGTGCCGAGGGGCGATATGTGCCCGATCCCGTCCCTTCCTCCTCGGCGATGTGCAGGATGGTGTCCCCGGCCAGGAGGGCCTCCCGAAGCCTCATCGCGGCCCCCCGTCGTGCACGGGCTTGGGTGGGATCGGCAAGTATGCCAGGGGAGACGGCCAGCTCCGTATAGGGGAAGGTCCTTACCAGACGATGGGCCTGTCTCCGGGTGACCTCGGAGGCGGTCCCGAGGACGAAGAGTTTCGGACCCGGCCCGAATCGGGGCGCCCTTTCCGGGATGTCTTCACCGCCCTCAGCGGCCCATATATGGGAGAGTGCATGGGCCAGTCCCGCGGACCCCACAAGGAGGACTCGGTAGGGGAGGGCCAGGGCGGCCCGGGCTATCCTTTCCAGATCCTCCTGACGCTCCACGTCGAAGGCCAGATGCCGCACGCCGGATTCGGCCCATCGTCGTACGGTCGCACACAGGGTCTCTTGAGAGCCCCGGAGGTCTGCCAAGGGTATGTGCCCCACCTGCCCCCGGCACTGCTTGGCCACCAGGCGGTCAATGCGTGAGTCAGAGATGGGGGTGACCGGGTCTCTGGCCAACTCGGTCTGATCCAAGGGGAGACCGTGGATCAGATGGATGGCCTCGATGGTGATCCGTCCCATGGCCGGGAAGGCAGGGGCGATGAAGGTCAGATCGTACTCGAGGCCCTCCATGAGGGCCTCCGCCTCCGCTCCCACGTTTCCCCTGAGACAGGAGTCCACCTTCTTGTAGACCCAACGCGGCCGCAACCCGCGCAGATCTTGGGCCACGCAGCCGAGCAAAGAGGCCGCATCCTCAGGGTCCAAGGGTCGACTGTTAGTGTAGACCGTCAGGGCCTCCACCAGTGAGGGCGGGCTGGCCCCCATGGAGAGGTCCCGGTGGGAAACGAGATGTATCTTCCCGAAGAGGCGAAGGAACTGGACTCCCGTATCGGCCGCCCCCGTGAGGTCGTCGGCGACCACCACAAGGAAGAGTCCCCCCTTGCCGCTCTCCATTCCGATATCTGCCCTGTGGTTTAGGTCTCTCATCCCCCCCTTTTCCCCCCCTTATTCCACTCGGTGGGGGATGATGGCGCCCTTGTCTGCAGAGAGGGCCAGCCGGGCGTAAAGGGCCAGATACCCGCTCTTAAAACGAGGTTCGGGCCTCCTCCATTGGGACAGACGCCGTTGGATCTCCTCGTCGGGTACATGAAGGTGGAGGCTCCGCTTGGGGATATCCACGGTGATGGTGTCGCCGTCCTGGACCACGGCAATGGGGCCCCCCTCTGCGGCCTCGGGGGATACGTGACCCACGAAACACCCGTTGTTGGTCCCGGAGAACCGACCATCGGTCACCAGTGCGGTCTTCAAGGCCAGCCCCCGACCATAGAGGAGCTTCATGGCCTTGTACATCTCTCGCATGCCGGGTCCGCCCTTGGGGCCCTCGTATCGGATGACGACCACGTCGCCCTCCCGGATCCTCCCCTCCAGGATGGCCTCGTTGGCCTCCTCCTCGGAGTTGAAACAACGTGCCGTCCCGGTGAAGGTATGCATCCTCGGGTCGATGGCGGCCGGTTTGGTCACGGCAGTGTTGGGGGCCAGGTTCCCACGCAGCACCGCGAGGCCCCCTTCCCGTTGCCATGGCTCGGCAAGGGTTCGGATGATCTGCGAATTGTGAATCCGGGCTTCGGAGACGTTTTCGGCCACAGTCCTTCCCGTCACCGTGAGGGCGTCTCCATGGAGAAGTCCCAGGATCTCCTTCATGACTGCAGGGACGCCCCCGGCCTCGTGGAAGTCCGGCACATTGAAGGGCCCTGCCGGGTAGATCCGTGCGATGTAGGGAGTGGTGCGACAGTAGTGCTCGAACTGATCCATGGAGATGTCGAAACCGGCCTCATAGGCGATGGCCGGGATGTGGAGGGCGGCGTTGGTGGAGCCTCCCACTGCCGTGTTGACTCGGACGGCGTTTTCGATGGCCTCGGGGGTGAGGATCTTCCGAGCGGTGATCCCTTCCCGCACCATCTCAACGATCCTCCGTCCAGAGGCCTGGGCTGCGCGGAGGCGGGCGGCGGCCGTGGCCGGGATGGTTGAGGAGCCCGGCAGACACATTCCCATGGCCTCGGCCAGGCAACACATGGTGTTGGCCGTTCCGAAGAAGGCACAGGACCCACAGGTGGGAGTGGCGCAATCCTCCAGTCTACGGTAAGTGGCCTCATCGATGCGGCCCGCCTTGAGCATCCCCAGGGCCTCGGTCAGCGATGTGGTATCCGAGGACCGGCCGTCGAACTCGCATCCTCCCTCCATGGGTCCTCCCACCACCAAGATGGCCGGAAGGTCCAAGCGGGCGGCAGCCATGAGCATGGCCGGGACGATCTTGTCGCAGGAGCCCAGCAGAACCACCGCATCCAGCCTATGGGCCTCCACCATCATCTCGATGTCGTTGGCGATGAGCTCGCGGGTAGGCAGGATGTAGTGCATCCCCTCATGCCCCTGAGCGATCCCATCGCAGGCCCCGATGACCCCGAACTCCACCGGCGTTCCCCCTGCCTGGAAGATCCCCTGCTTGACGTACTCGGAGACCAGATTGAGGTTGGCATGACCCGGGACGATGCGGTTCCAGGAGTTGGCGATCCCAATGAGAGGACGATCCAGATCGTAATCGCTGTAGCCCATGGACTTGTACAGAGCTCGGTTCATTGCCCACTCGGGGCGCTTCAGGATCTCTCTGCTGCGCCACTTCATGTTCGTTTCCTCCTAATGGATTGCCACCGTCGTCGGACGACGGCCTGTTCCGATGTTAGCACATGAGCCTTTGGGGAAAAACCGGGGGAAGGGGATTCAAATGGACGGGCGGGGCTCTCCTGGAGGCGGAATCGGAATCTCGAGTCCTGCCGGTGAGGACGTCTCCCATCCGGTCATCGGATGAATCGAAGGGTCAGAGGGTAACGATAGAGTTCCCCCGCGCTGGAACGCACAGCGGCCACCACGATGAAGATGAGCTCGAACAGGGCGAGGGCGAACAACAACAGCACGCCGATCATGACGAAGCTCAAGAGCAGGGCAGCGAAGAGATAGATGGTGACGGTGAGCTGAAAGTTCAGGGCCTCCTTCCCCTGGTCTTCAACCAGGGGGTAGACGTCCTTTTTCAACAGCCAGACGATCAGAGGCCCAAGGATGTGACCGAAGGGGATGAGGTAGCCGGCCAGGGCTGCAAAATGGCAGAACATGGCCCAGTTTCGTTCCGCTTTGGCCGGGTATCGTTCCATGGAAGTCGTCCTCCTCACCCTCTCTATAGCACAGTTTACCCGCATAGGTGAGAGCTATCAATGGAGACGTCCGAGTTCCCTCGGAAAGGATGGGATGGTAGAATGTCCTGAAACCAAGAAGCCGGGAGGTTGGCGTGGCGGACCCCGTAGGAGGGCCTTCGGGGCCTTCGCCATCTGTGTGGATACCATGGGGAAGGCTGTTCTCCAGTGCAAGCGCCGAGGAGCTAGACCGAACCCTTCGAGAGATCGTTGAGCACATGCTCCACATAGAGCCATCGGGGGAATGGAGCCTGCAGCGCATGGCGCCCCAATTGCATGGAGGTGGACACTCAGAAGGATCATGCTGGAGCAGACGAGGCGGTTTCATCCCCATTCACCAAGGAGGCGAGCAATGGCGCAACAAGGAATCTACGACCGATTGGCCGATCTCTTCGATCAGATCAGTTTCGGGACCAACAAAGGGCCCGAGTTGGAGCGGCTCCTTCGAGCTCTATTCGAAGAAGAGGAGGCGCAGGTGGCCCTCCACCTCTCTCCTGTTGCTCCAGAGCCTCCTGAAAAGGTGGCGGAACGGATGGGAGAGGACCCGGACAGGGTGTCCGCCATCCTAGACGCTATGGCGGATAAGGGTCTGATCTATTGCAGCCAGCGGGGCGGGGAGAAATGGTATAAGGTGATCCAGGTGATTCCCGGGATCTTCGAGTTGCAGTTCATGAAGGGAGAAGACAATGATCGGACCCGTCACTTGGCTCGTCTTTTCGAGACCTACTTTCAGGCCCAGGAGAAGGCCGCCCGCAAAGAGCCTGTGACCCCCTTCGCCCGGGTGATCCCGGTGGAGAAGACGGTCTATGGGGGGATCAAGGTCTTTCCCTACGAAGATGCTGGCCGCTATATCGATGAAGCGGAGGCCATTTCGGTCTCCACCTGTTATTGTCGGCACAAACAACGGTTGCTGGGCAAGGGATGCGAGTATCCCCATGATGTATGCCTGCAGTTCGGTTCCTTCGCCCGGTTTGTGGTTCAAAGGGGCTTCGGAAGAGAGATATCCAAAGAAGAGGCCCGGCGTATCCTGGAGAGATGCAGGGAGGCGGGCCTCATCCATACCTCCAACAACACTCGGGATCACATCGACTTCATTTGCAACTGCTGCAGCTGCTGCTGCGGCATTCTCTACAGCGTCCAGTCCTCCACCATGCCCTCCATGGCTGCATCGAGCAACTATTTGGCCCGGGTGGATGAGGATCGTTGTGTGGCCTGCGGCACCTGTGTGGAACGATGCCAGATGGGGGCCATGCGTCTGGAGGGGGATACGGCCGAGGTGGACGAGGGACGATGCATCGGCTGCGGGGTCTGTGCGGATGGCTGTCCCTCCGAGGCCATGGCCCTGGTCCGAAAAGAGAGGGTGACCGAGCCTGCCAAGGACTTTCGAGAACTGGTCATGAGGCAGTTGGAGGACAAGAAACGGCTGGGGCTCCTGAGCTCCGGATGATCCTGCTCAAGGCCAGGTCCTCGGGCTGAGGGGCAAAAAGGCCCCCATGCCGCTTCCTTTCCCTGCTTATGGAAGAGCCGTGTGGCCTCGCATCGGGCCGGTGGAGGAGTGGTCCCTGGAGGAGGGAGATCCCATGACGGCCCAACCACCTCCCGTCCGGAATTGGGTGCGGATGCGCACCGACTCCCGGCTGCGGGGGCGAATGGTCCTTCGAGCCAGGACCCTTGCCGGAATCCGGGGCTTTCTGGACGGGAAGGGCTTTATGGAGGTGGACCCCCCCTGCTTGGTCCCCCTCCCGGGAATGGAGCCCCATCTGGACCCCTTCAGCACTGCCTTGAAGGACCATGCTGGTCGGTGCCGCACCTTCTATCTTCACACCTCCCCGGAGTACGCCCTGAAGAAGCTCCTTTGTGCGGGGTTCGAGCGTATCTACTCCCTGGTTCATGTGTTCCGCAATGGGGAGATCTCGGACACTCACAATCCGGAGTTCACCATGCTCGAGTGGTATCGGGTAGGGGCCGACTACCGCATCCTGATGGAGGACTGTGAGGGACTCGTCGTCCATCTTTGTCGGGAATTGGGCCTTCCTCTGAGGCGGCGTTATGCAGGTCACTTTCTGGATCTCACCCCTCCCTGGCCCCGAATCTCCCTGGGGGAAGCCATGGAACGATTCGCGTGCCTGGACCTGAACAAGATTCGGGACCAAGCGGCCCTGGTGGATGCGGCAAGGCGGAAGGGATATTCCGAGGTGGATCCGTCCTGGGCATGGGAGGATGTCTTTTATCGGATCTTCCTCCAGGAGGTGGAGCCCCGCCTTCCCAAGGATCGGCCTTTCTTCCTAGTGGACTATCCCGTGGAGATGGGGGCCCTGGCGCGAGTCTGTCCTGACGATTCGAGATGGGTGGAGCGCTTCGAGCTCTATATGGGAGGTTTGGAGCTGGCCAATGCCTTCTCGGAGCTGACGGATCCCGGGGAGCAGCGCCGAAGGCTCATGGCTGAACGAATGCAGAGAGCAACCATGGGAAAGGATGCCTATCCTGTGGATCGGACATTTCTGGAGGCCTTGGAACAAGGGCTTCCCCCATCGGCCGGGATCGCCTTGGGAGTAGACCGTCTCCTCATGATCCTGGCGGATGCACGGCGGATTCGAGAGGTCCTCCCCTTTCCCACGGAGGACCTCCTCCACGAGTGGGAACGCTGCTGGGAGAACGGGTGAGCCGAGGATTCTGCATCCAACCCCGTGCCCTCAACAGGGCCTTCTTTCTAAGGACAGACCCGCTCCCAATGACCCGGGACCCAACGCCATCGGACGGTGCCGAACCCCCATTCGTCCTCCTCGACTCGACGTTCCCAACGACCGGGGATCCACCGTTCGTAGCATGGAGGGGGAGGGGGAGGCACGCGGACCGGGATGTGGATCACTGGGCCGTAGTACAAGGGAGGAGGCGGAGGCCATGGTGGGGCCCACCATCCCAGGCCGATACCCACGTGAACCCTGCCGTGCGCCCAACCCGAGGAGGGAATGACGAGGAGGGCTAAGACCAGGACCACTGCCAGTACCCACCATGATGCACCCTTGGCTACCATCTCTTCCCCCTTTTACGACGTGCAGCACAGATCTCAGAAGTGTCTCCTGGTGAGACGGAGGCTCCACCCCGAGGAGCGGGGATCCACATAGATGGTGTGGTCGTAGACCCCCACCAGTCTCGGGCCGAATTGGGTTTGGACATAAGCCCGGGCCAGGATTCGGTGGGGACCGATGTCCAGGCCAATGGATCGGGACTCCCAGGGGTCCAAGATCAGGGGCGAGGTCGAGCCATCCTCATCCACGTGGATCCTCAATTCCCACGGTGTCTCGTTGATGATCTCCCCACGGGTGGGGTCCGCACGGGTGGCGTAAAGCGGCCCCTGACCCCGATGGACGCGGGGTGGAGGGGGCGGAGGGGCCGCGGCATAGGCCCTCCGCTCGTTTTCTACGGCCTCTCCCACCAGGGCGCCGGTGGCGGCGCCTATCCCGGCCCCCACCAGGGCCCCGACCCCAGGTTCTCCAAAGGCCCCTCCGCCTACAATGGCGCCGCTGGCCGCTCCCAAGGTCCCTCCCACTAAGGCCCCTTGTTGGGTGGCCGTGCATCCTGCCAGGAGACTCATGCCCACAAGCCAAAGAAGACCAAGCCGCAAGCGTCTCTTCATCCTTTCCCTCCGAACCTCCCCCCTTTGGTGAGTATATTGTGAGAGAGGAGATCGCCGGCTCCCAAGTGCGGGACATATACTTTCTGGCCATTAGACGCAGAAGTGAGAGGAACGTTTACCAAAGGCCAGGGGGGAGGGAAGGTCAGCCGGATCGGAGCGCCCTTTCCATGCACAGAGGGCAATATCCATGGCTGATGAGGGCCTCTCGGGGATACGGAAGAAACTCATCGGGCTCCACCCACTTCTCCGGTGAGGTCTGATATCGGCCGCACAGACAGCATCGGACGATGAGGATGGTTGGGGCGTGGCCCGTCCTTTTAGAGCATCCCACCTGGATCATGACGGCCTCCTTCAGGACCGAGTCGGCTCTTGGTAAAGAAAAGATTGTGCCGTTCGTCTTTTTGACATTTTTCGTGTCCCCCCTCGGCGGGATTTACCCGCCTTCGGCAGGGCTCCATGCTTAGTGGGTCTTTCACCTCTGGCCATTAGCCGTGTTCGCCAGATGCGAATGCGCCTTGCGCCGCTCCCCGGTGAGGCGAATCCATTTTCTACGAAATCGTCTCCAAAAGGACGATTCCGTACATACATGGGGTTGACAATAGAGCTCTTCCTTTTTCATGATGGGAGCGCACCAGGGTTCTCAAAGGTTTGGAAAGACCTTCCTTAGCCCATGTCCGAGGAGGAAGAGATGCGCCCCAAGGACTTCTTCGAGGACTTCCAGGTGGGAGAGCGTTTGATCACCCCGGGTCGGACCATAACGGAGACGGACTTGGTCCTGTTCGCTGCGTTTACAGGGGACTGGCATCCGTTGCACACCGATGCAGAATATGCCAAAAGGACCATCTTTAAGGAACGCATCGCCCACGGGATGTTGGGTTTGGTGGTGGGGAGCGCCCTTGCCTTCCGGATGGGCTATGATGTGGTCTTGCCCAAATCCTTCATTGCCTTCTATGGAATGGATCGAGTCCGTTTCACCGCTCCGATCAAGATCGGCGATACCATCCACCTGGAGAGCGAAGTGGCCGAACTCAGGGAGAAGAACGAGTCCATGGGGATTGTGATCAGCCACAATGAGATTAAGAACCAGAGGGGAGAGACCTGCATCTCCTATACCACGCGGATCCTCTGTGGGAGGAGGCCCGCCTGATCCCTTGCCCCGCCCCTACCTGAGGGGGCCCTTCCAGCCCCCTTTCCCAAAGGCCTTCCATTTTTCCCCATTTCCCAAGTGTTTTGGTGAGAGGGTCGGAAGCCTCCCCTCTCCTAGCTAAGACTCCGTGCTTTGGCTTCAGAGTGGACACTTGGTCCTCTTCTCCCCCGAGTCAATCCACTTGGGATCGGACCTGGAGGGGAAAAGCTTGATTTTTTCAGTTGACTTTTAGTTTATAATATTATAATCTAATGATTACTTGTTATTACTCCAACCACAGGAGGTGGTTTCATGGCCGAGACGATCAAGGCGGACAAGGTCCTGGACGTCAAGGGGCACAAGTGTCCGGTTCCGGTCCTTAAGACCAAGATCGCCTTCAAGAACATGAAGCCGGGCGAGATCTTGGAGGTCATCGCTTCGGACCCCGGATCCAAGAAGGACCTGCCTGCCTGGGCCCAGAAGACGGGAAACGAGCTTTTGGCCACACGCGAGGAGGAGGACGGGACCTATCGTTTCTACCTGCGGCGTCCCAAAGCCGAAACGGCTCCTGCCAAGGATGAGGAAGTTCGAGCCAAGGCCCACCCCCAGAAACAGCGGATGCTGCTGATCTGTTCCAAGGGGACCCTGGACATGGCCTATCCGCCCCTTATTTTGGCAACCACCGCCGCCTCCATGGGGGTGGAGGTGAAGCTCTTCTTCACTTTCTATGGCCTGGACATCATCCATCGACGCAAGGTCCATAAGCTCAAGGTGGCCCCCCTTGCCAACCCGGCAATGCCAATGCCCGTGCCCAACCTGATCGGCGCCCTTCCCGGCATGACCGCTATGGCCACCATGATGATGAAGGGGATGATGAAGAGGGAAGATGTGCCCTCCATACCCGAGCTGATCAAGACCGCCAAAGAGATGGGGGTCGTCTTCCTGGGCTGTCAGATGAGCATGGACGTAATGGGGGTCAAGCGCGAGGATCTCATCGACGAGGTGGACGATACAGTAGGGGCTGCGGCCTTCGTCGCCGAGGCCCTGGACGCGGATATCTCCATGTTCATCTAAGGATCGGGCTCTTCCCGGGGGATCCAACAAGGGGGGATGGTGGAACAGGGCTCGGATTGACCCTGGCGCTGGGATGGACTATCCTGCCGGCAAGAAGGAATCCTCTCTCCGGTCAGAAAGAGCGGGAGTCCGCAATCAAGGATGTCCATGAAGCGGGCAAGAGCCGTCCCTCCATCTCGGGAAGAATCATCGGCGCATGGCGAGAAAGTAGCCGCAGTACGGCTTTCCATTGCATCCAATACCCTCCTTATCCTCCTGAAGTTGGGGGTGGGCCTCTGGAGCTCCTCGGTGAGCGTCTTGGCCGAAGCGGCCCACTCCGGCATGGATCTGATCGCGGCCTTGGTGGCGGCCTACGGTGTGCGAAAGGCCAGCCGTCCTCCGGATTCAACCCACCCCTTTGGACACGGGAAGTTCGAGAACCTCTCCGGCGTTGTGGAGGCCCTGCTCATCCTGGCGGTCGCCGGGGGCATCGTTGTGGAGTCGGTTCGCAAGTTGATCCATGGGGTGCATATCTCGTACGTGCCTGTGGCTATGGGGGTTATGGCTCTATCGGCAGGGCTCAATGCCGCCGTCTCCCGGCGTCTGATGCAGGTGGCGAGAAAGACGGATTCCATCGCCCTGGAGGCCGATGCCCTCCACTTACGCACGGATGTCTATACCTCGCTGGGGGTATTCGGCGCCCTGGCCCTCATCCTCCTTTCGGATATTTTCATCCAGGCCCCTCGTTGGAGGGAACTCCTTGCCTATCTGGATCCCATGGCTGCCATGGTGGTGGCTCTTCTCATTGTAAGGGCCGGCCTGGAGCTGACCCGAAGGGCCATGGCGGGCCTGTTGGACCGCCCCCTGCCGGAGGAGGAGGACAGGGTCATCCGGGATGTCCTGAAGGAATTCGATGGACATATCCTGGAGTTCCACGATCTACGTCACCGGAAGGCCGGATCCGAACGACATATCGATCTCCACTTGGTCATGGCCCGGGATGCCTCCCTGGATCGTGTCCATGCGCTCTGCGACGAGATTGAAAGAAAGATCCAGAGGAGACTCCCCCGTTCTCGGGTCCTCATCCACGTGGAGCCCTGCGATCGGAATTGCCCTGCGTGTCGGGGTATGGAAGGGTGTGAGACCCCTCCCGAGGACATCAACCCGCCATAAGAAAATCCCGGCCTTCCAGGAGCCCCATGTGACGACACAGGAGTCGGATCTCTTCCCGCGCCCCCCGTGTGCTCACCGCGCAGATCACAAAGGCCCCCGGCCTTTCTCTCAGGATCTCAGGGGAATGGATAGGAAGGCCTAGGCGGGTCCCCCCCACTTTGGCCGGATTGATGTTGATAAAGCCCTTGATAGAGTGTCCTCCGGCCATGAGGCCCCGAGCGAGCCGTCCGGCCAAACGGTGCCCCCAGACGAAAAGGGGCCGCCCTCGCAGGTCCTCCCTACCATGGAGATAGGAGACCAGATAGGGGATCTTCAACTCCCAGAATCGGCTGCGGTGGTAGCGAGGGTCCCTTCGGGAAAGGCGTTCGGGTCGCTCTCTCCAGAAATAGAGGATCTCGGGGACCTTGGCCATGCCGATGCCGGCCTCGAAACATCGGAGCCAGAGATCGTAGTCCTCGGGGCCGTTGAGGTCCCGATAGAGGCCCACGCGCTGGAAGACTTCCCCCCGGATTAGGACCGTGGGGTGGGCCAAGGGGCTCTCCACGAAGATCTCCCGGCAGATCTCGGATGGGTCGACGAGGCTGTTGAGCCACCGCAGATAGTGACGATATCCCTCCCGGACCGCGGAGGCCGGAAACCCTCGGACCAGGCAGCCCGCAACCCCTATATCAGGGTGTTCTTGGAGGAATTTCACCTGCCGTTCCAACCGGCGAGGGTGGGAGATGTCGTCCGCATCCGCCCTGGCGAGAAACGGACCCCTCGCCAAGGCGATGCCCACATTGAGTGCATGGACGATCCCCCCTGGCTCAAGCGGAATCCATCGAAATCGGGGGTCCCGGCGGCTCCATCGACGGACGATGTGCGCGGAGGCGTCTCGAGAACCGTCGTCGAGGCAAAGTACTTCCACATCGGCCAAGGATTGACGAGCCAGTGATCCTAGGGCCGCATCGAGAAATGCCTCCTCATCCCGAAAGGGAAGGAGGACGGAAACCAGAGGGGATCGTTTCATGGAAGGCTCTCCCCTCCCATGAGATTCGGGCTCAGGATACCAAAAGATGCCAGGTAGAAAATAGCCTGCCCCGCCGGGGAAGCGGTGCAAGGCTCAAGGCGCATCCTCCCTTGGCGGATTCCGCTGTGGTGGCCGCAGGCGGGGCGTGGCAGATACGAGGAAAGACGGGCTGATCCCGGGCTCAGGCACGGTGGCAAGCTCAGCATTAAAAATGGACCCAGATTCGGGAGGATTGACGCTTGACAAGACTGGAGCCTGCGAGTAAAAAGGGAGGCAATCTCCAATACGGCTCCGATTCAGTCCGACCCATTACCTCACTTCGATCACCGCATAGGAGAGATCCATGGAAGAGAAGATCTGGCACCGATATAAATGGCCAGAGGGTGTCCCCAAGGAGATCGACTTCCCCGTCATTCCCCTGTTTCAGCTCCTGGAGGATACAGTCCGTCAGTACGGGCATCTTCCTTTTACCGTCTTCCAGGATGCCACGAGGAGCTTTCGGGATGTGGACGAGATGGCCAATCAGGTGGCCCATTTCCTCCTCTCTCGAGGAATCCAAAAGGGCGATCGGGTGGCCATCTTCCTCCCCAACCTGCCTCACTATCCCCCCATCTTCTTCGGTATCCTGAAAGCGGGGGCTATCTGTGTGACCTGCAATCCCATGTACACCGCAGGGGAGCTGAACTTCCAATTGAAAGACTCGGGAGCACGGGCCGTCTTCGTCATGGACCATCCCCAGTTTTATCCCACGGCCTGCAAGGCCATAGAGGGGACCGACGTCGAGCTGGTGGTCCACTGCAACGTCAAACCTTTTCTCCCCCTGCTCAAGGGCTTCGTGGGAGGATTGTTGGGGAAGATCCCCAAGGCTTCACAACACGAGCCGGGCCACCTCTCCTTCGAGGAGGCCCTTTCGGGTCAACCCAAATCAGCCCCCCGCGTCACTGTGGATCCCAAAGAGGATTTGGCCTTGATCCTTTATACCGGAGGGACCACCGGGATCCCCAAAGGGGCCTGCCTGACCCACTACAACTTTGTATCCAACGTCATCGCTATGGAGGAGTGGATCCGCATCGAACCAGCCCCCGGTCAACCCGCCCGTAAGTTGGAACCCGGGGGAAAGCACTGCTTCATGGGGGTCCTTCCCTGGTATCACAGCTACGGTCTGACCCTGACCATGCTTATGTCAGTGCGCTTGGCGGCCCGGCTGGTCTGCGTGCCCGACCCGAGGGCCGGGAAGCCTCCGTTCACCGAGGTGCTCAGGCTCATCGAGAGACATCGAGCCACAGTGATGCACGCGGTCCCCACCATCTACAGCGCCGTAGTAAACCATCCCCTGGTCCAGAAGTTCGATCTTAGCTCCATCGTGGCCTGCGGATCGGGAGCTGCCCCGCTTCCCGTGGAGCTGGCCAAGCAGTTCGAGGCCAAGACCGGGGCCGTTCTGTTCGAGGGGTACGGCCTCTCCGAGACCTCCCCGCTCACCCACGCCAATCCCACCAACGTGAGGGACCGCAAGTTCGGATCCGTGGGGCTGCCCGTTCCGGGGACCGACGTAAAGATCGTCGATGTGGAGACCGGGACCCGGGAGCTTCCCCTCGGCGAGGACGGCGAGATCGCCATCAGCGGCCCCCAGGTCATGAAGGGATACTGGAACCGCCCTGAGGAGAACGATCTCGTCTTCCGTCAGTTTGACGGAAAGCGCTTCTTCCTGACAGGGGACATCGGGCACCTGGACGAGGAGGGCTTCACGGTCATCACCGACCGCAAGAAGGACATGATCGACGTGGGCGGCCTGAAGGCATATCCCCGCGAGATCGAGGAGGTCCTCTACTCTCACCCCAAGGTGGCCAATGCAGCGGTTGTGGGCGTTCCGGACGAAAGGACGGGTCAGGCGGTCAAGGCCTTCATCCAACTCAAGGAGGGGATGACGGCCACGGAGGAGGAGATCATCGAGTTCTGCCGAGACAAGATGGCCGGATACAAGCGCCCTCGATACGTGGAGTTTCGGGAGACGCTCCCCATGTCCACCGTGGGGAAGATCCTCCGCCGGCAGCTCCGGGACGAGGAGTGGGCCAAGGCCCGGAAGGGGAAGTCGGGTTCAACAGGATAGGATCTGGGTCGGTGACATGCCTTGAAGGGGCGTGGATGCCCCCAAGAGGCCAGAGTGAGATATAGGCCTAGGGGACACAAACGGCAAGGAGGTCTAATGAACGAGCGGGTACGTCTGGATGCCTTGGTGGAGGAGGTGGAACGGGCCCTGGAGGCGGCCCCGGACTCCAAGGCCTTGGTCCAGAGACTCTTTCAGGAGGTGAGTTCCTTTGTGGAGGATTTGGCCACCCTGAACGTCCGGACCTACGTGCTCAAGCCCGATGGAAGCAAGACATTGGCCGCATCCACGGAGATTCACTTGGATGGGGACATTGAGGCGGCGGTCCCAGCGGAGTTCCTGGGGCGGGGCCTGGATGAGGAGATCCTGAGATTGCACGGCCATCTGGTGGGCGAGGCCCAAGCCAACCGCAGGGAGATATTGAAGGCCCTTTTGGAGATGTTCTCCATCCGGATCCCGGGGCTCAACCTCTGAGCTCCAGGGTCGATGGAAGTGAAATGAAAACAATAAAGGCTCGACGGATGCTCAAGGGACCGTTGGGGCCGATACGAGGAGTCCATTGAGGTTTCTGGAGGTCCCGTTTTTGAGGCAGGAGCTTTGGGGAGGAGCCCCAGCGGGGGGGATCACGCTGGAGATGGATCTGGGTGGAGATTTGGATGTCTTCCTTCCCGTCCATCGCCGCCTCGATTCTGTGGAGGTGGAGCTCTTCGGGGCCTTCTGCGCGGTCCAGAGCCGAAGCGCCCCCTTGCATCTGGCCGGCCTCTGGAGATACCTGGAGTCGGGAAACGAAGCGGAGCCCTGGGAGGACGTCCGCAGGCGGGTCCGTCCTTCTGGTTGGCAATTGGTCCCTTGGGCGGTCCTCGCCCGGAGCCTTTGCTGGCGGTTCTGGGAGTTGGCGGTTGCACAGACCGAACTCTGGCGGGGGAAATGGGGGGATGCGTTGCTCCGCAATTGGATGGCCTCCGAGACGGTGGCCCAATTCCTCGAGCGGATGCGCTGGGACCATCGGCTTTCCGAGCCTCCGGACCCCGGTCTCCCCCCTCTTTCCGCAGCCACCTCGCTGCCCGTCCGCAGCGCTGCGGACGTCACCCTCCTGGAAGTCCGGGTGGGCCTCTATCCCATGGATCGACGGTTGGCCTCGGCTACGCTGGATTGGAAGCTGGACCTTCGGTCGGAAATCCACCCCTATTTGCGTTCCGGCCCCGAACTGGGAGAGATCCTTCGGGCCGCCTTGGCCCTGGCCCTGGCCGTAAAACGTGGGATCTTCCGACAGGTGGCCCGGGCGTGCGCCCTGGTCCTGAGGATTCTCCTCCTGTAAGGGGGACGATTCAGTCGCCCCTACTCGAAAATAAGGCTGGAGGCGAGGAGCAAGGGCCCACCGAGCATGGAGCACGGAGCCAATAGCAAAGAGTCTGCCGCAGGCTTCAGACTGCGTGCCGGGAATTGAGCCCAAAAGACGAAGCCGACAGAACAGACGAAATGACGAGATAGACGAAATCAACGAAATCGACCAGATCAACGAGATTTTTTCCTGGATTCCGGGACCCGGGGCTCGGCCGGAGTAGAGGGATACGGCTGGCTCGCGCAGGCGCGAAGTACCACCTGAAGCGGCCTACCGAAGTAGAATTCCATCTCGGCCTCTTCGATTCCGTAATGGTTCATGAGTCCGAGGCGGAATCCCCGCTCCTCCTCCACGATCCGCTCCCATTCACCCCATGGTCCATGGGGTTTCAATTCACCCTGAAGACGGGGGATCCCGAAACGATCCTCGTGCTCCCGGATGGCTGGCACCAATGGATGGTCCGGAGGCAGGAGGTCGGCTCGGGTGAGGGGGGTTCCCTTCCGGAGGAGTTCCTCCGCTTGGGGGTCCCAGCAGGCCTGAATCCGACATTGATGAGGGCGGTGCTCATACACGGAGCAGGCCCGCTGGGGGTCCATGTAATGGATGCACCCGCCGCCAGGGCGCTCCTTGATCTTGACCCGCTCCATCTCCAGCCGGATGGGACGCCCCTCCATGTGGGAGAAGCCCCACTCACCGCGACGAAGGGTCACCAAGACCGAAGGGACGATGAGCCCCGATTCAAAGAGGGGAAGATCCTCCTGCTGGAGCACGGGGCTTGAGTTCCGACAGCATTGACCACAACGGACGCAATAGGGACGGCTGCGAAGGGCCGCCTCGCGAAGTAGAGGAGTGAGGGCCTCCAGGGCCCGCCTGCGCTCGTTAAGGGGAAGCTCCGGCCAGATCCTTCCGAGCCTTCGAACCAGGGGGTGGGCCTCCACCTTGCGGGCGACCCTGGAGAAGTGGTGCGGGACGTGAAACTCCTCCAGGATTTCACGAAGGGCTTCCCGCCAGAGTCCTCCCAACGATTCCGCTTCCTGGGATGGGCCCATGGAGAGTCTCCCTTAGGACCTCCCGGCCGGTTCGGCCTTCAGCCCGTGCCACCAATCCTTGGGATCCATGCACATGCAGACCTCGGCCAACCTTCGGGCCGAAGGGCTCTGGAGAAGGGAATATGCATTGCGGATCCAGTCGGCCACAGACGAGCATCCCTGGGCCTGATACTCCCTTGCCTGGATGAGGCACTCCAGCCGGTCCGCATCCTGGGCCAGCCGTGCCTCGGGGGTCTTCTTTTCCCGCCACTCCCGAAAAAGGGAGAGGAGTTCCCCTCGCACCTCCTGCGGAAGCCGCTCTGACTGATCCTGGAAGGCACTCTCCTCGGCATCATCGCCGTTCAGATACCGGCTGTTGATGCGGTGAAGGTCCCCCACTCGGGTCTCCTGTACGTCGTGAAAGAGGCAAAGGGCGGCGGTTCTCAGGGGGTCCGCACCCTCCAGGCGGGCAAGGAGGTATCCGAGCACCGCGGTTCGAAAGATGTGTTCGGCCACACTCTCCGGGTCGTCCACTCCGGCCACCCACCAGCCGGTCCTCCTGATCCGCTTGAGCAACCCGAGCTCAAAGGCGTAATGGGCGATCTGCTCCATCTGCGCGCCTCCTGTATCAGTCTCGAACCTATCTTGTCCCTTGGCTGAGGCTCTGTCAACGAGATCCCTTATGGCGGACACGGATGAAGATTCGGCCGATTCCCCCGGTTCATCTTCATCTTGACACGCTAATTCCCTTCTGTCTCATAGGGCGGTATTTTCTTCTTGCTTTTTCTTTTTTGTTTTGCTAGAAGATTTCCTAACCTAGGAATCGAAAGCAAAGGAGGGGGGGAAATGGAAAGATGGAGGACGATTCAGGTCTTTGTGGTGGTTTTGATGATCATGGCCTTGGGAGTTTTTGGTGTAACATCGAGGGCTTCTGCTTCCGGGGGGCAATGGTGGGGGGACTTCTCCTTCCTTTACCTCGTTGAGAAGACCCCAGGGGAAGACCTCTTCTTCATTGACCGAGACGGCGACTACAGACTTGACCCGGGGGAGAGGGCATTCAACACAGAGGACCTTTTGGGATGGGGCTTCGACGGGGGCAACTTTGGCTGGCGCGGCGAGTGGGGGTACGACTGGCCCAGCGACTGGGGTGTTTCATTGGCCTACCTGGGACGGTTAGCACGAAGGGAGATGACAATAATCAGCCCCGAGGAAGACATTATTCCCTTATTTGGGACGAATCCCAAGGGTACCCCTTCAGGGTATTATATCGACGAGTTCGATCTGGCGGCACGAGTGGACTTGGAGCTGGACACTGACCTCCACAGTTGGGAGGCTAACCTATATGTACCCTTGTGGCGCAACCCCACCACCTTTCGTCTGCGGGGCCGGGTGGGTCCCCGGGTCATGTGGATTCGGGATGCCTTTCACATGCGTGGCATGGATACATGGCCCATTCAATCGTATCCTCTCGAGCGTGCGGATCTCAATGTGGACATGGACAATTGGCTCTTTGGTGGCCAGGTGGGTTTGGGGTTTTGGTGGAGGGTCTGCTCGGTCTTCAGCTTTGTTCTGGACACCAGCTTCGGCGGATACTTCGGCACCATCGATCAGGATGTGATCATGCACGATTATGATAATATATATCATTGGGAGTTTTCGGACTCCAAGGATGTGGGTGGTGTCTTCGGGGAGCTGCGGGTGGCCGGAGAAGTCTATCTTGCCAAACCCCTTAGCCTTCGGCTCGGATACTTCCTCCTTTGGCTGTCGGACACGGGCCGCGCCATCAACCAGATCAAGCCCGGGCAAGGTCTGGATGAACGAGTTGAGAATATCAGTCACCGCCCCGAAGTGGAGGTGGACGACACCCTCTACCACGGCGGCATGCTGAGCTTGGTGGTTCGCTTCTAAGAAGGAGTTTGGTCTTTCCTTTGGTATGAATGACATAGGCGCCCGAAAATTCGTTTTCGGACGCTTTTTCTTTTTCCTTGGGGGCTCATTCCTAGCTCCAGCTTCAGGGTGCCAGGGAAGTGAGATCCAGTTGAGCCATTCCCCCCGAAGGGAGAAGCTTGCGCATCAGTCCTTTGATCTACTCCTCGGTAGGTGCTTTTTCCGTCTTTCCGGTCTTTCCAATAACAGGTAGGAGCTTCTCCACGGCAGAGGAGTTTTGGGATCATTCCCTTGACGATATCCTTCAGGCAAGAAGCGAAGGTGGAGGAGTCGAAACTCCTCCCGAGATATACGCCCTTAGGGCAAGCCCTTGGGCGCTCGCAAAATCCGTGAGCTGACGGACTTGCCTCTGTATACAGAGGCCAGGTAAAATGATGTCAAAAATTGCATTACTAGTCTAAGGAAGGCGAGAGGTGCCAAAAAAAGGGACGAAAAGATGGAGAAGATTACCCCCCACCTCCAAGGCCTTGAGGGAGAATGGCTTAAGGTCCTGATCGACAACCTTCCAGATGAGATATGGCTCTGCGATGCCGAGGCAAATCTTTGCCTTGCCAATCGGGCGGCTTTGGAGTGGCTTGGCCTCGAGCAGCTGGAAGAGGCAACTCGGCCTGGGTCGAACTGGCTGGAAAAACTGAGGATCTATCACCCGGATGGTACGCCTCGTGCCGGGGAAGAGACACCGCTTCTTCGTTCTCTGCGGGGGGAGACTCTTGAAGGGATCGAGGAGGTCTTTCTTCATCCTAACACCGGAATGAAGCTCTACAAGCAAGTCAACTCCTCCCCGGTGAGGGCAGAGACCGGTGAAATCATAGGGGCGGTGGTCGTGATGAGGGATGTCACGGCGGTCAAGACGGCACAACAGGGACTCCAAGACGTTTATTGGCTGATGGAAAAGCGGATTAAAGAAAGAAAGGCCGCCCTCAAAGAGTTGAACGAAAGGCTGAAGCAGGAGATTGAGCAGCACAAGCGGACCATGAAGACCCTCCGGGACCGTGAGGAAGAATTGGGTTCTCTGGCCAAGATCTTTGCAAATATCCTGAGGACCTTTGACTTGGAAGAACGTCTCAACCTCATCCTCGATGAGATCATGAAGTTCGCTGGGGTGGAGGTCGGTGGTCTCCATCTGGTGCAGGGTGATCAGTTGGTTCTGCGAGCCTGGAGGGGTCTTTCCTCCCAAGGCCGCCATTGTCTTCTGGCTTTTCCCGTGGCGAATGTCCCCGTATGGCTTCGGGGGGAGAGGGTCGTTTGCATCCGGTCGGACGAGGAGCCCCACATACCTCCGTTTGCCAGAGAGGAAGGGATTCAGACATGGGCAAACCTTCCTCTGGCCCTTTTCCCAAGGCAAGAGGGTAGAGGACGCAGATGGATCGGTAACCTCTTTCTAGCCGGCCGAAACAGCAATAATGCCTTGAAGGAGGCCGAAATTCAGCCGATCCGGGATATGGCCGAATATCTGGCACTGGCCATCGACCATTCAAGGGCCCATCAAGAGGCTAGACAGCGTCTCTTCAGGTTGGAGGCCCTCAAAGAGATCGATCGGGCCATCATCCGGCGCCTCGATCTTAAGGAACTATTGCGCGGCGCTTTGGAGCATGTGCCCAAGGAGCTGGGGGCGGATGCTGCGGCTGTCAGCTTGTTCGAGAGGGCCTCCGGCCGGCCCAAGGTCTCAGTCATGAGGCTTCCTAACGGGACGATAGTGGAAGAGGAGGCCTTTACCCTGGCCGAGAGCTTGCTTCACTGGTTCATGGAGCGAAGAGAGACCGTGATCATCTACGACTTAGCCCAGGATCCAAGGCTCCAGATGCACAGGGCCTACATCAACAGCCACAGGCTTGCCTCGTATCTCGGTGTGCCGCTCGTTGGACGTGACAAGGTCACGGGCATCCTCCATATCCTGAGCAAGGAGCCCAGGGTGTTCGCCGAAGAGGACGTGGAGTTTTTCAAGATCCTGGCCGGGCAGTTGGCCATTGCCATCGAGAATGCCCGTCTATTCCAAGAGGCTCAGCTTCACGCCCTTCAAATGGAAGCGAAGGTGGAGGATCTTGAGCGTGGTGCGGACGCATTGAGGAAGAGCCAAGCCCGCCTCTCCGAGGCCCAACGGATCGGGCGCATGGGACACTGGGAGTGGGACGTAGTACAAGACAAGTTGGAATGGTCTGAGGAGATCTATAGGATCTTCGGTGTAGCCTCTTCGGGGTTCGGTGGGACGTATGAGGCCTTACTTCAGCTCGTCCATCCCGAGGATCGGGGATTTGTGAGGCGTGCCGTGGATGCAGCCCTGCATGAGGGACGTCCTTACGACATAGAGCATCGTATCGTCCTGCCCGACGGCTCGGAACGCATCGTCCGGGAAAGAGGTGAGGTCACCCGGGACGAGACCGGAAGACCCCTCCGGATGATGGGCACGGTCCAGGACGTCACCAGGGAGAGGAACCTGGAGCGGGTTGCGAGGATCCGAGAGAAGATGGCCTCCCTGGGGCAGGTGGCGGCCGGCATCGCCCACGAGATCCGAAACCCCCTCTCGGGCATTCATCTCCTCCTGGAGACCGTCAAAGAGAACCTGAAGGATCCGGACAGCCCCGTGGATGTGGAGAACCTCATCGACGAGGCCCAGGCCGCGGCGGGGAAGATCGAGGCCGTAGTAAAACGGGTGATGGATTTTTCCCGGCCCACCGAGCTCCGGATGCGTCCCCTGGATATCAACGGGCCCATAATGGAGGCCGTCCGTCTCGTTTCCGCGGGTCTCCGAAAGGCCGGCATAGAAGTGCAATTCAACCTAGCTGCCGACCTTCCCATGGTCCAAGGGGATTTTTACGCCCTGGAAGAGGTCGTGGTCAATTTGCTTCTGAACGCTTCAGACGCCATGGCTGGGACCTCCAGTCCCAAGCGGATTCTCATCTCATCATATGCGGAGAAGGACGAGGTGGTCGTTACAGTGGGGGATTCAGGCCCCGGCATTCCATCCGGAATGAGGGAGAGGATCTTCGAGCCATTCTACAGCACCAGGGAGGAGGGATCAGGGATCGGTTTGAACATCTGTCAGAGGATCGTTCTGGATCATGGGGGGTCCATTCAGGTATCCGATTCCCCCTTGGGGGGTGCTGACTTCATCCTCAGGATCCCCATCTCCGTGGAGAAGGGGACCCAGGCCCGATGATTCGCTTTTGCATTTACATCGTGGATGATGAGGAAAGCTTCACGAAAGGGGTCATGGTCTCCCTAAAGAAGGACTACCGGCTCAGGGCGTTTTTCCGAGCAGAGCCCGCGCTGGAGGAGATGAAGAAGGACCCGCCCGACTTGGTCCTCCTCGATATCTGCCTTCCCGGCATGAGCGGGATCGAGGCTCTGGAGAGGATCAGAGGCATGGATCCCGACATCCTCGTGATTATGGTTACTGCATACGAGGATATCCAAAGCGTGGTTTCGGCCATGAAGCTGGGGGCACACGACTATATCGTCAAGCCCATACACATGGACTCCCTCCGGGTGACCGTGAGGAATGCCCTGGAGACCCTGAGGATGAGGAAGGAGATACAGGTCCTCCAAGAGCAACTCCTGAGGGAAAACCTGCCCCCCTTCATCGGAGAGAGCCATGCCACGCAGGACGTGATGAAGGTGATCGACAAGGTGGCCAAGAGCCCGGACACACCGATCTTGATCGTAGGGGAGTCCGGCACCGGAAAGGAGTTGATCGCCAAGGCCATCCATTACAGGAGCCCGCTCTATAACGGTCCTTTTGTCCCTCTCAACTGCGCCGCGGTGCCGAGAGACCTCATAGAAAGCGAGCTCTTCGGGTACGAGAGAGGGGCCTTCAGCGGGGCCTCTGCTTCGGGCAAACGGGGCTTGGTGGAGGAAGCATCTGGCGGGACCCTCTTCCTAGACGAGGTGGGGGATCTGAGTCTGGAAGCCCAGGCCAAGCTTCTCCGTTTCCTGGATTCGGGGGAATACTATCGTGTAGGGGGAACCAGGATACATAAGGTGAAGAGCCGGGTAGTCTCCGCCACCAACAAGGACTTGGAGAGGATGATCCAGAAGGGACGTTTCCGAGAGGACCTATATTGGCGTCTCGCCGTCGTCAAGGTGGAAGTCCCTTCCCTCAACGAGCGCAGGGACGACATCCTTCCTCTCGCCCGCCACTTCCTCCATGAGTTCAGTCGAAAACATGGTAGACATTACACGGATATCTCCCCCGAGGCCGAGGATATTCTGAAGCATCACCATTGGAAGGGAAATGTGAGGGAGTTGAGAAACGTTATAGAGAGGGCCGTCCTCCTTGGCGAGGGACCCGTGGTGGAGCCGTGGGATCTCGGCATGACCAAACCTTCTGCGCACACCCCTTCTCCTTTCGGGGAAGGAAAAGAGGGGTTTCCTCCCATGCCGGAAGGTGGCGTGGATCTGGCGGCCCTTGAGCGGCATTACATCCAGGAGGCCTTGCGCAAGGCGGGGGGCAATGCCGTTCAGGCGGCGAAACTTCTGAGCATGAGCTATTATGCCTTCCGGTACCGATTGAAAAAACTCAAGGAATAGGACATGTTATCTGTTTAGAGCATCTGGCCTATACCCCCTCTCTTGAACAAGATTTCGGCTTTACATTTGGAATATCCATGGTCTTGGCCATTTAACCCATGGTCTTGGCCATTTGGCCCGAGGGTGAGGCCTGTCCGGGGTGTTGGGCTTCTTTCTCTGAGAGTGTAACCCCTGGATTTTCCATCCGTTTATTAGGTTGGCCCCCGTATTGCAAAATGAAGAGAACAGAAAGGAGGGCATTGATGCTCCTCCATGGGTTCTTTGCTTCGTGTTTGAGAGGTATGTCATTCGTCTTTCCTCTCAGGGACGTAGAAGGAAAACATGGAAAGAACTAAATCGAGTGAGGAAGGACGACAATATGACATCAAATCTAAAGGTCTTGTTCGTGGACGACGACGTTCTGATGCGACGGATCATGGAGCTCTTTCTTTACGGAAAAGTAAGGGCGTTCCTGGCCCTCGGGAGTGCAGAAGAGGCCCTTGAGCATCTCAAGGCGGAGTCCTTCGATGTGGTCATCAGCGACTATGTCCTCCCGGGCATGAGCGGCCTTGCCTTTCTGGAGCACGTAGGGAGGATTCGACCCGAGTCCATGAGGATCCTGGTTACGGGCTATGGCACCAGGGAGATCGAGCAGGAGGCCGAAGGGATCGGGGTTCACGCCTATCTCTCCAAACCCTTCCAGGGCGAGCAGCTAAAAGGGATTCTGGCCCAATGGGAGGGTGTAAATAGATGAGAGAAGAATCCCGAGACCTCTGCTTTACAAGTCGTGGGCATCCATAGCAATTCTCCGACAGGTTTGCTCTCGAGTTCCATCGATCGCCCGACCCCCAGAAGAGTCTGCTCCAGGAGAAGGCCAGGAATTTACAGGGAATGGGGGGATACCGATTCCGGCCGATTTTTATATAAGTGACTCCGTTGGTATGACGCGCAGAGAGGGCGAACGGATGGAAATCGAGTTTTCATTATTGTACCGGGCTTACCGAGTCCTTGCTGAGTGTAACGAGGCCCTCATTCGTGCCTCGAGCGAGCCCCAATTGCTCGAGGAGATCTGCCGCATCCTCGTGGAGACGGGCGGATATCGGATGGCCTGGGTGGGGTATGCTGAAGAGGATGATGCTAGAAGGGTTCGGCCTGTGGCCCGATGGGGTTTTAAGGAGGGTTACCTGGAATCTATACGCGTCACTTGCTGGGATGAAACCGAGCTGGGCCGCGGTCCTGCCGGAACGGCCGTCCGCACAGGAAGGCCTGCATTTGTCAAAGAAATCCAAGCCAATCCTCGTTTCGATCCCTGGAGAGAGGCCGCCCTCGATCGAGGATATGCCTCTTCCATTGCCTTGCCGTTGCGCGTTGAAGATAAGACTCTGGGTGTACTCAACATCTATGCGGGTCAACCCGATGCCTTCCATAAAGACGAAGTCGACCTGTTGATGAATCTGGCCGCAAATCTGGCCCACGGCATCGAGGCCTTTAGGGGCCGCCAAGCCAGACTCAGGGCCGAAATGGCCCTGCGGGAAAGCGAGGAAAAATATCGCAACCTGTTCCACAGGCTACCGGTGGGGTTGTACAGGATAGCCCCGGAAGGCCGGTTTCTCGAAGCAAACCCAGCATTGGTGCAACTCCTTGGTTACACAGATAGGGAGTCCCTGCTGAACACTTATGTGACGGACATCTACGAACGCCCTGAAGACCGTGGACGCTGGATGCAGTTGATGGAAGACGAGGGTGTGGTGCAGGACTTGGAAATGCTCATACGGTGCTCGGACGGCAGGATCAAATGGGTTGTGGACAGCGGTCATGCGGTGCGTGATGCCGAGGGTAAGGTATTGTATTACGAGGGCCTTCTCAAGGATATCACTGCACAGAAGAGTGCGGAAGAGGAGGTGCGCTGGCAGCAGGCTGTGCTTGAGGGGATCAACAGGGTGTTTCGTGAGACGCTGACATGCGAGACGGACGCGGATGTGGCCCGCACGTGCTTGGCCGTGGCAGAGGAGCTGACCGGGAGCCGTTTCGGTTTTGTCGGCAAGGTGAAGCGAGACGGTCGTTTTGATACCTTCGCACTGAGCGATCCTGGGTGGGAGGCCTGCAGGATGGCCGAATCAAAGGCCTTGAGGCTTCTCAAGGACATGGAGATCCGTGGATTCTGGGGAAGGGCGATCAAGGAGGGGGAATCCCAGATCGTGAACGACCCGGGCTCCGATCCGGATCGGCTCGGCCTCCCCGAGGGCCATCCGCCGATCACCCGGTTCCTGGGCGTTCCGTTGAAACAGGCGGGCAGGACCGTGGGCATGATCGCCCTGGCCAATAAAGAAGCCGATTTCGACCAGAACGACAAGCAATCCGTGGAAGCCCTCTCGATGGCCTTTATGGAGGCCTTGATGCGGAAGCAGATGGAAGAGGCCCTGCGGCAGAGCGAAGAGAATTACCGCCACCTCATTGAATTTTCCCCCGAAGGCATTATTGTCGTTCGCCAAGGGAAGGTTACCTTTATCAATCAATCCGGCCTTAAACTGTTTGGTGCCACCTCTCCGGAGCAGATTCTAGGCAAGACCCCCTTCGATCTTGTCCATCCCGATTGCCATCCTGGCCTCCGTGAAACTCTCAGCAGAAGCGAGGAAATGCAGGAGGGTGCGGTGATCAGATTAGAGGAGAAGATCGTCAAGCTCGACGGAACGGTTTTGGATGTGGAGACTATGGCCACGTCCTTCATCGATGGGGAGGGTCCTGCCTTTCAAGTCTTTCTCCGAGACATCACCAGGCGCAAACAGGCGGGGGAGATGCTGCGGGCTCGGACCCAGGAACTGGAGGTCCTTTTCAACCTTTCCTCCCACATGCGCGTGGCTTCGAGCGCCAAAGAGATACTGCCGATCGTGCTTCGCGAGACCATATCCGCGGTGAAGGCCGACGCAGGTCTGGTAGCCATGCTCGACCGCGGGGGCGAGAACCTCACCATTTCTGCGGCAAAGGGTTTCCTCGAGCCGGATACCGGGCTCACCTTCGGCCTTGAGGAGGGAATTACAGGGCAGGTGCTGCGAACGGGCCGGCCCTACATGATAGAGGACTATGGGGCTGACCCGCACCGGCTTGAGGCTCTGGGTCATGCCAGAGAGACAGGCCCTGCGGTCTTCGTGCCCCTGAGATCAGAGGAGGGACTGGTGGGGGTCCTCATGGTCGCTCGGCGCCGCTCACCGCAAGCGCGGCCCTTCTCGAGTTTTGAAGGGCGCCTTTGCGCTGCCATGGGCGAGATGGCGGGGAACGCCATACGCCGGGTCCAGCTATTCCACGATGCCTTGCGCCGCCTGAGGCAGGTGGAGGCGCTTCGAAATGTGGACTTGGCCATCACCAGCAGCCTCGACCCCCGCCTCACCCTTAGGGTGCTTTTGGATGAAGTCACCAAGCAGTTGGATGTGGACGCCGCGGATGTGTTGCTCCTCGACCCTCACTCTCAGGTGCTGGAGTGCACTGCTTGGCGCGGATTCCGCACCAAGGGCATCCAGAGAACCCGCCTTCGGCTGGGCGAGGGCTACGCAGGGCGCGTGGCACTGGAGCGTAGCCCCTTGGGCATCACCGACCCCGCCGGGGCCGAAGATACCCTACGGGATCTCTTCCAGAACGAGGGCTTCGTGGCCTACTATGCCGCCCCCATGATCTCCAAAGGCCATGTGCTCGGGGTGCTGGAGACCTTCCACCGCAGGCCTCTTGAAACCGATGGAGAGTGGGTGGAGTTTCTGGAGTCCCTGGCTGGTCAGGCGGCTATTGCCATTGAAAACGCCCAACTCTTTCACGAGCTGGATCGTTCCAACATGGAGCTTCGCCTGGCCTACGACGCCACCATAGAGGGCTGGTCCCGGGCCATGGACATGCGCGACAAAGAGACCGAAGGCCACACTCGACGCGTCACCGAGATGACCGTGAGACTGGCCCTGGCGTTGGGGGTGGGGGAGGAGGAGATCGTCCACCTGCGCCGCGGAGCCATGCTTCACGACATGGGCAAGCTCGGGGTGCCCGATGAGATCTTACTCAAGCCCAGCAAGCTCACTCAGGAGGAGTGGGAGATCATGCGCAGGCACCCCCAGCTGGCCTATGATATGCTCTCCCACATCCCCTATCTGCGCCCGGCCCTTGACATCCCTTACTGCCATCACGAAAAGTGGGACGGCACCGGTTACCCCCGCGGCCTTAAGGGAGAGCAGATCCCGTTGTCGGCGCGCATCTTCGCTGTGGTGGACGTGTGGGACGCGCTGAGCAGTGACCGCTCCTACCGCCCGGCCTGGACCCCTGAAAGGGTGCTGGCCTACCTCCGCGAGCAATCCGGGAAACACTTCGACCCCCGGGTCGTGGAGGCCTTCCTCGCACTGCTGCACAACGATGCGGAGTGATGCTCATAGCTCCCGAGTCGGATCCTTAATGGAGAGGGAGTCAGGACCTCTCTATGCTCGCATTTTGCTTTCCTTTTCGAGATGTTTCCATAAAATAGGATGACAGAAAGGGTTATGGCCATCCGATTCGCATGGATTGTGTGATTCCGAGGCCGCCACACGGACCACGGCTGCCCGTGAAGGACCGAGGTTGGAGGGGCGGTCCAGCTCGGCCCCAGGCCATGTGCTAGTGTAGAAGAGAAAGGAAGAAGAGATGAGAGACCAAGCCCCCGAGGGTTCCCTGTTGGTGGAGGTCCAAAGGCTCAAGGAGCAACTGGCCTCGGAGGGGATGGCAAGGGAGGAGGATCTGCACGAGGTCAGAAGGGACGTCCTCTCCTTCCTTGCGGTGGAGAGGGAGCTCCTTAGTCTCTCCCTGCAGGAGATCCCCGTTCAGGAGCTGCTTCAAAGGGCCCTGCAGGAGATCGTATCGGCCCCGGGGTTCTCCTTCCGGGGCATGGGGGTAATTTTTCTTGCAGAGGAGGATGACGGCGTCCTTTCCCTGGCTGTAAACCACGGCGTTCCCGACGGGGCGGTCCGGGCATGCGCGAAGGTTCCCTTCGGCCGATGCCTCTGCGGTAGGGCGGCCGAGTCTCAGGAAGTTCAGTATGAGCCCGGAGGGGAAGATCGCCGAGCGGCCTGCCTCGAGTCGATTCCGGACTCCGGCAGCTTATGTGTGCCCATTGTCTCATCGGGCAGAACCCTCGGGGTGCTCAACGTCTTCGTCCCAGAAGGCCGTCCGCGGAAGACCGAAGAGGAGTTCCTTCAGGCCGTATCCCACACATTGGCCGGGGTCCTGGTGCGGAGGAAGGAGCATGAGGAGCTCCATCGAGCGGAGGAGCGCTTTCGGGCCCTCTTCCATCTGGCCCCGGACGCCTACTTCCTGCACGACCTGGATGGGAGGTTTCTGGATGGAAACCGGGCTGCGGAGGAGATGATAGGGTACAAGAAGGAAGAACTGATTGGAAAGTCCTTCCTCGAGGCAGGGATCCTTCCCCCCAAAGAGATTCCTCGGGCGGCCAAGATGCTGGAGCAGACCCGAGAGGGCCACCCTCCTCCCATGCCTGTGGAAATCGAACTGGTGAAGAAGGACGGGAGCCTCCTGCTCGCGGAGGTCCATTGGGTTCCCGTGATTATGGCGGGAGAGCGGATAGTCATCGGTTTGGCTCGGGACATCACCCCAAAGAAGGAGACGGAGGTCTCAGCCAGGATGTCTTCGGCCTTGTTTCGGGAGCTATTTGAAGGCTCTCCCCTTCCCATCGCTGTTCTGGACGAGAAAGGCCGGATCCTCCGGGTCAACCGGGGCTTTGAGAGGACCTTTGGATACGGCCAGGAGGAGAGTCGGGGCAGGATGTTGGACGAACTGATCGTCCCAGAGGAGGAAAAAGAGGCTGCCCGGCAGTTGATTGAGAAGGCCCTCAAGGGAGAGGTTGTCGGAGCAAGGGGGATCCGGAAGAGGAAGGACGGGTCCTTGCTGGATGTGGAGATCACCGGCCACCCCATCCAGATGAACGGAGGGGTGCGGGTGTTGTATGCCATCTACCAGGATGTTACCGAGAAGCGGCGCATGGAAGAGCAGCTCCGTCAGGCCCAGAAGATGGAGGCCTTGGGGCGCCTCGCAGGCGGGGTGGCCCACGACTTCAACAATGCCCTTACGACCATCGTGGGCCATGCGGACCTCATCCTGGCCTCCCTTCGTCCAGAGGACCCGCTCTATGAGAGCGCCGCGGAGATCAAGCGAGCCTCTCAGAGCGCCGTCTCCATCACGCGGCAGCTGCTAACCTTCAGCCGGAAGCAGGTTGTTCGTCCCCAGGTGGTGGATCTCAACATCATCATCGGGGAGATGGAGAAGATGCTTCGCCGCATCATCGGAGAGGACATCGAGCTGGTGACCTCCCTGGCCCCGGATCTCGGGGCCGTGAGGGTGGACCCGGCCCAGATGGAGCAGGTCCTGATGAATCTTGCGGTAAACGCTCGCGACGCCATGCCTAAGGGTGGGAGGCTCACCATCGAGACGGCCAATGTGGAGCTGGGAGAGGACTACTTCCGCAGCCATGCAATGCGGCCCAGGCCCGGCCCTTACGTGAGACTAGCGGTGACGGATACGGGCGTGGGCATGGACCGTGAGACCCGCTCGAGGATCTTCGATCCCTTCTTTACCACGAAGACCCCCGGCAAGGGGACGGGACTGGGACTTTCTACGGTCTACGGCATTGTGGAGCAGAGCGGGGGATTTATCGAGGTCTCCAGCGAGCCTGGCAGGGGGAGCACCTTCAAGATCTACCTGCCTCGTGTGGAAGAAAAGGCCCGTCGAATCACCAGGAAGGAGAAGTCCTTCCACCTATTTGGGGGGTCCGAGACCGTGCTGCTGGTGGAGGATGAAACATCGGTGAGAGGTTTGGCCAAACGGGTTCTGGAAGATTGCGGGTACCGTGTGATTGAGGCAAGAGACGCGAAGGAGGCCTTGGAGGCAGCCGTCCGACACCAGGGGGAGATCGATCTGCTGTTGACCGACGTGGTCCTTCCTGGGATGAACGGCGGGGAGGTGGCGGAGCAGCTCAAGGAGGGGAGACCCGATCTTAAGGTCATCTTCATGTCGGGCTATCCGGACGACGTGGTCCTCCATCAGATAGGTACCAGGGAGGGGTTTCACTTCATAGAAAAGCCCTTCACGCCGGAGGACCTGGCACGGAAGGTCCGAGCGGTCTTGGATAGAGGCTGAGAGGGCCCCTCATGTCCTTCGGAGATTGGGATCCGATTCATCCCGTGGTTGGAAATCCCCATGGATTCTTCCACAAATCCTCATATTCCTTCAGTCCACCGGAGGGCGATTATGATCAAGGGGTATCTGGTGGTGGAGGAGGGCCTGGCTAAAGAGAAGGTCTTCTTCTTGGAGGAAAGACTGACCATTGGTCGCGGACGTAACAACGACGTCAAGCTACTGGATCCCAGCGTCTCGCGAAACCATGCCGTGGTCTTCCGTATCGGCCCCCATGTCCTTGTGGAGGACCTGGGGAGCCGGAACGGGACCTTTGTGAACGGAGAGAGGGTGAGAAAATCCTTGCTGGCCCATGGGGACCGGCTGCGCGTGGGTAACATGACGATGCGGTTCTATCAGCAGGAGATCTCCCCGAAGGAGAGGGGGGAGTTGACTACCAGGGACCTGGAGAGCACTAAGGAGGGGCGGGAGCCTTCCACAGAGAGGGAGGCCTCCCTGAGGCCCTCGAGGCGAGTCCTGGAGGCTCTGTCCCGGGTGCCCCTGTTCCAGTCGATGGACGAGGCGCTGTTGAGGCGGGTGGGGGCGAATTGTCGCCTGGTGGTCTACAAGAAGGGCAGCACCATCGTCCAGGAGGGAGAGCGAGACCGCTCCATGTACATCATCCTCGACGGGAAGGTCCAGGTCTCCATCCGGATCCCCAGCGGCTCGGAGGTTCCCTTGGCGGTGCTTTCCGCCAACGATTTCTTCGGAGAGATCTCGTTCCTCACTGGGGATCCTCGCTCGGCCACGGTTAAGGCCATGGAAGAGACCCTGGTGGCCAAACTGACCCGTGAGGCCATGGAAGAGATCCTCGCCAGTCACCCCTCCCTCCGGGAGATGCTGGAGGAGTTCCGCCTCCGGCGCCTCGAGGAGATCCGGGCCAGAAGGAGGGCCTTGGGCCTGGAAGAGCGCAGAAGGCATCCCCGGTACAGGGTGGGGCTTCTGGTCCGCCTTTGGGTGGCGCCCCAACAGTCCGTCTCCGGGCAGTTTCAATCCAGGGTCTTCCAGGGCCGGACCGTGGATGTCTCCGTGACTGGCGTGCGCATCGCTGTTTCGGACCCCTCGGTCGTGGGCCTTCCTCCGGGGTGTCGACTCCGGTTGGAGATGGCCCTTCCGGAGCCTTGGGGGGCGATCCGGTCTCTCGGGGTCCTTCGAAATGTGATCGATGGCAAAGACCAGGAAAAAGGGGTCCATCTGGGGGTGGAGTATATGGAGATGGCCCCCAAGGACCGCAAGAAGCTGGAGGAGTTCCTGCGTGGCGGTCTCAGACGGTGAGGAGGGAGCATGGCAAGGATCCTAGTAGTCGACGATGAAGAATCGGTTCGAAAGCTTCTCAAGCTCATGCTGGAGCGCGATGGCCACGAGTGCGAGACAGCGGCCCATGCGGAGGAGGCCCTGGAGCACTTGAAGAACGCCCGCTTCGACCTCGTTCTCTCTGACGTCATGATGCCGGGGAAGTCCGGGATCGAGCTCGCCCGTAATATCCGGACCATGTACCCCGAGACCGGGGTAATCCTGATTACTGGAGTAGATGATTTCGTGGTGGCCAAGGAGGCCTTGGGGGCGGGAATCTACGACTACATCACCAAGCCCGTCGAGTTCAATCGGCTGGTGATCAGCGTGGCCAACGCGCTGAGGCGCCGCGAGTTGGAGTTGGAGAGCCGAGCCCATTCAGAGCAGCTCGAGCGGCTGGTTCGAATGCGCACCGATGAGCTCTACCGCAGCCTCAAGAAGCTCCGTGCTACCCTGGAGGGAACCATCCGGGCCATGGCAGCGACGGTGGAGATGCGGGATCCCTACACGGCAGGGCATCAGGCACGGGTGGCCCAGCTGGCCAGCGCAGTGGGGGCGGAGTTGGGCCTGAGGGACCATGAGGTAAAAGGGGTGCACTTGGCGGGGATGATTCACGATCTGGGCAAGATCGCCGTCCCCTCGGAGATCCTGAACAAGCCCGGCAGGATCACGGACGCGGAATTCCTCCTCATCAAGAGCCATCCTCGGGTAGCCTACGACATTTTGAGGCATGTGAAGTTTCCTTGGCCCATCGCCGATATGGTGGTTCAGCATCACGAGAGGCTGGATGGATCGGGCTATCCGGACAGGCTCTCGGGCGAAGAGATCCTGATGGGTGCCCGAATCCTGGGCGTGGCCGACGTGGTGGAGGCCATGGCCTCCCATCGACCCTACCGGCCGGCCTTGGGGCTCGAGAAGGCCCTGGAAGAGATCTCCTCTAAGAGGGGCGTCCTCTACGATCCGGATGTCGTGGATGCCTGCATCAAGGTCGTATCCTCCACGGATGGGAAGGTCTTGTCCCTGAAAGAAGGGGATGGAGGATGGTCCAATTCCGTAGGAAAGGTCCCTACGGTGACGAGTCGACCCCTTCAGGGTTCATAAAAGCAAAGGCTGTGCCTTCGCACAGGCTCTTCAACACCAAGGCTACTTTCCCCCGAAGGGGACGAGCCTCTTCATCAATCCCTTGATCTGCTCCTCGGGAGAGATTTTTCCCGTCTTTCCTGACTTTTCGGGAAGGGGCAGGAGCTTCTCCACGGCAGAGGGCTTTGGGATCATTCCCTTGACTATCCCCTTCAGGTCGGGAGCGAACGTAGGGGAGTCAAAGGTCCCCCCCACCAGCACCGGCACCATAAGCCCCGTCCTCTCCATGGTGTCTCCCTGGCCTTTGAGGGTGGCCACGAATTTGGGCTCGACCCTAAAGTCGAGGGTCTTCTCGGCCAGATGAGCCTTGCCGTTGGCACGCACCCGGAGCAGGGGGGATTTGAGGGCTGCTCCCGGCGTCTGGAAGAGGCCGTTAGTGAGGATAAAGGGCACGTGAAGCTCGGCGAAGTCGGTCCTGGGCCTCTCCGCGGTCCCTGCGGATGGGGAGAGGGTGAAGGTCTCCTTGACGTTTCGGAACATCCCCGCAAGGTCGATCCCCTTGATGGCCCCATCCAGAAAGAGCAGCTCCCCCTTGCCGTTGAGGGTGCGTTTGATACGCTCCGCCTCGTCCCCCTCCGATGCGAGGTCCATTCGGGCGTTCATGACACCCTCGATGAGGTCCTTTTGGGCCACGTCACGAAGGAGGAGACCGGATTGCACGTCCTTGAGGTCCAGGGACAGCCGGCTGCGGGGAGTCTCCTCCCTTAAGTCCACCAAGGCCTTGGCGTTGAGCCCCCCCTGATAGAGCTTGAGACGGAGTGGGTCCATCCGGATCAAACCGTCTTTGGCCAGGACCTTAAAGTGTAAGTCCTGCATCTTGGCCCCGTGGACCTTGAACTTCCCTATGTCCACGGTCCCATCCAGGACCATTCGGCGAAGCGGGGTGTAGTCCATCTTCTTTTTGGCTGGTCTCCCTCCGCCTTTCTCCTCTTTCCCGGCCCTCTGGGGGGAGGGTTTCTCCTCCGAGGGAGGAGGGAGATATCGGTCCAGATCCATCTGGTCCAGCTTTAGCCAGAAGCGGACGTCGGGTTTGTGGAGATCCTTGGCCTCGGCCTCGAAAGTCATATGTGATTGGTCTAGTTCCAGGACCCCCTCGGAGAGGGAGAGCGCCCGTGGGGATCCGCGGAGATGCGCACTGAGGGCCAATTTCTCCAATGCACCGGGGTCAGCCGTCTGCAGGGGGAGGGGCTGACCCAGATCGGAGAGCAGTCTTCGCGGAGAGAATGGAGAGACAACCAAGGCAAGATCGAACCTGGGCCCTGCGGCGAGATCTACCAGCTTCCCTTCGAGCTTTACCTCCAGGGTCTCGAATGCCTTGAGGACGACCGCAAGGGGGAGAATCCCTCTGCCGGGTTCCTTTCCTATGGGCCCCACTGTTCCCCTCACGGAGATAGGACGGTCGTCCAGCTTGGCCGAGATGTGGAGCCGGATGGGGCGGGTCAGAGAGACGTCCTCAAGGCGGAGCGTGAAGTCCCGGATCTCCTTCCGGTCGTCCTTCACCTGGTCGATCCAGATGACAGAGCCCCCCGTTATGGAGAATTCCTCCACGGCCAGGGCCTTGATGGGAAGGCCTGCTGGAGGGGCCTTCTCCTTTCCTGCCCTTTCCTCGGAAGGTCCCTTGGACTTGACCGTCTTTCCGAGGCCTCCCCAGTTGGTTCGCCCGTCCTTGGTGCGGATAAGGACGATCTTGGGAGAATCCATTACGAGACGTTTGACCTGGATGTCCTTGAACAAGAGGGGGAGGAGTTTGACCCGCACCTCGAAGGAACGGACAGAGATGAAATCCTTTTCCTCCTTGAAGCCCACGGGGTTACCCAGGCGGAGGCCGGAAAGCGAGATGCCAGCCCAGGGGAAGAGGGAGAGTTTCAGGTCCCCCCCGAGCCGGAAGGGACGCCCCGTGGCCTCGGCAACCTGCTTTTCGATCTCCGGTTTGTACTGGTTGATGTCTACAAAGAGCGGGATGAGGATCAGTGCGGTCAAGAAAAGGACGGCGAGCCCTCCCACTACAAAGGCACTCCACCTGATGACTTTACCCATGTGACCCTCCTTGGAGAGGGGGGATGGGTGCTTCCCCGGTTCGAGCAGCGTTATGGAAACCATAACCGACGCAGAAGGGGAAATCAATGGCCCCATGATGGAGCCGCACTGTTGGCGTGATGAACCCACCCGAGGGCAGAAACGAAATGGACGAAACGGACCAAACGGACGAAATGGACGAGACAGACGAGATAGACGAGACAGACCGACGCGGCCGGTGGTTTGAATCTCCTGGAGTTGCTGCTAAGGGCGGCTCCAGTACTCCCCCAAAAAGAGCGGGAGCTCGCCCACGCAGAGGGGCCCGATGTGGATCTGCCATCCAGTGGCTTGCTCCATGGAGGAGCGCAGAGGGAGGGTGGCACCGGGCAGGATCAGGTCTCGATGTCGCACCTTGGAATCGAGCCGTGACTTTTCCAGGGCCTCTTTGAGGCGCCGGGCAGTGAAGGTGCCGTAGATCATGGCCATGTCGACTGTATGACCCAAGGTGTCCAGGAACAGGAGGTGGAAGGGGGCCGTGGTGGTGGAGAGCACCGCCGTCATGACCTCTTGGGTGATGGCTGCGTTCCCCGTGACCAGAACCGGGGCCTCGATCCCGGGGCCGTTGATCTCATGGTGCCCCAAAAGGCCCGCAACAGGGTGGTGGGTGATCTCCACACGGGGAAGGATCCGGTCCATGGAGAGGACGAGGCCAAGGGCGTAGGCCTGATTGGGATGGAGTGTAGGGCATTCTTCGGGTCGGAGGCGCCCCTGGCGGAGCTTCTCCAGCCACTCGCCACAGTCCTGGAAGCCGCATTTCCTGCAGTCCGTCGCGGAGAGGTATCGCAAGGGATCGATGGTATGAAGATAGAGATCCGCCTCTACCCCCATCTGTGGCCTGTGCCTCCAAGGGATGTGGGCCCTCCCTCATCCCTTCCAGCATTGGAACAAAAGGCTCTGTCTGCACGAGACCCCCTGTGGGATGCTGGGCCCGGGCAGATCAGGGACTCTGATCCACGAAATGCCGAAGGATGTCCGTCTCGGTGATGAGGCCCACCATGCGGTCACCCTCCACTACGGGGAGGCAGCCGATCTTGTGCTGGAGCATGAGCTGGGCCGCTTCTTTCACCGTGGCGTCGGGATGGATGGTGATGGGATCGGATTTCATCACTTCTTTGATCACCACGGTCTTCATGTAGTCGCGCTTGATCTGGTAGTCGTAGTCGATGACCGAGGCCAGGGAGGCCTTGAAGAGATCCCGTTCGCTGATGATGCCCACGAGCCGGTCTCCGTCCATGACGGGAAGGTGACGGATCCTACCTAGGTGCATGATATCCTCAGCGAGGCTCAACTCGTCGTCGACCCGAAGGGTGGCCACCTCGGTGGCCATGATATCTCGCACTTTCATGGGAGTGTGACTCTCCTTAACGAAATGGAAATTCGGAAGTAATCATATTAGCGCAAGGGTCTAATGGGATCAACGTTCGGACGGGAGAGATGACGGCGTTGTTGCATGAGGTCTCCCCCTTTGCTAGAATCCTCTCGCTGCTTCCCATGGAGACAACCGAGAGAAGCTGGAGAGGGGAGGCCGAAAAATGTGGCGGAATGCTATAATTGTCCTCCTGTTCTTTTTGCTTTGCGCCTGTGCTGCCCGTCAGGGGATCGTCCGCAAGGCCGAAGAGGACATTCCCAGCCCCGTTACCCGGTCACCTCTTCCCTGTTTGTTCTTCCGATGGTAGTCAGAGGTTCCGGATTTCCTCCAAAAGACGTCGGAATTCCTCGGAGATCTCGTAGCGTCCAAGGGCATCCTGATAGTGCATCCAGGCCTTCCAGACATCCATCCATTGCTGATTGTACCAATAATACTCGGGATTGCCTCCGCCTTGAAGTCGCTGCATGAACTCCTCATACTCTGTAGTGCAGTTTCCGCAAAGGCGATAGGGGATGGAGGTCTTGCTCGGAGAGGATGTGTCCAGCTGGCTCCCGCACTTCATACACTTCATGGAGCAACGGGTGCACTGGAACATCTTGAGGACCGTCTCCATCCTCTTCATGCGCTCCCGGGCGGCCCTCTGTTCCCTCTCCTCCTTCTTACGCTTGCCGAGATCGATGATTTCGGCCATCTCTTCCCTCCCGCCTGAAGGGCCTTCACAGCTCCCTCCTTACCTAAAACCGAGTCTATAGGAAAAAGGGAACGAGGTCAATGGAAAAAAGGGAGTTTTAACGGAAATTTTCCAATAAAATCAGATTGATATAGAATAAAAGCTCCACAAAGCATGATACTATTGAAAAAACCACTTGATTTTAAAATAGAATTTTATTATACAAGAGAAAACGGATCGGACCACCATGGTCTTTTTAGGAGAGGAGCTGGATTCCTCGGCAGGAGATGCGGATCCATGGTCGGGTTCTCCCTTAGGACTCGGATCCGATTGGTGGGGACGATGGTACTGGGTCTTTTTGTCTCCATTGTTTCTCCCTCGATCGTGGACGCTTCCCCTCGAGTCCTGGGGATCCGGCACTGGTCCGCCCCCACTTACACCCGAGTGGTGTTGGATCTCACCGACAAGATCTCATTTCGCGTCTTCCTTCTCAGGTCTCCTCCCAGACTCGTTGTTGATCTACGAGAGGTCCTGCTTGCCGATCCTTCACTGAAAGGGGCTGTGATCGGGGGCCCCATTGTTCAGCGCGTTCGTCTCTCCCAGCATGGAAGCTCTTACTTGCGGGTTGTTCTGGACCTCTCCTCCTTGCGTATCCGACACCGTGCCTTCCTCCTGGAGGCCATGGAGGGAAGACCCCATCGCATGGTCATCGATGTGCGCAGCCCCGAATTGGAGAGCAAGATGGCCGAGAGGCGGAGGGTCATGGGCCGTTCCGGGACCCAGCAGGGGCAGTGGGTGGTCGTCATCGATCCAGGCCATGGAGGGGAGGATCCAGGAGCCGTGGGCCGTCGAGGGACCAAGGAGAAGGACGTGGTCCTTAAGATCGGCCGGGAGCTGGCCCGCCGTCTGAATCGGCGGCCCGGGATTCGGGCTTTCCTTACACGCAAGGGAGATTATTATCTGAGTCTGAGTCGTCGGGTCGCCGTGGCCCAGGACTACGGAGCAGATCTCTTCATCAGTATACATGCAGACGCCTCCCTCAACCGACGTGTCCGGGGTGCTTCGGTCTACTGCCTTTCACTGAAGGGGGCCACCGACGAGGCCGCCCGGATCCTGGCGGAGAAGGAGAATGCATCGGACCTTATTGCAGGCGTTCCTCGGGACGAAGACCCGGACCTCAACCGCATCCTCCTCGATCTGGTCCAGACCCGGACTATCAACGAGAGCCTGAAGTGGGGAGGCCTGGTCCTGAAGGAGCTCCGTAGAGCCCATCGGCTCCGGTACTCCGTGCCCAAGCAGGCTGGGTTCCGGGTGTTGAAGGCCCCGGAGATTCCCTCGCTCCTTGTGGAGGTGGGTTTTATCACCAACCCTACGGAGGAGAAGCTTTTGCGTATGGGTCGATTTCAGGGTCGGATCGCCCAGGCCTTGGAAGAAGGGATCTGCCGTTATCTCTGCACGGGAGGGCCGGATCGGACCCGGGAGGCGAATCTGGCCCTTTGCGAGTCCTCAAAACCCCGTGCCCACGTGGTGAAGCCCGGACAGAGCCTCTCCCAGATCGCCGCTCTCTATCACACGAGCATCCGGGACTTGATGGAGATCAATCGGATCCAAAATGCCTCTCTCATCTATCCAGGACAGCGGATCTTGATCCCTTAATAGCCGGAGTCGGCCTTTCACTTCCGTGTCAAGGGTTGGCCCAGCAGAGAAAGAGGAGTCTCCTCCCCGTCCTTTGGTTTGTCGCTTGTCCTAGGAATTCCCTTCTAAATGCCATGGCCCGTCCTTCAATGAGGGGAAGTAAATAGACTCTCGTCTATTTCGTCCATATCGTCGTTTCGTCCATATCGTCGTTTCGTCCATATCGTCGTTTCGTCTATCTCGTCTATCTCCTCTATCTCGTCGGTCTCGTCGTTTCGTCTGTTTCGTCTATTTCGTCTGAAAGGGGCGGCTGAAGTCGCTCTCCTCGAATACAGGCATTGATCCTCGCATATGGCAAGCATTTTCATCCATCGAGGGTGTCCCGCCGCAGGCGGGGCATGGGGAGTCACTTTGACGCAGTTCTGTAAAGGACTCCTTGATCAGTTGACAACGCCTTGGGGATGAAGGAGCATTTTGGGATCAGGCTGCGGCCAAAAGGGCTCTCAGGGGGGAGATCCGAAGAGGGAGGAATCATGTCCGACTCTTGGCTCGAGGTGGGCGTTTTGGCCATCGTGCAGGGGCTGACGGAATTTTTGCCCGTCAGTAGCTCCGGCCATCTGGCCCTGTTGCAGCATCTCTTCGGGGTCGAGGGCCCCCAGCTCCTTTTGGACGTGATGCTTCATGCGGGGACACTCGCAGCCGTCTTGATGGTCTTCCGGGGCGAGGTCCAGGATCTGATTAGAGAAGGGCTTCGGGGTGTAGGGCCGCCAGAAGGTGAGGCTCGCCCCCCTGCCCGGAGGGTGGCCTTCTACCTCCTTCTGGGCACTCTGGTTACGGCGTTGGGGGGTCTCCTTCTGCACGATCGAATGGAGTTCCTCCTGGAGAAGGTGAGCTTTTTGGGTCCTTTCTGGATCCTCACGGGCACAGTCCTCTGGCTTACCCGATGGTCCCCGTCCCGGAAGCGGGTTATGGGGGCCTGGGATGCGCTACTGGTGGGGCTCGCGCAGACTGCCGCCCTTGCCCCCGGGATCTCTCGTTCTGGAATGACCATCGCCGTAGGCCTTCTTTTGGGTTGGGATCGACGATGGGCGGCGAGTTTCTCTTTCCTCTTGGCGATCCCTGCGGTTCTGGGTGCTGTGGTCCTGGAGCTCCTTCGGCAAGAGCCGGGCGCCGTGGAACCGAGTGTGCTCCTTATGGGGGGGGTGCTCTCCTGGGGGGTGGGATGGGTGGCCCTCCGGTGGTTGCTGAACGTGGTCTCTCGAGGGACACTCCACGGTTTCAGTTGGTACTGCTGGGCGTTGGGTGTGGGGGTCGGCCTAGCCGTGTTGATGTAGGCAGGGCCATTGGGATGGTGCTGCGCGGCTTCCATCCCCAACCTAGAGGGAGTAAGGCGGGTTCAGAAGACCCGCAGGATCCGGATTCGTTCCCTGGAGTCGAGACGATGCAAGCCTGCAGAGCGGGCGTCATCGAGGGCCCGGCGATATTCCTCCCGCGTGATTCTGCGGGAGATGTGGGGTTGGGAGTGGGCCTCTCCGCATGGGCGATACTGGTCCATCACGTTGAGGTAGGTCTCGGTGGAGATTTCTCGGGCCAGGAAGGCCATGACTTCGGGGGTCTGGGAGAGTCCTTCCGGCATGACCAGGTGGCGGACGAGGAGCCCCCGGGTGGCAATACCCCGGTCGTCCAGCCGAAGATCCCCCACTTGGCGATGCATCTCCTTGAGAGCGGCTTTGACCACCTGGGGATAGTCGGGGGCCTGACACAGAGAGCGTGCCACCTCGGAATCGAAGAACTTCACATCGGGCATGTAGATGTCCACGATTCCTTCGAGGAGGCGGAGGGTCTCCACCCGATCGTAGCCGCCGGTATTGTACACGAGAGGGATCCTCAGTCCTCCCTGGATAGCCTGTGGTAGGGCCTCCAGGATTTGGGCCACCACATGAGTGGGGGTGACGAAGTTGATGTTGTGACAGCCCATCTGTTGGAGATCCAACATCATCTGAGCGAGTGCCTCGGGGGCCATGGCATGGCCCACTCCCAGATGGCTGATCTCGTAATTCTGGCAGAAAAGGCATCGCAGGTTGCAGTGGGTAAAGAAGATGGTCCCTGATCCTCCCGTGCCCACCAACGGGGCCTCCTCTCCGAAGTGGGCATTGTAGCTGGAGACCACTGCCCAGCGACCTGTGCGGCAGAATCCTGTCTCACCCGAGAGACGGTCCACGCCGCAGTCGCGAGGGCAGAGGTCACAACAACGAAGGTGCTCCAGGGCCTTCTGGATCCGGTCCTCGAGCCTTCTTTCTCGATGAAGGCGGAGATAGGCAGGTTCCATCATCGGAGGGCCTCCGGGCTGGTTTTTTCTTCAGAAAGAATAGGAAAGGGCCTTGGGCATTGCAACCCCCCTTTATCCGGCCGCCCAGGAGGTGTCCTTCACTTTGAGAAGTTCTTTTTGAGTGTTCTATGGCTCGCTTCACTGCAAATTCAAAAACTCGCCCTTCGGCCTCAGATCCCGCGAAATCGCGGGACAGGCGTTTGGCTCGCCGAGAACACTTGACAAAAAGGCCTTCAAATCCGTTCAGGGCACCTCCTGTGCTGGCCGTGGAGCTCTGGTTACTATTTTTTATGACCTGTGAGGATGGAGTTCTGAAAGCAGGATGACGAAGGGTCCATATCGCCAGCTCCATATATACGAGTTGAGGGGGCGCCCCCGACGGTTTCCTCCTGATTGGACATCCAAAGGATTCTTAGGGTGCTGGTACGAGGAAGACTATGCTTTCTTGTTCTTTTCCCGGGAGGCCAGAGGCGTGGTGGAGGCCTTTCTCAAGAGCCATCCCTCATGGGGGCTGGGGGCGGAGATCGTCCTGCCCTATGAGGATTGGGAGGCGGGTTGTCCTCTTCGTCCGTATCAGATCGGCTCCCTCTGGATCGCTCCTCCCTGGGAGCCGGCCAGGCCGTTGGCTCCTTTGTCACAGGTCCTCTTCCTCGACCCCGGGATCAGTTTCGGTTCCGGGTTTCATGCCTCTACTCGGACCGCCCTGCTCCTGCTGGAGGCCCTCCTCCGAAGAGTCCGGATCAGGAGGGCCTTGGATTTGGGCACCGGCAGCGGGATCCTGGCCCTTGCAGCGGCGGCCTGGGGGGCCGAAGGTGTCCTGGCCGTGGATGTCCAGCCAGTGGCGGTCTCCACCGCTCGGGCCAATGTGCGTCGAAACCGCCTGGAAGACCGGATCCTCGTCCGGCTCGGGGATGCGCGTCAATGCCTCGGCGAGCCCGCCCATCTGCTCCTGGCCAACCTTCCCTACGAGATCCTGTCCGATCTGTGCGCCCGTCCAGAGATACTCGGGTACCCTTGGATGATCCTCTCCGGGATGGTGGGGCGACAGGCAGACTGCATAGAGGAGAGCCTCCAAGGACAAGATCTCCGGGTGGAGGGCCGTCAGGCCGAGGGGGGATGGATCGCTATGCTGGTGCGTAATCCGCACATCCCATCCCCTTGAGACGTTTGTCCAATGGTCTTGATATCTCTCTAGTCAATCTACATAATGGAGGGGCCTTTTGCATGGGGCGGTTGACCTTGGGGCAGATGGATGTTATAAAAATATTAAGATATAAAAATCTATTGATATGGAGAGAGTCATGATCCAAGTCACGGAAAAGGCTCGAGAGCAACTGGATGCGTTCTTCGCGAGGAATGAGGAGCTCTCTCGTTCCATCCGGATCTTCCTCCAGGAGGGAGGATGAGCCGGTCCCTCCTTGAGCTTGGCTCTGGATGAGCCAAAGGAGACCGATGAGGTTTACGATCATAACGGTGTCAGGTATATCGTGGACGGAGAGTTGAAAAGACTCACGGGAGGGATCACCATCGACTATGTGGAGATGGGGTGGAGGTCCGGATTCACCATCACATCGGAGCGGCCCATCCTGGGGGGTGTATGCTCCACAACCGGAGGTTGCGGCTCCACGGAAGGGACATGTTCTTGTTGAGGCAGCGGAAACCTTGTATTTAGGACGGCCCCGCCGAAGCGGGGCCGTCCTCATTGGGGATGTATCCTCCTTCTTGCCCCCGCCAGCACCTCCCAGGAAAGGGAGGGGGGGCTGGTAGGGTGGTTTATAAGGGGCTCTGATTATGAAGCTGAAGGATGTGGGGGAGTTCGGCTTCATCCATCGGATCCGAAAGGGAGGAGTCATTCGTCCCGAAGGGGTGGTCCAGGGGATCGGCGACGACGCGTCGGTCTTCGAGCCGCCTCCTGGACACCATCTCATCCTCACCACGGACATGCTTGTGGAAGGGGTGCATTTCCTGGAAGGGCGCATCTCCATGCGCCTTCTGGGGAGGAAGAGCCTTGCTGTGAACCTTAGCGACATCGCTGCCATGGGAGGAGACCCTTTGGATGCCTACATCTCGCTCGCCGCACCGCCCCATCGGGAGGTGGAGGATCTGGAGGCCCTCTATGAGGGACTTCGTGAGATGGCGTCCTCCTATGGAGTAAACCTACTGGGTGGAGATACCACCCGATCGCCCGGACCCCTCGTGATCAATGTGGCCCTACTGGGTAAGGTCCCCCGGGGTGGGGCCGTACTGCGAAGCGGGGCTCGGCCGGGAGAATCCCTTTACATCACCACTCGGCCGGGCAAGGCTGCAGCAGGCCTGCATCTGCTGCTCCATGAGGGCCGACCTCGGCAAGATGGAGAGGAAAGGCTACTGCGTGCCCACTTGGACCCCGTCCCACAGATCCAGGAAGGTCGATTCTTGGCCCGCGAGGGGTTCGCGCGGGCCATGATCGATCTCAGCGACGGGCTCGTCTCGGATCTGGCTCATCTCTGCGCCGCAAGCGGGGTGGGGGCGTCCATTGAGGAGGCCCTACTTCCGGTATCCGAGGACTTGAAGGCTTACGCCCAGAGGGAAAGGCTGGATCTCTATTCCCTGATCCTCCACGGCGGGGAGGATTATGGTCTTCTGTTCTCGGTGCAGCGGGACCGGACGGAGGAGATGGAACGCCGCTTCGAGGAACGATTCGGCTGGCGGCCCTGGTTGGTGGGAGAGACCACGGAGGAGACGGGGATCTTCCTCATCAGGGAGGACGGATCGAGACAATCCCTCGCCCCGGAGGGGTGGGATCACTTCCGAACCTCTGGGTTCTTCAAGACCCCTTTTTCTCGTCGACCGGGACCAAAGTGAAGACGGTCAGAGTGATGTCAAGTCTCCCAGGTTCCTTGGACGCAGACCGGATCTGGAGGCTCCGGATGCGGAGGAGGCGCTCCGAGGACTCGATGCGGTAGAGGAAATCCACCAACTGCTGAGGGGAAATGCCCGAGACCTTCAAGGATACTGATACCTCTCGATACAGATCCGAATGGGGGGCCTGGCCCGGCTTGAGGTACTGGACTTGCTCCTGAATTCCGCTCTCACGGGCCATTCCCTCGATGACCGAGGGGATGGAGAACCCCTCGAGGAGACGATCCCTGAGCCTCTTCCGGGCGAGGGCCTCCCTCCGCCCCACGGAGAGGAACTCCTCATGAAGCCGCAGCAGCTCGCGATATCGTTCCTGTTGCCTCTCAATCGCCCTGTTGAGACGGCCGATCTCTCGAAGGGTGGGCGATATCCAGGCCGCTGCCACCAGAGCGGCCACGAGGAGGACGGCGCCGAGGATCAACGCCTTGCGATCCCGAGGTCCAACCTGGATACGGAAGGACCACCTCATGGGACCCTCCTTTTGGCCACACACTGAAACTCCCAGCGTCCGGTCTTGGGATTCTTTTTGGCGCTCTTGATCTCCACGGATTCCAAGAGGGGAGACTGCTGCCAGCGGTCCTTGGCGGCCTCCACTGTGTTGTAGCCGTCCGCCTCCCCCTTCAAGGTAAGGAGTTCCCCGCTGAGGTCCAACTGGGTCAGCCGAAGCCGGCTCCTGGCCTGGAC
>Ga0209426_1000252_pt1 | contig 71863 bp, 64 predicted proteins | sample Deesub1362B_J571_FD_187697 | JGI IMG/M metagenome (GOLD analysis project Ga0209426, IMG submission 187697) | Deep oceanic, basalt-hosted subsurface ecosystem from Juan de Fuca Ridge flank, Pacific Ocean, CORK Borehole 1362B_J2.571 (SPAdes)... ... | reverse complement strand
GGAGGGCGGAATCTGCGCGCGTTCGGCGACGCTGTAGATCGACAGGCTGGCCACACCCTCGGCAGCCAGCAGCGTGCGCGCGGCGTCGAGTATCGAGTCGATGCGCGCCTGACTGCGGGCACGGGGTTTACGGACGGGGGCGGGACGCGTCATGAAAGTCTCCTGCGGGGCAGCGGGCATTGTACGAGCCGGGTTCGATGTTGTCTGCCCGGACGCCATCGCTGGCAAGCCAGCTCCCACAGGTATCCGTGTTGAACACAAATTTTGATTACACAACAGAACCCTGTGGGAGCTGGCTTGCCAGCGATCCGCCGCAGGCGGCCATGCATCCCAAACACAGAGATGTGTGTTTAGCCATAAAAAAAACGCCGTTGGCTGCAAGAGCCGACGGCGTTCTGTTTGGCACTACAACCGCTTAAACGGTATGCAGATACCAGTTGTACTCAAGGTCGGAGATGGAGTGTTCGAACTCCTCCAGCTCGCTTTCCTTGCAGGCGACGAAGATATCGATGTATTTCGGATCGATGTACTTGGCCATCACCTCGCTGTCGTCCAGCTCACGCAGGGCATCGCGCAAGTTGTTCGGCAGGCTTTGTTCGTTCTGCTCGTAGCTGTTGCCTTCGACCGGAGCGCCCGGTTCGATTTTGTTCACCAGACCGTGATGCACACCGGCCAGGACCGAAGCCATCAGCAGGTACGGGTTGGCGTCGGCACCGGCCACGCGGTGTTCGATCCGTACGGCGTCGGCAGAGCCAGTCGGCACGCGGATCGCCACAGTGCGGTTGTCCAGGCCCCAGCACGGCGAGTTCGGTACATAGAACTGCGCGCCGAAGCGACGATACGAGTTGACGTTCGGGCAGAGAAAAGCCATCTGCGCCGGCAGGGTCTCGAGCACACCGCCGATCGCGTGACGCAGCGCGGCGTTCTGCTCGGGATCCTCGCTTGCAAAGATGTTCTTGCCATCTTTGTCGAGCACCGAGATGTGGACATGCAGACCGTTACCGGCCTGGCCCGGGTACGGCTTGGCCATGAAGGTGGTGTCCATTTCATGGTCGTAGGCGATGTTCTTGATCAGACGCTTGAGCAGTACCGCGTAATCGCACGCCTTGATCGGGTCGGCGACGTGGTGCAGGTTCACTTCGAACTGCGCCGGGGCACTTTCCTTGACGATGGCGTCGGCCGGGATGCCTTGCTCTTTGGCGCCTTCCAGAATGTCCTGGAGGCAGTCGACGTATTCGTCGAGGTCGTCGATCAGGTAGACCTGAGTCGAGTGCGGGCGTTTGCCGGAAATCGGCGAGCGTGGCGGCTGTGGACGGCCGTTCACGTTTTCCTGGTCGATCAGGTAGAACTCCAGTTCGAAGGCTGCGCAGATGGTCAGGCCCAGCTCGTCAAACTTTGCAACAACTTGACGGAGCACTTCGCGCGGATCGGCGAAGAACGGGTCGCCTTCGAGTTCGTGCATGGTCATCAGCAGTTGCGCGGTCGGGCGCTTCTGCCATGGCTCGTTGCACAGGGTATCGGGGATTGGATAGCAGATCCGGTCGGCGTCGCCGATGTCCAGACCCAGGCCGGTGCTTTCCACCGTAGAACCATTGATATCCAGAGCAAATAGAGAGGCCGGCAGGTTGATGCCTTTCTCGTAAACCTTGTGGAGGCTGGTGCGTTCGATGCGCTTGCCGCGCACCACACCATTCATATCCGCAATCAGAAGGTCAACGTACAGAACCTCAGGATGTTCCTTAAGGAACGCGTTCGCTTCGTTAAGCTGAACGGCACGCGGGGGTACCGACATGATGCAACACCTTTGTTGTTAAAAATATCAATCATTGATCTTTTCTGGTTTCAGTCAACCCGAACGGCATGCCGAAGTCAAGCGAGGCCTTTTTTGCCCTAAAAAAGCGCTGCGAGGGCATTTATGGGGCACTTTGGGGCGGTTTTTTGTCCTTGGGACGCTTGGCACCCGCGGGCTTGAGCAGGCCGTGTTGTATTTTTTACGGGGGTGTTGTGTAAAAAAATGAACAAGGCTAAGCTCCGATCAAACCCATAACAGCAATAATACCGGGGTGCTTCATGTCTCGCCTGCCGTTAATCGGCATCACCGACTGCTCGCAACAGTCCGGTCTGCATGCTCAACACATCAGTGGCGACAAATCCGTCCGTAGTGCAGCCCGCAAGGCTCGCGGGCTGTCGACGATGTCCTCGTTCGCATCAGGCCAAACGGCAGCGTCCGTTATTCTGGACGTACGGCAAAGCATTCTGTTTATGGCGCCTTCCTTCAATATAGATCCCTTTGAGTCCCAAAGCCTGTGCCGCTTCCCCAGCCGTGCTCATGATTCTGCACGCCTTGAATGTGCACAGGAAATGCAACGCCAGCGTAAAGGGCAGGTAAGCTCCTCTTTCATTGTCGATGCGCGGTGCCAGGCGTAAGCCGGCACTGCGCGCAAGCAAGCCCCCTTTAACGCGACGCCACGGCGTCAAACTTTGCCTGACACGATGTCAGGAGACTCAGCCCAGAGGCATTTATGAGTAACAACCTCGACCAGCTCACCGATTGGTTGAAAGACCACAAGATCACAGAAGTCGAATGCATGATCGGCGACTTGACCGGTATCACCCGGGGCAAGATCTCGCCGACCAACAAGTTCATCGCCGAAAAGGGCATGCGTCTGCCGGAAAGCGTGCTGTTGCAGACCGTGACCGGCGACTACGTCGAAGACGACATCTATTACGAACTGCTCGACCCGGCCGACATCGACATGATCTGCCGCCCCGATCAGAACGCCGTATATCTGGTGCCATGGGCCATAGAGCCGACCGCTCAGGTGATCCACGACACCTACGACAAGCAAGGCAACCCGATCGAGCTGTCGCCGCGCAACGTGCTCAAGAAGGTCCTGAAGCTCTACGCCGACAAGGGCTGGCAGCCGATCGTGGCGCCGGAGATGGAGTTCTACCTGACCAAGCGCAGTGACGACCCCGACTATCCGCTGCAGCCGCCAATCGGCCGCTCGGGCCGTCCGGAAATCGGGCGTCAGTCGTTCTCCATCGAAGCGGCGAACGAGTTCGACCCGCTGTTCGAGGACGTCTACGACTGGTGCGAACTGCAGGAGCTGGACCTCGACACGCTGATCCACGAAGACGGCACGGCACAGATGGAAATCAACTTCCGTCACGGCGATGCACTGTCGCTGGCCGACCAGATCCTGGTGTTCAAGCGCACCATGCGCGAAGCCGCGCTCAAGCACGACGTGGCCGCCACCTTCATGGCCAAGCCGATGACCGGCGAGCCGGGCAGTGCGATGCACTTGCACCAGAGCATCATCGACATCGAGACCGGCAAGAACGTGTTCTCCAATGAAGACGGGACCATGAGCCAGCTGTTCCTGCACCACATCGGTGGCCTGCAGAAACTGATTCCGGAATTGCTCCCGCTGTTCGCGCCGAACGTCAACTCGTTCCGTCGCTTCCTGCCGGACACTTCGGCGCCGGTGAACGTGGAGTGGGGCGAAGAGAACCGCACCGTGGGCCTGCGCGTCCCGGATGCCGGCCCGCAGAACCGCCGCGTGGAAAACCGCCTGCCGGGCGCCGACGCCAACCCGTACCTGGCGATTGCCGCGAGCCTGCTCTGCGGTTACATCGGCATGGTCGAGGGCCTCAATCCGAGCGCGCCGGTGGTCGGTCGTGGCTATGAACGCCGCAACCTGCGCCTGCCGCTGACCATCGAAGACGCGCTGGAGCGTATGGAAAACAGCGCAACCATCGAGAAATACCTGGGCAAGACCTTCATCACCGGCTACGTCGCGGTCAAGCGGGCCGAGCATGAAAACTTCAAGCGCGTGATCAGTTCCTGGGAGCGTGAGTACTTGCTCTTCGCCGTCTGATACGCCGGGCGCGGCTGGCAGCAGCCGCGCCTTCACCGATAACAAGGAGAATTGGCATGACCAGCAACAACCCGCAAACCCGTGAGTGGCAAGCCCTGAGCAGCGAACACCACCTGGCCCCGTTCAGCGACTTCAAACAACTGAAAGAGAAGGGCCCACGGATCATCACCAACGCCAAGGGCGTGTACCTGTGGGACAGCGAGGGCAACAAGATCCTCGATGGCATGGCGGGTCTGTGGTGCGTGGCGATCGGTTATGGCCGCGATGAGCTGGCTGACGCCGCCGCGAAGCAGATGCGCGAATTGCCTTACTACAACCTGTTCTTCCAGACCGCGCACCCGCCGGCGCTCGAACTGGCCAAGGCCATCGCCGACGTGGCGCCGGAAGGCATGAACCATGTGTTCTTCACCGGCTCCGGCTCCGAAGGCAACGACACCATGCTGCGCATGGTTCGCCACTACTGGGCGATCAAGGGCCAGCCGAACAAGAAAGTCATCATCAGCCGCAAGAACGGTTATCACGGTTCCACCGTGGCCGGTGCGAGCCTGGGCGGCATGACCTACATGCACGAACAGGGCGATTTGCCGATCCCGGGCATCGTCCACATCGCGCAGCCGTACTGGTTCGCCGAGGGCGGCGACATGTCGCCGGAAGAGTTCGGCATCTGGGCCGCCAATCAGCTGGAAGAGAAGATTCTAGAAGTCGGCGTGGACAACGTCGGTGCGTTCATTGCCGAGCCGATCCAGGGCGCCGGCGGCGTGATCATTCCGCCTGATACCTACTGGCCGCGCATCAAGGAAATCCTCGCCAAGTACGACATTCTGTTCGTGGCGGACGAAGTGATCTGCGGTTTCGGCCGTACCGGCGAGTGGTTCGGTTCGGATTTCTACGACCTGAAACCGGACATGATGACCATCGCCAAAGGCCTGACCTCCGGCTATATCCCGATGGGTGGCCTGATCGTCCGTGATGAAGTGGTGAAAGTGCTCAACGAAGGTGGCGACTTCAACCACGGCTTCACCTACTCCGGGCACCCGGTGGCGGCGGCGGTGGGTCTGGAAAACATCCGGATTCTGCGCGACGAGAAAATTATCGAGAACGCGCACAACGAAACGGCACCGTATTTGCAGAAACGTCTACGCGAACTCAACGACCACCCGTTGGTGGGCGAAGTGCGCGGCGTCGGGTTGCTGGGGGCGATCGAGCTGGTGCAGGACAAGGCCACTCGCAAGCGTTACGAAGGCCGGGGCGTGGGCATGATCTGCCGGCAGTTCTGCTTCGATAACGGCCTGATCATGCGCGCCGTGGGCGACACCATGATCATTGCGCCGCCGCTGGTGATCAGCAAGGCGGAGATCGATGAGCTGGTGACCAAGGCACGCAAGTGCCTGGACCTGACCCTCAGTGCGTTGCAAGCCTAAGTGCTAGGCTTCGAGCGGGGGAGCTGCGGCGCTCTCGCTCGAAGGTGTCAGAAAGGTGGGCCTTTTCTTGAAAGACCGCCTCCGATCTTGCCAGACTAGCCGCAGTTCCAGTTGTCGGGGTTCGGCCGCTGAACAAAGTGGTTCAAAAAAGAAAAATTTGGAGCATGACGCATGAAGGCATTAGGTAAAAAGCTTGCTGGCAAGACTCTTCTCGCGCTGTCCGTCGCGAGCATGATGGCGGGTGCGGTTCACGCGGACGACAAGGTACTGCACGTTTACAACTGGTCCGACTACATCGCTCCGGACACCATTGCCAATTTCGAGAAAGAGTCCGGGATCAAAGTCGTCTACGACGTATTCGACAGTAACGAAACCCTGGAGGCCAAACTGCTGGCGGGCAAATCCGGTTACGACGTCGTTGTGCCGTCGAACAACTTTCTGGCCAAGCAGATCAAGGCCGGTGTTTATCAGGAGCTGGACCAGTCCAAGCTGCCTAACTGGAAAAACCTGAACCAGGACCTGCTCAAGGCCGTGTCGGTCAGCGATCCGGGCAACAAGCACGCCTTCCCGTACATGTGGGGTTCGATCGGTATCGGTTACAACCCGGAGAAGGTCAAGGCTGCGCTGGGCGTCGACACCATCGACTCGTGGGACGTGCTGCTCAAGCCGGAAAACATCGCCAAGCTCAAGGGCTGCGGTGTGAGCTTCCTCGATTCGCCGACCGAAATGCTCCCGGTCGCACTGCACTACCTGGGCCTGCCTACCGACACCCAGAAAAAAGAAGACATCAAGAAAGCCGAGGACCTGTTCCTCAAGATTCGTCCTTCGATCACCTACTTCCACTCCTCCAAGTACATCTCGGACCTGGCCAACGGCAACATCTGTGTAGCGGTCGGTTACTCGGGTGACGTGCAGCAGGCCAAGTCCCGTGCCGCCGAGGCCGGTGACAAGGTGAAAGTCAGCTATGCCATTCCGAAAGAAGGCGCTGGCAGCTTCTTCGACATGGTCGCCATCCCTAAAGATGCCGAAAACGTCGAAGGCGCCTACAAGTTCATGACCTTCCTGCAGAAGCCTGAAGTCATGGCCGGCATCACCAACGCCGTACGCTTCCCGAACGGTAACGCTGCTGCGACCGCTCTGGTGGAAAAAGACATCACCAGCGATCCAGGCATTTACCCGCCAGCCGACGTGCAGGCCAAGCTGTATGCGATCGCCGATTTGCCGGCCGCTACCCAGCGCGAAATGACCCGCAGCTGGACCAAGATCAAATCCGGTAAATAAGCCGGTTTGAAGCAGCAACCGCTGGCTGTCGTCGCCATGACGGCGGTCAGCGGATCAATTAAATGACAGAAAGTTTTGCTGGATCGGTTTTTCGAAGGTAAGTTGCGCGCCGGTTTTGTTGCCGGGCAACCGTGACTGTCTTGCAGCACGGGGCAACTTGGGCCCAACTCAATTAGAGGACCTCCACTTGCCTATTTTTTCTTCTTTGCGCAAAGCCCTGCTGGCCACTGCCGGCCTGACGATCGCTGTCGGAGCCCAGGCCGCCGGTACGGTGCATATTTATAACTGGTCGGATTACATCGGCGAGACCACCCTGGCCGACTTCCAGAAAGAAACCGGGATCAAACCGGTGTACGACGTGTTCGATTCCAACGAGACCCTGGAAGGCAAGCTGCTGGCCGGGCGTACCGGTTACGACGTGGTCGTGCCGTCGAACCACTTCCTTGGCAAGCAGATCAAGGCGGGCGCGTTCCAGAAGCTCGACAGGTCGCAGTTGCCGAACTATGCGAATCTCGATCCGGTGCTGCTCAAGCGCCTGGAGCAGAACGACCCGGGCAACCAGTACGCCGTACCGTACCTGTGGGGCACCAACGGCATCGGCTACAACGTCGACAAGGTCAAGGCCGTGCTCGGTATCGACAAGATCGATTCCTGGAGCGTGCTGTTCGAGCCGGAGAACATCAAGAAGCTGCACAGCTGCGGCGTCGCGTTCCTCGACTCGGCCGATGAAATGATGCCGACCGTGCTCAACTACATGGGCCTGAACGCCAACAGCACCAATCCGAAGGATTACGCCAAGGCCACCGACAAACTGCTGGCCGTGCGTCCTTACGTCACCTACTTCCACTCCTCGAAATACATCGGTGATCTGGCCAACGGCGACATCTGCGTGGCCATCGGTTTCTCCGGTGACATCTTCCAGGCCAAGCACCGTGCCGAGGAAGCCAAGAAGGGTGTGAACATCGCCTACTCGATTCCGAAAGAGGGCGGCGCGCTGTGGTTCGACATGCTGGCGATTCCGAAGGACTCGTCCAACGTCAAAGAGGCCCACGCCTTCATCAACTATTTGCTGAAACCTGAGGTGATCGCCCAGGTCAGTGATTACGTCGGTTACGCCAACCCCAACCCGGGGTCGGACAAGCTGATGGAGCAGTCCATCCGCACCGATGAAGCGGTTTATCCACCGCAAGCAGTCCTCGACAAGACTTACGTGTCGGTCGAGTTGCCACCCAATATTCAGCGTTTGATGACCCGTAGCTGGACCAAGGTCAAGTCGGGCAAGTAAGGCACAAACTATCCTGGGTTCGTCCGCATGGGGCGAACTGCACTGTTTTTTTCTGGGAGTTTCGTAAATGGCAGTTGCCTCCGGCGCCTATAAGAAAGCCCTCGAGGGCGACCAGACACCTAAGCAGGTGTTGGTCAAAATCGACCGGGTCACGAAGAAGTTCGACGAGACGATTGCCGTGGACGATGTGTCCCTGGAAATCAAGAAGGGCGAAATTTTCGCCCTGCTCGGCGGTTCGGGATCGGGCAAATCCACACTGCTGCGGATGCTGGCAGGGTTCGAACGGCCCACGGAGGGGCGCATTTTCCTCGACGGCGTCGACATCACCGACATGCCGCCGTACGAGCGACCGATCAACATGATGTTCCAGTCGTACGCCTTGTTCCCGCACATGACCGTGGCGCAGAACATCGCCTTCGGCCTCAAGCAGGACAAGATCCCCAATGCCGAGATCGATGCGCGCGTCGCTGAGATGCTCAAACTGGTGCAGATGAGCCAGTACGCCAAGCGCAAGCCGCATCAACTGTCCGGCGGTCAGCGTCAACGTGTGGCACTGGCGCGTTCGCTGGCCAAGCGGCCGAAGCTGCTGCTGCTCGACGAACCCATGGGCGCACTGGACAAGAAACTGCGGTCGCAGATGCAACTGGAGCTGGTAGAGATCATCGAGCGCGTGGGCGTGACCTGCGTGATGGTGACCCACGACCAGGAAGAGGCCATGACCATGGCCGAGCGCATCGCGATCATGCACCTGGGCTGGATCGCCCAGATCGGCAGCCCGATCGACATCTACGAAACCCCGACCAGCCGTCTGGTCTGCGAATTCATCGGCAACGTAAACATCTTCGAAGGTGAAGTGATCGACGATGCTGAAGGCCACGCGACCATCACCTGCAAGGACCTCGACCGGCAGATCTACGTCGGCCACGGCATCAGCACCTCGGTGCAGGACAAATCCGTGACCTACGCGATTCGTCCGGAGAAGCTGCTGGTCACCGCCGAGATGCCGACCTGCGAATACAACTGGTCCAGCGGCAAGGTGCATGACATCGCCTACCTCGGTGGGCATTCGGTGTTCTACGTCGAATTGCCGAGTGGCAAGCTGGTGCAGTCGTTCGTCGCCAACGCCGAGCGTCGCGGTCAACGTCCGACCTGGGGTGATCAGGTTTACGTGTGGTGGGAAGACGACAGCGGCGTGGTACTTCGCTCATGAACATGCGCAAATTCAAACGCCGGCTCAATCGAATAATTCCCGGTGGCCGCCAGTTGGTCATCGGGGTTCCCTTCATCTGGCTGTTCCTGTTCTTCATGCTGCCGTTCTTCATCGTCCTGAAGATCAGCTTTGCCGAAGCCGATGTGGCCATTCCGCCGTACACCGAGATCTACACCTTCGCCGAGCAGAAGCTGCAACTGCTGCTGAACCTTGGCAACTACGCAATGCTCGGCGACGACGAGTTGTACATCGCCGCGTACCTTGGCTCGCTGAAGATGGCTTTCTTCAGCACGCTGTTGTGCCTGCTGATCGGCTACCCGATGGCCTACGCCATCGCCAGCGCCCGTAAAGAGCTGCAGACGGTGCTGGTGCTGCTGATCATGATGCCGACCTGGACCGCGATCCTGATCCGTGTGTATGCGTGGATGGGCATTCTCAGCAACAACGGCCTGCTCAACGGCTTCCTGATGAGCATGGGCTTCATCGACGAGCCGCTGCAGATCCTCAACACCAACCTCGCGGTGTACATCGGCGTCGTCTACTCGTACCTGCCGTTCATGATCCTGCCGCTGTACGCCAACCTGGTGAAGCACGATCACAGCTTGCTGGAGGCCGCTGCCGACCTCGGTTCGAGCACCTTCAACAGCTTCTGGAAAATCACCATTCCACTGTCCAAGAACGGGATCATTGCCGGCTGCATGCTGGTGTTCATCCCGGTGGTCGGTGAGTTCGTGATCCCGGAACTGCTCGGCGGCCCGGAAACCCTGATGATCGGTAAAGTGCTCTGGCAAGAGTTCTTCAACAACCGTGACTGGCCGGTGGCGTCCGCCCTGGCGGTGGTGATGCTGGCGATCCTGATTGTGCCGATCATCCTGTTCAACCGCAGTCAGGCCAAGGAAATGGAGGGTAAAGAATGAAGCGCTTCCGTTTCTCCAGCCTGATGCTGGTTCTGGGTCTGTTGTTCATCTACCTGCCGATGCTGATCCTGGTGATCTACTCATTCAACGCCTCGAAACTGGTGACGGTATGGGGCGGCTGGTCGATCAAGTGGTACGTCGGTCTGCTCGACAACACGCAACTGATGGGCTCGGTGGTGCGCTCGCTGGAAATCGCCTGCTACACCGCGGTTGCCGCGGTGGCGCTGGGCACCCTCGCCGCGTTCGTCCTGACCCGCATCACCCACTTCAAGGGCCGCACGCTGTTCGGTGGCCTGGTCACCGCGCCGCTGGTGATGCCTGAAGTGATCACCGGTCTGTCGCTGTTGCTGCTGTTCGTGGCCATGGCGCAGATGATCGGCTGGCCGCAGGAACGTGGCATTGTCACCATCTGGATCGCCCACACCACGTTCTGTGCAGCGTATGTGGCGGTGGTGGTGTCGGCGCGTCTGCGTGAGCTGGACCTGTCGATCGAAGAGGCAGCCATGGACCTCGGTGCGCGGCCGTGGAAGGTGTTCTTCCTGATCACCATCCCGATGATCGCGCCTTCGCTGGCAGCGGGCGGCATGATGTCGTTCGCGCTGTCGCTGGACGATCTGGTACTGGCGAGCTTCGTCTCCGGCCCGGGTTCGACGACGCTGCCGATGGAAGTGTTCTCGGCGGTGCGTCTGGGCGTGAAGCCGGAGATCAATGCCGTGGCCAGCCTGATTTTGCTGGCGGTATCGCTGGTGACCTTCCTGGTGTGGTTCTTCAGCCGTCGCGCCGAAGAAGCGCGCAAGAAAGCCATCCAGCAAGCCATCGAAGAAGGCGCCGCCGATTCGTGGAAACAACCGGACGTGCGCCGCGCGCCTGCGCCGGAAGCGGCCTGACGGGCAAAAAGATCGCAGCCTGCGGCAGCTCCTACAGTGGATGCAATCTCTGTAGGAGCTGCCGCAGGCTGCGATCTTTTGCTTTTGGAACTCAGGAAATCCAAGGGGATGTACGGATGACCTCGACAAAGTTCATCGGCTTGAACCCCGGCTCCTGATCCACCAGTACATCGGTCTTCACATTGCCGAACGTGGTCTGCGGACGATGGCGCAAGCCGTCGGCAAACGCGCAGATGATGCATTCCTTGAAACCTTCCCCGCGTGGATGCGCATGCACCACCGCCTCGCGCTGGGTGCTGCTGAACGCCGCATAATCCATGCCCAGCACGTCCATCTCGACACCCGCCGTCACCAGCGCCACAGTCGGCCGCAGATGTTTGGGCACGCCCGGCGTGGTGTGCAGGGCAATCGACAGCCAGACCTGTTCGACGTCGTCATCGCTCAGCCCGTATGGTTTGAGAAACGCCGCTGCCGCGTTGGCGCCATCCACTTCGAAACGCTCGTCATCACTGCGATAACCCTCGACCAGTCCGAGGTCGTGGAACATCGCGCCGACATACAGCAGCTCCGGGTTGTAGGTCAGTTGTTGGCGTTCGCCGCTCAGCGCACCGAACAGAAACACCCGGCGCGAGTGGTGATAGAGCAGGTCGGATTCGATGTCGCGAATGTACTCGGTGGTGGCCCGGGCGAGGGCGCTGTCGGGGATTTTGATGCCGGCAATGGTCGTGCTCATAAGGTGTTTCCTCGTCGAAAACGCCGTCGTGGCGCTGATGGACAAAGTCTGTTCCCCGAGGCACTGCACGGACAATCAACCCATGGCTGCGATCCTTGCCAATCGACCTGCAAATCGTGCCAACTCACTTAAAACAGCAGACACCGAACCTGTGGCGAGGGGATTCATCCCCGATGGGCTGCGCAGCAGTTCCAAAACCTGCTATTTCGGCGAATCAGGTAAACCGCGCAGTGAGGATCTACGACTGCTGCGCAGCCGATCGGGGATGAATCCCCTCGCCACAAAGATCCCCAAGGAGGCTTATGAACAAAACCATCGCCATCGTGGTGTTCCCCGGCGTGCAGGCGCTGGATGTCAGCGGGCCGATGGATGTGTTCGCCGAGGCCAATCGTTTTCTGCCCCCCGAGGATCACTATCGGCTGGAGGTGATCGGCGTCGAACGCGGGCCGATGGCTTGCTCCAATGGCTTGAACCTCAGCGCTCACCGGCATTTCAGCGAGGCGCTTGACGCCTGGGACTTGCTGCTCGTCGCTGGTGGCCCGCAGTTACCGTTTCTGGATTTCGGCAAAGGCTTCGACACCTGGCTGCGCGAGGCCAGTGCCCGTGCGCGGCGTTTTGGCTCGATCTGCAACGGCGCGTTCATGCTGGCGCGGGCGGGGCTGCTGGACGGGCGAACGGTGACCACCCACTGGAACGATGCCCAAGCGTTGGCGCAATTGTGTCCATCGGCGCGGGTCGAAGCCGATCGCCTGTATGTCGAGGACGGTGCGCTCTATACCTCGGCCGGGGTTACGGCGGGGATCGATCTGTCCTTGTACCTGTTGGCCCGCGATCACGGCGCTGACGTGGCGCTGAGCGTGGCCAAACGGCTGGTGGTGTTCACCCAGCGCTCGGGCGGGCAGTCGCAGTTCAGCCCGTTCCTCACGCCGCATGCGGAGCCGACCTCGGCGGTGGCAATGGTGCAGTTGTATGTGCTGGCCAATCTCACCGGCGACCTGACGATTGCCGACTTGGCAAATGCGGCGAACATGAGCGCGCGCAATTTTTCCCGGGTGTTTGCCCGCGAGGCCCGGGTCACCCCGGCAGAGTTCGTCGAAAGTGCGCGAGTCGATGCGGCACGGGTGCTGCTCGAAAGCACCACGGCGCCGCTGAAGACTGTGGCTTATCAGTGCGGGTTTCGCGATGCGCAGCACATGCGCAGTGTGTTCAATCGCCGGTTGGGGGTGACGCCGCAGCAGTTCCGGCTGAATTTTGCCGGGCTGCTCTGAAGGCCTTGGATGTTCTTCAGGGCCCCATCGCTGGCAAGCCCGCTCCCACAGGTTTCTCGGGTGTTCACATAATCTGTGTTCACTGAAAATCCTGTGGGAGCTGGCTTGCCAGCGATGGGGCCAGACCAGCCAGCACAAATCTATTGCGCAGCTCGCGCTGGCAACAGTTTCAACGTACTGCGGGTATTGGCCGTCACCTCTTCCTCGCTGAAGTGCGCCTGCACGTACATTCCCTCGATGTACTCTTCGGCCTGATCGTCATAGTGGCTGTCGAACGGCACACCGCTCTGGCCGACCGGGTTGATGGTCAGGCTGTGCGCCGGGTCGGCGAAGTCCACCAGACGCCGCGTCGAAGGCCCATAAGTCACTGGCCATGGCGCCGGGCCGAGTTTGGCCGAAAGGTTGTTCGGCACTTCGTGGCTGCCCGGTGCAGCGAACGGCCCGACATTGACGATCCGGTCCAGCGGCTTCTGCTGACCCAGCGGATGACCGTGGGTCAGGGTGTGCGCCGTGCCCCATTGCCAGTCCGACGGATTGTCGCCGAGGGTCTGTTTCAGGTGCGCGATGCTCACCTGCCACGCCGCTTTGACGATGTCGGCGCGGGTCTCCTTGTTCGGCGTGTTGCGGTTGTCCCACCACGGCGAATCGGCGCTCGCCGCCAGGCGCGGCAGCGCGGCATCGATCACCCGGGTCGATAGCAGCGTCTCGAAGAAATCGTTGCCCAACTCATCGCGCATCGCCGCATCAGCGAGGTCGTAGAGGAACTGGTTGAACACGGTGGCGCTCACCGAATCCAGCGGATAGTCGCCCGGCCACTGCGCCAGTTGCTCGACCAGTTTCAGTTGCGCCGGATCGCTCACCACTTCACGCAGCACCGGCAGCAATGGCGCCAGGGTGCGCGGGCCGTAGGCGGTGGTGGTGCCCAGTTGCAGCTTCTGGTTGGCTTCGTTGCTCCATTTCACGCTCTTGTCACTGAGCTGGCGATTGAGCTGCTGGCCGCGATCGGCGAGGTTGTAGTAACCGGGAATCTCCATCCCGGTTGGAGAAAGCGGCTGGAAGTTGGCCGAGACGATGTAGCCGCGCGCCGGATTTTCCTCCTGCGGGTTGGCGCTGAACAGGTAGTAGCCATCCTTGTCCGCCTGATTGCTGCTGCCGTCGAGAATGAACTCCGGTTTGACCCCGGCCGGGCGTTTGGGCAACAGCGCCGAAGCCCACCAGGCGATGTCACCCTTGGCGTTGGCGTAAACGATGTTCAGCCCCGGCGCCTGCACCTTCGCCGCTGCGGCGCGGGCCTTGGCCAGGGTGTCGGCGCGGTTGAGCTGGTAGAAACCTTCGAGGATCGGGTTCGGCGTTTCGAGGAATGCCCACCACATGGCGATCGGTGTCTTGCCGGCGGCAGTGCCGAGGGCGTCGTTGACGATCGGGCCGTGGGGCGACTGGCGCAAGGTCAGCGTCACCGGCGCCTAGCCCTTCACCGCGATCTGCTGCTCGGAGCTGAGCAGATCGGTCCACTGGCCGTGGTACCAGACTTGATTCGGGTTGTCCGGGTTGACCTTCTCGGCGATCAGATCCAGATCGTCGTTCTGGAACATGGTCAGGCTCCAGCCGAAATCCAGGTTGTGCCCCAGGAACGCGAACGGCACCAGCGCCTGATGATGGCCGTAAAGCTCAAACCCCGGCGCCGACAGTTGTGCTTCGTACCACACCGAAGGCACCGAGAAACGAATGTGCGGGTCGCCGGCCAGCAGCGGTTTGCCGCTCTGGCTGCGACTGCCGGCAATCACCCAGGCATTGCTGCCTTCGAATTGCGGCAGGCCGTTTTCAACCAGCGCCTGCTCGCTGAGGCGGGCGAGAGCGTTGAGGTCTTTCCAGTCGTCGGCGGCAAGGGTCGGCGTCTTCTTGGCGTGACCTTTGGCGAGCACGCCTTGGGGCTGCCAGTCGAGGTCGAAGACGTTGAGGTAATCGGCGCCGAGTTGGTCGCGCACGTAGGTCAGCAACGGTTCGGTGCGAAACGCGGCGGCGAAGCTGTAGGCCATGTAACCGGCGACGCTGATGCTGTCCTCTGCCGTAAACGGCCGCTTGGGGATGCCCAGCACGTCGAACTCGATCGGCGCCGCGTGGCTGTCCTGATACTGATTGATGCCGTCCAGATAGGCTTGCAGGGCCTTCCACGCCGGTGACTGCTTATCGAGACTGGCGACATAACGGGCGGCGCGTTCGCGGATGCGCAGGCTGCGGAACAGTTTGTCAGTGTCGAGCAGCTTCGGCCCGAGCACTTCGGCCAGTTCGCCACGCGCGAGGCGGCGCATGGCTTCCATCTGGAACAGGCGATCTTGAGCGTGCACGTAGCCGAGGGCGCGATACAGATCGGTTTCGTTCTCGGCACGAATATGCGGCACCCCGCGTTCGTCGTAACGCACCGTCACCGAACCTTGCAGGTTGCGCAGTTCCACCTGGCCCTGACGCGTCGGTTGCTTGCTGTAGAGATAGGCGCCGACGCTGGCGAGCAGGACAACGATGAGCAAGGCAAGAACGGTGAAGACGCGTTTCATGGTGACTCCTTGTGCATGCGGGATTGCCGCCCGTCGGGCTGCAAACAATTAGCACAGACCTTCCGTGCCGTGCATCGCTGTCCTCGAAAAGTCCGGAATGCCTTACTGCACCCTCACCGGCCAAGGGCAATAACACCCGACCGCCAGGGTGTGCGTGGCGTTGACCGGTCGATCATCCATCAGCGCGTTGAGGATCGGTTCAATAAAGCTGTTGCTGGAGTTGCAGGTCAGGCCTTCGCTGTAGGGGCCGAAATACGCCAGTTTGCCGCTGCGGTCCCAGATCGCCACGGCGGGGCTGGCCGGTACCTGATCGGAACCGGGCAACACCGTGATGTGTTTCAGATTGCTCAGGGTCGCGGGCAACTGGCCGTGGCTGCCAGCCTTTTGCACGGCGAAGAATTCCACGCCGCGCGGGCCGAACTGCTCGACCATTTCCGTCAGGTGCTGTTGATTACCGACGTTGCACGGGCAGGCCGGATCCCAGAAGTGCACGAGACGGATTTTGCCGGGCCCGGCCAGTTCATCCGGCAGACGCAGCGAATCACCGGAAAACACCGCGGTGTGCTGACTGAACGCACGCAGATAACGCCCCTGAAACCAGTCGTACGCCGCCCACAGTACCCCGGCACACACAAGCGCGAGCAGGCTGGCAAACAGTGCGGTGCGGTAGGGCGAGCGCATGGTTTTTCGATCCTCGAAGGGGGGCTAGCTTGCCATGCTTGCCGCAACAGATGAATATCGCAGGCCGATAAAGTCTGTTTACCGCTTTGGAATACCCGCATGCCTGACACTTTCGATGCCGATCATTTACGCGCCAGCCTCAAGCCTTTGGCCCAGTGGCAGCCGTTGTCGGACGAGGCGAAGGTGTATCAGCGGTTTTATAAAACCGATTTCCCCGAGCGCGATGTCTGGCGCGGCATGGGCCGGTTCGAAGTGGACGGGTATGAGCTGGTCAGCCATTGCTGGTGGCCGGAGAAGGTCAAGGGCACGCTGTTTCTGCTGCACGGTTTTTACGATCACACCGGGCTGTACCGGCATGTCATCGAGTGGGCACTGGATCAGGATTTTGCTGTTATCGCCTGCGACTTGCCGGGGCATGGTCTGTCGAGTGGGCCGCGGGCGAGCATCCGTGATTTCTCTGAATATCAGGACGCCTTGCAGGCGCTGTTCGCCGAAGCCGCTTCGATTGCCTTGCCGCAACCCTGGCACCTGTGCGGACAAAGCACCGGCGGCGCGATCGTCGTCGACCATGTACTCAATCATGGCGAGGGCAGCCCGGCGCAAGGTCATTTGATTCTGTTGGCGCCGCTGGTGCGTCCGCGCGCCTGGGGCTGGTCGCAGCTCAGTTATTACCTGCTCAGGCCTTTCGTGCGAGGCATCGCCCGGCGCTTCAGCGAGAACTCCAACGACCCGGATTTCCTGCCGTTTCTGCAGGCCGATCCGTTACAGCCCAAACGCTTGCCGACCGCGTGGGTCGGTGCGCTGTCGCGCTGGATCATCCGCGTCGAGCACGCGAAAAAAAGTCCGCGACGGCCGCTGATCATTCAAGGGCAGGCGGACATGACCGTGGACTGGCAGCACAACTTGCAGGTGCTGAAGTGGAAATTCGACCGGCCGCAGATTCTGTTGCTGCCAGAGGCGCGGCATCATCTGGCGAATGAGACGCTGGAGATGCGCGAGGAGTATTTCGAGTTTCTGAACAAGCGGATCAGGGGGCGGAATCTCTAGGGGAGTTGCTGGCCTCATCGCTGGCAAGCCAGCTCCCACAGGTTTTCCGGCGTTCACAAACTCTGTATTAGATGAAAGTCCTTGTGGGAGCTGGCTTGCCAGCGATGGCGGTCTGAAAGGTGATAAAGCTTACTGGCCAAGGTTCGAAGTGCTTTGCCCCACCGCCAACCCGGCCCGGATCGCTGCGAGCGCCGCCTGGTAATACGCCTTGCCCTCGCTGGACTCGGCAAAGGTCGCGAACTGCTCCAGTTCGTCGTCCGACAGATCGCGATAAACGTAGAGCAGCGTGTTGTTCAAATCGGCACCGATCTGCTCCATCAGGCGCTGGCGCTGACCGTTCAGCATGCCTTGCGCCTGACCGTCGCCGAGCAGGCCGGGAATCATCGAACTCAAGCTGTCCGCCGCCACGCCGGCAATCGCCAGGCTGACTTCGGCGCCGGCCTCGCGCGCCGGCAGCGCTTGCGCCAGATGGCCGATGATCAGCAGACGGCTGTCGCTGACCTGCATCTTCGGCAAGCCTTTGGCGTTCTTCGCCAGTTGATCGCGACGGGTGGCGAGCAATTCAGCGGCGACGATTTTCTTGCCCAGCGGCGATTGAAAAAAGGTCAGCGCCGGTTGTGGATCGGCAAGGTGCTGGCGCAGCTGCGCTTCGGCACGCTGATCCATGGCCTTGGGGGCGAAGCGCTGGTTGCTGTTATTGACCAGAGCCTGGAACACCGCCGGTGGCAGGTTGTTCTGGTAGCGCTGCTGCGCGGCGCTCAGGGCATCGTTGAAATGCGCACGTTGATCTGGCCAGCCGGCGATCTTGTACAGCTGATCGTGGCCGTCCGCCCAGGCGGGCAAAACGCAGAACATCAACAGTGAAAAAAGCAAACGGCGCATAGGGACTCCTGTCAGCAGCGGACTATTCTCCGTGCGGTGCCGGTACTTGTCGAGAATTCGTATCAAGCCGCCGCGTGGCTCTGTCGGATTTCCTGCCGCCGGCATACTATGCGCGCCATGCAAATATCCTCTGAACACCCGCTGCTGTTACGTATCGTCGACGACCTGGCCGAGCATGGCTGGTCGCAGCAGAACATTTTCCTGCCCGCGGGTTTGACCCGTGAGCTGGCGGCCGAGTGCCGCAAACGTGAGGCCGAGGGCGAACTGGCGCCGGCAGCGGTAGGCCGTGGGCCGTTTTCGGAGATTCGCGAGGGCATTCGTGGCGACCACATCCAGTGGATCGACCCGGGCCAGGCGGAAGCCAGCGACCGTTATCTGAATCTGATGGAGAGTCTGCGCGAGGCGCTCAATCGCGGGTTGTTCCTCGGGCTTGAGGATTTCGAGTGCCACTTCGCCCTGTATCCGCCGGGCGCGTTCTACCGCAAGCACGTCGACCGTTTTCGCGACGATGACCGGCGCATGGTCTCGGCGGTGGTCTACCTCAATGACGCCTGGCTGCCGGAAGACGGCGGTCAGTTGCGCATGTACCTGAGCGAAGACCGGGTGCATGACGTGCAACCCACCGGCGGCTGCCTGGTGGTGTTCCTCTCTGGCGAAGTGCCGCATGAAGTGTTGCCGGCGCATCGCGAGCGCCTGTCGCTGACCGGCTGGTTTCGTCGTCGTGGCAACGAGCCGTTCTGAGATGCAGAAGATTCTGGTCAGCCGTTGCCTGTTGGGCCACCGCGTGCGTTACGACGGCGGGGCCAGCGGGCCGTTCGACTTGCTCGAACAGTGGATCGCCGAAGGCCGTGTAGTGCCGCTGTGTCCGGAAGTGGCCGGTGGTTTGCCGACCCCGCGTGCTGCGGCGGAAATCCCGGGTGGGCAGGGCGCCGACGTGCTCGATGGCAAGGCGGCGGTGATCACCACCGAGGGCGAGAACGTCAGCGCGCAGTTTCTCGACGGCGCGCGGCAGGCGCTGGCGCTGGTGCAGAAACACGGCATCCGCGTCGCGGTGCTCAAGGCCAACAGCCCTTCCTGCGGGAATCTGCTGACTTATGACGGGACGTTCAGTGGGGTGAAGGTCTCGGGAGAAGGCGTGACGGCTGCGCTGCTCAAACGCCATGGGGTTCAAGTCTTCAGTGAACTCGAACTTTCTCAGGCCTCCATGGCCCTGGCCCACCTCGACTAAAAGCCCACCAAAGACCGTCTGTAGGAGCTGTCGAGTGAAACGAGGCTGCGATCTTTTGATCTTCAAAATCAAGATCAAAAGATCGCAGCCTGCGGCAGCTCCTACGGTTCGGTGAACCACTTCGCGGACAACGCCGCCAACCGCCCATCGGCCTTGATCCGCTGCAACGCACCTTCCAGGCTGGCGTGAAATGCCGGATTACCCTTCTGAAACGGAATCGCCAGCTCCACCGGGGTCGCTTTCGGCTTCTCTTCGGTCAGCGCCTGCACCAGCACCATTGGCCGTGGCTGCTCATCTTTCTTCGCCCATAGCTGCGAGTCGACCTTGCCGTAAGGCTCGCTGACGTCGAAACGATCCTTGAGTTCAGGTGTCAGTGCTATGTGGTTGAGCGCGACGTCGTACTTGCCGCTTTCAACGCCCTGGAGCAGGTCGGCTTCGTCGGTGACGATGAAGTCGGCGCGTACATCCAGCTCGTTGGCCAGCAGTTGCCCAAGCTCGACCTCGAACCCCGTGAGTGTGTCGCCATCCTTGAAATTGAAGGGCGGTGTATTAGCCTCAAGGGCAATGCGCAACTCGCCACGGTCGTTGATGTCATCAATCAGTTCGGCGTGAGCCAACGGGCTCAGAAGGGGTAGCAGGCAGATCAGGCCAGGCAGAAGGCGCATGGTCACTCCTTTGAAATCATTATTGCGATGCTCTGAGTCAGGCTCGCTTTGCTATGGTTGTCGAGTGCCTTCGACAACGAATGGTCATGAAGTTGTCATGACCGCGCGGATTTTACGGAAAAACTGGAGAAGAGAATGAAAACGTTTATGTCACGAGCAGCCTTGGCTGGCCTGTTGATGGGTGTTTCAGTGCTGGCCAGTGCAGCGACCCCGGCGCCTAAAGGTGCCGAAGTGTTCATCGTTTCTCCCGAAGACGGGGCCACGGTTTCTCAGGAGTTCAAGGTCAAGTTCGGGGTCAAGGACGTTGCGCTGGCACCGGCCGGTGACGTTACCAAGAATACCGGTCACCATCACCTGCTGATCGACGTCGACCAAATGCCGGCGGCGGGCGCGCCGATTCCGAATGATGCCAACCACATGCACTTCGGCAAGGCGCAGACCGAGGCCACGATCAAACTGGCCCCGGGCAAGCACACCTTGCAGCTGGAACTGGGCGACAGCGGCCACATGCCGTTCGATCCGCCGATCGTGTCGAAGAAAATCACCGTCAACGTCAAATAAGTTTTCGGCGGTGCATGAAAAAGGGAGCCCGAAGGCTCCCTTTTTCATTGCTCGGCGTTCGATCAGAACAGCACGCGACTACGGATGGTGCCGTTGACGTGTTGCAGCTTCTCTTGCGCCAGCTCCGAGTACTCGGCGTCGACGTCGATCACCACGTAACCGACTTTCTCGTTGGTCTGCAGGAACTGACCGGAGATGTTGATGCCGTTTTCGGCGAAGACCTTGTTGATCTCGCTCATCACACCCGGAATGTTCTCGTGGATGTGCAGCAGACGGTGCTTGCCAGGGTGAGCCGGCAGGGCCACTTCCGGGAAGTTCACCGACGACACCGAAGTACCGTTGTCGCTGTACTTGACCAGTTTCTCCGCCACTTCCAGACCGATGTTAGCCTGGGCTTCGGCAGTCGAACCACCGATGTGCGGGGTCAGGATCACGTTGTCCAGGCCACGCAGCGGGCTTTCGAACTCTTCGTCGTTGGAGCGTGGCTCCACCGGGAACACGTCGATGGCCGCGCCGATCAGGTGCTTGTCCTTGATCGCGTCCGCCAGGGCGTCCAGCTCGACCACGGTACCGCGCGCCGCGTTGATCAGGATGCCGCCCTTCTTGATGGCGCGGATTTCCTTCTCGCCGATCATCCACTGGGTCGCCGCGGTTTCCGGAACGTGCAGGGTGACGATGTCGGACATGCCCAGCAGCTCGTGCAGGTTGCCGACCTGAGTGGCGTTGCCCAGCGGCAGCTTGGTCACGGTATCGTAGAAGAACACCTGCATCCCTAAGCCTTCCGCCAGAACCGACAGCTGCGTACCGATCGAGCCGTAGCCGACGATGCCGAGTTTCTTGCCACGGATCTCGAAGGAGTTGGCTGCGGACTTGATCCAGCCGCCACGGTGGCAGGACGCGTTTTTCTCAGGGATGCCGCGCAGCAGCAGGATCGCTTCGGCCAGCACCAGTTCCGCGACGGAACGGGTGTTGGAGTACGGCGCGTTGAACACGGCGATACCGCGCTCGCGGGCAGCACTCAGGTCGACCTGGTTGGTGCCGATGCAGAAACAGCCGACCGCGACCAGCTTCTTCGCGTGATCGAAGATCTCTTCGGTCAGTTGGGTGCGCGAACGAATGCCGATGAAGTGAGCATCAGCGATCTTTTCCTTGAGCTCGGCTTCCGGCAAGGAGCCTGTCAGGTATTCGATGCTGGTGTAGCCCGCCGCCTTGAGGACGTCGACAGCCGATTGGTGGACGCCTTCGAGAAGAAGGAACTTGATCTTGCTCTTATCGAGAGAAGTCTTGCTCATCTGCGTAAACCTGTATCCCGGAGAAAAATGGCAGGAAATGGTCAACAGACATTGACCTGGACGACAAGAAAGCCGTCACCGCAGAACTGGCCTTGGGCACTGGCCTGCGGGGTCGGTATGCTAGCATAGCCACCCCGCTAAACACTCATTCCTGCGACGTGAAGCGTCTTCAGGATGACCATGAATTGTTCGAGAGTTCTGTCGATGACCAATCCTGCCCTGATTGATGAACTGAAGACCCTGGTCGAGCCTGGCAAGGTCCTGACCGACGCCGACTCCCTGAATGCGTACGGCAAGGATTGGACCAAGCACTTCGCGCCCGCGCCAAGCGCCATCGTGTTTCCCAAGACCATCGAGCAGGTGCAGGCCGTCGTCCGCTGGGCCAATACCCACAAAGTGGCGCTGGTGCCATCCGGCGGGCGCACCGGGTTGTCCGCCGCCGCCGTCGCCGCCAATGGCGAACTGGTGGTGTCGTTCGACTACATGAACCAGATTCTCGACGTGAACCTCACCGATCGCACCGCCGTCTGCCAGCCCGGCGTGGTCACCGAACACCTGCAAAACGTTGCCGAAGAAAACGGCCTGTATTACCCGGTGGACTTCGCGTCGGCCGGTTCCAGTCAGATTGGCGGCAATATCGGCACCAATGCCGGCGGAATCAAGGTGATTCGCTACGGCATGACCCGTAACTGGGTCGCCGGCCTGAAAGTGGTCACCGGCAAGGGCGATGTGCTGGAGCTGAACAAAGACCTGATCAAGAACGCCACCGGTTACGACCTGCGCCAGTTGTTCATCGGCGCCGAGGGCACCTTGGGTTTTGTGGTCGAAGCGACCATGCGTCTGGATCGTGCGCCGAAAAACCTCACCGCGATGGTCCTCGGCACCGCTGATTTCGATTCGATCATGCCGGTGCTGCACGCCTTTCAGGGCAAGCTTGACCTGACCGCGTTCGAATTCTTCTCTGACAAGGCCCTGGCCAAAGTGCTGGGCCGTGGCGACGTACCGGCGCCGTTCGACACCGAGTGCCCGTTCTATGCGTTGCTGGAATTCGAAGCAACCAGCGAAGAAGTGGCCAACACCGCGCTGGAAACCTTCGAACACTGCGTCGAGCAGGGCTGGGTGCTGGACGGCGTGATGAGCCAGAGCGAAACCCAGCTGCACAACCTGTGGAAGCTGCGCGAGTACATTTCCGAAACCATCTCGCACTGGACGCCATACAAGAACGACATCTCGGTCACTGTGTCGAAAGTCCCGGCATTCTTGCAGGAAATCGACGCGATCGTCGGTGAACATTACCCGGACTTCGAAATCGTCTGGTTCGGCCACATCGGCGACGGCAACCTGCACCTGAACATCCTCAAGCCGGATAACCTGAGCAAGGACGAGTTCTTCGCCAAGTGTGCGACCGTCAACAAGTGGGTGTTCGAAACCGTCGAGAAATACAACGGTTCGATCTCCGCCGAGCACGGCGTGGGCATGACCAAGCGCGACTACTTGACGTACAGCCGTTCGCCGGTCGAAATCGAGTACATGAAAGCGGTCAAAGCGGTGTTCGACCCGAACGGCATCATGAACCCGGGCAAGATCTTCGCGGTTTGATTGGCAATCCCCTGAATCAATGAAGGCAGGAGTCGGTAAATGAGCTATCAGCACCAGTACGTCGACGGCACGCGCATTCACTTCCCGATCGGGAAAGTGGTGTGCATTGGCCGTAATTACGCCGAGCACGCCAAGGAACTGGACAATCCGGTGCCTACCGAACCGTTGCTGTTCATCAAGCCGGGCAGTTGCGTGGTGCCGCTGGAAGGCGGGTTCAGCATTCCGACCGAGCGCGGCTCGGTGCACTACGAAGCGGAAATCGCCGTGTTGATCGGCAAGCCGCTGTCGACCAAACCGAGCCGCGAAGAAGTGCTGGATGCGATCTCCGGTTTCGCCCCGGCGCTGGATCTGACCCTGCGCGACAAGCAGGCCGAGCTCAAGTCCAAGGGCCTGCCATGGGAAATCGCCAAGTCGTTCGACGGTGCGGCGGTGATCGCGCCGTTCGTGGTCGGCAGCACGTTCCCAGACCTGACCGACATCGGCATTCGCCTGACCATCAACGGTGAAGTGCGTCAGGACGGCAACAGCAGCGCGATGCTCAACCCGATCGTGCCGATGATCCAGCACATGGCCGGCTGCTTTTCGCTGCAGGCCGGCGACGTGATCCTCACCGGCACGCCAGTGGGCGTCGGCCCGCTGAATGTCGGCGACGACATTGTGCTGGAACTGGTTGGCGCGAGCAGCTTCAGCAGCAGCGTGCGCTGACCGAACGCATCCGATACACAGCAACTGTGGCGAGGGAGCTTGCTCCCGCTGGACTGCGCAGCAGGCCCCTTGAAAAGCAGGGTCGCTTCGCGCCCCAGCGGGAGCAAGCTCCCTCGCCACAATAAATCCCCTCACAACAGGGCTCACTCCCACACTGGTTATGTTTCGCGGCTCGCAAAGCCGCACGGCAATCCCGCCATTTGCCGTTTTTTTCACATTCTGTCCGGATAATTCCTCTCATTCTGGCGTCTGAGCCGGCCTCTTTGTGCTATTACCCATAGCCTGAATTTTCGGAATGCGTCCCTGATGTCAGCTCAAACACAGCTCAATCCTCCTCGCCGCTCACGTTTTGCCCTGCGCTGGTATGTCTGGCTGTTGCTGGTGCTTGCCGCCGCCTATGGCCTGGCGTTTGCCTTGCATTGGGACGACCGTGGCCTGCTCTGGTTGCGCGAGCGGTTCGAAAGCCAGGCCGAGCAGAAAGCGAGCATCTGGTTGCCGGACTATCGTGTGGTCATCGACGGCAAACTGCTGCCGGGCATGGAAAAGGACGAGGCCTCTGACCTGTCCTACAACCCGCAGACCAAAACCCTGTTTTCAGTGATGGGCAAGAACCCGTTCCTGGTCGAACTGACCCTGCAGGGGGATGTGCTGCGCAAGATGCCGCTGGTGGGCTGGAGCAATCCGGAAGGCGTGACCGTGTTGCAAAACGGCCTGATGGCGATCGTCGATGAGCGCGAACACCTGCTCTCCATCGTCAAGGTCGATGCCGAAACCCGCGAACTGCAGCGTGACCAATTCCCGAAATACGACCTGGGCCCCTCGAAAGACCAGAACAAGGCGTTCGAGGCGATCACTTGGGATCCGCGCAATCAACAGTTGCTGCTGGGCGAAGAACGGCCGCCGGCGCTGTTCACCTGGAAAAGCGACGGCAGCCAGATCCTCAAAGGCGACAAGCAGAAGCTGGCCAATGATGAGCTGGATATTCGCAACCTCTCGGCGCTGGCCATCGACCCGCGTACCGGCCACACCCTGGTGCTGTCCGCCGATTCGCATCTGTTGCTGGAGCTGGACGAGAAGGGCGAGCAAGTCAGCTTCATGACCCTGCTGGGCGGCTTCAACGGTTTGAAGAGCACCATTCCCCGCGCCGAAGGCGTGACCATGGACGACGCGGGTACGCTGTACATGGTCAGTGAGCCGAACCTGTTCTACCGCTTCGAAAAGCAGAAATAACCACCGTTCACTAATCCTCGTGTAGGAGCTGCCGCAGGCTGCGATCTTTTGCTTTTGTTTTTCAAGATCAAAAGATCGCAGCCTGCGGCAGCTCCTACACAGGGGCGTCTTGTGGCCTGAGGCAAGTGGCCATTAAGCTTCAGTTCAGACAGGCGTGATATTTCATCCGCCTGTTTTGATCCCGAGCCTGCCTGAATGCGTCGACTTGCCCGTCCCAAGCCCCTGTTTGCCATCCTGTCAGTGATTGCCCTGATCGCGTTGATCGCGATCGGCCAATACCTGCGCCTGTTCGAGCGCGCCTGGTTCAACCTGCACAGCGTGTGGCAACCATTAAGCAGCCAGGCCATCGGCCTGGATCAGTACCAGGTCGAGGTCGAGGCTCGGGTCATCGACGGGCTGAACGACGATGTGTCGGCGCTGACCTACGATCCGCTGCGCAAAAGCCTGTTCACCGTGACCAATAAGCACGCCGAATTGGTCGAGTTGTCGCTCGACGGCAAGATCCTGCGGCGCATCGCACTGATCGGCTTTGGCGATGCGGAAGCGGTGGAGTTCATCAGCGCCGACACCTACGTGATTACCGACGAGCGAGAGCAACGGCTGATCAAGGTGCATCTTGAGCAGGACACGACCTTCCTCGATGCGGCGGATGCCGAACAGATGACACTTGGCGTGCACATGAGCGGCAACAAGGGCTTCGAGGGCCTGGCGTATGACTCGGTGGGCAAACGCCTGTTCGTGGCCAAGGAGCGCGACCCGATGCTGATTTATGAAGTGCACGGATTCCCGCACTTCAATCCGGAAAAATCCTACGCGGTGCACGTGATCAATAATCCCAAGCGCGATGCGGGGATGTTCGTGCGCGATCTGTCGAGCCTGCAATACGACGAGCGCAGCGGCCATTTGTTGGCGCTGTCCGACGAGTCGGGGCTGATTCTTGAACTGGATGTTGATGGACGTCCGCTGAGCACCTTGTCGCTGAACAAGGGCCGGCAGGGTTTGCACAAGAGCGTGCCGCAAGCCGAAGGCATGGCGATGGATGATGACGGAACGTTGTATCTGGTGAGTGAGCCGAATCTGTTTTACGTCTTCAGGAAACCTGCGCAAAACTGATCAACACCACAAAAAAGTAGGAGTGAGCTTTGTGGCGAGGGGATTTATCCCCGATGGACTGCGCAGCGGTCCCAGCTCTTGGGGCCGCTTCGCTGCCCATCGGGGATAAATCCCCTCACCACAGGTTTCACTCCTACAGGTTTTGCATCTGCCTACAAATGGTGGGCAGTCTCTGCTTACTCAGCCTTCAGCGTTTTTACACCTTCGCTGGTGCCCAGCAACAGCAGATCCGCCGGGCGCGCCGCGAACAGGCCGTTGGTGACCACGCCGACGATCGCGTTGATCTGCGCTTCCAGCTCCACCGGGTTGGTGATCTGCAGGTTATGCACGTCGAGGATGATGTTGCCGTTGTCGGTCAGCACGCCTTCGCGGTACACCGGGTCGCCGCCCAGTTTCACCAGTTGGCGGGCGACGTGGCTGCGGGCCATCGGGATCACTTCCACCGGCAGCGGGAATTCGCCCAGCACCGGCACCAGTTTGCTGGCGTCGGCGATGCAGATGAAGGTCTTGGCCACGGCCGCGACGATCTTCTCGCGGGTCAGGGCGGCGCCGCCGCCCTTGATCAGGTTCAGGTGCGCGTCACTCTCGTCGGCGCCGTCGACGTAGAACTCGAGGTCGCTGACGGTGTTCAGCTCATACACCGGAATGCCGTGGCCCTTGAGGCGCGCGGCAGTGGCTTCGGAACTGGCGACCGCGCCATCGAACGCGCCCTTGTGCTGGGCCAGCGCATCGATGAAGCAGTTGGCGGTGGAGCCGGTGCCGACCCCGACGATGCTCTTGTCATCGAGTTTCGGGAGGATGAAGTCGACGGCGGCCTGAGCCACTGCCTGTTTGAGTTGATCCTGGGTCATGCGGGCTCCGGAAGCGGGCAAGGTGAGTTCGGAAAGGCCGGCATTATAGCCCCCATGCCCGGCGAAAACTCCTGTGGTGAGGGGATTTATCCCCGATGGAGGGCGAAGCGCTCCCCGGCACTCCTCGCAAATATTGCGCTCTCAGGTTGACGACGGCTGCGCCGCCGATCGGGGATAAATCCCCTCACCACAATGAGGTTTACATCACAAAGTGTTTGCCCCGGCTAAAACCCCCTGTTCAGTGTGGTCGTGCGCCCAAAAGCCGGGTTAGACTCGTGGGTCCCGCCCAATCGCCAGTGATGCTTTCCGATGCTCGAACAGTACGTCAAAAAGATCCTCACCTCGCGCGTTTATGACGTTGCCGTAGAAACCCCGCTGCAGAACGCTCGCCAGCTCTCCGAGCGGCTGGGCAATGACATTTGGCTCAAGCGTGAAGACTTGCAGCCGGTGTTCTCGTTCAAGATTCGCGGCGCCTACAACAAGTTGACCCAACTGACCGACGAAGAGCGCGCCCGTGGCGTGGTCACCGCGTCGGCGGGCAACCATGCGCAGGGTCTGGCGCTGGCGGCGAAAGTGCTGGGCGTGAAAGCCACCATCGTCATGCCCAAGACCACCCCGGAGATCAAGGTCGAAGGCGTGCGCTCGCGCGGCGGCAAAGTCGTGCTGCATGGCGATTCGTTCCCGGAAGCACTGGCCTACTCGCTGAAACTGGTCGATGAAAAGGGCTACGTTTACATCCACCCGTACGACGATCCGCACACCATTGCCGGGCAGGGCACCGTGGCGATGGAAATTCTGCGCCAGCACCCGCAACCGCTGGACGCGATCTTCGTGCCGGTCGGCGGCGGCGGTCTGATTGCCGGTATCGCGGCGTACGTGAAATACCTGCGTCCGGACATCAAGGTCATCGGCGTCGAGCCGGACGACTCCAACTGCCTGCAAGCGGCCATGGCCGCCGGTGAGCGCGTGGTACTGCCGACCGTGGGCATCTTCGCCGACGGCGTGGCGGTGGCACAGATCGGCCAGCACACCTTCGACATCTGCAAAGACTACGTCGACGAAGTGATTACTGTCAGCACCGACGAGATCTGCGCGGCAATCAAGGATATCTACGACGATACCCGCTCGATCACCGAACCTGCCGGCGCCTTGGGCGTGGCCGGAATCAAGAAGTACGTCGAACTGCGCGGCGTCAGCGGCCAGACCTTCGTCGCCATCGACTCTGGAGCCAACGTCAACTTCGACCGCCTGCGCCACGTCGCCGAGCGCGCCGAGCTGGGCGAGGGTCGCGAGGCGATCATCGCCGTGACCATTCCTGAGAAGGCCGGCAGCTTCAAAGCCTTCTGCGAAGCGATCGGCAAGCGCCAGATCACCGAATTCAACTACCGCTACAACACCGGCAGCGAAGCGCACATCTTCGTCGGCGTGCAGACTCACCCGGAAAACGACCCGCGCAGCGCGCTGCTGGCGAGCCTGACCGAGCAGGGTTTCCCGGTACTCGACCTGACCGACAACGAACTGGCCAAGTTGCACATTCGTCACATGGTGGGCGGCCATGCGGCGCACGTGATTGACGAAGTGGTGTTCCGCTTCGAATTCCCGGAACGCCCGGGTGCGCTGTTCAACTTCCTCAACAAGCTCGGCGGGCGCTGGAACATCTCGATGTTCCACTACCGCAACCACGGCGCAGCTGACGGCCGTGTGGTCGCGGGCCTGCAAGTACCGCATGACGAGCGCCATCTGGTGCCGGCGGCGCTTGAGGAAATCGGTTATCCGTACTGGGATGAAAGCGAAAACCCGGCCTATCAGTTGTTTCTCGGCTGAGCGGCTACGCTGATGGGCAGGCCCTGAGGAAATCGAACAATGGAAACGTTAACTGCCCTGAAAACCGCGCACATGGTCGCCACTGTAGTATTGCTGGCCGGTGCGCTGGGACTGGGAGTCTGGGTGTTTCTGGCAAAACGCAAGGGTGATGCAACGGCGGGCAGCCGCACCTTGCAACGGCCACGGGTGTTCATCTGGCTGTTGATGGGCCTGGCACTGTTGAGCATGCCGTTCACCGGCTGGGGCATGGTGCATCTGGTCGGCTGGCCGCTGGGGCAGACCTGGCTGCTGGCCTCCAGCGTGCTGTACACCGTGGCGGCGCTGGCGTGGTTCTGGTTGCTGGTGCGGTTGAATCGCTTGCGCAAGGCGCCGGGCGGGGTGGGGCGGTTCAGCCTGGCCTTGGCGTTGTTCAGCTTTGTCTGCTTTATCGCGATTGCCGGGTTGATGGGCGCCAAGCCTGTTTAAGGCTTGAGACCGCGTTGCTTTAATCGCTGGCAAGCCAGCTCCCACAGGATCTGTAGCGAACACAAATGGTGTGACCACCTGAAAAACCTGTGGGAGCTGGCTTGCCAGCGATAGCTATATCAGCCGCGCAGACTAATGACTGGCCAGCCCCGCTTCTCGGCTTCGGCCCGCAGATTCGGATCCGGATCCACTGCCACCGGGTTCGCCACCTGCTCCAGCAGCGGCAGGTCATTCATCGAGTCGCTGTAGAAATAGCTGTCATCCAGCGAATGCCCGGTTTCCTCCAGCCAGCGATTCAGGCGCGTCACCTTGCCTTCGCGGAAGCACGGAATGTCGGTGCTGCGCCCGGTGTAGCGGCCATCGACCATCTCGCACTCGGTGGCGATCAGGGTTTCAACGCCCAGGCGCACGGCAATCGGCGCGGTGACGAAGCGGTTGGTTGCAGTGATGATCACCAGTTTGTCACCGGCGTCACGGTGCTGTTTCAGCAACTCCAGCGCCTTGGGCAGCATGATCGGCTCAATGCAGTCGCGCATGTAATCGTTATGCCACTGCTCAAGCACGGCCATTTCGGTGCGACCGAGGATCTCCAGGCAGAAGTTCAGGTACGCGGCGTTATCCAGCTGGCCGGCCAGGTAATCCTGATAGAACTCGTCGTTGCGCGTCTTGTACGCCACCGGATCGAGGAAGCCGCGTTCGCACAGATAGTCGCCCCAGGCGTGATCGCTGTCGCCGCCCAGAAGGGTGTTGTCCAAATCGAATAGAGCCAGGCGCATTGCAGTTACCCGCTGAAAAGTCAGTAAAAAGGCGACAAGAATACGGTCTTTTCACAAGAGTGCACATAAGGTAGGAACCTTCGTTGCCGCCTTATCAAGCTTTGTGGAACAATGCGGCGACATGCGTTTGCGAGGTTGTTGCCGTGATCGACCCCGATGGTTTCCGCCCCAATGTCGGGATCATTCTGACGAATGACGCCGGCCAGGTGCTATGGGCTCGCCGTATCAATCAAGATGCCTGGCAGTTTCCGCAAGGGGGAATCAACCCCGAGGAGACGCCGGAAGACGCCTTGTACCGCGAGCTGAACGAAGAAGTTGGCCTGGAACGTGAAGATGTTGAAATACTGGCCTGTACCCGGGGCTGGTTGCGCTATCGTTTGCCGCAACGTCTGGTGCGTACCCACAGCCAACCGCTGTGCATCGGCCAGAAGCAGAAATGGTTTCTCCTGCGCCTGATCTCCAACGAGCAGCGGGTGCGGATGGATTTGACCGGTAAACCGGAGTTCGATGGCTGGCGCTGGGTCAGTTATTGGTATCCGTTGGGCCAGGTGGTGACATTCAAGCGCGAGGTGTATCGACGCGCCCTCAAAGAGCTTGCCCCGCGCCTTTTAGCGCGCGACTGACGACGGAGTTCGACCCCGAGCCATGCTCAATACGCTGCGCAAGATCGTCCAGGAAGTTAACTCCGCCAAGGATCTCAAGGCGGCGTTGGGGATTATTGTGTTGCGCGTCAAAGAGGCCATGGGCAGCCAGGTCTGCTCGGTCTACCTGCTTGATCCCGAGACCAACCGCTTCGTCCTGATGGCCACCGAGGGCTTGAACAAGCGCTCGATCGGCAAGGTCAGCATGGCACCCAACGAAGGTCTGGTGGGTCTGGTCGGCACGCGTGAAGAACCCCTGAACCTCGAAAACGCCGCGGATCACCCGCGCTACCGCTACTTCGCCGAGACCGGCGAGGAGCGCTACGCCTCTTTCCTCGGGGCGCCGATCATTCACCACCGCCGCGTCGTCGGCGTGTTGGTCATCCAGCAGAAAGAACGCCGCCAGTTCGACGAAGGTGAAGAAGCCTTCCTCGTGACCATGAGCGCGCAGCTCGCCGGCGTGATCGCCCACGCCGAGGCCACCGGTTCGATCCGTGGCCTGGGCCGTCAGGGCAAGGGCATTCAGGAAGCCAAGTTCGTCGGCGTACCGGGTTCGCCAGGTGCTGCGGTGGGTACCGCGGTGGTCATGCTGCCGCCAGCGGATCTGGACGTGGTGCCGGACAAGCACATCACCGACATCGACGCCGAACTGGCGCTGTTCAAGACCGCCATCGAAGGCGTGCGCGCCGACATGCGCGCCTTGTCCGCCAAACTTGCGACCCAGCTGCGTCCGGAAGAGCGCGCGCTGTTCGACGTCTACCTGATGATGCTCGACGATGCCTCGCTGGGCAGCGAAATCACCACCGTGATCAAGACCGGCCAGTGGGCCCAAGGTGCGTTGCGTCAGGTGGTCACTGAGCACGTCAACCGTTTCGAACTGATGGACGACGCCTACCTGCGCGAGCGTGCGTCGGACGTCAAAGACCTCGGTCGGCGCCTGCTGGCTTACCTGCAGGAAGAGCGTCAGCAGAATCTGGTCTACCCGGAAAAAACCATTCTGGTCAGCGAAGAACTGACGCCGGCCATGCTCGGCGAGGTGCCGGAAGGCACGCTGGTCGGTCTGGTGTCGGTCCTCGGCTCGGGCAACTCCCACGTCGCGATCCTGGCCCGGGCCATGGGCATTCCGACGGTAATGGGCCTGGTCGATCTGCCGTACGCCAAGGTCGACGGCATCGAAGTGATCGTCGATGGTACCCGTGGCGAGGTCTACACCAACCCCGGCGACGTGCTGCGCAAGCAGTTCGCCGAAGTGGTTGAAGAAGAGAAACAACTGGCGCTGGGCCTCGACACCCTGCGTGACCTGCCGTGCGTGACCCTCGACGGGCACCGCATGCCGTTGTGGGTCAACACCGGTCTGCTGGCCGATGTAGCGCGGGCGCAGAAGCGCGGCGCCGAGGGCGTCGGCCTGTACCGCACCGAAGTGCCGTTCATGATCAACCAGCGCTTCCCGAGCGAGAAGGAACAACTGGCGATCTACCGCGAGCAGCTCGCCGCGTTCCACCCGCAACCGGTGACCATGCGCAGCCTGGACATCGGCGGTGACAAATCGCTGTCGTACTTCCCGATCAAGGAAGACAACCCGTTCCTCGGCTGGCGCGGGATTCGCGTGACCCTCGACCATCCGGAAATCTTCCTGGTGCAGACCCGTGCGATGCTCAAGGCCAGCGAAGGCCTGAACAACCTGCGGATCCTGCTGCCGATGATCTCCGGCACCCACGAACTCGAAGAAGCCCTGCACCTGATCCACCGGGCCTGGGGCGAAGTGCGCGACGAAGGCACCGACGTGCCGATGCCGCCGATCGGCGTGATGATCGAGATTCCGGCCGCGGTGTATCAGACCAGGGAACTGGCGCGCCAGGTGGACTTCCTGTCGGTCGGCTCCAACGACCTGACTCAGTACCTGCTGGCGGTTGACCGCAACAACCCGCGAGTAGCCGATCTCTACGACTACCTGCACCCGGCGGTGCTGCAAGCCCTGCAGACCGTGGTGCGCGACGCGCATGCCGAAGGCAAGCCGGTGAGCATCTGCGGCGAAATGGCCGGTGATCCAGCCGCCGCGGTGCTGTTGATGGCGATGGGCTTCGACAGCCTGTCGATGAACGCCACCAACCTGCCGAAAGTGAAGTGGATGCTGCGTCAGATCAACCTGAGCAAGGCCAAGGACCTGCTGGCCGAGCTGATGACCATCGACAACCCGCAGGTTATTCACAGCTCGCTGCAACTGGCGCTGAAGAATCTCGGCTTGTCGAAGATGAATCCGCCGGCGGTCAACAAGGCCCTTTAAAAGGCTGATGGCCCTGTGGCGAGGGAGCTTGCTCCCGCTGGAGTGCGGAGCGCTCCCAATTCGGTCAATGAGATTCTTCTGAGAGATCGCATTGGCTGGGTTGCGGCTGCTTCGCACCCGAGCGGGAGCAAGCTCCCTCGCCACAATGGTTGCTCACTTTCAGGTATTGATCTCCACCTCCCCCAAATGCCCGCCATACGGCCCGAAACTGCGCTCGATCATCCGCCGCGTGCCGTCCGCCTGCACAATCAACACGGTACTCGCTCGCGTCCCGTAACTCTGGCTGGCGATGAACACGCTCGACAGCAGTGATTCGGTCGCCAGCCCGACTCCGGTGTCCGGCAGTTCGGCAAACGGTGCGGTGTGCGCATCGCCCAGCAACTCCAGCAACTGCGCAGGTTGTGGATCGTCCAGCACCGCGCTCAGGGCAGCCTTGGCCTTGAGCAACTTCGGCCACGGCGTATCCAGCCCGGCATTCGACAGCCCGTAAACCCCGGGTTGGAGCATCACCGGCTCGGACGTTCGCGCATTGAAGTGCCACAGCTCGTGGGCATTGCCCAGCAGCAGGTTGAACCCGGCGTATTCCGGCGAGCGCGCGACCACATCGCTTAAATAATCATCAATTGACGCATCGCCCGTGAGAAACCGCGCCACCAGCTCGCCCCGCGATTTACGCGCCGGTGGCTGGTGCGGATCGCGGATATTGGTCAGCGCGGCAAAGCGCCCGTTGGCGCCGATCCCCAGCCAGGTGCCGCCAGCCTCAAGATCGCGCCCGGCGTGCACGTGTGGCGCATCGGCCCATGGCGCCAGCGGCAGGCTCGGGCGGGCGTAGAACTCGTCACGGTTGGCCGCGACGATCAGCGGCTGGGCATGGCCCGGACGCCAGGCGAAAACGATCAGGCACATAAGGTGGTCCTTGTGTGTTTTCTGCTCACTCTACGCAGTCGGCGTCCGTGCATCCATCGCAAGTGGAGCCGGAGGGCATGCATCCGTTACCATGCCGCTCCGGTTTTGGGGATGCGTCTGGGAGACGGTCATGGAATTTCTGCTCTATCTGGCGTTGGGCGCCTGTGCGGGCGTGCTGGCCGGGCTGTTCGGGGTGGGCGGCGGGATCATTATTGTCCCGGTGCTGGTGTTCAGTTTTACCTTGCAGGGATTCGATCAGTCGATCCTTACTCATCTGGCGGTAGGGACATCGCTGGCGACGATCATTTTCACTTCGGTCAATGCCGTGCGTGAACACCATCGGCGTGGTGCGGTGCGCTGGCCGATCTTCATGTGGATGACCGTGGGCATTCTGCTCGGCGCCGGTTTTGGTGCGCTGACCGCCGAGGCGATTTCCGGACCGAACCTGCAGAAGATCATCGGCGTGTTCGCCTTGGTGATTGCCGTGCAACTGGCGCTGGAGGTCAAACCCAAGGCCAGTCGAACGGTGCCTGGCAAACTGGGTCTGACCGTGGCCGGCAGTGTGATTGGCTGGGCCTCGGCGATTTTCGGGATCGGCGGCGGTTCACTGACCGTGCCGTTCCTGACCTGGCGCAGCGTACCGATGCAGCAAGCGGTGGCCACGTCGTCGGCCTGCGGTTTGCCGATCGCCTTGGCCAGTGCCTTAAGTTTCATGATTCTGGGCTGGCATGATCCGTTGTTGCCGCCGCATAGTCTCGGTTTTGTTTATTTGCCGGCGCTGCTGGGCATTGCCCTGACCAGCATGGTATTCGCCCGTCTCGGCGCGCGTCTGGCGCACAAGTTGTCGCCGCGCTTGCTGAAACGGCTGTTCGCCGCTTTGCTGTTCTGCGTGGGCCTGAATTTCCTGCTCTGAGCCTCTGGTTCAGAACAGGCCGCAATCCTGGCTTAATCCTGAGGTGGCAGCGTCGCCCGGGAATTTTGGTTTCAACTCTAACGAGGAGTCGCAATGCTGCCTTACCCGCAGATTGACCCGGTGGCCCTGGCCATCGGTCCGCTGAAAATCCACTGGTACGGCCTGATGTACCTCGTCGGCATCGGCGGCGCATGGCTGCTGGCGTCGAGCCGGCTCAACCGTTTCGACCCGACCTGGACCAAGGAGAAGCTCTCCGATCTGGTGTTCTGGCTGTCGATGGGGGTGATTGTCGGTGGACGTCTGGGCTATGTGCTGTTCTACGACCTGAGCGCCTACCTCGCCAACCCGACGCTGATTTTCGAAGTGTGGAAGGGCGGCATGTCGTTCCACGGCGGTTTCATCGGCGTGATGCTCGCCGCGCTGTGGTTCGGCAAGCGTAACGGCAAGACGTTCTTCCAGCTGATGGACTTCGTTGCGCCGATGGTGCCGATCGGCCTGGGTGCCGGGCGTATCGGCAACTTCATCAACGCCGAGCTGTGGGGCAAGCCGACCGACGTGCCGTGGGCGATGATCTTCCCGCCGTTCAGCGATCCGGCGCAGCTGCCGCGTCACCCGTCGCAGCTGTATCAGTTCGCGCTTGAAGGCGTCGCGCTGTTCCTGATCCTGTGGCTGTTCTCGCGTAAACCGCGTCCGACCATGGCGGTATCGGGCATGTTTGCGCTGTTCTACGGCATCTTCCGTTTCATCGTCGAGTTCGTCCGCGTACCGGACGCGCAACTGGGCTACCTGGCCTGGAACTGGCTGACCATGGGTCAGGTGCTGTGCGTACCGATGATCGTCGGCGGGCTGTTCCTGATCTGGCTGGCCTATCGTCGTGCGCCGGCAGCGCCGCTCGCGCCGACCGCTTAAACTACGAACCCCGGCGCGCGACGCTGGGGCTCAAAGGACACAGGTAACTCATGAAGCAATATCTCGAACTGGTCTCGCACGTCATTGCGAACGGCACCAAACAGGCCAACCGCACCGGCATCAACACCATCAGCTTCCCGGGTGCGATGCTGCGTTTCGATCTGCAGGAAGGCTTTCCGGCGATCACCACCCGCAAGATGGCCTTCAAATCGGCCATCGGCGAGATGTGCGGTTTTCTGCGTGGCGTGAACAACGCCGCTGAATTCCGTGCGCTGGGCTGCAAGGTCTGGGACCAGAACGCCAACGAAAACGCGCAGTGGCTGGCCAACCCGTTCCGTCAGGGCGAAGACGACCTTGGCGAAATCTACGGTGTGCAATGGCGCAAGTGGCCGGCGTACAAGCAGATCCCGCTGAGCAACACCGCCGCCATCGAACAAACCCTGAACAACGGCTACAAGCAGATCGCCCAAGGCGAAGAGGATGGTCAGGCCTACGTGGTGCTGTACAAAGCCATCGATCAGGTGCGCCAGTGCGTCGACACGATCATCAAGGATCCAGGCAGCCGCCGCATCCTGTTCCATGGCTGGAACTGCGCCCAGCTTGATGAAATGGCCCTGCCGCCGTGCCATCTGCTGTACCAGTTCCACCCGAACGTCGAGACCCGAGAGATCTCCCTGACGCTGTACATCCGCTCCAACGACCTGGGTCTGGGCACGCCGTTCAACCTCACCGAAGGCGCTGCGCTGCTGAGTCTGATCGGGCGCCTGACCGGTTACACGCCGCGCTGGTTCACCTATTTCATCGGTGATGCGCACGTCTACGAGAACCACCTGGACATGCTCAACGAACAGCTCAAGCGCGAGCCGTTCGCCATGCCAAAACTGAAAATCTCCGACCGCGTACCGGAGTTTGCCAAGACCGGTGTGTACCAGCCGGAGTGGCTGGAGTTGGTGGAGCCGAGCGACTTCTCGCTGGAAGGTTATGAGCACCATGCGCCGATGACCGCGCCGATGGCGGTCTGACAGACTGCCATTAAACCTGTGGGAGCTGGCTTGCCAGCGATGACGGCAGCACATTCAACATTGATGTGTCTGTAAAACCGCTATCGCTGGCAAGCCAGCTCCCACAATATTTTGTGGTGTTGTCAGTGGCCGTGGCTGCGGCCTACGTGGGAATGTTCGACTTCGGTTGCGACGACGCCACCACTCACCTCCAGCCGCTGCAAAATCCCGCACTGATCGGCCCCCGGCCCTTCGCCACAGCGTTGGCGCAGGTCGAGCAGTTGTGTCTGCAACGCCAGCAAGCCATCAATCCGCGCTTTCACATGCTGGATGTGCTCGTCGATCAGTGTATTGACGCTTGCACACTGATCCTGCGGGCTGTCACGCATGGCCAGCAGGCTGCGGATTTCTTCGAGGGTCATATCGAGGGTGCGACAGTTGCGGATGAAGGTCAGGCGTTCGGCGTGGGCCTGGGTGTAGACGCGGTAGTTGCCATCGCTGCGCGCCGGTTCCGGCAGCAGGTGTTCCCGCTCGTAGTAGCGGATGGTTTCCACCGCGCAATCGGTGAGTTTCGCCAGTTCTCCGATCTTCATGACGGCCATCTCCAAATGGGTGCTTGACCCTATAGTGGCTACAGGGTCTTTACTTGGCAACAGGCACCTTTATGGACGCGACCAATGAGCGATTCCCAGCACACCCACAAGCCCGGCGACGGGCACGATCATAGCCACAGCCATAAATTGCAGCCTGTGCATAAGCACGAGCATGGCGGCAATTCCTGCTGCGGGTCGAAAGCCGCAGCACCGGCGCCGGTTCATTCGCACGAAGATTCTTGCTGCTCGTCGACAGCGGCTGCGCCTGCGTTGGTGCAACTGAGCGAAAAGACCAGCGCTGACGCCCGGTTGAGCAGTTTCCGCATCGAAGCGATGGACTGCCCGACCGAGCAGACGCTGATCCAGAACAAACTCGGCAAACTGGCCGGCGTGCAGCAGCTGGAATTCAACCTGATCAACCGCGTGCTTGGCGTGACCCACACTCTGCCCGACACCGCGCCGATTACCGAGGCGATCACCTCGCTGGGCATGCACGCCGAACCTTTGGAGGCGGGCGTCGAAGCCCCGGCCACAGCGCCAGTGAAAAAGCACTGGTGGCCCTTGGCGTTGTCCGGCGTCGGCGCGCTGGCGGCGGAAGTGATCCACTTCACCAACGCTGCGCCGACCTGGGTGGTGGCGATCATCGCGCTGGTGTCGATTCTCAGCGGCGGCCTGACCACCTATAAAAAGGGCTGGATCGCCCTGAAGAACCGTAACCTCAACATCAATGCGCTGATGAGCATCGCGGTGACCGGTGCGGTGTTGATCGGGCAGTGGCCGGAAGCGGCAATGGTGATGTTCCTGTTTACCGTGGCCGAATTGATTGAGGCGCGCTCGCTGGATCGTGCGCGCAACGCCATCAGCGGCCTGATGCAAATGACCCCGGAACAGGCCACGGTGCAGCAGGCCGACGGCAACTGGATCGAACAAGAGGTCAAAAGCGTCGAACTCGGCGCCCGTGTCCGGGTAAAACCCGGCGAGCGCATCGCCCTGGACGGTGAAGTCGTCAGCGGCAGTTCGACCATCGATCAGGCGCCGATCACCGGCGAAAGCCTGCCGGTGGAGAAAACCGTGGGCGACAAAGTCTTCGCCGGCACCATCAACCAGGCCGGTTCGCTGGAATACTCGGTGACTGCGGCGGCGAACAACTCGACGTTGGCGCGGATCATCCATGCCGTCGAGCAGGCTCAGGGGGCGCGCGCTCCGACCCAACGCTTCGTCGATCAGTTCTCGAAAATCTACACCCCGGTGGTGTTCGTGCTGGCGCTGGCCGTGGCGATCATTCCGCCGCTGTTTATGGGTGCGGCATGGTTTGACTGGATCTACCGTGCGCTGGTGTTGCTGGTGGTGGCCTGCCCGTGCGCGCTGGTGATCTCCACCCCGGTGACCATCGTCAGTGGCCTCGCGGCGGCGGCGCGCAAAGGCATTCTGGTCAAGGGCGGCGTTTATCTGGAGGGCGGTTTCAAGCTCGATTATCTGGCACTGGACAAGACCGGCACCATCACCTACGGCAAACCGGTGCAGACCGATTACCTGTCGCTCGACCCGACCGCCGACGCCAGCGCTCCGGCCATCGCCGCCGCGCTGGCCGGGCGCTCCGATCACCCGGTGTCGCTGGCGATTGCCAATGCGGCTGTGGATAAAAACCTCGCCGTGCTCAGTGTGGATAACTTTGAAGCGCTGGCCGGTCGCGGCGTGAAAGGCCAGGTCAACGGTCAGACTTATCACCTGGGCAACCACCGTCTGGTCGAAGAGCTTGGCCTGTGCTCGCCGCAACTGGAAGAGAAGCTGTTTGCGCTGGAGAAACAGGGCAAGTCCGTGGTGTTGCTGCTCGACAGTTCTGGTCCGCTGGCGCTGTTCGCCGTGGCTGATACGGTCAAGGAATCCAGCCGCGAAGCGATCCGCCAGTTGCATGCCCTGGGCGTGAAAACGTTGATGCTCACCGGCGACAACGTACACACCGCGCAGGCCATTGCGGCGCAGGTCGGCATGGACCAGGCAAAGGGCGACTTGCTGCCGACCGACAAGCTGCAGGCTATCGAAGAGCTTTATGCACAGGGTCATCGAGTGGGCATGGTCGGCGACGGTATCAACGACGCCCCGGCATTGGCACGGGCCGAGATTGGTTTCGCCATGGCGGCGGCTGGTACCGACACCGCGATTGAAACCGCTGATGTCGCCCTGATGGACGACGATCTGCGCAAGATCCCGGCGTTCATCAGCCTGTCGCGCGACACCGCGAGCATCCTGAAACAGAACATCGCCTTGGCACTGGTGATCAAGGCTATCTTTCTTGGGGTAACCTTCGCCGGACTCGCCACCATGTGGATGGCGGTGTTTGCCGACATGGGCGTGAGCCTGCTGGTGGTGTTCAACGGTTTGCGCCTGCTGCGCAAATAAACGATGAGGGATGGTTGTGCTGAGTGCCGAGCTGAAAGCGTTTTATATGGTCGCCCGCCTGGGCAGCATGACGCTGGCGGCGAAAAAGCTCGGCCTCAGCCAACCCACCGTGACCACGCAGATCCGTAATCTGGAAAGTCAGTACTCGGTGGAGCTGTTCTACCGTGGCGGTCGGCGCCTGAGCGTCAGCGACGAAGGCGCGCGACTGCTGCCGATGGTCAAGGCGCTGTTGCAGCAGGAGGCCGACATCGAGTTCTTCCTGCGCAACAGCGGTCAGGTGCAGGGCACGTTGCGCATCGCTGCGACCGCGCCGTATTACATCCTCGATCTGGTGAAGACCTTCCGCGAGCGCCTGCCGCAGGTGGAAGTGTCGGTGGAAATCGGCAACTCGCAGCAGGTGCTCGAAGCGCTGGAGGATTACCGCGTCGATGTCGCGGCGTCGTCGCAGTTGCTTGAGGATGCGCGCTTGATTCGCCGGGTATTGGGCAGCGATCCGCTGGTGCTGGCGGTGCATCGCAATCATCCGCTGGCGGCGCAGGAGCATGTGGCGTTGAGTGCTTTGGCCGGGCATACCTTGCTGATGCGCGAGTCCGGTTCGACCACCCGGCGCCTGACCGAGGAGTTGCTGGAAAGCGCCGGGGTCAGTTTTGGCCCGTTGCTGGAGATCGGCAGCCGTGAGTCGATCCGCGAGGCGGTGCTGCGCAATATCGGCATCAGCATCATTGCCCGCCAGGAAGTGCCGCATGATCCGCAGTTGCGCGTGCTGACCATCGAGAATGCGCCGCAGATTCCCGAGTACCTCTATTGCCTCAAGGAGCGCAAGGGCGCGCGGTTGCCGGCGGCCTTCCTCGGCTTGGCTCAGGAAATGTCCCCGGCCTGATTTCTTCGCTGCTCGTACTGGCCCCATCGCTGGCAAGGCAGCTCCCACAGGTATTTCAGGTGTTCACAAAATCTGCATTCACTGAAGATCCTTGTGGGAGCTGGCTTGCCAGCGATGGGGCCAGACCCGGCAACCCATGACTTGAAACCTGAACCAAAATCCCCGAATACCACTATCGGCCGTTTTTGCCTCACTGCCACATGACGGACGCATTACAACTCTAGGATGGGCCCCATCTGCTTGATGAGGTCTGTCCATGAATCCTGCCATCGCAACTGCCCTGACCAACCCCGGTGCGCCGATGAAAGTGCGCGGCGTGCAGAAGCGCTTCGGCGCCTTCACCGCACTGGATAACGTCTCCCTCGATGTCGCCGCCGGTGAGCTGGTGTGCCTGCTCGGCCCGTCAGGCTGCGGCAAGACCACGCTGCTGCGCTGCATCGCCGGGCTGGAGAAGCAGGACAGCGGCGAGTTGTACCTCGGTGATCGCGATGTCTCGCACCTCGCGCCGCAAGCCCGGGACTACGGCATCCTGTTCCAGTCCTACGCGCTGTTCCCCAACCTGACCGTCGAAGCGAACATTGCCTACGGCCTCGCCGGCAGTGGTCGTGACGAAGTACGCCGTCGCGTCGGGCAGATGCTGGAACTGGTCGGTCTCAGCGGCAGTGAGAAAAAGTACCCGGGCCAGTTATCCGGCGGCCAGCAACAACGTGTCGCCCTGGCTCGTGCCCTGGCCCCGGCGCCGTCGCTGTTATTACTTGATGAGCCGATGTCGGCGCTGGACGCCCGCGTCCGCGAGCATCTGTGCACCGAACTGCGCCAATTGCAGCGCAACCTCGGCATCACCACCCTGATGGTCACCCACAATCAGGACGAAGCCATGCTGATGGCCGACCGCATCGCCGTGATGCACAACGGTCGGGTCGAGCAGTACGCCACTCCGCAGGACATCTACAACCGCCCGGCCACGCCGTTCGTGGCCGAGTTTGTCGGGCAGGGCAACTGGCTGCCGTTCCAGCGCAGCAGCGCCAGTCACGCCCGGGTTGGCGGGATGGATGTGCGTCTGGCGGATGGCAGCGTGAGCGGCGCTTCGGGCCGGTTGTTCTGCCGCCCGGAAGCGATCAGCGTCAATCCGCTGGTGCACGAAGAAAACCTGTTCCCGGCCAAGGTTCGCGAGATCACGTTCCTCGGCAATCGCTGCCGCATGAGCTTCGAACTCGACCAATTGCCGGGCCATTCGCTGCTCGCCGAACTGGCGCCGGAAGCCATGCCACGCCTTGGCGCCCAACAGATCATGGTCGCCTTGCCACCGCGCAGCCTGCAGGTGTTTGCCTGATGAGCGCGAACATCGCACTGCCGCTACCGCACCAGCAGGCGCGGCGGGTGTCCGGGGCCGAGGTCGGTGACCGGGTCTTCGTCCTCGGCGGCAAACTCCTGCTGCTGTTGCTGCTCGGTGTCGCGGTGTTGCTGCCATTGCTGGCGATCTTCTGGCGCGGTTTCAGCAGCGAGGCCGGACAGGGCGGCGGCTGGCTCGCCGCCAAGGAACTGGTGAGCAGCGAGAATTTCCACTGGCTGCTCGGCAACAGCCTGAAGGTTTCCCTCAGCGTCGCGGCCATCGTCGTCCCGCTGGCCTACCTGTTTGCCTACGCTCTGCAGCGCACGCTGATGCCGGCCAAGGGCCTCTGGCGCGGGATTTCCTTGCTGCCATTGATGGCGCCGTCGATGCTGCCGGGGATCGCGCTGGTTTATCTGTTCGGCAACCAAGGCATGCTGCGCGGGCTGCTTTCGGACAACATCTACGGGTTCTGGGGGATTGTGTTGGGCGAGGTGATCTACACCTTTCCCCATGCGTTGATGATTCTGCTGTCGGCGTTGTCGCTGGCCGATGCGCGGCTGTTCGATGCCGCATCGAGCATGGGTGCCAGTCCGGCGAAAGCCTTTCGCAGCATCACTTGGCCGGCGACCCGGCAAGCGGTATTCGCCGCGTTCTGTCTGGTGTTCACCCTGACCATCACCGATTTCGGCGTGCCGGTGGTGGTCGGTGGCGACTATCAAGTGCTGGCACTGGAGGCCTACAAAGCCGTGGTCGGCCAGCAGCAATTCGGCCGCGGCGCGTTGATCGGCATGGTGCTGTTGCTGCCGGCGCTGTTCAGCTTCGGCGTCGATGCCTGGCTGCGTCGGCGTCACGGCGATTCCATGAGTGGCCGTGCGCAAGTATTCAAACCAGCGCCGTCGAAAATGCGTGATGCCTGCTATCTGGCGATTGTTGTGTTGATCAGCGCGGCGTTGCTGCTGGTGTTCGGCATGGCGGTGTTTTCGTCGCTGGTGAAGTTCTGGCCGTACAACCTGTCGCTGTCGCTCAATCACTACCAGTTCAACGAAACCGCCGGTGGCGGCTGGCTGGCCTATGGCAACAGCCTGAAGATGGCGCTGGGCACCGCTTTGATCGGCAGCGTGCTGATCTTCACCGGCGCTTACCTGATGGAGAAAACCCGCAGCCAGCGCGGCCTCAATTTGGCGCTGCGCATGCTCAGTTTCATCCCGATGGCCGTGCCGGGGCTGGTACTCGGTCTGGGTTATGTCTTCTTCTTCAACCTCAGCGGCAACCCGCTGCACGTGCTGTACGGCACGATGACCCTGCTGATTGTCTGCACCATTGCTCACTATTTGACCACCGCACAAATGACCGCGACCACCGCACTGCGCCAGCTCGACGCGGAATTCGAAGCCGCTGCGCTGTCGCTCAAGGCGCCGCTGTACCGCCACTACCTGCGCGTCACCGTGCCGATCTGTTTGCCGGCGCTGCTGGACATCGTGCGCTACCTGTTTGTCTCGGCGATGACCACGGTGTCGGCGGCGATCTTCCTCTACAGCCCCGACACCATCCTCGCGGCGGTGGCGGTGCTGAACATGGATGACGCCGGCAATGTCGGCGGCGCGGCGGCGATGTCGACCCTGATTCTGTTCACCTCGGCAGGCGTGTCCTTGCTGCTGGCGTGGGCTTCGCGCGGCTTGCTGCGCCGTTCCCAGGCCTGGCGGCAAACCGCGCCCGGTCACTGATTTTCCCAACCTCAACTCAAGACAGGAAAACGATCATGTTCAAGCCTATGGCCCTGGCCGCTGCTGTGCTCGCTACTTTCAGCCTGAATGCCTTCGCGGCAAAAACCGAGTTGACGGTGTACACCGCCCTCGAAGCCGAGCAACTGACCGCCTACAAGGCTGCGTTCGAAAAGGCCAACCCGGACGTCGAAATCAAGTGGGTGCGTGATTCCACCGGGATCATCACCGCCAAACTGCTGGCCGAGAAGGCCCGTCCGCAGGCCGACGCGGTGTGGGGCCTGGCCGCGTCGAGCCTGGCGATCCTTGACCAGCAAGGCATGCTGCAAAGCTATGCGCCGAAGGATCTGGGCAAGATCGGCGCGAACTACCGCGACGCCGCCAACCCGCCCGCCTGGGTCGGCATGGACGTGTGGGCCGCGACCATCTGCTTCAACACCGTCGAAGCCGAAAAGCAGGGCCTGAGCAAACCGGTGAGCTGGCAAGACCTGACCAAGCCTGAGTACAAGGGCAAGATCGTCATGCCGAACCCGGCGTCGTCCGGCACCGGTTTCCTCGACGTCAGCGCCTGGCTGCAAACCTTTGGCGAGAAGCAGGGCTGGGCCTACATGGATGGTCTGCACCAGAACATCGGCCAGTACGTTCACTCCGGTTCCAAGCCTTGCAAACTGGCCGCTGCCGGCGAATTTCCGATCGGCATTTCCTTCGAATACCCGGCCGTACAGCTGAAACGCCAAGGCGCGCCGCTGGACATCATCCTGCCGAAGGAAGGCCTGGGCTGGGAGATCGAAGCCACTGCGGTGATCAAAGGCACGCCGCATGAAGACGCGGCGAAAAAACTCGCGGACTTCTCCGCCAGCGCCGAGGCGATGGACCTGTACAAGGAAAACTTCGCCGTCCTCGCCCAGCCGGGCATCGCCAAGCCACAGACCGAACTGCCGGCCGACTACGAGCAGCGCCTGATCAAGAACGACTTCGCCTGGGCTTCGAAGAATCGCGACGAGATCCTGACCGAATGGCGCAAGCGCTATGACGGCAAGTCCGAGAAAGTCGCTGCCAAGTAAGATTTTTATCGACTGACAGGGCCTCATCGCTGGCAAGCCAGCTCCCACAGGGTTTTGCGCTGAACACGAATTTTGTGAACACCTCGATACCTGTGGGAGCTGGCTTGCCAGCGATGACGGTCTCTCATTCAGAGCACCTCTAAATGACCCAACACCAAGACCTGCTTATCGTCGGCGCCGGCATCCTCGGCTTGTCCCACGCCTACGCCGCCGCCAAACGCGGCCTCAAGGTCAGCGTTTTCGAACGCACCGCCACGCCCCTCGGCGCTTCGGTGCGCAACTTCGGTCAGGCGCTGGTCACTGGCCAGCCGCCGGGTCAGATGCTCGAACTGGCCAAGGCCAGCCGCGAGATCTGGGGCGACTGGGCGCAACTCGCCGGTCTGCAGCTCAAGCGCAACGGCTCGTACCTGTTCGCCCGCAGCGAAGCCGAAGAGCACTTGCTCGAAGCTTTCTGCAACGGTCGCGCCGTGGAGCACGGTTACAACGTGGCCTTGCTGCGTGGCGCTGCCCTGCGTGATTTGTACCACGGTCAGTTCAGTCACCACCGGGCGGCGCTGCACGGCATGGACGATCAACAGCTGTACTCGCGGGAAGCGATTCCGGCGTTGATCGACTACCTGCGCCGCGACCTCGGCGTCGAGTTTCACTTCTCGACGCTGGTGCGCGACGTGGAACCCGGACACCTGTACAGCACCGCCGGCAGCTTCACGGCGAAGCAGGTCATTGTCTGCTCCGGTCATGACTATCAGACCCTGCTGGCCGAGCCGATCGCTGCGCTCGATCCGCAGATCTGTCGCCTGCAAATGCTCCGTGCCAAACCACAGGTCGAGCTGAACCTGCAACACGCCTTGCTCACCGGACTGAGCAGCGTGCACTACGGCGCTTTCGCTGACCTGCCGCAAGCGGCGGCGGTGCAGGCGCAGATCCTGCGCGAACAACCGCACCTGCACGACAACGGCATTCATCTGCTGATCAGCCCGACGCCGTATGGCGAGCTGATCATCGGCGACTCCCACCATTACGGCAGTGATCCGTCGCCGTTCAACGCCGAGCAGGTCGACAACTGGATGCTCGATCTGGCCGAACAGACGCTGGGCTGCAAGGTGCAAGTGCTCGAGCGCTGGCAGGGCGTCTACGGTGCGCGTGGGCCGGGGCCGTTTTCGTTGCTGCGCCCGGCACCGGGGCTGAGTGTGGCGCTGATGCACACCGGCGTCGGCATGAGCATCGGCCCGGCATTGGCCGAGCGCAACGTCGCGCAGTGGCTGGAGGAAATCTGATGGATCATCCACAAATCGTCGCTCGGGTATTCGGGTTGTACGAGCGCTTCGGCACCAGCGATTACATCGGCGAGCCAGTGTCGCAGATCGAGCACATGTCCCAGGCCGCGCAGTTGGCGATGGCTGAAGGGTTTGATGATGAAGTGGTGCTGGCGGCGTTCTTCCATGACATCGGCCATTTGTGTGCCGAGGGCGCCGAGAACATGGGCGGGTATGGCGTGGTCAGCCATGAGCGGCTGGGTGCGGATTATTTGCGTGAGGCGGGTTTCAGTGAGCGTATGGCGCGGCTGGTGGAATATCACGTTGAGGCCAAGCGTTACCTGACCTTGCGCGAGCCTGGGTATTTCGAGCGCTTGAGTGAAGCGAGTCGCCGGACCCTGGAGTATCAGGGCGGGGTGATGAGCGAGGAGGAGGCGGATGCGTTTGAGCGTGATCCGTTGTGTGCCGTGAGTTTGCGCATGCGCCAGTGGGATGAGCAGGCCAAGGAGATGGATGTACCGGTGATTGACCTTCAGGTGTTGAAGGGGAAAGCGGTGCGTCTTTTGTCTTCTTAGGTCTTGGAACCGAGTGGCTGCCATCGCTGGCAAGCCAGCTCCCACAGGTATCTTGGTTGATCACAAAATGGGTTTTCACCGAGAACCCTGTGGGAGCTGGCTTGCCAGCGAAGAGGCCGGATCAGGCGCTACAAATCCGCAGCTAATAGATCTATCTGCTCCTGCCGCTCCGCCTGATTCAACTTCGCATGGGGATTGAGCGACGACCACTGCGGATGCGCCCGCGCCTTGTTCAGCGCCTCCGGTAGCTTGCCCTCGCGCCAGGTCTTGTCCTGCGGGGTGGCGACCTGAACCGCGTCCATCGCCGCATGTCCGCGTTGATCCAGCGCTGACAGCAACTGCCGCTGACGCAACGCCAGTAGCCGCAGCACCCCGTCATCCACGGTCAACTCGCGCTGGCCCTTGATCTTGCCGAGCAGACGGCTGCCATAACTGCGCGCCGTTTGCAGCGCGCCGCCGGCAAGCGCACCGGCCAGCGCCGCAGCGCCAAGGGTGATCCCGCCCACCAGCAAATCCACGCCAGCCCCGGCCGCAGCGCCTGCCGCCATCCCGCCGCCAACCCGTACGCCGAGTTGCTTCAGGGTTTCCGGGTTGAACAGGTCATCGCCCCAACGCCCATCCAGCAGCGGCAGATCACTGGCCGACGCGTCCTGCGGGCGAAAGGCGTAGAGCTTGAGCAGCGCCTCAACGCATTTCTGTTCGCGCTGACGTACGGCTTTGCGCAGTTCGCTGATGGCTTGCTGTTCCTGCTCGGCGTCGCTGACCACGCTGCGCCGGCACGCCGCACAATCGATCAGCAATTCGGCGATCAGGCGTGCCGCACTTTGCTGGCGCGCCAGGCGCTGGGCCTGTTGATCGGCGATCAGCTGTTCCAGTTGCGGCCGGGCGTTTTCCAGCAGCAGCGCGAGGCTTTCGTACAGGCGCCGCTCGCCATCTTCCGGCGGCGCAACGCTGTCGAACCGCACCAGCGCATGCAGGCCGAGCCGCGCCAACGCTTCGCGCCAGTCCGGTTCGCGATGGCTGGCGCTGCTGACGAAATTCAGCACCGGCAGCAGCGGTTTGCCGCAGCTGGCCAGCACTTCCAGTTCGTCGCGATACTTGGCCAGCACCGGCTCGCGGGCGTCGATCACATACAGTCCGGCATCGGAGGCGAGCAGTTGCCGCAGCACTTTCGCCTCCTGTTCGAAACGCTGGCGCGCCTCACTGCCGTCGAGAAACCGCGCCAGTCGAGCCGGGCCGTCGAGGCGTTCGCCGGGGCGCTCCAGACGCTCGAGGAAATCCAGCAGGGCAATGGCATCTTCCAGCCCCGGCGTGTCGTAGAGGTCAAGCAAGGGCTCGCCGTCCACCGACAACCGCGCGCCCTCGACATGGCGGGTTGTACTCGGGCGGTGCGAGACTTCGCCGAAACCGACGTCACGGGTCAAGGTGCGCAGCAGCGAGGTCTTGCCGACGTTGGTGTGGCCGACCACCGCGAGTTTCAGCGGGGCTTTGCGGGCATCAGTCATGACCGTTCTCCAGCCAGTTCATCGGTGCGCAATCGGCGAACGGCAATTCCAGCTGTTGCAGCGCGACATGCCAGTCGCCGAGGCGGGCGCTGTCCAGCGCTTCACCGGGCGGTGCTTGCAGCAGCCAGACGCGGGTGGCGCTGGCGTTGCGCGCCAGTTCGGCGATCAGCGCGAGGCTGCCGCGATCCGGCGAGCGCCGTGGATCGCAGGCGATCAGCAGGCGTGCCGGAGGGAAACGGCTGAGTTGCTCCAGGAGTTTGTTGCGCGATTCGCGGCTGTCGAGAATGCCGGCGTTGCTCACGGTTTTCGGCAGCGCTGGTGGCCAGGAGCGTTGATCGTCGAGTTCGATGGCGACCAGCAGGGCACCCTCGCTGGCGTGTTCGCTGACGCTGCTTTCGACCCGATGCAACTGCTCAGGCGCCGCGTCGTTGATGCCGAGGCGTTCGCTGGTCGGCATCAGCCGTTCGCGCAACTGGGCGTAGCCGGGCAAGTTGAGGTCCAGCGCCAGCGCGGCTTTGCCGCGATTCCAGCGCCAGAAACATAACAGCGTCAGCAGCAGACGCGGCAGCACGCCGTAGACCACCAGCACACCGACCAGCCAGGTCGCCCAGGCCTGTCGCGCGCTTTCGATACCCAGCGCCGCGTCGCCACTGGCACGGATCATTTCCACGCTGGGTACGTTGAAACCGAGCAGCGCCGGCAGCGCGCCAAGGGCTTGGGTCAGGTTGATGAACGTATCCGCGCTGAGGATCGTGGTTTCCCAAACGAAGCCATAGCGCCGGGTTGCCATCAGCGCCAGCAGCAGCACCAGTGCGCTGAGCATCGCCAGCAACCACAGGCCATTGACCAATGTGCCGAGGGCCCAGCGATTGAGTTTTCTGCGCTGTAACATCAGCAGCAGGGCCGGTGCGAGTTGCGCGGCTTTGGCGTCGCGGGCGAATTTTTCGCTGAGCCACAACCAGAGGCGCCCGAGAGTGGCGCCGTGTTCACCGGCAAAGATCAGCCCCAGCGCCCAGCTCAGCAGCAGAATCAGGTTCAGCCCGAGCAGGCTGCCCAAGGCCCAGAACACATTCACCGGTGACTGGCTCAGTGCGGCGAAAGCCAGACCGGCACCGCTCAGCAGCGCGAAAATGACCAGCAGCACCAGCGCCAGACGCGCGCCCTGCAGCCAGTGCTTGAGTGCCGTGCTCAGCCCGTCGCGCTCGGCCAGCCACGCCGCCCGGCGCTGAATACGGCTCGACAGATCGCCGCCGGCCGCGCGGGCCAGACGATTGGCTTCCAGATCCTCCAGGGGACCTGCGTGCTCTTCACGCAGGCGGATGGTTTCAGTCAGCCAGAGGTTTTGCAGGGGAGTCAGTTCAGTCACGCGCCATTCCGTTGCTCAATTGAGCCGTGAGCATAACCGCTGTGGCGCTTATCGGGTCAAGCGAGGCTCTGGTATCCTCGCCGGTATGACTAAATCACTCCCCCTCAGCCTGATCGCAGCCCTCGGTGAAAACCGCGTGATCGGCGTCGACAACAGCATGCCCTGGCACCTGCCGGGGGACTTCAAATACTTCAAGGCCACGACCCTCGGCAAGCCGATCATCATGGGTCGCAAGACCTGGGATTCCCTCGGTCGTCCGCTGCCGGGGCGCTTGAACATCGTGGTCAGCCGCCAGCCAGACTTGGTGTTGGAAGGCGCGGAGGTGTATCCGTCGCTGGAAGCCGCGGTGGTGCGTGCCGAGGAATGGGCGAAAGCCCAGGGCGTCGATGAGCTGATGCTGATTGGTGGCGCGCAGTTGTATGCGCAAGGGCTGGCGCAGGCCGATCGTCTGTATCTGACCCGTGTGGCGCTGAGCCCGGAAGGGGACGCGTGGTTTCCTCAGTTCGATCTGAACCAGTGGAAGCTGGTGTCGAATGTGCCGAATCCGGCTGAGGGCGACAAGCCTGCGTACAACTTCGAAGTCTGGGAAAAAGCCTAAAAGATCGCAGCCTGCGGCAGCTCCTACAAGGTTTACGCATGTCCCCTGTAGTAGCTGGCGAAGCCTGCGATCTTTTGATCGTGCTTTACATCAAGCCTGAGCAAGCTCCGCATGCTCATCCGCATCCAGCAGCGCTTTATCGGTCTGCTGCATCACCTGGCTGGTAATCGCACCCGCGGTGATCGAACCACTCACGTTCAACGCCGTACGACCCATGTCGATCAGCGGCTCCACCGAAATCAGCAGCGCCACCAGTGACACCGGCAAGCCCATCGCCGGCAGCACGATCAGTGCGGCGAATGTCGCGCCGCCACCGACCCCGGCCACACCGGCCGAGCTCAGGGTCACAATTGCCACCAGCGTCGCGATCCACAGCGGATCCAGCGGATTGATGCCGACTGTTGGGGCCACCATCACCGCGAGCATCGCCGGGTACAGGCCGGCGCAACCGTTCTGGCCGATGGTCGCGCCGAACGAGGCGGCAAAACTTGCTACCGACTGTGGAATGCCCAGACGACGGGTCTGCGCTTCGATGCTCAGCGGAATGCTCGCGGCGCTGGAACGGCTGGTGAACGCGAACGTCAGCACCGGCCAGATCTTGCGGAAGAAACGCAGCGGGTTGATCCCGGCCGCTGACACCAGCAGGCCATGCACCACGAACATCAGGCCCAGACCGAGGTACGAAACCACGACGAAACTGCCGAGCTTGATGATGTCCTGCAGGTTGGAACCGGCGACCACTTTGGTCATCAGCGCCAGCACGCCGTACGGGGTCAGCTTCATCACCAGACGCACCAGACGCATCACCCAGGCTTGCAGGGTGTCGATGGCGTTGATCACTTTCTGACCTTTTTCGACGTCATCCTTGAGCAGTTGCAGCGCCGCGACACCGAGGAAAGCCGCGAAGATCACCACGCTGATGATCGAGGTCGGCTTGGCCCGGGCCAGGTCGGCGAACGGGTTCTGCGGAATGAACGACAGCAGCAGTTGCGGCACATTCAGGTCGGCGACCTTGCCGGCGTAGTCGGTCTGGATGGTTTGCAGACGGGCCATTTCCTGAGTACCGGCGACCAGGCCTTCGGCGGTGAGGCCGAACAGGTTGGTCAGGCCGATACCGATCAGCGCCGCAATCGCGGTGGTGAACAGCAGCGTGCCGATGGTCAGGAAGCTGATCTTGCCCAGCGACGAGGCGTTGTGCAGACGGGCCACCGCGCTGAGGATCGAGGCGAACACCAGCGGGATCACGATCATTTGCAGCAACTGCACGTAACCGTTGCCGACCAGATCGAACCAGCGATCGAGGCTTTCAGCACCGGGTTGCCGGCACCGTAAACGGTGTGCAGGGCCACGCCGAACGCCACGCCCAGCACCAGTGCAAGCAGGACTTTTTTCGCCAGGCTCCACGTCGTGTGGCGGGTTTGCGCCAGACCGAAGAGCAGGGCGAGGAACACCAGCAGATTGAGGATCAGCGGCAGATTCATGAAGACTCCGATAAGACTTGTGCCAGTCGCCTTCTGGGGCAACTGCGAACCGGCAAGCCTAACAGTTTGATTTCCAATGAATTAATACCGAAATAGCAGGTCGTCCGTCGTTTTTGGAATAAGCGCTTGTCGCTCTTGGCAATGCAACTGGCGTTGAAGAGACGTAAGCGGTCGCTGACAGACGAGGACTGTCACACTTATTTGTTAGCGTCGATGTCTTTCAGTCAGGGAGAAAACGCCGATGAAGTTCGCACCGAAAATGCTCGCTGTGGTGCTTGGATTGGGTCTAGCCGCTCACGCATTCGCCACCGATCTGAAGCACTGGCCGGCGGATCAGGCCAAGGCACTGGACGCGATGATCGCGGCCAATGCCAACAAAGGTAACTACGCGGTGTTCGACATGGACAACACCAGTTACCGCTATGACCTCGAAGAGTCGTTGCTGCCGTTCATGGAAAACAAGGGCCTGATCACCCGCGACAAACTCGATCCCTCCCTGAAGCTGATGCCGTTCAAGGACACCGCCGACCATAAGGAAAGCCTGTTCAGTTACTACTATCGCCTGTGCGAAGTCGACGACATGGTCTGCTACCCGTGGGTGGCGCAGGTATTCTCCGGCTTCACCCTCAAGGAACTCAAGGGCTACGTCGATGAGCTGATGGCGTCGGGCAAACCGGTGCCGACCACTTATTACGACGGCGACGTGGTGAAGAACCTCGATGTGCAGCCGCCGAAAGTCTTCACCGGCCAGGCCGAGCTGTACAACAAGCTGATGGAGAATGGCATTGAGGTCTACGTGATGACCGCTGCCTCGGAAGAACTGGTACGCATGGTCGCGGCCGATCCGAAGTACGGCTACAACGTCAAACCGCAAAACGTGATCGGCGTGACCACGCTGCTGAAGAACCGCGAAACCGGCGAACTGACCACAGCGCGCAAACAGATCACCGCCGGCAAGTATGACGAGAAGGCCAACCTCGGCCTCGAACTGACGCCGTACCTGTGGACCCCGGCGACCTGGATGGCCGGCAAGCATGCGGCGATCCTGACCTACATCGATGAGTGGAAAAAACCGGTACTGGTGGGCGGCGACACCCCGAGCAGCGATGGCTACATGCTGTTCCACGATGTGGATGTGGCCAAGGGCGGCATTCACTTGTGGGTCAACCGCAAGGATAAATACATGACTCAATTGAACGGCATGATGGCCAAGCACGCAGCGGCGCAGGCCAAGGAAGGGTTGCCGGTGACGGCGGACAAGAACTGGGTGATCGTCAAGCCTGAAGAGATTCAGTAAGACCGGGTCGCTCCCATCGCTGGCAAGCCAGCTCCCACAGTGTGCAAGGTGAAACACAAATGGAGAGAACGCCATAAATCCCTGTGGGAGCTGGCTTGCCAGCGATGGGGACCTCGTGTTCATCCATTGATTCGATCAGGCGAAAAAATGCCCCGCACGTTGGCGGGGCATTTTCGTTACTGCGATTCGACGCTTACAGCCCGTCGAGCATCGCCTTGTTACGCACCGCACCCTTGTCGGCGCTGGTCGCCAGCAGGGCGTAGGCCTTCAGAGCGGTGGTCACTTTGCGTGGACGCTGTTCGACCGGCTTCCAGCCTTTCTTGTCCTGCTCGACCCGGCGTGCAGCCAGTTCTTCATCGCTGACCAACAGGTTGATCGAGCGATTCGGAATGTCGATCAGCACTTTGTCGCCGTCCTGCACCAGACCGATCGCGCCGCCGGCCGCGGCCTCTGGCGAAGCGTGGCCGATCGACAAGCCGGAAGTACCGCCGGAAAAGCGCCCGTCGGTGAGCAACGCACAGGCTTTGCCCAGGCCTTTGGACTTCAGGTATGACGTCGGGTAGAGCATTTCCTGCATGCCCGGGCCGCCTTTCGGACCTTCGTAGCGAATGATGACGATGTCGCCTTCCTTCACTTCGTCGGCAAGGATGCCGCGCACCGCGCTGTCCTGGCTTTCGAAGATTTTCGCGTTGCCTTCGAAGACGTGGATCGACTCGTCAACGCCGGCGGTCTTCACCACGCAGCCGTCCAGCGCGATATTGCCGTACAGCACGGCCAGGCCACCTTCTTTCGAATAGGCGTGTTCGAAGCTGCGGATGCAGCCGTTTTCACGGTCGTCATCCAGGGTTTCCCAACGGGTCGACTGGCTGAACGCGGTCTGGGTCGGGATGCCCGCCGGACCGGCCTTGAAGAAGTGGTGCACGGCTTCGTCGGTGGTCTGGGTGATGTCCCACTTGGCGATGGCTTCTTCCATGCTGCGGCTATGTACGGTCGGCAGGTCGGTGTGCAGCAGGCCGCCACGGGCCAGCGAACCGAGAATGCTGAAGATGCCGCCAGCGCGGTGCACGTCTTCCATGTGGTACTTCTGGATGTTCGGCGCCACTTTGCACAGTTGCGGCACGCTGCGCGAGAGACGGTCGATGTCGCGCAGATTGAAATCGATCTCGGCTTCCTGGGCGGCCGCCAGCAGGTGCAGGATGGTGTTGGTCGAACCGCCCATGGCGATGTCGAGCATCATCGCGTTCTCGAACGCCTTGAAGTTGGCGATGTTGCGCGGCAGCACGGATTCGTCGTTTTCGCCGTAGTAACGCTTGCACAGCTCGACGATGGTGCGGCCGGCCTGCAGGAACAGCTGCTCGCGATCACTGTGGGTGGCCAGGGTCGAACCGTTGCCCGGCAACGCCAGGCCAAGGGCTTCGGTCAGGCAGTTCATCGAGTTGGCGGTGAACATGCCGGAGCACGAACCGCAGGTCGGGCAGGCGCTGCGCTCGTACTCGGCAACCTTCTCGTCAGAAGCGCTGGAGTCGGCGGCGATCACCATGGCGTCGACGAGGTCGAGGCCGTGGGAAGCGAGTTTGGTCTTGCCGGCTTCCATCGGACCGCCGGACACGAAGATCACCGGAATGTTCAGGCGCAAGGCGGCCATCAGCATGCCCGGGGTGATCTTGTCGCAGTTGGAGATGCAGACGATGGCGTCGGCGCAGTGGGCGTTGACCATGTACTCGACGGAGTCGGCGATGATCTCGCGGCTCGGCAGCGAATACAGCATGCCGTCGTGACCCATGGCGATGCCATCATCCACGGCGATGGTATTGAATTCTTTCGCGACGCCACCGGCGCGTTCGATCTCACGAGCGACCAGTTGACCGAGGTCTTTGAGGTGCACGTGGCCAGGAACGAACTGGGTAAAGGAGTTGGCAATGGCGATGATCGGCTTCTTGAAGTCGTCATCTTTCATCCCGGTGGCGCGCCACAGTGCGCGGGCGCCGGCCATGTTGCGGCCGTGGGTGGATGTTTTCGAGCGGTAATCTGGCATGGAGCACTCCGGGCGGCTAATCAGGTATCAAAAGGGAGTGAGCTTCTATTGACGTCTGGAACACTCAGAAATGGCCGTGTGTCCTGGATGTTGCCGATGACTTTGCGGGATCGCCGCTTGCCTCAGCCTGAGCTCATAAACCCGCCGGGGGATGAATGGCGATGAATCAGTCGATTCTACACCGCTGGCGTCTGGAGGGAATGGCGCAAAGCGTTGTTCCAGTGCCGACGGTGCGTGTGGCAGGACGACCGGCAGGTTCAATCGCCGCCCGTGCTGGTGATGGGATTGGTGTCGAGCGCTCTGGCGTGGCGGCTGATCCGCCTGTTCAACGCCAGTGCGATGCAACTGAGCAGGACAAAACTGTAGCCGAGGGTCGCTTGCAGATTGCTCGGGCTGAGGCTGATCAGTGCGCTGATCAACCCACCACAAATAAAAATGATTGTGCTGCCGGCCGAGGCTGACGTACCGGCGTTCTCCGGGAACAGGTCCATGGCTCGTGAGGTGGCGGCCGGGCGTGAGATGGTGGTGCCGGCGGTGCAGATCAGCATCGGGATCAATACCGTAGCGGGCGAGAGTGCAGAGTGCTGCGACAGGAATAGCATCACCAGCCCTGCCAGCAGGATCAAGCTCAACCCGGCCACGATCTGTTGCGCAGAACTGATACGTCGGCTCAATAGCGCGGCGGCAATTCCGCCTGTTACATAGGCCGCGCCGTAGATCAGCAGGATCAGCGAGAAGTCGTAGGCTGACAGCTGCAATTGATCCATGAAGATCAACGGCGAAATGACGATGAACGAGAAGTGGCAGGCGAATGCGAAAGCCGAAATCAGCCAGTAGCCGACGAACTCGAAATCCCCGAGCACCCGTCGATAGGCTCTGAGGAAGTTGAGCGGTGTAGCGTTGACGTCTGGCCGAGCACCGTCGAGAAACAGCCAGGCCTTGAGCAACACCGCAGCCGCCAGGGCGATGAACACCCAGAAGCTGCCGCGCCAGCCCAGGGCCGCTTGCAGGAAGCTGCCAGCCAGCGGTGACAGGGAGATGAAGATCCCGGTGGCGGTCACCATCAGGATCCGCAGGCGATCGCGCTCCCTGCCATCGAACAGGTCCTGTACCAGCGCCTGCGACAGGACAAAACAGCCGCAACCGATGGCCTGCACGATGCGAAAAGCCATGAACAGTATGTAGTCACTGGTCATCACGCAACCGATGGCGCCGAGGATCGAAACCGCCATGCCGGCAAGTAACAATCCCTTGCGCCCGATGACGTCGGACAACGGTCCGATCACCAGCTGGGCGAAGGCAATGCCCACGGCAAACAGGCTGATCGACAGCGCGATGTCGGCCGGAGTGCGGGCGAAGTGTTCGGCCAGCGCCGGGAACGACGGCAGCAGAACATCCAGCGGAAACACCCCCAGCAGCACCATGGCCAACAGCAGACTGACCGCCCCGCGGCGTTGTCGGGTTGTTACTGCCTTTCGTTCTTCACGCATCGATCAGTCCTGCCTTGGCGAAAAGTTTACGGTTGTTGGGTAGTGCGAAAAATCCGGCCCTTTCGAGTGCGGCAAGCGTGGCCACGGCTCCGGATCTGGCACGCTGGCGGCTGGCGTGCTCGTTGGTCAGGCTGTCGAGGATTTCCTTGATCGCAGCTTCGCCGATACCGGCGCGGCGCAGACTTTGGTGCAGCCATTGCTCGTCCACTTCGAAGAAGGTCGCCAGGGTCTCCAGCAAGGTTCTGGCAACAAAGGCGCGCTGGCGGCTGTTCAGGGTCAACCAGAGATAGTGGAAGACTTCGGAAAAAAACCGGCTGTGGCGCGCTTCGTCAGCGAGGTGATCGCGCAACATGTCATTCACGCTGCTGACCAGTGTTTCCCGACACACATCCAGCAGCTCCCGGGCAATGATGGTTTCCGAGACGAAACCCAGCAGAAACCATGCCAGCGGGCGTTTACTCTCCGGCGTTCGGGCAATCTGACCGGTCAGGCGGGTGATGCGCAGCGGCATCTGCGGACGACCGGTAAAACCATGCAGTTCGGCGATCTGTTCGGCCAGATGATGGGAGAACAGCGCGTGATAACCCTCGTCGGTATACAGCTGCAGCGCGGCGGTTTTCATCCGTGGAGGAATGTACGCGGGCAACTCGCCGTGGACGATGGTTTCCACGGCGCGGTTGACGATGCGGTGTTCAAGCAGCGTGGTGTAGTCCAGGAAGTGCACCAGGTGGCTGGCTGCCAGCCGATGCATGATCTTGCTGCCTGCGGCTTCGATGGCCGGGTGGGACAGATACGGCAGGAAGGCCGGCGGGAACCAGAAGCGGGTCTGCAGTTGCAATTGCAGGTCCTCCGGCAAACGGTAGTCGTGCCGGCTGGTGCGTACCGAAGCGTGGTTGTTCCAGTCGCCGAGGGTGAATCGAAGCGCCCAGGACGTTGGTGCTTCGGGAAGATCCGTGGATGGCACGTTCATGTCCGTGTCTCCAGCAACAGGTCGCGCATTTCCTGACACATCGCCTGACCGTCGCTGGCACCGCAGCCGACAAAGAACAACGGTTGTTCAGCGCTGCCTTCGAGCTTGAGCAGGGCTTCGACCTGCCGATCAGCGAATGCCCCGGTCAGCCACGTTCCCAGGCCCAGCGCCGTGGCCACCAGTTGAAAGGTCTGCGACAGATGACCCGCCTCGACGAACGCCATGCGATAGGCGCGCGAGTGTTCATACTTCCACCAGAGCTTGTCGAAACGAGCGGTGATGAACAGGCCCAGAGGCAGGTTATTGATGAAATGCTGGCCCGCCAGCAAATGACCGAGGGCAGGTTCGGGCAATGGGTTGACCCGGCTGAGCGCGTGTTCTGCCGGGTGATAGGCGTAGAGGCCCGGCTCAAGACCCTCGATATTGCGTGCCAGAAGAAAGCCTTCACAGGCGTTCAGTCCACCCCCGGAGGGACTGCTGCGACGGGCGCCGAGGCCTTCGGCGATGCTTTCGTCGCGGTCATGGTCGCGATGGTGAAGAAAACCCAGTGTGAGATACATGAGTGTGCCGACGTCGCCGAGCGTGATCGCTTCACCAGTAAAGGAGCGGCAGGTTTTTCTCAAGCGCAGGACATTACCCAGGCTGGCGACGGTCAGGGCCGCAGAGGCGGGGAGGGCGATTCGAGGTGCGTCTTCAAGTATCGGGCGATCTTGAGCGGGTGCCGGTGTGGTCAGCACTGCGCTGCAATGGTTCAGGTATTGCCTGGACCACTCATGAATATTCCGGGGTGTCTGTTCGCAGGGAATGTTCTGGGTACCAATATGATAAATCTTCGACAGCTCGTCCCAGCCCCATGGCGGACTGTCTATTTTTGCAACGGTTAATATGCCTGCGTTTAGAAGTTGTGAGTCTATTATGTTGCGTCTGTCGAACTGTTCCGGATTGTTGATTAGTTGTGCAAGTCGACAAGAGTAACTCAGGTCCAGTTCATGTTGAGTGTGGTTTTTGTAGTTCCAGACTATTTGTCCGGGTGTGCGCGGCAATATGAATAAATAAGGATTGATGTACATGTTGTATTCATCACTCTGGATATAGTCGAAAGAACGCTGGGGTGCCGGCACTCCCCAGCGTTCCGGTTTACTTAGCGGGTTTTAGGCGCAACCAGAAAAGCCAGGTTTGCGATTTTGTTGGTTTCCAGAGTAATTGCTTTCATAAGTATGAACTCCTTGTTCATTGAGAGTGAATGTCACCGTCGTGGTGACAACTTAATAATAGGTTGTAATGAATTATTGGCAAGCGATACTTGGGTAGGAAATTTCTATTAATTTTGTCGGAGTGGATGTGCTGCAAGGTCAAGTTTGTAAGTTTTAGTTCTTGAAATTCAACGCGCAGGGAAATGTCCTGCGTACATGTAGGAAGTTAGTTGTAGGAAAAGGAAAGAAATTCGACGATATTGCATCGCCGTAAAGCCAACGGGAAGCCCGCAGGCTCCCCGTTTCATGGGCAATCAGCTGTTCGGCAGCAGACGGCAGGTAATGCTCTTGATGTAGCGAGTCTCGGCGATAGCCGGGTGTACCGGATGATCCGGACCTTGACCGCCGCGTTCAAGCAACTGGATGTTGCGGTCCAGGTGGCGGGCGCTGGTCAGCAGGATGTTCTGCAGATCGTCCTCCGGCAGGTGCATCGAGCATGAAGCGCTGACCAGAATGCCGTCCTTGGTCAGCAGGCGCATGGCTTGCTCGTTCAGGCGACGGTAGGCGCCTTCGCCGTTCTTCATGTCTTTCTTGCGCTTGATGAACGCAGGCGGGTCGGCAACGATCACATCGAAACGTTCTTCGCTGGCCTTGAGTTCCTTCAGCGCTTCGAACACATCACCTTCGATGCAGGTCATCTTGTCGGCGAAGCCGTTCAGCGCGGCGTTACGCTCGACGCCGTCGAGGGCAAAGCCCGATGCGTCGACGCAGAACACTTCGCTGGCGCCGAACGCGGCAGCCTGCACGCCCCAGCCACCGATGTAGCTATAGAGGTCGAGAACGCGTTTGCCTTTGGCGTAAGGGGCCAGACGGGCGCGGTTCATGCGGTGGTCGTAGAACCAGCCGGTTTTCTGGCCGCCAATGACCGGCGCTTCGAATTTCACGCCGTTCTCTTCCAGGGCCACCCACTCCGGCACCAGGCCGAACACGGTTTCGACGTATCGGTTGAGGCCTTCGGCATCACGGGCGGCGGAATCGTTCTTGAACAGGATGCCGCTCGGCTTGAGCACTTGGGTCAGTGCAGCGATCACGGCATCTTTATGCGCTTCCATGGTCGCCGAGGCGATCTGCACGACGAGGATGTCGCCGAAACGGTCGACTACCAGACCTGGCAGCAGGTCGGAGTCGCCATAGACCAGGCGGTAGAACGGCTTGTCGAACAGACGCTCGCGCAGTGACAGGGCCACGTTCAGGCGGTGCACCAGCAGCGACTTGTCCAGCGGCAACTTGATGTCGCGCGACAGCAGACGCGCGCAGATCAGGTTGTTCGGGCTCATGGCAACGATGCCCAGCGGCTTGCCGCTGGCAGCTTCGAGGATCGCCTGATCGCCGGCCTTGAAGCCGTGCAGTGGCGTGGCGGCCACATCGATTTCGTTGCTGTAGACCCACAAGTGGCCGTTGCGCAGGCGACGGTCGGCGTTGGCTTTGAGGCGCAGGCTAGGCAGGGACATAACGTCGCTCCGGAAAAAAGAGCGGGAGTATAGCGTGTTGCTCGGCCTGATTGGCTGGTGAGTGGATATGTGGCAAGGGCAATCAGTAAAGAAGGAGTTTACTGTGGCGAGGGGATTTATCCCCGATCGGCTGCGTAGCAGCCGCAAACCCCGAACGCAGTTGTCTGACTGACCGCGTGAATCGATTTGGGACAGCTGCGCTGTCCATCGGGGATAAATCCCCTCGCCACATAAATCCCCTCACCACATGAATTCACTAGCCCACAGATCAGGCTGACAGCGCGTCGATCAGCTCCTTGTTGAACGCCGGAATATCATCCGGCTGACGGCTGCTGATCAGATGACCGTCCTTGACCACTTCTTTATCGACCCAGTTGGCCCCGGCATTCACCAGGTCATCCTTGAGGGTCTTGTAACTGGTCATGGTTTTGCCGTTGACCAGCCCGGCGGAAATCAGCAACCAGCCGCCATGGCAGATCACCGCAATCGGTTTGCCGGCGGAGGCCCCGGTTTTCACCAGATGCTGGGCATCCTGGTCGATGCGGATGGTGTCGGAGTTCTGCACGCCGCCCGGCAGGACGATCGCGTCGTACTGCTCGCTGCTGGCGCCTTGAAAGGTCTGGTCGACCTTGAAGTCATCCGCCGGTTTGTCGTGGTTCCAGCCTTTGACCTTGCCGGCCTCGGCGGAGAGGATGTCGACCTGGGCGCCGGCCTGCTCGAGAGCCTGCTTGGGGCCGGTCAACTCGACCTGTTCGAAACCGTCTGTTACCAAAATGGCGACGCGTTTGCCGGTGAGGGAGGTAGTCATCAATAAGCTCCTGAGTCTGCGGGAAATTACCGCCGAGCCGGTGCTTGTTTGTCCGGTCGGCCTTACACAGTCCGAAGGCTGAGCGTGAATGAAAGTTCCTGACAATTGCCCACTGGTGTGTCGTCGTGCGGTTTTTAGAGGTTAGAATCGCCGCCTGTCCCAGAGTGTGTACTTATGTCCCAAGAGCTGACCACCGAACAGATTCAACAATCCCTGCAAGGCATCAGTGTGCCGGCGCAGCCGCAGATCATGGTGGATCTGCAAATGGAGCAGTACATGCCCGACCCGGACCTGGAGGTGATCGCCAAGCTGATCTCCCAGGATCCCGGCCTGTCCGGTTCGCTGCTGAAAATCGTCAACTCGCCGTATTACGGCCTGAGCAACAAGATCACTTCGATCAAGCGCGCGGTGAACCTGCTGGGCAGCCGTTCGATCGTCAATCTGATCAACGCCATGTCGATCAAGGGCGAGATGAATGACGACACCATCGTCACCCTCAACCGTTTCTGGGATACCGCCCAGGATGTGGCCATGACCTGCCTGACCCTTGCCAAGCGCGTCGGCACCGAGGCCAGCGACGAGGCTTACGCCTTGGGGCTTTTCCACGACTGCGGCGTGCCGCTGATGCTTCAGCGTTTCCCGGATTACATGACGACACTCGAAAAGGCCTACGCCAACGCGAGTGCCGAGCGCCGGGTCGTGGACACCGAGAATGATGTCTACAACACCAATCACTCGGTGGTCGGTTATTACACCGCCAAGTCCTGGCGCCTGCCGGAACACGTCAGTGCAGCCATCGCCAACCACCACAATGCCCTGGCGATTTTCAGCGACGAAACCTCGCGCAACAGTCAGATGAAAAACCTGCTGGCGATCCTGAAGATGGCCGAGCACATCTGCGCGTCGTACCGGGTGCTGGGCAACCAGACCGAAGACTTCGAATGGCAGGCCGTCGGGCCGCTGGTGCTGGAGTACATCGGCCTCTCGGATTACGACTTCGAAACGTTGAAGCAGACGATCCGCGAACTTGGCGCACACTGATTTAGCAAACTGATTCGAGACCCCCATGCCTGAATTGCCGGAAGTCGAAACCACCCGCCGCGGGATCGCTCCGCACCTGGAAGGTCAGCGTGTCAGCCGGGTCATCGTGCGTGATCGCCGGTTGCGCTGGCCGATCCCCGAGGACCTCGATGTGCGCCTGTCCGGACAGCGCATCGTGCTGGTCGAGCGGCGGGCCAAGTATTTGCTGATCAACGCCGAAGTCGGCACGCTGATCAGCCACTTGGGCATGTCCGGTAACTTGCGGCTGGTTGAGGTCGGGATGCCGGCGGCCAAGCATGAGCATGTCGATATCGAGCTGGAATCCGGGCTGGCCCTGCGCTACACCGATCCGCGCCGGTTCGGCGCGATGCTCTGGAGTAGCGACCCGCTCAATCACGAACTGCTGATTCGCCTCGGACCGGAGCCATTGACCGATCTGTTCGACGGCGAGCGGCTGTTCCAGTTGTCACGCGGGCGTTCGATGGCGGTCAAGCCGTTCATCATGGACAACGCGGTGGTGGTGGGCGTCGGCAATATTTATGCGACCGAAGCGCTGTTCGCCGCCGGGATTGATCCGCGGCGCGAAGCCAAGAGCATTTCCCGGGCGCGTTATCTGAAGCTGGCAATCGAGATCAAACGCATCCTGGCCGCAGCCATCGAGCGCGGCGGCACCACGTTGCGTGATTTCATTGGCGGCGACGGGCAACCGGGGTACTTCCAGCAAGAGCTCTTCGTTTATGGTCGTGGCGGTGAGCACTGCAAGGTCTGCGGCACCGGTCTGCGGGAAGTGAAGCTGGGGCAACGGGCCAGTGTGTTCTGTCCGCGCTGCCAGACCTGAGGCAAAAAGCTGAAAAAGTCCTACGGTCTATAGTGAGTGGTCTCACTGTTCAGCCCGAAGGATCGTGCCATGAAGTCCTTGCAAGCCCTGTTTGTCACATTGCTGCTGTGTTCCAGCCTGGCCGTTCAGGCCACGGAAAACGGCAGCGGTGATCCTCGCTACGCCATCCAGAACCCTCCCGCCTACGCCATGATTGGCGATCTGCTGATTGCCCGACCTTTGTTGGTGGCGGCAACGGTGCTGGGTGCGGGGGTGTTTGTGGTGTCATTGCCGTTTACCGCGCTGGGTGGCGGGATTGGCGATGCTGGGCAGGCGCTGGTGGTGGATCCGGCGAAAGCTGCTTTTGTGCGGTGTCTGGGGTGTACGGGGGAGGGGTTTGAGCAGCGTGAGTGAGCTGATCCGAGATCACCGGTGTTATTGACGGCCTCATCGCGGGCAAGCCCGCTCCCACAAGGATTTCGGTGTTCACACGATTTGTGTATCACCACACAACCCTGTGGGAGCGGGCTTGCCCGCGATGGCGTCGGAACAGGCGCTGAAGGACTCAGGCCTTGCCGGTGATCTTGCGGTACTTCTCCATCAACTGTTCTTCAGTCTCCGGATGCGCCTCGTCCAGCGGAATGCAATCCACCGGGCAGACCTGTTGGCACTGCGGTTCGTCGTAGTGGCCGACGCACTGGGTGCACAGGTTCGGGTCGATCACGTAGATCTCTTCGCCTTGGGAAATGGCAGCGTTCGGGCACTCGGGTTCGCAGACGTCGCAGTTGATGCAATCGTCGGTGATGATCAGGGACATGCTAACTCCAGCCGGGGCGGCAGGCCCGGGCGCAATAAATCAATGCGCGCAATTGTGCCGCATTGGCGAGCGCAGTGCACGCGGCTGCGATCAAGGGCACGAGACTGCAATCTTTAAAAGCAAAAGATCGCAGCCTTCGGCAGCTCCTACTTTTTGAAGCGCAGGGTCAGGGCATCGGCCACGGCCGGGTGCACGAACTTGCTGATATCGCCGCCCAGCGCGGCGATTTCCCGCACCAGCGTCGAGGAAATGAACGAATAACGCTCGGACGGGGTGAGAAACAGGCTCTCGACGTCCGGGGCCAACTGGCGGTTCATGTTGGCCAGCTGGAATTCGTATTCGAAGTCCGACACTGCGCGCAGACCGCGCAGGAACACATTGGCGTTCTGCTCCTTGGCGAAATGCGCCAGCAGCGTCGAGAAGCCGACCACTTCGACGTTGGGCAGGTGTTTGGTGACCTCGCGAGCCAGCTCAACCCGTTGTTCCAGCGGGAACAGCGGATTTTTCTTCGGGCTGGCGGCGACCGCAATGATCACGTGATCGAACAGGCGCGAGGCGCGTTCGACCAGATCGCCATGCCCTTTGGTAATAGGGTCGAAGGTACCTGGGTACAACACTCGGTTCATCGCGTCGTCCTGGCGGGAGTCCGTTGGGGAGTCGGATGGTATCGCAGCCGTCTCGGTCGGCCAAGTCGCCTGTTGGGTAAGAAAGCACTATAGACGACGCGATAAACCGTTTTTTTCACGGATTTCTCAGCCGATCGGCGAGGGATGTCGCCAGTTGTGCAGTCAGTCCATACACCGACAATTGCGGGTTGGCGCCAATGCTGGTGGGGAACAGCGAGCCGTCGTGAATCGACAGATTGCTCAGTTGATGATGCCGGCCAAGGCTGTCGGTGACTGCGTTTTTCGGGTCTTCACCCATTGCGCAACCGCCCATCACGTGGGCACTGCCCAGCCGCGTGCGATAGAGCTCAAGGCGCAGACCGTCGATCAATTTGCGCGCCTCGGCCAGGGTGTTCACGTAGCGCGCATCGGCGTGCATCGGCATTACCGCTTTCGCGCCGCCGGCGAACTGGATCTCGGCCATGCTGTGAAACGCGCGACGCAAGCCTTCCCAGGCGTAAGGCGAGACTTGATAGTCGAGCACTGGTGAGCCGTCGCCGCGCAATTCGACACTGCCGCCGGGGCTGTCCGGATGGAAACCGTCGCGCAGCAGCGCCAGCATCGCGTGGGTGCGCGGCAGATCAGCCATGTGTTCGGCGTTCTGCTGGCCGAAGCCGCCGAGCAGCGTTGCCGCCAGTGCCGGTTGCAGCGGTGGCACTTCGAGTTTGTAGCCCATTGGCCCGCTGGTGCCGTCCTGCCACTGGAAATGATCCGAGTAGATCGACTGAGGCGCGCCGTAGAACGGGTTGATCACTTCGTCGAAACGCCCGGCGGACATGTTAACCAGATGCAAAAAGGTGCGTTTGCCGAGGCGCTGATGCGGGTCCGGCGCGTCTGAACGCAAGAGCAGGGCCGGGCTGTTGATGCCGCCGCCCGCCAGCACGTAATGCCGGGCCTTGACCGTGATTTTGCGTCCGGTCGGCGCGACGCAGCGCTCGTCCATCGCCACACATTGCAGGCCGGTGATTTTGTCGCCGCTGATCAACAGTTTTTCCGCGCGGGCCAGGTACAGCAGCTCGCCGCCCTTTTCCAGGGTCGCCGGAATGGTGGTGACCATCATCGATTGCTTGGCATTGGTCGGGCAGCCCATGCCGCAATAGCCAAGGTTCCAGCAGCCACGGACGTTGCGCGGGATCACGTGCCAGCTGTAGCCGAGTTGCTCGCAGCCCTTGCGGATCACATCGTTGTTGGCGTTGGGCGGGACCATCCACGGCGCCACACCCAGGCGTTGTTCCATTTTTTCGAACCACGGCGCCATCTCGGCCGGGCTGTGGCCTTTGACGTTGTGTTCCCTGGCCCAGTGTTCGAGGGTCGGCTCGGGCGTGCGGAAGCTCGACGTCCAGTTGATCAGCGTGGTGCCGCCCACCGCACGGCCCTGGAGGATGGTGATCGCGCCGTCCTTGCTCATGCGGCCGATGCCTTCCTGATAGAGGCTGCTGTAGGCCTGGTCTTCAAGCATTTTGAAGTCGGAACTGGTCTTGAGCGGGCCTTCTTCGATCAGCAGCACTTTATAACCGGCGGCGCTGAGGATCTCCGCCGTGGTACCGCCTCCGGCGCCGCTGCCGATGATGGCCACGTCGGTTTGCAGCGTCAGGTCGTCGGTCAGTTGTGCGCCGTTGTAGGTTTTCCAGCCACGGGCAAGGCCTTCGCGGAACGGGTCGGGTACAGGCATTGATCAGGTTCTCTTGTTCTTGTTGTTCTGGCGGGCCCCTTCGCGAGCAGGCTCGCTCCCACAGGAGGAATGCGGTGCATGTGTGGGAGCGAGCCTGCTCGCGAAGGACGCGACTCGGTTTCAAACAGTCGGCGGGCCGGGGTAGCCGCAATGCGCCCAGGACTCGGCGCGGGTGTACCAGGCCATCATCACCATTTGCTGCAATGAGCTATGGCCCATGCGCAGCAGGCTCAATGAACTGTTCTGCCAACGTTCGAGGAAGTGACGCATTGCCTCGGGGCTGGCGTTTTCCCAACTGCCCCAGATGCCGGTGAGCGGCCCGCGGGTAACGGCCATGCCGAGCACGTCGAACAGTTGTCGGGTGAGTTTGAGCATCTCCGGCGACAGGTGATCGAGGCTGAAGTCCAGCGACTTCAGAGTGCCATCCACCGCACCGGGCATTTTCTCGGTGGTCACGGCGCCTTCGAGCATCACCGGAATCAGTGCACGCAGGAACAGCAGGTCGCCGTCACGCAAAGTGACGAAGCCATTGGCCGCGATACTCGATGAGCAACCACTGAGGCTGGCGCCAAGGCCGGCGGTGGCGAGGAACGCAGTGGCACCGAGGCTGAATTTCAGCAGGCCACGGCGCGACATGGCAGGTGTTTCGGTCAGGCTTGGGTGCATTGTTGTTATTACCCGGCGGTGACGACGATTAGCGGATGAACAGCTTCTGGATCAGTTTCTGGATCGATTTGCCGTACGGCGGATAGATCAACTTCGCGGCGTTGAAGCGCTGTTTGATCAGGACGCCCTTGGCCTTGCTGAAAGTCAGGAAGCCTTCGTGGCCGTGATAGTGGCCCATGCCCGACGGGCCGATGCCGCCGAATGGCATGTCGTCCTGGGCCACATGCAACAAGGTGTCGTTCAGGCACACGCCGCCGGAGTGGGTTTCGTGCAGCACGCGGTTCTGTTCGCGCTTGTCGTAGCCGAAGTAGTAAAGCGCCAGAGGACGCGGGCGCTGATTGATGTAGGCAAACGCCTGATCGAGATCCTGATACGGCACGATCGGCAGCAGCGGGCCGAAGATTTCATCCTGCATCACGGTCATTTCATCGGTGACGTTCAGCAGCAGGCTGTGCGGCATGCGCCGGCCCTGGCCCTGTTCGAACAGCGGGATCAGCAGCGCGCCCTTGCTCGTGGCGTCGCTGACATAACTGTTGAGCCGGGCCAGTTGGCGCTCGTTAATGATCGCGGTGTAGTCCGGGTTGTCGGCGAGGGTCGGATAGAAATTGTTCACTACCTGGCGATAGGCTTCGACGAACGCGCCGACACGGTCTTGCGGTACCAGCACGTAGTCGGGCGCGACGCAGGTCTGGCCGGCGTTGAGGGTTTTACCGAAGGCGATGCGTTCGGCGGCGTCCTTGAGCGGTACGTCGCCGGAGACAATGGCCGGGGACTTGCCGCCCAGTTCGAGGGTCACCGGGGTCAGGTTTTCCGCCGCCGCGCGCATCACGTGCTTGCCGATGCTGGTGGCGCCGGTGAACAGCAGGTGATCAAAGCGCAAACGGGAGAACGCCACGCCGATGTCGGCCTCGCCGAGCACCACGCAGACCAGGTCTTCGGGGAAAATTCGTCCCAGCAGGGTTTTGAGCAACTGGCCGGTGGCCGGAGTCGATTCGCTGAGTTTGAGCATCACCCGGTTGCCCGCCGCGAGCGCACCGACCAATGGGCCGATGGCCAGATACAACGGGTAGTTCCACGGGACGATGATACCGACCACGCCGAGCGGCTGGTACACGACTTTCGCTGACGCCGGCTGAAAGGCCATGCCGACTTTGCGCCGCGACGACTTCATCCAGCCCTTGAGATGGCGGCTGGCGTAATGGATACCGTGCAGGCTGGGCATCAGCTCGGCAAGCAGGGTTTCATCGGCGCTGCGATGACTGAAATCTGCGCTGATGGCGTCGATCAAGGCCTGGCGCTCATTGCTGAGCATGTCGCGCAACGCTTTGAGCCATTGCTGACGCTGGGCCGCCGGCGGCATCGGGTTGGCTGTGTAGGCGGCGCGCTGTGCCGCGAACAGCCGATCCAGCTCTTCCAGGGGCTGTTGCAGCGTTTGCAGATAAGCAATGTCGGCAGTCATCGTCGGCTCCGGATTTATTGTAGTGAGGACTTTTTAGAGTCTAAGCTCTAGAAAGTCAAATGACTTCCCGACACAGCTTTGTTTTATCCAGTTCCGGTTAGGTCGTAAGATGCCCCTCACCGCACTCTGAATTAAAGCTCAAGCCATGGCCCCACGAATAAAAACCAGCGAGCGCATCGTGCAGAACAGCCTCGAACTGTTCAATCAGCAGGGCGAGCGCAGCATCAGCACCAACCACATTGCCGCGCACATGGAGATTTCTCCGGGCAATCTGTACTACCACTTCCCCAACAAGCAGGCGATCATCGCCGTGCTGTTCAGTGAGTACGAAAGTCTGGTCGACAGCTTTTTGCGCCCGCCACAGGGGCGTGCCGCCACCGTCGAAGACAAGCGCTATTACCTCAAGGAGCTGCTGTCGGCGATGTGGGGCTACCGCTTTCTGCATCGGGATCTGGAACACCTGCTCGACAGTGACCCGGACCTGGCCGCGCGCTACCGGCGTTTTTCCCAGCGCTGTGTGATCCAGGGCATGGCGATCTACGAGGGCTTTGTCGCCGCCGGCATTCTCAAGATGGATCGGGTACAGATCGAGTCCCTGACGATCAATGCCTGGATCATCCTCACCTCGTGGGTGCGTTTTCTGTGCACCACCCGGGAAAACTCCAACCACCTCAGCGAGCAGGCCATCAAACGTGGCGTCTATCAGGTGCTGGTGCTGGAAGCCGGGTTCGTCACCGATCAGGCCCGCGAAGAGGTGAATGCCTTGTTCGACGAGTTCTACGTACCGCTGGCCCAGGCCCTCGAGGAAGGGCGGTAACCCATTTCGAAGTCGCTCACAGGAGTCCGTCATGCCGATTGCGCAACTGCTCAGCCCGACCGCACTGGATGCCCGCAAGGAGCAGCCGGGGCTGGTGATTCTCGATTGTCGTTTTGCCCTCGAAGACCCGGACTACGGGCAGCGCAGCTATGCCGAAGGGCACATCGCCGGCGCCCGCTTCGCTGATCTTGAGCGTGACCTGAGTGGCAAAGTGGTCAAAGGCGTGACCGGACGTCACCCGTTGCCGGAGCCGGCGGCGCTGATCGAGCGTCTGCAGGCGTGGGGCATCAATGCCGACAGCGATGTGGTTTTGCACGACGACGGCCCTGGTGCCTATGCGGCCCGCGCCTGGTGGTTGCTGGCGTGGCTGGGCAAGCGCGACGGCGTGTACATTCTCGACGGCGGCCTCAAGGCCTGGCACGCGGCGGGTCAACCGCTGAGCCTGGATGCGCCGTCGGTCAGCCGGGGCAACTTCAGTGGTCAGCCGGACATGAAACTGCTGCTGAGCGCCGAGCAATTGCACCAGCGCCTTGCTCAGCCGTCGCTGACATTGCTCGATGCCCGGGCCTTGCCGCGCTTCAAGGGTGAGGTGGAACCGATCGATCCGATTGCCGGGCACATTCCCGGGGCGCAATGCGCGGCGTTTACCGAGAACCTCGGCAGCGACGGGCGCTTCCTGCCAGCGGAGCAGCTCAAGCAGCGTTTTGCGGCGAAACTCGGCGAGCGTTCGCCAACGGACCTGGTCGCTTATTGCGGTTCCGGGGTGACGGCGTGTCACAACCTGTTTGCGTTGTGCCTGGCGGGGTATCCGCTGGGCTCGCTGTATGCCGGATCGTGGAGTGAGTGGATCAACGAGCCTTCCAGAGGTATAGCCACGGGCGAATAACAGCAAAAGATCGCAGCCTGCGGCAGCTCCTACAGGGGCTGGCGTGCCGCAGGCCGCGATCTTTTAGCGTTCCACGCGGGCACTGCGATACGCCGCCGGCCCCACCCCGTAAACCTGCTTGAACTGTCGGCTGAGATGACTCTGATCGGCAAAGCCCAGTTGCATGGCGACTTCCACCGGCAGGCAACCACTCTGCAATAAACCCCGGGCAGTGGCGATGCGTTGCTGCATCAGCCAGGTGTGCGGCGGCATGCCGGTGGCGCGGCGGAAGACACGGGCGAAGTGGAAGGGCGACAGATTCACAGCGGCCGCCAGTTCTTCCAGCGATGGCGGCGCCGCCAGTTGCGCGTGCAGCAGCTCCTTGGCCATCACCACCGCGCGATGCTCCTTGCCCGGTTTGCCGTTGATCTGCACCGCTGCATGCCGCTGCAACAGCAGCATCATCATTTCGCGCCACACCGTCTGCTGTTGCAGCGCGGTGGCCGGGCTTTCCAGCAAGCGGTGCAACTGACAGAAGCCGTTGACCAGATCCGGGTCGCGGTACAGCGTCGCGGCAAACGCCGGCATCGGCGCGCAGGGCAGTTCCAGTTCTTCGAGCAAGGACACGATCTGTCCGGTATCGGGATAAAAGGCCCGGTACAGCCAGCCGTCCTCGGTGCCCTTGTGCCCGGTGTGCAATTCGTCCGGATTGATCAGCACCAGCGTGCCGCTGCCGGCCAGGTGTTCGGCGCCGCGATAGCGATAACGCTGGGCGCCGGCCATGATCATGCCGATCACATAACCGTCGTGGACATGCGGGGCGAAGCGATGCTCGATGTAGCGCGCCGACAGCAACTCGACCCCGGCCAGCGGCGCGGTTTGCCAGAAGCGGATCGACTCGCCCTGATCGCTCACGACGTCACACGGGCCAGCCATTGCGGGATGCGCCGTTCCAGGTAGTAGCCGGGCTGGCGGAGCGTGCCATCGACAAAGCCGACGTGCCCGCCCTTGGCCTGCAATTCGAACTGGGTGCTGGCGGACAGTTCTTCGGCCGTCGGCAGGCTGTGGGGGAATACGAACGGATCGTCAGCGGCCTGAATGATCAGGGTCGGGGTGCGGATTTCACCGAGAAAGTAGCGACTCGATGCTCGCCGATAGTAATCCTCGGCATCGTTGAAACCGTGCAGCGGCGCGGTGACTCGGCCATCGAAGTCCCAGAAGGTGCGCATGTTCTCCAGCGAACCGAGCGCCGCCAGGGCTGCCAGGCCATCCTCACGCCCGTCATGCTGGAACTGGCGCTGCTTGTTCTTGATGTAGGCGACCATCTCGCGCATGAAGTGTGCTTGATAGACCTTGGAGAAACCCTGGCCAATGCGGTCGGCACACTGATCAAGACGAAACGGCACCGACACCGCCACCGCACCGAGCACGCCGCTGTCGCTGCCGGTCTCGCCCAGATGCTTGAGCAACACGTTGCCGCCCAATGAATAGCCGACCGCATACAGCGGCGCCAGCGGGCGCTTGGCCCGCAAGTGTTTGATGGCCTCGGCGAGGTCTTCGCTGGCACCGGAGTGGTAACTGCGCGGCAGCAGGTTGGGTTCGCCGGAGCAACCGCGCCAGTTCAGCGCGACACTGGCCCAGCCCTGCGCGGCGAGCGCGGCCTGGATCCCGGCGACGTAAGGCGAATTGGATGAACCGGTCAGCCCATGCAGCACCAGCACCAGCGGCGCCTCGGCGCTGTGCGGGCCATGCCAGTCGAGATCGAGAAAATCCCCGTCGTCCAGCCACAGGCGTTCCCGCTCGCGATCAAGGTGGACGGTTTTGCGCCACAGCGGCCCCCACAAGGTTTGCAGGTGCGGATTGCCGAGGCCGAAGGCGGGGGTGAAGCGATCTGAAGAAGCGGGCACGATGGTTCTCGATGCAGCTTTGTGGGCAGAGTAGGCAGGCTTTTGTGGCGAGG